>ENA-ORXC01000464-ORXC01000464.1-marine-metagenome-genome-assembly--contig:-NODE-464-length-29133-cov-3.519032_pt1 | contig 29133 bp, 19 predicted proteins | sample MGYA00237865_ERZ511478 | MGnify/ENA metagenome assembly ERZ511478
TCGGCGCGCCCCTCCTCCTCGTCCGCATCGTCGAACGATCCGATGATCGAATCGAGGGATTCCGTGTCCCCGCCCTCCTGCGCAGGCGTCGCTTCTCCGGCGAAGGAGGCGAGGAACCGGTCATCCTCGCGCACCGGATCGGCCCAGCGGTCGCGGATATCGACGTCGCGGCTCTTGGCGGCGGGCGCAGGCGCGGGGTCCGGCGTGTCGGCGACGGCAGGCGCGGAGGGCGCCTCGCTCGTCGCCGCGATCTTCGAACTGTCCGGCACGATGCCCAACGCCTCGAAATAGGCGCTCAAGCTTTCGGGATCGGAATCTTCCGTCTTCGCGTCGGACGGCGGGGGCGTCCCGGCGACGGGATCGGATGCGGCGGGCGCGGGCGACGTGTCGGCACCCTCCTCCTCTCCGTCGAACAGAACGTCGAGGTCCAGCGTATCCCTCTCGTCGGCGGACGAGACGGCCTTGGCCTTCATGCCGCTCCTGAGGTTCCTAAGACGTGCAAGCCTGTCGAGCTTGCCGGCACCGTCGGCCATGAGAGTCTCCATGATCCCGTGCGAAGCGAGTCGTTCGCGGTCATGAATTTCTAACCCCCCATGCTTAACGTCCGGTGAAAGGCCGTCAGACGCCCGGTTGCGGCGTCGCGGCGCGGCGGATGCTGTCCCACGCCGCATTGATCGAGGCGAGACGCTGTTCCGTCAGGCGCACGGCCTCGGGGGGCAGGCCCTCGCCCTGGAGGCGGTCGGGGTGCAGGCGCGCCGCCAGCCTGCGCCAGTGCTTGCGGATTTCGGCCAGCGGCATGTCGGGCGACACGCCCAGCAGATCGTAGGACGACCGGTCCCGGGCGGGCAGGTTGCGCAGGCGCACCTCCTCGAACACGGAATTGGGCAGGTCGAAGATTTCGGCGACGGTTTCCAGGAACAGGATCTCGTTTTCGTGCAACGCCCCGTCCGCTTGCGCGATGTGAAACAACCCGTCGAGCAGGGTTTCCAGCACCTCGCCCCGCCCCGCGAACATCCGGGCGATCCGGCGGGCATAGAGGTCGAAGCCCGCCACGTCCTGCCGCGCCAGATCGTAGAGCCGCTCCACATCGGGCAGGTCGGCATCGTCGATGCGGAACACCTCGCGGAAGGCGAGCACCTCGTCGCGGGTGACGCGCCCGTCGGACTTGGCCATCTTCGCGCCCAGCGCCACGACGGCCATGGCGAAGGCATCGCTCGCTTCCGCCGGACAGCCCGTGCCGAAGAACCCGGACAGCTTTCCGCCCAGCGTGCCGACACTTTCCCACAATCGCCTCCAGAGCGTCATGGCGGTCAGAGAGTCCGGCGGTCGTCGATCACCTTGCCGTCGTTCGGCAGGGTTTCGGAGCCGGTGAAGCGCACATCCCCGCGCAGGCGGCATTCGCGGGTCAGCGTCTCCTCCACCGCCGCCGCATCGCCCTGCCCCTCGCAGAGCAGCACCATCGAATCGCGCCCCTCGTCCTCGGTGACCTCCAGCCGCACCCGGCCCAGGCCATGCGCCTTGGCGACCCGGGCGACCTGTTCGGGGTGGACGAACATGCCCTTGATCTTGGTGGTCTGGTCGGCGCGGCCCATCCAGCCCGCGAGGCGCATGTTGGTGCGGCCCGTGGGGCAGGAACCGGGCAGCGTCTTCGACAGGTCGCCGGTCGCGAAGCGGATCATGGGATAGGCGGGGTCGAAGGTGGTGACGACCACCTCGCCGACCTCGCCCGCCGCCACGGGGTCGCCGGTGCCGGGGCGCACGATCTCGACGATCACGTCCTCGTCCGTCACCAGCCCCTGCTGCGCCTCGGTCTCGTAGGCGATCAGGCCCACATCGGCGGTGCCGTAGGCCTGCTGCACCCGGATGCCCCGCGCCGTGTACCACTTGCGCAAGGCCGGAAAGAGCGGGCCGCCCGACACTAGCGCCCGGGTCACGGTCGTGACGGGGCGCTTGTCCTCGTCGGCGGCTTCCAGGATCGTGCGCAGGTAGTCCGGCGTGCCGACATAGGCGGTCGCCCCGAAGCGGCGCATCGCATCGGCCTGGGACGCCGTGTTCCCCACTCCGCCGGGGAAGACCGCCGCCCCCGATGCCCGCGCGGCCCCGTCAACCATGAAGCCCGCCGGGGTCAGGTGGTACGAAAAGCAGTTATGCACGATATCCCCGCGCCCGATCCCCACCGCGCGCAAGGCCCGGGAGAAGCGCCATTCGTCGCCGCTCCCCCCCGTCTGCGGCTCGGCGATCGGGCCGGGGGACAGGAACAGGCGCGCCATCGCGGCGGCCTCGTCGCGGGCCACGCCGCCAAAGGGGGGCTGCGCCTCCTGCAGGGCGATCAGGTCGGATTTGCGCAGCACCGGCAGCGCGGCCAGATCGGCCCGCTGCCGCAATCCGGACGCCTGCACCTGCGCGAGGGTGGCTCCGTAATGCCGCGTTTCGGTCTGCGCGCCCTGCACGGTCGCGCGCAATGCGTGCATCAGCGCAGCCTCGCGGTCGTCGGACGAGCGGGTCTCGCGGGGGTCGATCTCACTCATGGCGGCGTCCTCGGTCGGGATTCGGTGGGTCAGCCTAGAGCGCCCGGAGAGGCGGGGACAGCGGGAAATCGAGAAATCGACCGCATGGCGGGCATGGCCCCCGCGATATTCGCGCTTGTCGTCCCGCACGCACTCTTGTGTAACGACAGCAGGACACGCGGAGGGACGACGATGACGGCCTATCGACCACGGGACGACGCTTTCGAGGCGCGGGTGCGGGACAGCTTCTCGCGCGGGGCGATCCTGAAGGTTCTGGGAACGCGGATGAGCCGGTGCGAACCGGGCTTCGTCGAGCTGAGCCAGCCCGTCACGCCAGTCACGCTGCAACACCACGGCTACGTGCATGGCGGGGTGATCTCGACGCTGATGGATATCGCGGGCGGGCATGCCGCGCAGACGCTGATGGGCGCGGCGGATTCCGTACTGACCGTCGAATTCAAGATCAACATGCTCGCCCCCGGCGACGGCGAGACCCTGCGCGCCGAGGGGCATGTGGTGCGCCCCGGCAAGCGCGTCACTGTCTGCCGCATGGATCTCTACGCCGTGAAGGACGGGGTCGAGACGCTGATCTGCATCGGACAGGGAACGTATATGCGGATGGAGGGCATCCCGGATGCCGCGATGCATGCCGAGAGGACCGGCGGCGGCACTGACTGACGGTTTCAGGAGATATCCCCCTGCCCCGCACCCGATGCGGGGCCTGTTCGCATCGGAGAGAGGCCCCGTATCGAGTTTGGGGCGGGGGGCAGAGCGGTCATTCTTTCGGGCCGCTGGTATGACGCCCCCGGATCAGGCCCCGCCCGCGAGAATCCCCGTCTGCACGCTGTAATCCACGGCGACCCCGTATTCCGGATCGTCATCCGCTTCCACGACCAATTGCCCGGCCCGGTTCAGCAGGCGATGGCATTCGGCGGACAGGTGGCGCAACTGCAACTCCTTGCCCTCGTCCTCGTAGCGGGCGGCGATGTCCTCGATGGCCTGGAGCGCGCTCTGGTCGGCGACGCGGCTGTCCTTGAAGTCGACGATCACGCGGTCGGGGTCGGTTTCAGGGTGGAACAGCTCCGCGAAGCCCGCAGCGGAACCGAAGAACAGCGGTCCCTGCACCGCATAGACCCGCGCACCCTCCGGCGTGTAGGATTCGACGGCATGGATGCGGGTCGCGTTCTGCCAGGCATAGACCAGCGCGGAGACGATGACCCCGACGACCACGGCGATGGCCAGGTCGGTCAGCACCGTCACGATGGTGACGAGGATCATGACGAACACGTCCGACATCGGGATGCGGCGCAGGATCATCAGGCTGCGCCACGCGAAGGTGCCGATCACGACCATGAACATCACGCCGATCAGCGCCGCCAGCGGGATCTGCTCGATCAGGCCCGAGGCGAACAGGATGAAGGCCAGCAGGAACAGCGCCGCCGACACCCCCGAGATCCGGGTGCGGCCGCCCGATTTCACGTTGATCATCGACTGCCCGATCATCGCGCAGCCGCCCATGCCGCCGAACAGGCCCGTGACCGTGTTCGCCGCCCCCTGGGCGAGACATTCCTTCGACGCCCCGCCCCGCTCGCCGGTGATCTCGCCCACGAGGTTGAGGGTCAGCAGGCTCTCGATCAGGCCGATGGCCGCGAGAATCAGGGCGTAGGGCAGCACGATCTCCAGCGTTTCCAGCGTGAAGGGGACCGCCGGTATATGGAAACTCGGCAACCCGCCCTCGATCGAGGCCAGATCGCCCACGCGCGGCACGTCCAGGCCCAGCGCGATGACCAGCAGCGCGGTGAAGAGGATACCGGCCAGCGGAGCGGGGATGACGTTCGTGATCTTCGGCAGGCCCCAGATGATCGCCATCGTCAGCGCGATCAGTCCCAGCATCAGGACCAGCGGCCAGCCCGACATCCATACCTTGGTGCCGTCCGGCCCGGGGACGTGGAACTGCTCCAGTTGTGCCATGAAGATCACGATCGCCAGCCCGTTGACGAAGCCCAGCATCACCGGATGCGGCACCAGCCGGATGAACTTGCCCAGCTTGAAGACACCGGCGGCAATCTGGATCAGGCCCATCAGCAGGACGGCGGCGAACAGGTATTCGACGCCATGGGTCGAGACCAGCGATACCATCACCACCGCCAGCGCCCCGGTGGCCCCGGAGATCATCCCCGGACGCCCGCCGAACAGCGCCGTGATCAACCCCACGATGAACGCCGCATAGAGACCGACCAGCGGATGCACCCCCGCCACGAACGAGAACGCCACGGCCTCCGGCACCAGCGCCAGCGCGACGGTCAGGCCGGAGAGAATCTCGGTCTTGTACTGCGCGGGGGACAGTTTGACCCCGGCGGTGAGGAACGAAAGCGGGTTTGTGCGCATGGCGGAGTATCCATTCTATCGGGAGATCGCCTGTGCGGCATCGGGGGGAGGCTTAGACAGAAATTTGCTGCATTGCAATGTGGCGAGAGTCGCGAGGGTGACTTGGTGATCAAGGAAGAGTTAAAATTTTGGGTTAACGGTAATCGAAAGACATAAAGAACCACCCTGTCCCGGGCGCAAGACGAACCACCCTGTCCCGGGCGAAGACCCGGGACCTCGTCGGTAGGTGCGCTACTCGTCGGTCGGTGCATTACTCGAAGTTCGTTGCACTACTCGAAGGTCGTTTCGCTACTCGTCGAGGTCCCGGGTCTTCGCCCGGGACAGGGCCGTCTTAACTGCCGCCCCTTACGACTCGACCACCAGATCGACCGCCGCCCCCAGATCGACCGAAACCAGCTTCGACACCCCCCGCTCCACCATCGTCACGCCGTACAGCCGATCCATGCGCGACATGGTCAGGGCGTGGTGGGTGATGACGAGGAAGCGGGCATCGGAACGCCGGGTCATCTCGTCCAGCAGGGTGCAGAACCGCTCGACATTAGCGTCGTCCAGCGGGGCATCCACCTCGTCGAGCACGCAGACGGGGGCGGGGTTCACCAGAAAGACGGCGAAGATCAGCGCCATCGCGGCCAGGGTCTGCTCGCCCCCAGACAGCAGGGACAGCGCCTGCACCCGCTTGCCCGGGGGCTGGCACAGGATTTCGAGGCCCGCCTCCAGCGGATCGTCGGATTCGGTCAGGTGCAGTTCCGCCTGCCCGCCGCCGAACAGATGGGTGAAGAGATCGCGGAAATGCCCGTTGACCAGCGCGAACGCCGCCAGCAACCGCTCGCGCCCCTCGCGGTTCAGGGCCGCCAGTCCGCTGCGCAGCTTGGCGATGGCGGCGACGAGGTCGTCCTTCTCGGCGCGCAGGGTTTCGTGCTCCGTGGCCGCCTCGTCGATTTCGAGTTTCGCGCGCAGGTTCACGGCCCCCAGCCGCTCGCGGTCGGCCCGGGCGCGCAGCAGGCGGCGCTCGACCTCCTCGGGGTCGGTCTCCGTGATATCGGCGAAGCGCGCCGCCGTCTCGTCCGGCCCTTCGCCGGTTTCGTCCAGCAGGTCGCCCTCGGTCTCGCCCGCGCGCGCCGTCGCGCCTTCGGCCAACGCCTCGGCCCGGGCCAGTGCCTCGCGGGCGACCGACAGCGCCCTGCCCGCTTCGGTCGCGGCCCCGGATGCGGTGCGCAGGGTGCTCTCGGCCTGCGCCAGAGCCGCCGCGCCCGCCGTAACGCGCGCCATGGCCGCCGCGACCTCGCCGTCGAGACCGTCAAATTCCTCGGCCAGTTTCGCGGGGATGCCCTCTGCCGCCGCCAACTCGCCCTCTGCCTCGCGCAGGCGAATCGCGACATCCGCGCGCCGCGCCTCCGCCGCCTCGGCCCGCTTGCGCCAGCCTGCGACCTGAGTCCCGATGGCCGCCAGCCGCTCGACCCGCTGCGCCTCGGCCCCGGCCAGCCCGGCATGGTGGGCGCGGGCGGTGGCGAGGGTGGCGCGGTCGCGGGCGAGGGTGGCCTGTGCGGCCTCGGCCCGGGCCAGCAGGTCCGCCGGGTCGGCGATGGCGGCAAAGCCCTCCGCCGCCTCCGCCGCCCGCGCTTCTGCCGTGGCGGCCCCCTCGCGCAGGCCGTCGCGCTCCTCGGCCAGCCGCGCGGCGAGGGCGGTGCGGCGGGCGTGATCCGCCTCCAGATCCGCCAGTTCTCGCGCGGTCGATGCCGCCGCCTCCTCGGCCCGCCTGAGCGTGTCGCGCGCCGCCCCTTCGGCCATGCGCGCCGCTGCCAGCCGATCCGCCAGATCGCCCCGCGCCGCCTCGGCCTGCGCCAGCGCCCCGCGCGCGCCCTCCGTCTCGCGCACCAATGCCTCGCGCCGGTTGAGCCGTTGCAGGCGCAGCGCGGCGCTGTCCTCGCCCGCCGCATCGCCGCCGCGAAAATACCCGTCCCACCGCCACAGATCCCCCTCCGGGCTGACGAGGCGCTGCCCCGGACCCAGCCGCACCTGCGCCGCCGACCCCGCCTCGCGCGGGACCACGGCGGTGGATGCGAGGATGCGGCCAAGGGCATGGGGGGCCATGACGTAGCGGGCCAGCGGGTCCCCCTCCGGTGCCACGCCCAGCGCCCCGAGTTCGCGCCACCCCTTCGCATCGGGCGCATATTCGGTCACGGGCGCGAGGGCCGCATCGCCCAGGGTCGCCGCCAGCGCGCGCTCGTAGCCGGGGGCCGCGCGCACCTTCTGGAGGATGCCTTCGGCGGCCCCGGGTGCGGCGAGGGCCTTTTCCAGACGGGCGAGGTCGCTTTCCAGGGCGGAGAACGCGCCCCTGGCGGCGGCGAAACCCGTGCGCGCCTCGCTCTCGGCCTCTTCCAGAGCCCGGCGCGCCGCTTCGGCTTCGGCCAGACGTTCCGGCCCCCCGACCGTCTCGCGCGCCGCCGCTTCCGCCGCCCCCCGCGCCGCCGCCAGCGCCTCGCCCAGCGCGCCGAGGCCCCGGGATTCCGATTGCGCCCGCGACTCCGCCGCTGCCAGACGCCGCTGCGCCTCGTCCAGCGCGCGGGCGGCGTCCTTGTGGATGCGTTCGACGGATTTGCGCTCGGCGGCCCCTGCGGCGGCGGTGGCGGCGAGGGCGTCGCGCTCGGCCTCCATCCGGGTCACCGTCGCTTCGGCCTCGACGATCTCCCGGGCCGCCGATGCAATGGAATCGGCATCGGTGACGGCGCTGCGCATCTGCGCCTGTTCGGCCTCCAGCGCATCGATGGCGGTCCGGGCATCGCCCGACAGTTCCGCCTCGCGCCCCAGATCGTCGGTCAGGCGGGCCAGATCCCGCCGCACCCGGGCCAGCGTGTCCGCCCCGCGCGCGCGATCCGCCTCCAGCGCCTCGTGCCGGGTCTGCAGGCGCTGGTGTACCGCCGTGGCGATCGCCGCCTCCTCGCGCAGGGAGGGGAGCGCGTCTTCCGCCTGCTGACGGTCCCGCGCTGCCTGCGCCTCCCGCGCCGTGGTCGCCGTGACGAGGCCGCGCGCCGCCTCGACCGCCGCACTCGCCTTCGCCGCCTCGTCCCGCGCCACGGTGAAGCGCAGCCACAGCAAGGTGCCCGCCGCCCGCTTGATCGCATGGGTCAGCGCCGTGTACCGCTCCGCCTGCCGCGCCTGCCGCCGCAGCCCCGCGACCTGCGCGTCCAGCCGCACCAGCACATCGTCGACCCGCAGCAGGTTCTCCTCGGCGGCGCGCAGGCGTTGCTCGACTTCCTTGCGGCGTTCGTAGAGACCGGCGATCCCGGCGGCATCCTCCAGTATCTTGCGCCGCCCCTGCGGTTTGGCCGCGATCAGCAGGCCGATCTGCCCCTGCCGCACGAGCGAGGGCGATTGCGGGCCGGTGGCGGCATCGGCGAACAGCACCCGCACATCCCGGGCACGCATCTCCTTGCCGTTGATGCGGAATATCGAGCCTGCGTTGCGGGTGATGCGCCGGGCGATCTCCAGCGTCGGCTCGGCGGTGAAGGGGGCCGGGGCATTGCCCGCCGTCTCCTCCAGCATCAGCGACACTTCGGCGAAGTTGCGGGCGGCGCGCACATCGGTCCCGGCGAAGATCACGTCCTCCATCCCGTCGCCGCGCATGGATTTCGCGCGGCTTTCGCCCATGACCCAGCGCAGGGCTTCCAGCAGGTTGGACTTGCCGCACCCGTTCGGCCCGACCACGCCCGTCAGGCCCGGCAACAGCGCCAGTTCGGTCGAATCGACGAAGGACTTGAAGCCCGAAAGCCGCAGCGCCGTGAATTTCAACCGTGACCCCCGCCACCCGATGACTGTCCCGGGGCGTTCCTAAAGCGGTTCGGGCGGGATTCCAAACCGCTTTCGCTTGCGATGCGTATCGGATGGCGCGAAGATCGGGACATGCAGACCATAGACCGGATAGACGACTGGGCCGCCGCCGTGGACAACCGCGCCGCCGTCCCCGAACACGAAACCCGTTTCGCGGAATGGCGCGCGCGGGCGGCAGCGTTCCGCGCCTCGCACGCGCCGGATACCCGCCCCTATGGCGAGGCGGAGCGCGAGGCGTTCGACCTGTGGATGCCGGAGGGACCGCCCAAGGGCCTCGCCGTCTTCATCCATGGCGGGTGGTGGATGAATTTCGACAAGTCGTGCTTCAGCCACCTCGCCGCCGGGCCGATTGCGAATGGATGGGCCGTCGCGATCCCGAGCTACACGCTGCTGCCGGACATCACGCTGACCGGTCTGGTCCAGCAGGTGCGCGGGGCGGTGAATGCCGTCGCGCGGGCCGTGCCGGATGTGCCGCTGGTCCTGAGCGGTCATTCGGCGGGCGGGCATCTGGCGGCGCTGTGCGGCACCGATGTCGCGGGGCTGGAGGAGGACGTGCATGCGCGTCTGGTCCGGATCGTCAGCATCAGCGGCCTGCACGACCTGCGCCCGTTGCGCCCCCTGCCGATCAACGAGACGCTGGGGATCACCACGGCGGAAAGCTACGCGCTGTCCCCCGCCCTGCACACCCCGCGCCCCGGCTTCGACCTCGTGGCCTGGGTCGGCGCGCGGGAAACGCCGGAGTTCCGGCGGCAGAACGCCCTGCTCGGCATCGCCTGGGGCGGCTATGCGACGACGCGGAGCGTGGAGGCCGAAGATCTGGATCACTTCACCGTCATCGCCCCGCTGGCCGATCCGGAAAGCGCATTGACGCGGATGGTCGTGGCGGAGGGGGTGGCGGCGCGGACGGAAAGTGCCGCCGCACTGCCCGCGCCTTTGCTGCTCTCGTGATACCATACTGAATTGACACAGGGCTACTTATTCGCGTAACCGGGCCTGATATATACATATCGCGAATACTCGCGACGCTTGAACTGTCGGGACTCGTGATTTTCATGAACTTCCGGATCATAGATCAGTTCCTGCAAGAAACTCTTCTACCTCGTCCGCTGCGAGTTCGGTCGGAACCGTACCGATTTCATGTCGAAGCCGCCTGCACTTCACCATGACTTAACCGATCCCGCCTAAATCGGACGGGTGTACAGTCAACGGAGTGCCGGACCAATGAGAATGCTATCCCTCCAATCCCTGAGCATGGCGGCCCTGCTGCTCGTGTCCCCCATGGCGGCGGGGGCGGCGCTGGCATCCTCGGTCGAGATCGATATCTTTCAGGGCAAGGCCGTGCAGACCGTGGGCGCGAACGGCGTCATGGCCGAGAAGATCGTGCCGACGGAACTCGTCGTGCCGGGCGATACGGTCGTGTACAGCTACGTCGTCAGGAATGGCGGTACGCAGACGGCCGACGGGGTCGTCGTCAATACGGCGGTCGATTCGAACATGCGCTATGTCGCGGGCAGCGCCACGCCCTCGGGGGTCGAGTTCTCGGCCGATGGCGGCAATCGGTTCGCGAAGGAAGCCGACCTTCGGGTGCTCGATATCGACGGCACCTGGCGCCGCGCCGTTCCGGAAGACGTCACGAACATTCGATGGAATCTCGAACAATCGGTTGCACCGGGTCGACGTTTCTCGGTGGGGTTCAGGGCTGTTCTGAAGTAAAGTGCTAATTGCATGGCCTCTCGCACCTTCCTGTCATGGGAAGGTGCGCAAGTGATCGCTGTTTCGATAAATTCAGCAATCAAGTAATTTCTTGCCAAAATCAGAATGAAATCTTTCTTGAAAAACTCCAGTTCGAAAAACTGCTTACCGTTTACGGATAATTATTTGGATGACCTCTATATTCAGCGTATCCAGCAAGATTTTTGTACGGGGCGAGAAATGTCATTCTACCACCATTCCCTTCGCGCGGCATTCCTTGCCGCTGCCGTAACGGCGACGACATCCACGGCTTTTGCCACGACCTCGGGCACCCGTGTCAACAATACCGTCAGCGTGGAGTTCAAGGTCGGAACGGTCGATCAGGATACCAATACGGCCAGTGCCGGTTTCGTGGTGGACCGCAAGATCGATATGCAGGTTTCGGATACGGGGTCGTTCACCGATGGCAGGCCAAAGCAGACGGATCGGCAGCTCATCTACAAGATCACCAACGAGGGCAACGATTCGCAGGCCTTCGACATCGACGTCGCCGTGACCAGCACGAACGGCGATATTCCCGCGTCCATGGTGCTCGACACCAATGCCGATACGCTCGGCCCCAACGAGTACCGCCTCTACGTCTCGACGGATGACGCGGCGCTCGATACCGGCCTGGACACCGTCTACGACCCGACCGGCTTTTCTGCGGCGGCAACCCTCGGGGCCTATGCCGATCCGGGGACCGGGGACGAATTCCACATCATCATCGTCTTCAACATTCCTTCCGATGCGGAGAATACCGAAGACGTGGTCTTCAGCGTCGTGGCGACCGCCCTGGACGATGCCGGCACCGCCGCCCTGACCGAAAGTCTGGGCAACGGCCTCGATACCGAACTGGCCGACACCTCCGGCGTGGTCGATATCGTCTTTGCGGATGCGGCCAAGACCGCCGCCAGCAACGGGACGGACAATGCCGAGGACGGCAAGCACACCGACAACGCCTCCGTCACCGTCTCCTCCGCCGAACTGACGGTGACGAAGGCGGTCACGATCATCCACGAGGATACACAGGGGCTGTTCGACTGCACGACGACCGCCGATCCGGTGATCGACGATGCCACGCAGGGCGCGATTCCCGGGGCCTGTCTGGAATACACGATCGAAGTCGCGAACGGTGGCTCCGCCAATGCGAGTGCGACCGATATCTCGATTACCGACGTGATCGAGACGGGGATCACCTTCTCCGCCATCATGGATGCGACCGCCTGGACCGGTGCCGCCTATGATGCCCCTACCAAGACGATCTCGGCCGACCTGACCAACAGCCTGGCCGCCAACCAGTCCGCAGTGCTGGTGTATCGCGTGACCGTGGACTGAGAAACCGGCAGGGACGGGTAGGCGGAACGCCGCATGGTGATCTTTCCAGTCAGACACGCCCTGCGCGTCGTCGCGGCCCTGCTATGGCTCGTGCTCACGAGCCACGGGGCAATGGCGGGGCGGGTGCCTGCGGGAACCATGATCGGCTCGGCGGTTCAGGTCGCGTTCGAAGTGAGAGGGGTCGTGGGCGGATTGTCGGCGGCATCGAACATCCCCCTCATCCTCATCAAACCGAACCCCACCCCGTCGCGACTCACGCTCAAGCGGCTGAGCGCGGATGCGGCGCAGGGGATGGACATCGCGTTCGGACAGGTCGCCTTCGCCGATAACGCGACGGAGGACTCCCCCTACCGGATACAGCGGATCAACGGATTCGACCCCTCCATCCCGGCCAATCTGGTGGAGACGGATTCGTACCTGCCCGGCGACATCATCTTCTTTCAACTGCGGGACGAGGGGCTGAACCACCTGCCCGACGTGGCCGAAGTCGTGCTCATCACCCTCGAAGGCGCGAACGGGGACCGGGAGGTGTTCCGGCTGGAGGCGTCCGGGCCGGATTCCGGCGACTTCTACGGCTATGCGCTCGCGGTCAGCCCGGCGAATGCGATCCCGGGCGACGGACAGCTCGCCACCGGCGCGAATATCGTGGTCGAGGCGAGTTACGAGGACGAGTTCGACACCACCGACCGGGCCGATGCCATCGCCGTCTCGGACCCCCGCATGCGGGTCTTCGATGCCCTGAGCGGCGAGCCGGTTGACGGGGCGGTCATCCGGATCGTCGATGCCGATACCGGCGCCCTGACGCCCGTCTACGGGATCGACGCCCGGTCGAGGATCGTCACCGAAATCCACAGCGGCGCAAGGGCCAGGGATACGTCGGGCCAGACCTACGAGGCGGAACCGGGCGAATTGCGCGTCCCCTTCCTGAAGGCGGGCCGGTACCGGATCGAGGTGATGGCACCCTCGGGCCACGTGTTCCCCTCGGACACGACGAATGCGATCATCGCGGCCCTGCCCGGTGACGGTTATCGCATCGCCCAGGGCGCACGGGGGGCGGCGTTCGACCTGCCGATCGGGGGAACGCCGAAATTCGACATTCCGCTGGATCCGCGCGGCGCGATGCAATTGACGAAATCGGCCAGTACTGCGGAAGTGACCCACGGGGATTTCATCCGCTACGGCCTGTCGCTCGACAACAACGACGACCGCGATGCGCAGGGTGTCGTCATCTCGGACAAGTTGCCTTTCGGCTTTCGATTCGAGCCGGGTTCGCTGCGCATCGACAATGTCGCGGTCGGCGATCCGCTGCCCGCGAAGGACGGCACCGCAATATCCCTGCGGATCGGAGCGGTTCCCTCCGGCGCGCGCAGCACCCTGTCCTATATCGCCCGGGTCGGCGCGCAGGCGCGACTCGGCATGGCCGAGAGCACCGCCGTCGCGCAGGCCGCGCAGGGGTTCCGCTCGAACCGGGCGGATGCGGTGGTCACCGTGCGCGACGATCTTCTGTCCGATACCGGCACGCTACTGGGCCGGGTCATGGTCGGGGCCTGCGGGGAGGCGGGCGAGGGGGCAGAGGCGCGGTTGCTGCTGGAAACCGGCAGGGCCGTGACGACCGATGCCGACGGCAGGTTCCACATCGAATCGCTGGGTGCGGAACCCCACGCCCTGCGGCTGGACGAGCACAGCCTGCCCGAGGGGCTGGTCCCCCATGCCTGCCCCGGCGACCTGCGCCCCGGCGATACGGCCACGACCCGCACCGTCGAACTGCGCGGCGGCCTGCTGCGCAGCGTGATCTTTCACCTGCGCCGCGAGGAACGCGCGGACGAGGCCCGACCCGAAAAGGCGGTCGAAACGGCGAGGGAGTGGACCGAGGAGCGTCTGACCGAACTGCCCCGGGAACTCGACATACTCTATCCGGTCGAAGGCGCAAGCATGGGCGACCCCTCGCTCGCCATCGGCGTCGCCTATCCGTTCGGACGCCGGGTGTCGCTGGTCGTGAACGGCGAGCCGGTCAGCAACCTCTCGGCCCGCAAGACCCTCGCCAACCGCAAGGCCGGTCTGGCCATGCGCCGCTGGCACGGGATCGACCTGCCCGACGGTCCCTCGCGGATCGAGGTGACGATCCGGGATGCCAAGGGCCGCGAGGTCGGGCGCATGGAGCGCATCGTCCATTACGTGACCGAACCGGCGGAGGCGACGGTGCTGGCGGATCGCTCCACGCTGGTCGCCAACGGTCAGGAATCGCCGGAGATCGCGATTCGCTTCACCGACGATGCCGGGCGGCCCGTCCATGCCGGGCGGCGCATTCCGATCACGGTATCGCCCCCCTACCAGACCACCGCCTCCTTCGCGCGGTTCACCGACGATCCCCTGATCGCCAGCGATTCGACCCGTTCCATGGCGGAAGTGGGGGAGGATGGCATCGCGCTGGTGCGCCTGCGCCCCACGGCCCGCGCGGGCGAGGTGGAGATCGCGTTGCAGTTCGGCACGCGCGACACGATGCTGCGCGCCTGGCTCGCCCCCGCCCCGCGCCCCTGGGTACTGGTCGGGATCGCCGACGGCACGCTCGGGTACAATACTATCAGCGGCAATATGGTCGGCGCGGATCAGGCCGGTCCGGAGGACGATATCTTCACCGACGGGCGCGTCGCCTTCTACGCCAAGGGGGCGATTCGCGGGGACTGGCTGCTGACCCTCGCCTATGACAGCGACAAGGGCCGCAACCCGCGCGAACGCGATTTCTTCGACGAGATCGACCCGAACGCCTTCTACCCGGTCTACGGCGATGCCTCGACCCGGGAACAGGCCGCGCCGAGCCGCTATCCGCTGTTCGTGCGGCTGGAGCGCGGGCAGTTCTTCGCGATGTTCGGGGATTACACCACCGGCATGAACCGCACCGAACTGGCCGCCTACGAACGCACCCTGAGCGGGTTCAAGGCCGTGTACGAGGACGACCGGTTCCAGGTCGTCGCCTTCGCGGCGGAGGCGGATCAGCAGGTGCTGCGGGTCGAATCGTCGGCCACCCTCGGGGTCGGACCCTACGATCTGGGCGCGACGGACATCCTGCGCAATTCCGAGAAGGTGCGGCTGGTGGTGCGCACGCGCGAAGGGCTGTCGACCGTGATATCGGAGACGGAACTGGCGCGGTTCGTCGATTACTCGATCGATTACGAGACCGGCGAATTGCAGTTGCAGCGCGCCCCCTCGCCCACGGACGACGCCTTCAACCCGGCCTTCGTGGTCGTGGATTTCGAGACCGACTCGCCCGATCCGGGGCAGATCACGGCGGGGGGGCGGGCCTCGGTCAGGCTGTTGGACGACGCGGTCGAGATCGGCGTCACGGGAATTCACGAGGAAGGCGGCGGGATCGACGCTTCCGGCGACCTCGCCGCGCTGGATATCCGCGCGAAGATCGGCGATTCCGTCGACGTGATGGCCGAAATCGCCACCAGCCGCGTGCAGGAGGACGGCACGGAGCGCGACGGCACCGCCTATCGCGCCGAGGCGACCTATGCCAGCGAAGGCTGGCGGGCGAAGATCTACATCAGGCAGACCGGCGCGGATTTCGGCGTGGCGCAGCAATCCATCGCCACCACCGGGCGGCGCGTGCAGGGCGTGACCCTGCACACCGACCTCGCCGATCCGTTCGCCGACAAGGATGACCCGGACCCCACCCGCTACGACCTGACCGCCCAGGCCTATCGCGACGAGGATCTCTCCACGAAGGCGCGGCGCGACCTGGGTGAATGGCGGGTCGCGCGCCCGGTCACCTACGGTCCCTACGGCACCTGGGAGGTCGCAATCGGCTATCGCGTCACGCAGGACCGGAACAGTTCGGGCGAGACCCGCCGCGCCCATCAGGCGCTGGCCAAGGTCGGGGCGACGATCCTGAACGGGCGGGCCACCGTCAGCGTCGAGCGCAAGCAGACCTTCGCCTCCAGCGGAACCGATGGCGAGCCGGACAGCACGCTGATCCAGGGGCAGATGCGCCTGACCCCGAAACTGCGCGCGACGGCGGGAATCGAGACGTTCGACGGCGAATCGGTCAGCACGGCCAACCTGCGCGCCGGACTGGCCGCCGAGCCATGGGCGGGCGGACGTCTCTCCGCCGGGATCGACGCCTTGCGCGCCGGGGTGGGCGAATCGGCGGATCGTGTCGCCGCGACGGTCGGCGTCGCGCAGGACGTCAAGCTGACCGAACGCCTGTCCGCGAGCCTGCGGATCGACCATACCCAGCCGCTGGCCGGGTCCGACTCGCCCGTCGTCGACAGCCTGTTCTCCGGCTTTCGATCCGCCGAAAAGGCCACCAACGCCTCCGCCGGGCTGGGCTATGGCGGCAAGGGATGGAACGCTTCGGTCCGCCTCGACCTGCGCAATGCCCGAAGCGGTCACAGCGAGCGCATCGCCGCCGGGGCCATCGGCGATATCACGGACGCCCTGACCCTCGCCGCCGCAGGGGATCTGCGGCACGAGGAACGCGATTCCAGCCAGACCGGCACGCTGACCGTCGGGGCCGCCTATCGCCCGCTGCACCGCCGCCTCATGGCCCTGCACCGTCTGGAGGCGCGCTTCGATACCGACAGCGACACCCGCACCACCCTCGTCAATACCCTGACGGTGGAGGGCAGGCCGACGGAATGGCTGACACTGGCGGGCAGCCACGGTATCCGATTGCGGATGCAGGAATTCGGGGATGCCGACTACGATTCGGTGACGCAGTTCATCGGGGCCGATGCGTATTTTCGGCTGACCCCGCGCTGGAGCCTCGGCATCCATGGCGACACGCTGTTCGCGCTGGACGGGGAGGCTTCCTATGCCTATGGCGTATCCATCGGCTACAGCCCGCGCGCGGGCATGACGATGCGCCTCGGCTACAACCTGACCGGGTTCGAGGATGACGATTTCGGCCACGCGAATACCACCGCGCAGGGCGTCTATGCCCGCCTGACGCTCCGCTTCGACGAGAGCGACATCCGTTCTATCCTGCCCGATGCGGGATGGATCGGCGCACTGACGGCTGCATCCGCCGAGTGACCGGGTGTGTCGTCAGAGCGGAATATTGTCGTGCTTCTTGTACGGCACCTCGACCCGCTTGTTGCGCAGGGCGGCGAAGGCGCGGCAGACGCGGCGGCGGGTGCTGTGCGGCATGATCACCTCGTCGATGAAGCCCCGCTCGGCGGCCACGAAGGGATTGGCGAAGCGGTCCTCGTATTCCTTCGTCCGGGCGGCGATCTTCTCGGGCTGGCCCAATTCGCTGCGATACAGGATTTCCGTCGCCCCCTTCGCGCCCATCACGGCGATTTCGGCGGTGGGCCACGCATAGTTGACATCCGCGCCGATATGCTTTGACGACATCACGTCGTATGCGCCGCCATAGGCCTTGCGCGTGATGACCGTCACCTTCGGCACGGTGGCCTCGGCGAAGGCGAACAGCAGTTTCGCGCCGTGCTTGATGATGCCGTTATATTCCTGCGACGTGCCGGGCAGGAAGCCGGGGACGTCCACGAGCGTCAGGATCGGAATGTCGAACGCATCGCAGAAGCGCACGAACCGAGCCGCTTTCCGTGACGAATCGATATCCAGACACCCGGCGAGGATCATGGGCTGGTTCGCGACCACGCCCACCGTGCGCCCCTCCATCCGGATGAAGCCGATCAGCATATTCTTTGCGTAGTTCGCCTGCACCTCGAAGAAATCGGCCTCGTCCGAGATTTTCAGGATTACTTCGCGCATGTCGTAGGGCTGGTTCGGATTGTCCGGAATGATCGTGTCCAGACTGTTCTCGACCCGGTGCGCATCGTCGAAGAAGGGGCGCACCGGCACCCCGTCGCGGGCGTTCAGCGGCAGATAGTCGAAGAACCGGCGCATCTGGGCCAGTGCCACCACGTCGTTCTCGAACGAGCCATCCGCCACGGATGATTTCGTCGTGTGGGTGGTGGCCCCGCCCAGTTCCTCCGCCGTCACGATCTCGTTCGTCACGGTCTTGACCACATCGGGACCGGTGACGAACATGTAGGACGAATCCTCGACCATGAAGATGAAATCCGTCATCGCGGGCGAGTACACCGCCCCCCCCGCGCACGGCCCCATGATCAGGCTGATCTGCGGCACGACGCCCGACGCCTTGACATTGCGCAGGAACACGTCGGCATAGCCCGCCAGCGAGGCCACCCCCTCCTGGATGCGCGCGCCGCCCGAATCGTTCAGGCCGATGACCGGCGCACCGTTCTGCACCGCCATGTCCATGATCTTGCAGATCTTCTGGGCGTGGGTTTCGGACAGCGAACCGCCGAACACCGTGAAATCCTGACTGAAGACATAGACCATGCGACCGTTGATCGTACCCCAGCCGGTGACCACGCCATCCCCGGCGGGCTTGTCGTCCTGCATCCGGAAATCGGTGCAGCGGTGCACGACGAACATATCGTATTCCTCGAAGCTGCCCTCGTCGAGCAGCAGGTCGATGCGTTCGCGGGCCGTCAGCTTGCCCTTGGCATGCTGTTTCGCGATGCGATCCGTGCCGCCGCCCCTGCGGGCATCCTCGCGGCGTTCTTCCAGCTGTTCGAGTACCGTGCGCATCGCTGTTCCCTGCCCTGTCCTGAAATCCGCAACAGGCTTAACGGGCCGCGTTGTGCGTCGCAAGATATCTTGCCGGGCAACATCCCGCCCGCCATGATGCGCGCATGACCCTGACCCAGTTGCGCTACCTCGTCGCCCTCGCCGACCATCGCCATTTCGGGCGGGCGGCGGAGGCGTGCGCGATCAGCCAGCCGACCCTCTCGGCCCAGTTGCGCAAGCTGGAGACGGAACTGCAGGCCGGGCTGATCGAGCGCGGGGCGACCATCGGCCTGACCCCGCTGGGCCACACGGTCGTCGGTCGCGCCCGGGGCATCCTGTCCGAGGCCGACGAGATCGCCAGCATCGCGCGCCGGGGCGAGGAGCCGCTGGCCGGACCCCGGCGCATCGGCATTATCCCCACGCTCTGCCCGTACCTGCTGCCCTGGGCCTTGCCCGCGCTGAAGGCCGCGCATCCGAAACTCGACCTGATCTGCCGCGAGATGATGACCGGGGCCATCCTTCTGGCCATCAAGGCGCGCGAACTCGACTGGGGCCTGATCGCCGAAGACCCCGGCGACCCGGCGCTCGCGGATCACGACCTGTTCGAGGAACCGTTCTTCGCCGCCCTGCCCCCGGCGCATCCGCTGGCCTCCGGCGAGAGCGTGGCGCAGGCCGATCTGTGCACCGAGCGGGTGCTGGTGCTGGGCGAGGGGCATTGCCTGCGCGACCAGACGCGGATGCTGTGCAAGGCACCGTCGGGCGGCGGCGACGATATCCAGGCGACCAGTCTGGAGACGTTGCGCGGCCTCGTCGCGGCGGGGCAAGGGGTGACCCTGCTGCCCGCCCTCGCCCGGCGCGCGGGGGAGACCGATATCGTCCTGCGCCCGCTATCGCCCCCGGCGGGCCGCCGAATTCACCTGATCGCCCGCCGCGCCGATCCGCGCCGGGACGAGGCGACCCTGATGGCGCAGGGTTTGCGCGGGGCGGTGCCGCCGAAACTGACGGATTTCACGGGCGATAGATAAAAACTATCACCATGTACCGCAGTTTCGATTTTACGCGGGACATCCTGTTCCCTAGGGTCGCGCGCAGTGATTACTGCACTCTGAAGATATCAGGAGAGATTCGATGGATGGTGAACTTTCATGCCCGTTTTCGGGCAAGGTACACGTAACGAACCGCGACTGGTGGCCGAGCCAGCTCAACCTGAAGATCCTCAGCCAGAACACCGCCGCCTCCGACCCCATGGATGCCGGGTTCGACTACGCGACGGCGTTCAAGGGCCTCGATCTGGATGCGGTGAAGCAGGATCTCTACGCCCTGATGAACGATTCTCAGGAATGGTGGCCCGCCGATTACGGCCATTACGGCCCGTTCTTCATCCGCATGGCGTGGCACAGCGCGGGCACCTATCGCACGGCGGATGGCCGGGGCGGGTCGTCCTCCGGCAATCAGCGATTCGCGCCGCTGAACTCCTGGCCCGATAACGGCAATCTCGACAAGGCGCGCCGCCTGCTGTGGCCGATCAAGCAGAAATACGGCGCGGCGCTGTCCTGGGCGGATCTGTTCATCCTGACCGGCAACTGCGCGCTCGAATCGATGGGGTTCAAGACCTTCGGCTTCGGCGGCGGGCGCGAGGATATCTGGGAGCCGGAAGAGGATATCTGGTGGGGCGCGGAGACGGAATGGCTGGGCGACACCCGCTATACCGGCAACCGCGTGCTGGAGAACCCGCTGGCCGCCGTGCAGATGGGCCTCATCTACGTGAATCCCGAAGGCCCCAACGGCAATCCGGACCCGGCGGCTTCGGCCCATGATATCCGCGAGACGTTCGGGCGCATGGCGATGAACGACGAGGAGACCGTCGCGCTCGTCGCGGGCGGGCATACGTTCGGCAAGTGCCACGGCGCAGGCGATGCCTCGCTGATGGGGGCCGAACCCGAGGGCGCGAGCATCGTGGAGCAGGGTCTGGGCTGGCGCAACAGCTTCGAGAGCGGATCGGGCGAGCACACGACCACCAGCGGGATCGAGGGGGCGTGGACCCCGAACCCGACCGCGTGGGACAACGGCTATTTCGACATGCTGTTCGGCTTCGAATGGGAAAAGACCAAAAGCCCCGCCGGCGCGACCCAGTGGCGCCCCACGGATCGCGACGCCGACGATCTGGTCCCCGATGCGCATAATCCGGACAAGCGCCACGCGCCGATGATGACCACCGCCGACATGGCGATGCGCGTCGATCCGGCCTACGAGGCGATTTCGCGCCGGTACCACGAAAACCCCGACCAACTGGCCGACGCCTTCGCCCGCGCGTGGTTCAAGCTGACCCACCGCGACATGGGACCGCGCGAGCGGTATCTGGGCAAGGAAGTCCCCTCCGAAGTGCTGATCTGGCAGGACCCCGTCCCGGCGGTCGACCATGCGCTGATCGACGACGCGGATATCGCGTCGCTCAAGGGCAAGCTGCTGGATTGCGGCCTGTCCGTCTCGCAACTGGTCGCCACCGCCTGGGCCTCGGCCTCCACCTATCGCGGGTCGGACAAGCGCGGCGGGGCCAATGGCGCGCGGGTGCGCCTGGCACCCCAGAAGGATTGGGAGGTCAACGAACCGGCACAGCTTACGAAGGCACTAGAAGCCATCGAAGGCGTGCGCAAGGCGTTCAACGATGCGCAGTCCGGCGGCAAGGCCGTGTCCCTCGCCGACCTGATCGTGCTGGGCGGCTGCGCGGCGATCGAGAAGGCGGCGAAGGATGGCGGCCACCCGCTCACCGTCCCCTTCACCCCGGGGCGCACCGACGCGACGCAGGAGCAGACCGACGCCGACTCCTTCGAACCGATGGAACCGGCGGCAGACGGCTTCCGCAACTGGGAGAAGGCGCAGCATACCGTTTCGGCGGAGGAACTGCTGGTCGACCGTGCGCATCTGATGACCCTGACGGGACCGGAGATGATCGTGCTGGTCGGCGGCATGCGGGCGCTGGGCGCGAACCATGGCGGCACCGCGCATGGCGTCTTCACCGACCGCCCCGGCGCGCTGACGAATGACTTCTTCCTGAACCTGCTGGATATGGGGACAGGCTGGAAGGAAACTTCCGCCGAGGAACGCGAATTCGTCGGCACCGACCGCAAGACCGGCGAGCAGAAATGGACCGGCACCCGGATCGACCTGATCTTCGGCTCGAACTCGCAGTTGCGGGCCTGGGCCGAGGTGTACGGATGCTCGGATTCCGGTGCGAAGTTCACGCGGGACTTCGTGGCCGCGTGGGACAAGGTGATGAACCTCGACCGCTTCGATCTGGCCTGACCGAAGCCCCTGCCCCTGCCCTGATCCGGGGCCGGACAAATCTCGATCCGCCCGGGGCACCCCCCCGGGCGGTTTTTTCTTGCGCCCTGCCCCGCGCGTGCGATCCATGACCCATGGAACACGTCACCCCATCGCGCGAGGCGCTTGCCGAACTGGAGGTCAGGGGTTCGCGATTCATCGCCGTCCTGACCCCTCTCGCGCAATACGACGACCGGCTGGCCGGGATACGCCGCGCGCACCGCAAGGCATCGCACCACGTCACCGCCACCCGCCGCATGACCGACGCCAATACCGTCGACGACCATTCCAGCGACGACGGCGAACCGGCCGGCACGTCGGGGATGCCGGTGCTGAAGACGCTGGCGGGCGCGGGGATCGTGGATGCGGGCGTGATCGTGACCCGCTATTTCGGCGGCACCAAACTCGGCACCGGCGGCCTCGCGCGGGCGTATTCGGGGGCGGCGACCCTGGCTATCGCGGCGGCGCGTCTGGTGCCGTGGCACCGCATCGTGACCCGCACCGTCAAGGCCGGATTCGCCGATGCCTCGGCCCTCGAACAGCGGATGACGCATCTGGGGCTGACGGTGATCGAGCGCATCTTCACCGAAGACGGCGTCACCCTGACGGTGCGCGGCCCGGAGGCGCAGGTCGCCGACGCCGCCCTGCCGGAATACGGGTAGGGCGGTGAAATCCTGCCCCACGGTCATTATATCCTAATCCTGCTCCGTTAAGAGCAAGGTCATATTCGAGCAAACGGAGAGCCAAATGCGCGTTACCATGATCGGCACCGGCTATGTCGGCCTCGTCTCGGGGGCCTGCTTCTCCGATTTCGGCCACACCGTCACCTGCATCGACAAGGATGCGACCAAGATCGAGACGCTGCGCCAGGGCGGCATCCCCATCTACGAGCCGGGCCTGAGCGCGCTGGTCGCGGCCAATGTCGCCGCCGGGCGGCTGCATTTCGAGACGGATGCGCGCGCGGCGATCCGCGATTCCGACGTTGTGTTCATCGCAGTCGGCACCCCCTCGCGGCGCGGTGACGGGCATGCGGATCTCAGCTATGTCTACGCCGCCGCCGAGGAAATCGCGACGATGATCGAGGGGTTCACGGTGGTCGTCACTAAATCCACCGTCCCCGTCGGCACCGGCGACGAGGTCGAGGCCGTCATCCGCCGCGCGAACCCGGATGCGGATGTCGCCGTCGTCTCGAACCCCGAATTCCTGCGCGAGGGGGCCGCGATCGAGGATTTCAAGCGTCCCGACCGCGTGGTGATCGGCATCGAGGATGACCGCGCCCTGACCCCGATGAAGGAACTCTACCGCCCGCTGTACCTGAACGAGACGCCGGTGGTCTTCACCCAGCGACGCACGTCGGAACTGATCAAGTATGCGGCGAATGCGTTTCTGGCGACCAAGATCACCTTCATCAACGAAATGGCCGATCTGTGCGAGGCGGTCGGCGCGGATGTGCAGCAGGTGGCCAAGGGCATCGGACTGGACAAGCGCATCGGCGGCAAGTTCCTCAATGCCGGGCCGGGCTATGGCGGGTCGTGCTTTCCGAAGGATACGCTCGCGCTGACCAAGACGGCGACCGACGCGGGCGCACCGCTCGACATCGTGCAATCGGTGGTCGACGTGAATGCGGCGCGCAAGAAGGCGATGGCCCCCCGGATCGTGGCGGCCATGGGCGGAAATGCGCGGGGCAGGACGGTCGCGCTGCTGGGTCTGGCCTTCAAGCCGAATACCGACGACATGCGCGATGCGCCGTCGCTGGATATCGTGCCGGGGCTGATCGAGGCGGGCGCAAGCGTGCGCGCCTACGACCCCGAAGCGATGAACGAGGCGCGCAAGCTGCTGACCGGTCCGGTCTGGTGCGAGGATGCGTATGACGCGATCGAGGGCGCGGATGCGGTGGTGATCGTGACCGAATGGGACCAGTTCCGCGCGCTGGATCTGGAGCGGGTCAAGGGGCTGATGAAGACGCCCCTGATCGTCGATCTGCGCAATGTCTACGATGCCGGGACGATGGCGGCCTACGGCTTCGGCTACAGCAGCATCGGGCGCGCGGGCCTGCCGGTGCCGGAGGCCGCGACGCGCAAGTCGGCGTAAACACCTGTTTCCCTTCCCCGCATTGCCGCCTATCCTGAGGCCGGATAATGCGGGGAGCGGAACCATGGACTTTGCCCTTTCGGACGAGCAGTGCGCGATACAGGACATGGCGCGCGATTTCGCGGCGGAGCGACTCGCGCCCCATGCGCTGGAATGGGACGAGACGGGGCATTTCCCCGCCGATGTCGTGCGCTCGACCGGGGAACTCGGCCTCGCGGGCATCTATGTGCGCGAGGATGTGGGCGGGTCGGGGCTGGGGCGGCTGGATGCCGTGCTGATCTTCGAGGCGCTGGCCCATGGCTGTCCCTCCATCGGCTCCTTCATCTCGATCCACAATATGGTCGCATGGATGATCGACCGCTTCGGGACCGAGGAGCAGCGGCAACACTGGGTGCCGAGGATGTGCGCGATGGAGGTGATGGCGAGTTATTGCCTCACCGAACCCGGCTCCGGCTCCGATGCCGCCGCCCTGCGCACCAAGGCCGAGCGGCACGGCAATCAGTGGATGCTGAACGGAACCAAGGCGTTCATCTCCGGCGCGGGGCATACCGACCTGTATCTGGCCATGTGCCGCACGGGGGGCGACGGGCCGAAGGGCGTCTCCGCCATGCTGATCGAGAACGGCACGCCGGGCCTGTCCTTCGGGGCGGAGGAGCGCAAGATGGGCTGGCGCGCCCAGCCCACCGCGCAGGTGCAGTTCGACGATTGCAAGCTGCCCGCCGATCACCTGCTGGGCGAGGAAGGCAAGGGGTTCCGCTATGCCATGGCGGGGCTGGACGGGGGCCGCCTGAACATCGCCGCCAGTGCGCTGGGCGGGGCGCAGGCGGCACTGAACGCGGCGGTGATCTACGCCAAGGAGCGCAAGGCGTTCGGCGGGGCCATTGCCGATTTCCAGTCCGTGCAGTTCAAGCTGGCCGATATGGAGACGACGCTGGAGGCGGCCCGCGCGCTGCTGTACCAGGCCGCGTGGAAGCTGGACCGGGGCGCGCCCGATGCGTCGAAGCATTGCGCCATGGCCAAGCGATTCGTCACCGATGCCGCATTCGACGTGGCCAACGAGGCGCTCCAGATTCACGGCGGCTACGGCTATCTCGCCGATTACGGGATCGAGAAGATCGTGCGCGACCTGCGCGTGCACCAGATTCTCGAAGGCACGAACGAGATCATGCGCGTCATCATCGCCCGCCATCTGCTGAAGGACGCCGCGTGACCGCTTCCGCACAGGGCCTGACCCCCGACGCGATCCGCGAGGCCCACGCCGCCATCCGCGACGCCACCATCCGCACCCCGACGGTCAAGGCGACGCGGCTGTCGATGCAGTTCGGGATCGAATTGTATCTCAAGCTGGAGAACCTGCAACATACCAATGCCTTCAAGGCCCGGGGCGCCTTGGCGAAACTGCTGTCGATGACCGACGCCCAGCGCGCGGCGGGGGTGATCGCGTGCAGCGCGGGCAACCATGCGCAGGGGGTCGCCTACCACGCCCAACGCCTCGGCATCCCGTCGACCATCGTGATGCCGCAGGGAACGCCGTTCAACAAGGTCAAGCGGACCGAGGATTTCGGCGCGACGGTCGTGATCCACGGCGCGGGCTTCGACGAGAGCGTGCAGTTCACCCTCGACATGGCGCGCGACCGGGGGCTGTCGCTGATCCATCCCTTCGACGATCCGGTGGTCGCGGCGGGCCAAGGCACGGTCGCCATCGAAATGCTGGAAGACGAACCGGATCTCGACGTGATCGTGGTGCCCATCGGCGGCGGGGGCCTGATCGCGGGCATGGCCGTCATCGCCAAGGACATGAAGCCGGGCATCGAGATCGTCGGCGCGCAGGCCGTGCTGTTCGACGCCGTGAAGGCGCGGTTTCACAATTCGCCGACCCATTTCGGCGGCGCATCGCTGGCCGAGGGCATCTCCGTGCGCGAACCGGGGGCGGAGAATGTCGCCCTGATCCGCCGACATGTCGACCGGGTCGAAAGCGCGACCGAACCCGACATCGAAACCGCCGTCTTCGACCTGCTGTCCCACGAAAAGCTGGTGGTCGAGGGTGCGCCGGGGGCCGGGCTGGCGGTCATCAAGAACGATCTGGAGCGGTTGCAGGGCAGGAAGGTCGGCCTCGTCATCTGCGGCGGCAATATCGATTCGCGCCTGCTCTCGACCCTGATCCTGCGCGGCCTGGTCCGCGACGGGCGCATAGCGCGGCTGACCTTCGAGATCGCCGACACGCCGGGGCAGTTATCCGATATCTCGCGCATCATCGGCGATGCGGGCGCGAACGTGGTGGAGGTGATCCACCAGCGGATGATGCAGACGGTATCGCTGAAGAAAGCCGAACTCGACATCGTCGTCGAGGCCCGCGACCGCCACCACGTCACCGCCCTCGTCGCCACCCTGCGCGAAAACGGGTTTGCGGTGCGGCTGGCGGATGTAACATGATCCCTTCACGGTAACAGGAGACTACCCCATGTTCACGACCGGTATGGATTTCGGCCTCGGCGAGGACATGGATGCCCTGCGCGAGACGGTGCAGCGCTTTGCTGCCGAACAGGTCGCCCCCGTGGCCGCCGAGATCGACCGCACCGACGAGCCGCCCTATCAGTTGTGGCCCAAGATGGGCGCGCTAGGGCTGCTGGGCGTGACGGCGGACCCCGATTTCGGCGGGTCGGGCATGAACTATCTGGCCCAGACTATCGTGATCGAGGAAATCAGCCGTGCAAGCGCCTCGGTCGGGCTGTCCTACGGCGCGCATTCCAACCTGTGCGTCAATCAGATCAACCGCCACGGCACGGCAGAGCAAAAGGCGCACTACCTGCCCAAACTATGCTCCGGCGAGCATATCGGTGCCTTGGCCATGAGCGAGCCGGGGGCCGGATCGGACGTGGTGTCGATGAAACTGCGCGCCGAAAAGCGCAACGACCGCTTCATCCTGAACGGCACGAAGATGTGGATCACCAACGGTCCCGGCGCGGATACGCTGGTCGTCTATGCCAAGACCGACCCGGATGCGGGATCGAAGGGGATCACGGCTTTCCTGATCGATTCGACCATGGCGGGATTCTCGGTCGCGCAGAAACTCGACAAGCTGGGCATGCGCGGCTCGGCCACCGGGGAACTGGTGTTCGAGGATGTGGAAGTGCCGTTCGACAATGTGCTGGGGCAGGAGGGGCGCGGGGTGCAGGTGCTGATGTCGGGCCTGGACTACGAGCGGATCGTGCTGGCGGGCGGGCCGGTCGGGATCATGGCGGCGGCGCTGGATGCGGTGGTCCCCTATGTCCACGAGCGCAAACAGTTCGGCACGCCCATCGGCGAATTCCAGCTGATGCAGGGCAAGCTGGCCGATATGTACACGACCATGAACGCCTGCCGCGCCTATGTCTACGCCGTCGCGCAGGCCGCCGACCGGGGGCATACGACCCGGAAGGACGCGGCGGGGTGCATCCTGTATGCGGCGGAGAAGGCGACGCAGGTGGCGCTCGACGCGATCCAGTGTCTGGGCGGGAACGGCTATACCAACGAGTATCCGGTGGGCCGCCTGCTGCGCGATGCCAAGCTGTACGAGATCGGCGCGGGGACCAGCGAAATCCGCCGCATGCTGATCGGACGCGAGATGTTCAACGAAACGGCGTGATGCGCCAGGATTGCCCCCATGGATGGATCGAAACCCCTCCCGTCATTCGACGACGACTATCTGCTCTGGGCCAAGGCGCAGGCAGCGGCCCTGCGCGCCCGCGACTGGGACGCGGTGGATCCGGAGCGCGTGGCCGAGGAGATCGAGAGTCTGGGTGGCAGCGAGCGGCGCGAGATGGAGAACCGGCTGATCCGGTTGATATCCCGCAAACTCAAACTGGATCACGGCAGGAACCGCGAACCGGAACGGCAGTGGACCCTGACGGTATTGGAACAGCAACGCGCGCTGGACAGGCTCTTCCGGAAAATGCGGTCCTTGAAGGCCGAGTTCGCCGGTACGATCATCGAAATCTACCCCTATGCCCGCCAGTCGGCTCTCGATTCGTTTCGGGCCTTCGAACCTGAAGATGCGGGATATTACGAAAGCACCCTCCCCCATCTCTGCCCCTACACCGCCACCGACATCCTCGGCAATCAGGCATAGCGCCATTCGCCCGGCGGCAACCCGTCCAGCGACCACTCGCCGATCCGCGCACGGATGAGGCGCAGGGTCGGGTGGCCCACCGCTGCCGTCATGCGCCGCACCTGCCGGTTCCTGCCCTCGCGGATCGTCATCGACAGCCAGCAATCGGGCACCGTCTGGCGCACCCGCACGGGCGGGTCGCGGGGCCAGAGGGCGGCGGGTTCGTCGATGCGCGCCACGTCGGCGGGCAGGGTCGTGCCGTCTTTCAGCGTCACCCCACGGCGCAGGGCCGTCAGCGCGGCGGGGTCGGGGATGCGCTCGACCTGCACCCAGTAGGTCTTGGGCATCTTGTATTTCGGGTCGGCGATGCGGCTCTGCTGGCGTCCGTCGTCGGTCAGCAGCAGCAGGCCCTCGCTGTCCTTGTCCAGCCGCCCCGCCGGATACACCCCCGGCACGTGCACGAAATCGGCCAGGGTCGCCCGCCCCTCGCCATCGGTGAACTGCGGCAGGACGCCGAAGGGTTTGTTGAGGAGGATCAGCGTCATACCGGTATCTTTCGTGTGGAGTAACAGCCCCTGAACAGGTCAATCCGGGGAGTCGAGAAGTGCCTCGTAAATCCCGATCAGCGTGTCCGCTTCCTGCTCCAGCGTGAAATTGCGGCAGACATGCTCACGCGCTGCGGCGGACCAGCGCGGCAGAAGGGCGGGATCGCTCAGCACCGCACCCAGCGCCGTCGCCATGGCGGGGATATCGTCCCGGGGGATCAGGCGGCCCGTCTCCCCCTCGACGATCAACTCCTCGAACGCCCCGACGCGGGTGGCGAGGACGGGGACACCGCAGGCCATCGCCTCCAGCGGAGTCAGGCCGAACCCTTCCCAGCGTTGCGGCGCAATGAAGAGGTCGAGCGCCTGATACCACTCGGGAATCGCGTCCACCGTCACCTCGCCACAAAACCGAATGCGCTCCGCCGCGCCCGCCGCTGTGACCCGATCCTTCAGGCCCTGTTCGAACTCCTGATGCTGCGCCGTGGCGCGGCCCAGGATGATGCCGGTGATGTCGGGGTGAGCGGCGAGGTTGGCGAGCATCGCCTCGACGAACACATCCGTCCCCTTCTGGCGGCGCACCCGGCCGAAACACCCGATCAGGCGGCCCTCGGGCAGGCCGAGTTTCGCGCGGATGGCGGCCTTGTCCGCCGGGGCGAACTGTTCCGGATCGATGCCGTGATGCACGACCGTCGCCGGCACCTCCAGATATGCGGCCCCCTTGGCCGAAGTCGCCACGACC
>ENA-ORXC01000466-ORXC01000466.1-marine-metagenome-genome-assembly--contig:-NODE-466-length-28978-cov-4.319262_pt1 | contig 28978 bp, 23 predicted proteins | sample MGYA00237865_ERZ511478 | MGnify/ENA metagenome assembly ERZ511478
GCCGTGTAGAGCCATACCGTTTAATGCAGCTCCCATTGCAAATTCACGTACACCGAACCAGATATTACGTCCGCTGTAATCAGCTGCAGTGAAGTCTTCTGAACCTTTAATCATTGTTTTATTTGATCCAGCTAAGTCAGCTGAACCGCCGAAGAATTGAGGTACAGCTTGTGCTACTGCGTTTAATACTTCTCCAGAAGAAGCACGGCTAGCTAAGCTTGAACCCGTTTCGTATGCTGGAAGCGTTTCTTCCCAGCCTTCCGGTAATTTTCCTTCTACTGCTAGTTCAAATTGACGACCTAGTTCAGGATATTTTTCTTTATACTGTGCAAATACATCGTTCCATTCGTTTTCTTTCTTTTGGCCATCTTCAGCAATTGTAGCTTTGAAGTGAGCATACACTTCTTCTGGCACATAGAAATCTTCTTCAAATGTCCATGCATAAGCTTCTTTTGTTAATTTTGTTTCATCGGAACCTAATGGAGAACCGTGCACGCCAGAAGTACCCGCGTGGTTTGGAGAACCAAATCCGATTGTTGTTTTTACTTCAATTAGTGTTGGGCGTGTTAAATCGCCTTTTGCTTCTTCAATTGCGTTTGCAATCGCTGTCAAGTCATTGCCGTCTTCAACGCGGATTACTTGCCATCCGTAAGCTTTGAAACGATCTTCTACGTTCTCAGAGAACGAGCGATCTAAATCTCCGTCTAAAGAAATATCATTTGAATCGTATAAAACAACTAAGCGTCCTAATTTTAAGTGTGCCGCTAATGAAGCTGCTTCAGCAGATACACCTTCCATTAAGTCTCCGTCACCACAAATACCATACGTAAAGTGGTCTACAATTTCTAAACCTTCTTTGTTGTATGTTTCAGCTAAATGACGTTCTGCCATTGCTTTACCAACAGCCATTGCAATACCTTGTCCTAGTGGGCCAGTTGTTGCATCAACACCTGCTGTATGACCGAACTCTGGATGACCTGGTGTTTTGCTTCCCCATTGACGGAAGTTTTTAAGGTCTTCAATTGATAAGTCATATCCAGCTAAATGAAGCAAGCTGTATAATAGTGCCGATCCGTGTCCTGCTGATAATACAAAGCGGTCACGGTTGAACCAGTTTGGATTCTTTGGATTGATGTTCATAAATTTTGTCCACAATGTATATGCCATTGGAGCAGCTCCCATTGGCATACCTGGGTGACCTGAATTTGCTTTTTCAATCGCATCGATTGATAAAGTACGAATTGTTGCAATCGAAAGATCTTCAATACGTTGTGTCATACTCTTCATTCCTTTCAAAACTATGTACATATGTTATCATACTAATGATTTGCTTATTTGTACAATACTTGAACCAAAAAAATTTCCACTTTTACAGTTTTTGTGCGCCTTATTAAAAATATACAAAAAACTAGAGGGAACACTCCCTCTAGTTTTACTAGAACGTCTTAGTGAAGACGCTTCTTTTTACTCTCTTTTAACTTCTTAGGCGTAACATCTTTACCTTCTTCGTCCACAACTTTAATCGTATGAAGGTGATTTGTCATAGATTGTCGGAAAACTTTTAAATATTCCTGACGTAGCTCTTGCTGTTCTTTCGCTTCAGATTCTGTCAGACCTTCAGCCTTTGCCTTTTTCGAAAGAGCATTAATACGAGCAAGTTTATCTTTTGATAGCATATAAAACCTATCTCCTTATAATCAATAATTAAAATTACCGAACCGTTCCGGCAACATGTAGTCATCTTACTAAATCTCTTTCGTTTTATCAAGAGATTGAGCACTCTCTTGGTACTCTTGATAGCGACGATGTACCGTCGCTTTTGAAATATTATAGCCAAAACCTTTTAGCGTAACTGAAATTTCAGCAAAGGTTAAGCCGTTATGACGAAGGCGGACAATTTCTTCAATCGGCGCTTCTTTTTTTTCTCTTCCCGAGTTAACTCCTTGATTTTTTAAATTTTTCTGCGGACGATAACCGTTTTCTACGGCTCTTTTCATTCCTCTTTTAATTTTAGCATTATGTAATTTCCGCTGATGCTCTTCCACTAAGCTAATAATATCTAACACCATCGAATCAGATTCTGAAAGCTGAAGCTGACCTTGATGACTAATCGTATAGATCGTAGCATTCTCTTTATGAAAAGCATGAAGCAGCGCAATTCGGGCATTTCCTCTGCCTAATCGTGTTTCGTCTTGAATGAGCAGCACGGATATTTTTTCTTCCTTCATTGTATGAAGAACATCCAAAATACCCTCTCTGTCTACTTCATATCCGCTTGCTTTTTCCATTACGACTTTTTTTACGTCTAGATGGTGAAGATCAGCAAGCTTTTTTAATTCTTCTTGCTGGCGCTGTAAAGATGTTTCTTGGGTTTTTTTATCCGTACTGACACGGCAATAAATAATGGCGTCCACTTTTATCACGACCTTTTCGGCTTCTAACAATATTCAGGAACGGCCGTTACACACTACTGTTCAATTGCCACTTGATTACGTAACTCTTTTTTTAAAACAGGAATATATAATTTATCTCCAGGAGATAAAGACTGGGCAGTGTCTGAGTTTAAATCATTGACGTCTTCAACCCATTTGACAAATTCATTGGTGGTCAAATGATGGTGATTATGATACTTGTTGGACAATTCCCAAAGCGTATCTCCTTTTGTAATAGTAACCGTTGAATATTTGTCTAAATCTACTTTATCCGCTCCTAAAACCAGCGTCAATACATATGTAAGTGCAGCGATAACTGCAAAAAAAATAGCGTAATGTTTCATAGAATGTAAGAATTGGTGCATATTATGATCCCCCTATCAGAATATATGTTCTTATTTTATTGAGAACATTTGTTTCTGTCAATGGAATTCTTCGAACTTATGTTTGTATATTGACACATCACGTGGTATAATTCACCTAAAGAATAGCTAAAATCGAGGTGAAAAATATGAAGCTATCAAAACGTCAACAAGACATACTAGATTTTATTAAGCACGAAGTAAAATTAAAAGGTTATCCGCCTTCTGTTCGTGAGATTGGGGAAGCGGTAGGATTAGCCTCTAGCTCCACTGTACACGGGCATTTAGCTCGTTTAGAAAGCAAAGGGTTAATTCGCAGAGATCCAACAAAACCAAGAGCAATCGAAGTTCTTCAACTAGACGAAGTCAACATCCCTAAAAGCAATGTCATTAATGTTCCTGTTATCGGTAAAGTAACAGCAGGTCTTCCTATAACAGCCGTTGAAAATGTGGAAGAATATTTCCCTCTTCCAGATAAATTCGTTTCTCCAGATGATCATGTATTTATGCTTGAAATTATGGGAGAAAGTATGATTGAAGCAGGTATTCTAGATGGCGATATGGTAATCGTACGTCAGCAGCAAACTGCTAATAATGGAGATATTGTGGTCGCTATGACCGAGGACAACGAAGCAACGGTAAAACGTTTCTTTAAAGAAGAAAATTTCGTTCGTTTACAGCCTGAAAATTCAACGATGGCGCCTATTATTCTTCGCCACGTAACGATTTTAGGAAAAGTAACTGGTGTATATCGCACGATTCACTAATCACACACTGTATGTAAAACCAACTAATCATGATGTTAGTTGGTTTTTTTACGTTTGTTTTCTAAAAAAATTGGCATATTATAAATGATACGTCGGATCATTGCAGGCAGGTAGAGCGGTTTTTATAAAGCCTGTTTTACCTTTTACTTTCTATCTGCATTTTCTCGACTCTCAAAAGGAAATACAACCGACCATAAGAAGGATGTAGTTTATGACCAATACACCAAGGAAAACAGAACCATTTCAAACTATTATGCCTACCAAAGCAATGAACATGTTTCTTTTTCCTTTTTCCTTTGATCGAAAAAATAAAGAGCAGCTTGTTCATGCACTGAAAGAAAATTTGTTCGAGTTTTTTTCCATTCAAAACAAACATTTAGAAAAAGAATACTACGGAGAACAGTATTACGTATCTCATGATAGCTTGGATCAATATTTTCTTCCTTACATTGAATGTATTCTATTTCCTGATTCATGCGAAAAAGAAGGGTTGCTTCGATTTTCAAAAAAAATAGACCATACCGTTACGCTACAAACTTCCTCCGCCACCGTGTCTAGCAACGTGCTGTCTGTGGATGTTTTTTTATGTCCTTTTGAAATTGGCGTCATGACCATTCGCACTGAGATGAGTCATAATCATTACACCTATGATGATATTTTAGAATTCATGAATCATTTTCGTGTATTAGAACCGAAGCTTGCTGAAGAGCATGGATCCACCATTACCTATGAACATCATCGCTATAGCAAAGTACAGGATTATATTTTTTCACAGCTCGCGCCATTTTTGAACGAACACATCAAAAAAGAAGCCACACGTGAACAGCACGTCGGGAGTCTTCCTTATTTTATCGATGAACGGATGTTTGTATTAAGTTATGTAACGGTAAATCAAGAGCAAGAGATTAACTCCACAACGTTATTTCGTACCGGGCAGCTAAATAGCTATACGCCTGACGGGAAGCCGTTTATCTCTGCACACAACCATGAGTATATTAAAACGTATAATACCAAACACGTGTATTCCAGATGGGCTCCTGAAACCTATTACGTCATAACAGACCATGTGTTTTCGTGTATTTCTAAATCGGCAGACTCTAAAACGGATCAGCTTTTGATGAATCATCTATTTGGCCAGCATTACTATAATTTATTTTTACATTTTTTCTATAAAATCGTGTTGTTAAAATTATCTTATGAGTATTCTCAGCTCACGTTTCATAAAAATTCAGAGGGCATTGAACGACTAATCCGCTCTATTACCGTATTTTCAGGTAAATATTTATTTTTAGAAATTAGCTCTCGCACAGAAGGTCAAGAGTTTTCTGAGCTCTTCAAAAAAATCTTCCACATCAATTCTCTTTATCAAGAAGTCAAAGAAACCCTTGGCACTTTGTATCAAAATCAAGAAAAAATCGCGGCCAAGCGTCACAATTACTTATTATTAATTTTAACGATTTATACCGTTCTTTCCGGTATTTACGGAATGAATTTAGTTATTAGCAAACTAAAGGGAAACATCCATTGGGATAGTATGAAGCAGTTTTCTATCTTTGAATATATCGCTTTAATAGTAGCTTTATCAGGAATTTTGATCAGCATTAGTCTCGGAGTGAGTTCCCTATGGAATTTATTAAAAGATCGATTTAAAACATAAAAGCTGTTCGCATCAGAAAACACATGATAAAAAAGAAGAGATAAAAACATAACTAAATCAATCGAATCTAAAGGGGAACAAATGGAATAAATAAGCTAATAGGGATTGCTTGTTACACCGCTGCTGATTTCCGTGCAAGACTACGCTTTCCACGGGCGGCTGATGAGCCTCCTCGTCGCTTACGCTCCTGCGGGGTCTCACCTTTTCCCGCAGGATTCTTCGTCTTGCCCTCCAATCAACTGCCGGAAGGAACTAAACAAATGAAACCTACGTTCACCATAAAAAAACAAACCACTAATCAAACATGGTGATCAATGGTTCGTTTTTCACTTCGACTAAAATCCTTTTTTTCCAACCTCTTTTATCTATTACTAAATCACTGCCTACTCCGCTGAACCTTTTATCAAACGTTATGCCGGTATTGTAATTTCAGAACAATCTAACATTATCCTCTATAAGAAAAATATATACAAAATAATAAAATATGGTATCATAGGGTAGGAATTTTGTACCTTATCTATGAAATAATTTGCAGGAGGTAATATGCTTAACTCATTTTTATCCAAAAGCCTGATTCTTTTATGTGTCATTATTCTTACGTGGTCTCTATGGGGCAGTTATAGCGCGATGACAAATTCATTGGAATTAAAAGGCTTGGCTTTAAGTAATTCATTTATTAATGAAGGAATATTTATCACTTTCCTTGTCATTTTTCTAATAGCTATTGCAAGTAGATACATGAACAAAACTGTTTTTTTTATTTCACTGATCGTTTTGACCTTAGGTATTCGATTAGCATGGATGCTTTCTGTTCAAACGCCTGTAAAATCTGACTTTCTTGTCATGTTAGATGCCGCGCGTAATATAGCAAAAGGTAATTATGAATTTAATCAAAGCGTTTATTTCACTACATGGGTATATCAGCTAGGCTTTTCATTCTATGAATCTGTTATTATTCGCTGTTTTGGAGATAACATTTTTATATTAAAATTGTTAAATATTTTTTATTCCACTGGAACCGTTATTTTTATTTATTTAATTGGCGGTAAAGTATTTAACGAACTTGCTGGGAGAATGGCAGCTTTTCTATATGCGTTCTACATTCCGAACATTCTCTATAGCTCAGTGTTAACCAATCAGCATTTAGCTACTTTTTTATTTTATGCAGCTTTTTACCTTATTATAAAAAGATTTGCTCATAACAAGTTTAGCTGGCTTTATATTGGCCTTCTATTGTCGTTAGGAAATTTAATGCGCCCTCTAGGACCGATTATTATCGTTGCTGTTTTCATTTATTTCATCTTGCAAATTCTTCAACCTTACATTAAAAAGAAGGATGCTGCTGAGTTAAAAACTCGTCGAAAGAAAATAGGAAAAAACCTCGTAGGCGTACTGGCTACTTTTTTTATTGCAAATGCGCTGATCAACTATTCTTTTGTAGCTAGCGGTATTTCTAAATATCCTTTAAGTAACAGAGATCCTTTATGGAAATTCGTCATTGGCTTTAATTACGAAACAAGCGGTTCTTATTCTTCAGAGGATGCTAGTCGTTTTATGGGCATGCCAATTGGAGAAAAACGAGCTGAAGCGGAAAAAGAAGTAATTAAAGAGCGTGTAGCAGATAAAGAGCAACTTTTAGATCTCTTTCACATTAAATTCCTGAATATGTGGGGAGGAACGGATGCATCTACATTTTGGAGTATTTCATTAACTCCTCAAGAAGATGTACCTTTTAATAAAGAGAAATTAATTAGTGCTGCTCAAAGTTATGAAAGAATCATTTACGTTTCAACTACTATTCTTTCCATTATTGGACTTATATGTTTATTCCTGAAGAAGCAGGATAAATATCCGTATACACTGTTTTTATTACTAATCATAGGATACGTTCTTATTCACTTGCTTATTGAAATTCAAACTCGCTATCGATTCTTTATTTTTCCAAGCTTTATGCTGCTTGAAGGGTTTGGTATTTCAGTGATTCTATCTTATTTAATAGTACGATTTACTAAAAATAAGCCTCAGACAAAATGTGAAGAGATAAATTAAATGGAAGGGATTATGCAACCGTGATAAAATTCCTGAAATTCGGATTTGTAGGGATAATGAATACCCTGCTCACCATTATCAGTTACTTAGCACTCATCCACTTTGATATGAATTATATATTGGCTAACGTACTATCTTATTTCATTGGCGTCATAAACAGCTACTATTGGAACAAATCGTGGGTGTTTCAAGCAACTGTACATAAATGGATGTTAGCTCAATTTTTCATCGTAAACCTTATTACTTTAGCAATTAATACATCTTGCTTATTCCTTCTTGTACACTATACACCTGCTAATCCAATCATTGGACAACTGTTGTCTACTTGTATAGGAATGTTTATCAATTTTTTCCTCAATAAAATATGGACGTTTAAGCATACAAACAATCATTCGATAGGAGGTAAAGCATGAAAGAACTAATTTCAATCGTGGTACCTATGTATTTTGAAGAAGAAGTAGCTAATGAATGCTACAATCGCTTACTTTCCGTCATGCATAAAAACTACATTAACTATGAATTCATTTTCGTCAATGACGGTAGCACAGACCGAACAATTGAAATCTTGAAGGACGTAGCTGCTATGGATTCTAATGTAAAAGTTATTGATTTTGCTCGTAATTTTGGGCACCAAACTGCCGTAACAGCAGGCATTGATTATGCTCAAGGGGATGCTATCGTTATTATTGATGCAGACTTACAAGATCCGCCTGAAATGATTCCTGAATTAATTGCTAAATGGCAGCAAGGCTATGAAATTGTATATGCAAAGCGCAAGAAACGAAGCGGAGAGACCTTTTTTAAATTAGCCACGGCTAAGTATTTTTATCGCTTCTTAAATTATATGTCCGATATTGAAATCCCGAAAGATACGGGAGATTTTCGTATTATCGATCGAAAAGTAGCGGATGTATTCAAAAAAATGACTGAACGTAATCGTTTTGTACGGGGAATGATGTCTTGGATTGGCTTCAGGCAAACATATGTAGAATATGAGCGCGATGAGCGCTTTGCTGGTGAAACAAAATATCCTTTAAAAAAGATGATCAAGTTTGCTTCAGATGGAATTATTGGGTTTTCAACGAAACCTTTACGTTTAGTAATGGTTATTGGCCTGTTATCGGTTTTTGTATCACTTTTAGTTTTAAGTTATTCGATTGTTGTTTGGCTGATAGGTAAAAACATTCAGCCTGGCTGGACTTCCATTATGGTAGCTATCACCTTCTTTAGCGGTATTCAGCTACTTGGTTTAGGTCTAGTCGGACAATATATCGCAAGAATTTACGATGAAAGTAAAAATAGACCTATTTACGTTGTACGTGAAACCATTAACTTCTCGGAAGCTTCAACAGATTCTCCAAACGTACGTGAAAAAGTATATAGCTAAAAAAACAAGGAAGAAAACAGCTGTTTTCTTCCTTGTTTTTATTCTTTTTGAAGCTGTAAATCACTTGGCACCCAGTCCGGAATTCCATCATCTTCATCAAATTCAATAATGACATCCGTTACTCCTTTTTCCTGTAAAATACGATTTTCCAGACGATCTTTAATATCATCAGCTTCTGCCACTGTTAAAGAAGGATCAATTTCTACTTTTAATTCAACGTGAAGCTCTTCTCCTTCTTTCATCACCATTAATGTTTGAATATCACGCACTTGTACATCTTGCATGACAATCGCGCCAATTTTTATTTCCATTTCTTTATCTGCTTCGCCAAGGGCTCCCGCAGCGTTGTCTAAAAATACTCGTCCTACTACAAAAAACATCATAAGCCCAATTAAAATAGAAGCAATTCCTTCAGCTTGGTGAAAAGGTGTAAACCGTGAAATAAAAACCGCTATTAATGCCAGTACGCCTCCTCCAGTAGCTACCAGATCTTCCATAAAGACCAGCTTAGTTGCTGGCTTTGCTTTCCTTAAATGAAAAAAGCTTTGCGTAAAAACATTGACCTCTGCGGTATTGATCCCGACATCGTGCAAAATTTCTTTCATTGCCTTAAATAGGACAAACATCTCAAGCAATACCGAGATGCCAAGTACTGCAATATTTAAAATAAAGCCTGAAGACTTCGTCGGATGGAGGATGTGATGATATCCTTCTTTAATCGTTTCAAACGCCATAATTCCTACTACAAGAACAGCTCCTAATAGAACAAGATTAACCAATCGTCCGAAGCCGTTTGGAAATCGTTTGGTCGGGGCTTTTTTACTTAATGCCGAACCTATAAAAACAAAAAACTGATTAGCTGCATCTCCTAAGCTGTGCATCGTTTCAGCAAACATTGCTACGTTCCCTGTTAAAGCGAAAGCAATCCCTTTAATGATAGAGATAATGGTATTAACTATAGCAGCCATGAGGGCCGATTTATTTCCTTTTCGCAACAATTTAATTAATTCACTCATGCAACCCCTCCGTTTGCTCCTTTGATGAGATTCGATTACGGTTAGTGTATGTGAATTTAAAAATTAAAAACCTCCAACATACAAGTTGGAGGTTTTTAGTCATGGTTCATTATTTTTTAAAACGATACGGTACAGTTGTAACAATTACATTTTTACGGTAAAGCAAATGTGCTTTTAACAGCAGACTCGACTGATTGTGAAGGATGTTTTGCCAACTTTTTTTCGTGATGAATTGCGGAATAACGACCGTAATAGCCATATTATTTTCCCGTGCTTTTTCCTCAGCCATATCAATGAATCGAAACAGCGGCCGCACTAAGCTGCGGTATTGAGAATGAAACGTAACAATACGAATATCAGGCTGCCACTTCTCCCACTTCTCCTCCATTCTCTTTTCGCTTTCTCGATCAAAGGCCACGTGCACTGCAATAACGGTATCGCCAATCGTTCTTGCATAATTTAATGAATTTTCTACTACTTTTGTCATTCCTGCTACAGGAACAATGACCACACTTCCTTCAAGCTTTCCAATCTTTTCTCCTTGCTTAATGCGAAGCTGCTCTCCTACCGCTTCATAATGCGTATGAATGCGATGAAAAATATAAACGATAACCGGTAAGAAAACGAGAACGGACCACACTTGTGAAAACTTCGTTGTAAACAAAATAATTAACACCGTTAATGTAATGAGTGCACCAATTAAGTTAATAATTAGCTTTCCTTGCCAGCCGGCCGGCTTTTCTCTAAGCCATTTGACAATCATTCCTGTTTGAGAAAGCGTAAATGGAATGAACACTCCAACTGCATAAAGAGGAATTAATTGTTCCGTTGCTCCTTTAAAAGCTACAAGTAAGACAATAGAAGCAATTCCCAGAGTCACAATTCCATTAGAATAGCCTAGTCGATCGCCACGAATTTGAAACATTCTTGGCATGTATTTATCAGACGATAAGTTTACAGCAAGCAAAGGAAAAGCTGAAAAGCCCGTATTCGCCGCTAGCACTAGGATTAGAGCTGTGGTGCCTTGAATAAAATAATAAAATCCATTTCTTCCAAATACACTCGATGCAATTTGTGATACAACCGTTTCATCTGCTTTTGGAGAAATGCCAAGCCAATAAGCTAAAAACGTGATGCCGGAGAATAAAACGGCTAAAATACCGCCCATCAGCATTAATGTATGAACAGCATTTTTTGCACCTGGATCTTTAAAGTTAGGCACTGCATTTGAAATAGCTTCTACACCAGTCAATGCCGAACAGCCTGACGAAAAAGCTTTTAATAATAAAAATAAACTAATACCTGGCACCACTGTACCGAGAGATGTATGAAGCTCAGGTGAAACTTGACCTGTCACTATTTTGAAGAAGCCCACCGCTATTAACAAAATAAGAGCAATAACAAATAAATAAACCGGATAAGCTAATACAGAAGCGGATTCTGTTACACCTCGTAAATTTAAGACGGTAATAAAAATCACCAGCAAACACGCAATTACTACATTATAATGATGCAGCGTTGGAAAAGCCGAAGTTAAAGCATCGGTTCCTGCTGAAACACTCACGGCAACTGTTAAAATATAATCTACTAACAGTGATCCCCCAGCAATAAGCCCAGGATTTTCTCCTAAATTGGTTTTCGAAACAATATAAGCTCCTCCGCCTTGCGGATACGCATAAATAATTTGACGATATGAAAGAATTAAAGCCGTCAGCAGCACCAATACCCCAATCGCAATTGGAATTGAATACCAATAAGCAAGGACGCCGACTGTCGCAAGTACAATCAAAATTTGTTCTGTTCCATAAGCCACTGAAGATAAGGCATCTGATGATAAAATAGCCAGTGCTTTAAGCTTACTAAGCTTTTGATCGCCTAACTCTTTTGTTTTGAGCGGCTTTCCAATCAATAATCTCTTGAGAACTGAATAGTTCACGTAATTTCCCTCCGATGATTGCTTAGCTACTATTTACTGTTCGTTGCTAAGCTCCGTTACAAGTTGACGAATAAGTGATATTATTCCTAAAAAATACCTTTTTATGTTAAAAAAGCGCACAAAAAAAACACTAAGGGTTCTCAGCGTTTTTACACAGCTTAAACCTCCTCTCCAAAACGCTTATGGGGTTAGCTGTCGGATTCGGGCTATGAGAGTAGCCCTACCTTTAAAAAAGGATTCACCCCAAGTGACAATGCACAAATTTGGGTCCCCCACTTCTGACGAATTAAGCGATAACAGGTCAATATAATTTTCGGTTAAAGAGTATGATTGATAACATGTTTCTTTCATAACTATCCTTTGTTCTTAGATAATATACTCCCGTACAAATGGTTTGTAAAGCATTATTTTACGTAAACTAGAAAATAGTGCTTAAGGCGCTTTTAAGGGGAAAACAAAAGGCCTTCTGCCTGCTTGCAGAAGACCTTCTTGCTTTAACTTTTTGCTTTTAAAACGGCTGCTAGCTTGTTTTTTGCTTGAGGACCATAAATGCCATCTACATCATAAGGAAGATACACAAGCTGAAAACGTCTGACTGCATCTTTCGTTTGTACTCCATATATTCCGTCTACTGACCCTACTTTAAAATTCACCGCGTTTAATGCTCTTTGAAGCTGTTTCACAGCTTCTCCAGAATCACCTTGTTTTAAAATTCCATTTGGAAGTGGATATTGTTCCGAAGGTAGTGTTGGTGTTGGTGAAGTTCCTGAAGGAATAACAATTGTTTTTCCAACCTGTAGGGTTAAAGGATCAGAAAGCCCTGTATTCGCTTCTTGAAGCGCTTGTACTGTTATTCCGTACTTCTGTGCAATACTGTACAGCGTATCTCCTTGCTTGATCATATACGTTTTTGGACCCGGTTCAGAAGGTGAAGGATTTGGATTTGGTGTTGGAACTGCACGACGAGGTAAATTTAAATAGACGGCAATTCCTTTTGCATACGATTCACCCATGCTTTTTAAAAATGCTTCGTTTTGAAGAAGTGCTGCATCTGTGCTGTTATCAATAAAGGCTATTTCAGTGAGAACTGCGGGCATATTTGTTAAGCGAAGCACCGCATAATTGGCTGATTTTCGTCCGCGATTCGGATGATTATACGACAATAGCGTTGGCTGTACTTGGCCATGTACAATTGATTGAAACGCTTTACTGGCATTGCTGGCGCTTCTATAAACATAATCTTCGTACCCTGTTCCTCCACCGGCATTTACGTGAATAGACATAAATGCATCTGCCCCCCACGAATTAGCTTGAGAAGCACGCTGAGATAACGATAAAAAAGTATCTGTGGTACGAGTGGTTTTAATCGTAAAGTCACTGTAGGTGCTATTTAAATAGCTTATTAAATATTGTTGAATTTTTAAAACTAAGTTTTTTTCATACAGTCCGTTCGCTCCAACTGCTCCTGCATCTGCCCCACCATGTCCTGCATCAAGATAGATTTTTTTCATATTACTTGTCCCTCCTTATTTTTAACATATGCATGAAGGCAAAAAGTGCTACGTATACTAGCCTACTAAGTAGAAAATTACTAAAAAAAGAACCGCTACTCAAAGGTAGCGGTTTATTCTGCGTTGTAGACAGAATATTAAATAGGGATAGCTCTCAAGGAGTGACAGCTATATGCAGAGTGTTGATTCGTTGATTAAATGATAATAATTATCATTTTCATTTAAAGTATACACTAAAAGGAAAGTTTTGTCTATTCTATTATGAGAACGAGCCTATTTAAAAAGCAGAACGCCTATCACAATGAGAATAATCCAAATTGGAAGGCTTATTAATATGCCTATTACTAAGCCTTTAAAAAAATTTCCTTCTTGCATTTTCATTCCATTCCTCTCCCACAGTATTTTCTAATGATACTACGACTGGCTGAAAATTCTCTGAAGTTATACTGAAGTGCAGAGTGAACACATAAACAATCTCTCTATCTGTTATACACTACTTTTACATATAGATTCAATGAGACAAAAAGATTATCCTTTTTAATTCATATAACCAAGTTATTTCCTTTATCTAACAAAACAATAAAAAGCCTCCCGTAAATTGTACGACAGACAGCTATACTTGTTTTATGAACAGCTTAGTTCGATATTTAATATACGCATGCAGAATGTTAATCATTTTAAAAAACAAAAAAGTCCGAGAGAACGTATAAACGATCTCTCGGACTTTTAGGAATTAATATTGGCTCATGTATTGGTCACGTTCCCAAGGATGAACTTGTGTACGGAACATATCCCATTCAATTTCTTTCGCTTCAACGAAGTGTTCTGCTAAGTGTTCACCTAATGCAGAAACCATAACTTCGTTTGATTGGAAGCTATCTAAAGCTTGAGCTAATGTTGCAGGTAAATCTACGATACCTTCTTCAACACGCTCTTCTTTTGTCATTACATAGATATTACGATCGATAGGTTTTGGAGCTTCAAGGTTGTTCTTGATTCCATCTAAACCAGCTTTTAATAGAACAGCCATTGCTAAATATGGGTTAGCAGCTGGATCTACGCTACGTACCTCAACACGAGTTCCTACGCCGCGAGAAGCTGGAATACGGATTAATGGGCTACGGTTGCGAGCAGACCATGCAACATAACAAGGAGCCTCATATCCAGGCACTAGACGCTTGTAAGAGTTTACAGTAGGATTTGTTACTGCTGTAAAGCTGTGTGCGTGCTTGATGATACCTGCGATAAATTGACGAGCAGTATCACTTAGCTCTAAATTACCGTTCTCATCATAAAATGCGTTTTGGCCATCTTTAAATAATGAAACGTTACAGTGCATGCCTGAACCGTTCACACCAAATAATGGTTTTGGCATAAATGTAGCATGTAAGCCATGTTTACGTGCAATTGTTTTTACAACAAGTTTGAACGTTTGAATATCATCACAAGCTTTTAATGCAGCAGCATACTTGAAGTCAATCTCGTGTTGTCCAGGAGCTACCTCATGGTGAGATGCTTCAATTTCAAAGCCCATTTCTTCAAGCTCTAATACGATGTCACGACGGCAGTTTTCACCAAGGTCAGTTGGCGCTAAGTCGAAGTAGCCACCTTTATCATTTAATTCTAATGTAGGTTCGCCTTTTTCGTCTAATTTGAATAAGAAGAACTCTGGCTCAGGTCCAAGGTTAAAATCAGTAAATCCTAACTCTTCCATCTCTTTTAACACACGTTTTAAGTTATTACGTGGATCGCCATCAAACGGAGTTCTATCTGCATTGTAGATGTCACAAATAAAACGTGCTACTTTACCTTTTTCAGATGTCCAAGGGAAAATAACAAATGTATCAATGTCCGGGAATAGGTACATATCTGATTCTTCAATACGTACAAACCCTTCAATAGAAGAACCGTCAAACATCATTTTGTTGTCTAACGCTTTTTCTAATTGACTTACTGGAATTTCAACGTTTTTAATTGTTCCTAAAATGTCAGTGAACTGAAGACGAATATACTTTACATTCTCTTCTTGAACTTTGCGGAAAATATCTTCTTTTGTGTACTTTGCCATCGTGTGATCCTCCCCTAAATCTCTATATAATATTTATAATCTATACCCCTCATATACGAACGGCATAAATATTGATAACTTTATTAATGAAAGAACCTGGACATATCTCCTTGATTTAAAGTTGCTCGATTAAAACGGCCTGCTTGCATAAGTTCTGCACGAAGCATTTTTCGCAATTCATCGTCCGTTAATTCTGGCTTTGCTGTTGCTGCCACAACTTTTTCTTCTTGCTTATGCCCTTTTTGCTCCTTTTGAAGATGAAACAGCTGTTTTACACCTGCTAAGTTTACACCTTGTTCAATAAGATCACGGATTTCAAGCAGCTTATCAACATCGTTAAATGAGAATAATCGTCGATTTCCCTCTGTTCTTACTGGTGCAACTAATTCATGTTCTTCATAGTAGCGAATTTGGCGAGCCGACAACTCAGTTAACTGCATCACAATTCCAATTGGGAAAAGTGGCGTATTTCTTCGAATGTTGTCACTCATTTCAGTTCCTCCTTTGGATTAACTATTTACATTGTATGCTATGTTAGTTCATCTGTCAACCGAATGTTAGTAATTCTAACATAAATTTTTCTGAACATTTCTTCTATACAAATAAATAGTACTTCGTTTATTTTTATAAGCCTATCTTTTCTTTCTTAGCGGGGAGAAAATAGTCTTTCTATCTTATATTTTATAAAAGTTCTTTCGCTAGCATTTGATCTACTGCCATGCATATTGCTACTTTTACGTGAGCATACGTTAACCCGCCCTGCACGTAAGCGACATACGGAGGCCTGATAGGTCCATCTGCCGTCAGCTCGAGGCTGGCTCCTTGTATAAAAGTTCCTGCCGCCATAATCACATCATCTTCATACCCTGGCATATAAGCAGGATACGCCGTTACGTGTGAATTAATTGGCGAAGCGAATTGAATTGCCTGACAAAAAGCAACCATTTTATCGCGGTCATCGAACTGAACGGATTGAATTAAATCTGTTCGTTCACTGTTCCACTTTGGCTCGCTTTGCATCCCTAGCTCTTCGAACATAGCGGATGAGAAAACTGCTCCTTTTAAGGCTTGACCGACTACGTGCGGAGCCAAAAAGAAACCTTGATACATTTCTTGCAAGCTATACAGCGTCGCTCCAGCTTCTGCACCGATTCCAGGAGTTGTCATTCGGTATGAACAAGCTTCCACTAGATCTTTTCGTCCTGCAATATAACCGCCGATTTTAGCAAGGCCTCCACCCGGGTTCTTAATAAGCGACCCCGCCATCAAATCTGCTCCTACATGCGTTGGCTCGATTGTTTCTACAAATTCACCGTAGCAGTTATCGACAAATACTACAACGTCAGGCTTAATACTCTTTACAAAAGAAATCATTTCTTTTATTTGCGCGACTGTAAAAGAAGGACGAATGCCGTAACCTTTTGAGCGCTGAATGCCTATCATCTTTGTGTGCTCATGAATAGACGCTTTCACTTCTTCAAAATCCACTTGGCCTTGCGCTGTTAAATCTACTGATTTATAGCTAATATTATATTCTTTTAAAGAGCCTACGCCGCTTCCTCGTATACCAACGATTTCTTCAAGGGTATCATAAGGCTTGCCAGTTATATATAATAGTTCATCTCCAGGACGCAGTACACCAAACAGCGAAATGCCAATTGCGTGCGTACCTGAAATAATTTGCGGACGCACCAGGCAAGCTTCTGTCCCAAAAACGTCTGCGTATACTTTCTCCAGCGTATCGCGGCCTAGATCGTCATACCCATACCCCGTTGTCGGATTAAAATGTGAATCACTCACTCGATTTTGCTGAAAGCTTTGCAGCACCCGAAATTGATTTGCTTCAATACGCTCGTCAATTTTCTCATGTACGGGCTTAATTTGTTTTTCTACTTTTGCAGCAAGTTCCCGAATGCGTGCCCCGTTTTTTAACTGATCAAACATCATTTCTTTGTTCCTCAACTTTCTTCAAGCGTTTGTAGCTTTTTGTAAAGGGGATGCTCTTTTGCAATATACCCTTTGCACTGATACTTCTCAGTTTCTTCATTGAATTTTAACGACTCAAGAATAGAGACCGTTTTGAGTTCAGCGAGCATTTTTCCTTCATAAGCCGGCAGCAGCACATGAAAAAACGCCATTTCTTTTTTCATTTCTTCTTGAATTCTTTCCCCAAGCTTCACTAAATCAGCAGCTTTAAAAGCGCTCATTGATAACGATGTCGAAGCAGATGGGACAAATAGTTCATGCTGCATATCTTCTTTATTGTAAACTGTCAGCATCGGAATGTCCGTTACGTTCAGCTCTTCTAGTAAGCGATGCACTGTTTTTTCGTGGTTGTTGTAATCTGGATTAGATGAATCTACCACGTGCAGAACAAGATCAGCTTCGATTACTTCTTCAAGCGTTGAACGGAACGCGGCTACTAACGTTGTTGGAAGATCTTGAATAAATCCAACCGTATCAGTTAACAGAGCCGTTAATCCTGACGGAAGCGTATACTGTCTTGTCGTTGGATCAAGAGTTGCAAACAGCTGATTTTCTTCAAAAATACCAGCTTCTGTTAAGCGGTTAAAGATCGTCGATTTACCAGCGTTCGTATAGCCCACAATTGCAATTTGATAGACATGATTACGCTTACGTCTTTCTCGATAACGTTCGCGGTGGCTTACCACTGTCTTTAACTGACGCTTAATTTCATCAATTTTACGGCGAATATGTCTGCGGTCACTTTCAAGTTTCGTTTCACCAGGACCTCTTGTGCCAATTCCGCCTCCAAGACGCGACAAAGCGGTACCTTGTCCTACTAACCTAGGCAGCAGATAATTTAATTGAGCCAGTTCCACCTGCATTTTTCCTTCTCGCGTTTGAGCACGCTGTGCGAAGATATCCAAAATCAGCTGCGTGCGGTCAATAACACGCGCAGATAACCCTGCTGACAAATTGCGGATTTGACTCGGCGACAATTCATCATTAAATACAATTAAATCGGGCTCTAACTCTTCTTCAAGAGCCACAAGTTCTTCTACTTTCCCTTTTCCAATATAAGTAGCCGGATGAATGCGATCGCGCTTTTGCGTTAACCTTACCAGCACTTCGCCTTTTGCAGTCTCCGTTAAAGATGCTAGCTCATCCATTGAATATTCAAAACGTTCGTCATCGTCGTGAAGCTGACATCCGACTAAAATTACGCGTTCAAGTTCAGTATTCATTTCTGCTGTCAAAGATTTTTCCTTCCCTTACTATTAAATTGACAAATCATTCATATCATATCAAAAAAATGTCCATTTCTCCATCTTTGCAAAAGAGACAGAATACATTGTCTTTTACTAGTTTAACACCCTTTTTAAAATCTATAAAACGATGATTAAAAAAACATTGAAATATCACGAAATTCTGTATACAATTTGAATTGGTTTACTTATCGAAATTTGAATCAGACTGCCTGATTTTAAAATAATAGTCGCTACTTGGTGAAAACAGAATAAAGGGGATAGCATCATGACTTGGGACGTACTTAGCATTATTGGAACGATTGCTTTTGCAATCAGCGGAGCTTTCATTGCCATGGAAGAGGAGTATGATATTTTAGGCGTTTACATACTGGGAATCGTAACGGCTTTTGGCGGAGGAGCCATTCGAAACCTGCTTATCGGTGTACCAGTGTCTGCCCTTTGGGAACAAGGACTCTTTTTTCAGATTGCTTTATTATCTATCACTGCCACTTTTTTATTTCCAAACAATATCTTAAAACATTGGAAGCGATGGGGAAACTTTTCGGACGCCATTGGCCTTGCAGCATTCGCGATTCAAGGAGCGCTTTATGCCACTCATATGAACCATCCGCTTAGCGCGGTTATTGTAGCTGCGGTCTTAACAGGAAGCGGCGGGGGGATTATCCGAGATTTATTAGCACGCCGAAAGCCTACTGTTCTTAAAGATGAAATTTATGCCGTATGGGCGATTATCGCAGGATTTAGCGTAGGGCTGCATATTACAAACACGCCTGTAGAACTTTATACGTTATTTATCTTACTTGTAGGTCTTCGGATGTGTTCATATATTTACAAATGGCGCCTGCCGATTAAAACGATTCGACAACCAAATATGTAAAAAAAAGCCTTTCATGACGAAAGGCTTTTTTTTACAGCTGAATATCGCTTGACGTTAAAGTTAGAAGCTCGTTGCGCTCAAAGCTTTCTTCTTCTAAAAGCCTCATGGATTGAGTGCGTATGGAACGTTCGATAATGTTTCGCACATATCTACCGTTACTAAAATCCCTAGGCGTCTGATTGTACTTCACGTCCATGAAATGATCTTTTAGCTTTTTATAGGCCTCTGTACTAAACTGATACTGCCTGTCATTCATCATGTGACCCGCAATGTCCATCAGTTCATTGACATCATAATCCGGAAAATCAAAAATAAACGGAAACCTAGAGCGCAGCCCTGGATTAAGACTTAAGAAATTTTCCATTTCTCTTGGATAACCAGCTAAAATCAATACAAACTTATCATTTGAATCTTCCATATGTTTAACCAAGGTATCAATCGCTTCTTTTCCAAAATCTTTTTCTCCTCCTCTTGCAAGAGAATAAGCCTCATCGATAAATAAAATACCTCCAAGCGCTTTTTTTACAAGATCTCTCGTTTTCTGAGCGGTATGACCAATGTATTCTCCAACTAAATCTGCTCGCTCTGCTTCAATTAAATGTCCTTTAGACAAGATGTTCATATTCAAAAATAATTTACCTAGCAGGCGGGCTACCGTCGTTTTCCCTGTTCCGGGATTTCCTTTAAACATCATATGCAGCGCCTGCTTTCCCGCTTTTAAGCCCTGTTCCTCTCTTTTTTTGTTAATATATAGCCACGCATATATTTCTTTTATCATTTTTTTCAATTCTTCCATTCCAACCAGTCCGCTCATTTCTCGTTCAATTTCCCGAAGCGGCTCATGATTTATCACAGCTTTTTTGGCAGGACGCGGAATTGATGTCGTATACGATTTTTCTTTTTTTATTTCATTATTTAAAATGATATTAATTTGCCCATTATTTTTAAGAGTTATCGGCTGTTCCACCATGTTCACCTCTCGTTTCATCCCACTTCTCTGTATCGCATAGCTGCATGCGATGAACGATACGAAGACAATGATCTCTTATTACCGAAGAAATAATCGTCTATTATAAGGTTTATGTTCAATGAGTAAAAACAATGTTAAGAAACTTTTTTAAGCCTTTATTTGCATAAAAAAAGCATCCGAAAATGCGGATGCTTCTCTTTAATCTCTATTCAAGTTCTACTGTAATATTTTTATTTGGTACAAATGTCGAAATAGCATGTTTATAAATCAGCTGCTGTTTTCCTTCAGATTCAATTAACACAGTAAAATTATCAAATCCTTTAATTAGTCCTCTTAATTGAAAACCATTTAAAAGAAATACCGTCACATAGATATTTTCTTTACGTAATTGATTTAAAAATTGATCTTGAATATTAACTGATTGTTTCATTATTCGGCCTCCTCGTTTCTCTATCTGTTTACTTAATTCGCTTCTTTCTTCAGCTTTCCTGCAATATATGTAAAAATTTCAGTAAACTTTTCGGGAAATTTGTCAACTTCCATCTCTATCCATTTTACAGGCATTTTATTTCGAAACCACGTTAACTGACGCTTTGCATATCTGCGTGAATTTTGTTTCAACTGTTCAACGGCTTCTTCGAGCGTACAGCGTCCCTCAAAATAAGCATAAAGCTCTTTATAGCCGATAGCTTGAATTGATTGTACATCATGCAGACCACTTTCGTACAATGATTTGACTTCCTCAAGCAGTCCATCCTGCATCATCATATCGACTCGGTGATTAATTCTCTCATATAATACGTCTCTATCCATTGTAAGTCCAATAATGCTTACGTCATATAATAACTCTTGCGACTGTTCTTTTGTATAGTCACTGAATTTTTTACCGGTTACTTCATAAACTTCAAGGGCTCGAATTACACGGCGATGGTTATTTTTATGGATAGCAGCTGCACTGTCCGGGTCAATCTCTTTTAGCTTTTCATACAGGGGATCAATGCCATGAGCTTTAATGAATACTTCCATTCGTTCACGAACTTTTTCATCACTAGGAGTTTCTGTGAACTGATAATCATAAATAACGGATTGAATATAAAGACCCGTCCCTCCAACAATCATCGGCATTTTTCCTCTAGCGTGAATATCATCGATTTGTTTTCTTACAATCTCTTGAAATTCTGCCACAGAAAACGATTCATCTGGCTCCTTAATATCGATCAGGTAATGGGGAATACCCTGCATCTCTTGTTCTGATACCTTCGCTGTTCCGATATCCATTCCTTTATAAATTTGCATCGAATCACCTGAAATAACTTCTCCGTCTAACTGTTTGGCAAGTTCAATGCTCAATTTTGTTTTACCAACCGCAGTTGGTCCAATAATGACAATAAGTTTTGGTTTCTCTCCCGTCATAACAACACTACTTTCATCTATAGGCATTCACATCATTCCATTTTATCCAAATGGCCATGATTTATTCAACAAAACGGCTAGCTGCAGCTAGCCGCATTGCCTACATCACTCGCTTAAACATTTTTTCCATTTCATACGTCGAATGATGAATAATAATTGGTCGTCCGTGCGGACACGTAAATGGATCCGTTGTTTTTCTCAATGTTTCAAGTAAAGCAAAAATCTCATCGTTTCGCAAATGATGATTCGCTTTAATCGATCCTTTACAGCTCATCATAATAGCCGCTTCTTCTCTTAACTTCTCGATATTGACTCGTTTCATCGTAAAGATTTGCTGAATCATTTCTTCAATGGTTTCCTGTTCCTCTCCTTTTGGAAACCACTGCGGATGTGAACGAACTATATAGGAGTTTTGTCCAAACGGTTCTAAAAAAACTCCTACTTCAGCAAGCATGTCTTTGTATTCTTCTAAAATCAAGGCTTCATTTCCCGAGAACTCTAGCGTAAGCGGCATAAGCAGTTCTTGAACTTCTGAATCTACTTCTCCAAGCTTTCGCTTAAAATATTCGTACTTAATTCTCTCCTGCGCCGCGTGCTGATCAATAATAAATAATCCTTTTTCATTTTGTGCCAAAATATACGTTCCGTGCATTTGGCCAATTGGGTACATTGCAGGAACACGCGGTTCTGGTTGCTCTTTGGCTGAACGATTTGGTTCTGGAATAGGAGCGTTTTCTTCTACCGATTCTTCATAGTGTTCTATTTCTCGAAACGTTGGTTCAAGTTCTTCACCTTGGCGCATGACCTCTGTTTTAACAGGCGGCATGATGTCGTCTACACGAGCTGGAGCCTCCTTAAAGCTAGGCTCACGAACCGTATCAGACGGCTTATAGCCAGACGGTTGAGACGGTTGAGACTGATGATCAAATGTAAAGGTCTGCTGCTCAGTTGGCTGCACAGCTGATTTTGACTTGGTTGGTACTACAGCATCCGGAATTAACTGCTGCTTTTTAAAAGCAGCTTTCACTCCTTGTTCAATAAGCTCAAACAGCTCCGCTTCTTTACTTAAACGCACTTCTAGTTTCGCTGGATGAACATTCACGTCCACTAACAAGGGGTCCATTGTAATGGTTAAAAACACGATTGGAAAACGGCCGATAGGTAAAAGAGTATGATAGCCCTGCTGTACCGCTTTTAACAACCCGTAGTTTTTAACAAACCGACCGTTAATAATGGTCGACATGTAGTTGCGAGAAGCTCGTGTAATTTCAGGAAGAGCAACGTAACCATTCACTTCATAATCAAGAGACTGAACGTTAATCGGAATCATTTTTTTGGCCACTGCCATTCCATAAATAGCTGCAAGCACTTGACGCACATCGCCGCTTCCGTTCGTATACAGAAGCTGTCTTCCTTGATGCATCAGCCGAATTGAAACTTCAGGATGAGACATCGCAAGGCGATTGACTACGTCCGTTACGTTACCAAGCTCCGTGTTTACCGTCTTCATATATTTTAAACGTGCAGGTGTGTTAAAAAATAGGTTTTCAATAACAAGTTCGGTACCTTTTCGGCTTGACGTTAATTCGTGATGAACGATTTCTCCGCCTCTAAGTTTAAGATGGGTGCCGGCTTCTTCTCCCGTACTCGTTTTGAGTTCAAGCATTGAAACCGAAGCAATACTTGGCAAAGCTTCCCCGCGAAATCCTAACGTTCGAATTCGAAATAAATCTTGTTCTGTTTTAATTTTGCTTGTCGCATGTCTTTTAAACGCGGTCAAGCAGTCTTCAGAAGCAATGCCGTCTCCATTATCCAATATACGAATTTTTGAAAGCCCAGCTTCTTCTAATTCAATTTCAATAATTGTACTGTTTGCATCAATAGCATTTTCGACTAGCTCTTTCACCACCGAAGCAGGTCGTTCAACAACCTCTCCAGCAGCAATTTTATTTGAAAGTTCGTCTGAAAGCTGCACAATTTTACCCACAGACTCACTCCTCTCAATCTATTTCTTCTTTAATGATTTTTGCAGTTCATACATCGCATTCATTGCGTCTAAAGGCGTCATTTCTAAAATATCCAGCTCTTTTAAACGATCGATAATTGCTTTTTCTCGTTTTGAAAGCGCAGGCTTTTCTTTTTTCTCTTCTATTTCAAAGAACGAAAGCTGATTGGCCTCATCTGCTTTTTTACTATCTATACGTCCTTCTTGAACCAAAGAAGCACCTTCTTGTGGAACTTGTTGTGTTATCTCTTCTCTTTTTGGAGCCTGACGTACTACAGGTTCACGCTCAGAAGATTGTTCTAAATCGTGTAAGATGACGCGAGCTCGCTCTAGAAGCGGATCCGGAAGTTCTGCTAGTTCTGCTACGTGAATACCATAACTTTTATCTGCGGCACCATCTTTGATTTTGTGTAAAAAGACGACCTTCCCATTTTTTTCAACCGCGCTTACATGAACATTTTTAAGCGCAGGAAGCGACTCATCGAGTACGGTTAATTCATGATAATGAGTAGAAAATAGTGTCTTACAGCCAATATGCTCATGGACGTATTCAATAATTGCTTGAGCAAGAGCCATTCCGTCATACGTAGACGTGCCGCGCCCAATTTCATCTAACAGAATTAGACTCGACTGAGTGGCATTTGTCACTGCATTTTTCGTTTCTAGCATCTCGACCATAAACGTACTTTGACCTGAAATTAAGTCATCCGCTGCTCCGATACGTGTAAACACTTGATCAAAAATCGGCAGGACCGCTTCGTCCGCTGGCACAAAACAGCCAATTTGAGCTAATATCGCCGTTAAAGCGACCTGACGCATATACGTACTTTTACCAGACATATTTGGTCCTGTAATCAGTAAAATTGAACTATCATCCGTCATTTGACAGTCGTTTGGCACATATTCCTGCGAATTCATTACTTTTTCTACCACTGGATGACGTCCGTTTTGAATCGAAATATCTTCACTTGAAAAAATAGGCTTCGTGTAATGACGTTCTTCACTGATTTTTGCAAAGCACTGCAGTACGTCAAGCTCACTTACTTTTTTAGCGAGTTCTTGCAGCCTTGGAATATATGCTTTTACTTCTTCACGAATTTGTAAAAACAATTCATATTCCAGCTCTACAATTTTCTCTTCCGCTTCTAAAATCAGCGCTTCTTTTTCTTTCAGCTCAGGCGTAATAAAACGTTCTGCATTGGTTAACGTCTGTTTTCGTTCATACATTCCTTCAGGCAAAAGATGCAGATTTGCCCGCGTTACTTCTATATAATAGCCGAACACGCGATTATAACCAATTTTCAGTGAGCGAATTCCTGTTTTCTCACGCTCTTGCTGTTCAAGTGACGCAATCCACGTTTTTCCGTTTCGGCTTGCATCTCGGTATTGATCAAGCTGTTCATGATAGCCGTCATTAATAATGTCTCCTTCCTTAATTGACAAAGGAGGGTGCTCTTTTAATCCTCTTTCAAGAAGATTAGCTAATCGCTCACAAGGATCAATGTCTTCAACAAGCTTTGTGGCATAAGGATGATTTAAACGATTCACAACCTCTTGAATATGAGGCACATTTTGCAACGATTTTTTTAATTGAATTAAATCACGAGCATTTACATTACCGAAAGCTACTCGACCAGCTAAGCGTTCTAAATCATATACGTCTTTTAGCAACTCACGCAGTTCTTCCCGTTCAAAAAACTGTTTCATTAAGACATCTACCATATTTAAACGATTATCAATATCGGCTTGTTTTAAAAGCGGACGGTCAATCCAATTTTTTAATAAACGGCCGCCCATTGCCGTAACGGTCTGGTCTAATAACCATAGAAGCGAGCCTTTCTTTCCTTTTGAACGAATCGTTTCGGTTAACTCTAAGTTTCGCTTAGAGAACAAATCAATTTTCATATATTCATTGATTTGATAAAACTGCACGGGCTGTAAGTGTTCAAGCGAACGCTTCTGCGTGCGAGTTAAATACTGAAGAATACGCGCAAACGTTGTAATAAGCTTTTGCTGCTGAAGCGACTCTACTAAATACTCTAGTCCGTCTACTTGCTCTGTACTATTCTCATAAGAAATGGTAATCGTCATGCGCTCTTTTAGTGTTTGTAATAAGTCAGCGGGAAACTCAGAGCTTACAACAACTTCTTTTGCTTCTTTTGCATAAATCTCTGAGACTATATCGTGAAACGAACCGACAAGCGTTACGCTGTTTTCTCCTGTAGACAAATCAGAAAGAGCAAGACCAAACGTTTGATCCTCGAACTCAGTAACAGAACAAATATAGTTATTTTCCTTTTCATGCAGTCCGCGTTCGTTCATCAGTGTTCCGGGTGAAATCACCTGCACCACTTCTCGCTTTACAACACCTTTTGCATGCTTAGGGTCTTCTACTTGCTCACAAATAGCTACTTTAAATCCCTTTTCAATTAAACGCTCGATATACGTAGGAGCAGAGTGATACGGAACTCCGCACATCGGAATTCGCTCTTGTCCTCCTCCGTCTCGACTTGTTAATGTTATTTCAAGCTCTTGAGAAGCTGTCGTAGCATCTTCAAAGAACATTTCATAAAAATCACCTAGTCTAAAAAATAAAAAGGCATCTTGATACTCTGCCTTAATTCTCAAATATTGCTGTATCATTGGCGTATACGCTGCCATACTATTCCTCCATACCACATCTAGTTGTGCGTTTTTGCTACACGTATTATAACATAAGTCTTTCTTAAACTTAATTTATTCAAATAGAACAATCTTCAATTTCTTTTCATAACACAAATAAAAAAGCTTCGGACGAAGGAAGAAGCTTGTCCGAAGCTTTTCATTATTTACTGCTGTTCAAATGACTATGCTTACGTCCGTATAAGAAGTAAACCACTAGCCCTAGTACAAGCCAAATTACGAAACTAATCCATGTTAACTTTGGAAGCTGAAGTGCTAAGTATAAACAGAACACAAAAGCTAAAATTGGAATCACCGGCACGAACGGTACGCGGAAACCAGTCGATTCTGAAGTTTGTTTTGATTTACGTAAATATAAAATTCCAATTGATACAGTCATGAAAGCAAAAAGAGTACCGATGTTTGTTAACTCCGCTAATCTTCCTAATGGTACTAAACCAGAGAAGATGGATACTAGTAAACATGTAATCCACGTATTTACTACTGGCGTTTGTTTTTTCTCACTGATTTTTGAAAAAGGCTTCGGTAATAGACCATCTCGACTGATCGCATAAAATAAACGAGTTTGTCCATACATCATAACGAGCAATACCGTTGTAATACCAACAATTGCACCTAATGAAATAAATCCTGCTACCCAGTCTTGGTTAATGTAGCTTAAAGCAAATGCTACAGGGTTTTTAACATTTAATTCTGTATAAGGTACGATTCCTGTTAAGATAAGCGATACGACGATATAAAGGACTGTACAAATCGCAAGAGATGCGATGATTCCGATTGGCATATCCCGCTGAGGCTTGCGTACTTCCTCGGCCGCTGTTGCTACAGCATCAAATCCAATGTAGGCGAAGAATACAGTTGCTGCTCCTGTCGCTACTCCGGAGAAACCAAACGGCATAAACGGCGTCCAGTTTTCTGGCTTAACATAGCTAACTCCTACCCCGATAAACAGAAGTACAACAGCCAGTTTAATAATAACCATGATAGCATTAAAACGTGAAGATTTTTTTACTCCTTGTGTTAAAAGCAAGGTAATTAAGAAAACAATCATAATTGCTGGAATATCAATATACGTGCCGTTTGCAGGATTGTATGCACTTGTTAAAGCTTTTGGAAAATGTATGCCAAACCCTGCTAACAATCCTTGGAAATACCCCGACCATCCGCTCGCTACAGCAGAAGATGCAAGACCGTATTCCAAGATAAGATCCCACCCTAAAATCCAAGCGATTAATTCACCAAATGTTGCATAACTGTAAGTGTATGCACTTCCTGAAACAGGAACTGTTGAGGCAAACTCTGCATAACAAAGAGCTGCAAACACACACGCAAGTCCTGACATAATGAAAGATATAACTAAAGCTGGACCGGCATGTTCAGCAGCGGCTACGCCCGTTAATACAAAAATTCCGGTTCCGATAATGGCACCAATTCCTAACATTGTTAAATCGAAAGCGCCTAAATCTTTTTTTAATTTAACACCTTTAGAGTTGGTTTCACTAATTAACGTTTGAATTGATTTTTTACGAAATAAGCTCATAGTAAACCCCCAAAAAATACTTATCTGATATAACTAAATTTTCTGAAAATTAATGCATTATTTTCTTTAGATTTACTATACACTGCGCATTCGACAAAAAGCAATATATTTTTTTATTTTTATAAGAATTTTCTTAAAATAGTAAAAATAAAAAAACTAGGAAGAACTTCTTCCTAGTTACTCATCGTCTCCTAATATAAAATCAGGATCCAAATCTTCAAATTCATCGTCATCTACGTCTAAATCAAACTCGTCTTCATCATCGCAGCCTTTCGGATTTACTGCAACACAAACCTTGGTTTCGCCAATCACTTCCGCCAACAATTCTCTCTCTACTTGAACAATCGTTTTATTGCCATTTGGTGAAATTGTGCACTCTAGGCAATTTGGCTGCTGCAGCACGCGAACAATTACTTCGTAATCGTCTCCAATCGAATCTTCGTCTTTATAGCGCAGCTTAATATTATCTTTGTATGATACGGTTTCCGTCCAAACTTCGGTTTTTGTATTATTATTGTACGAATACCAGATGTTAATATCATATCTGCCGTCAACTTCTACATTGCTGCCGCTTTTTTTTGCTTTGTACTCATGGTTAATCACCCAGCACCCTAAGATGCTTGTTGGTCGATTTTTCGGTGCAAGCGTATGAGACGATTGTGTAAACTTGCGACCTTTACCTACGACTGCTTTTGTAATAATTTCTCTATAGTGTTGTGACATGTGAGCATACCCTCCTCAAACTATCTTCATTTCATCCTATGCAGGCTCATTCACTTGTTTGCACATTATTTTTAAGAAACTAGGTTTAAGGCATAAAAAACCTATGTTCCATTGTATGCAAGGATATAGAAAAACGTGACAATTATTAGAGAGAAAATCTGCCCAATTTTCATGCCACGGGATGCACAAAAAAATGCCTCAGCAAATTGCTGAGGCATTTTTCTTTATGAGCAGCTAGATCCAGGGCTGTTTCGCACCTGTGAACCTGTTTCACCGCGCAGTAAATCACCATCTGTTGACACAATAATTTCATCGGTTACTGTGTTTGAAATAGTGTTAGCGACAAGTTG
>ENA-ORXC01000468-ORXC01000468.1-marine-metagenome-genome-assembly--contig:-NODE-468-length-28958-cov-4.106402_pt1 | contig 28958 bp, 29 predicted proteins | sample MGYA00237865_ERZ511478 | MGnify/ENA metagenome assembly ERZ511478
CCGAGGACGAAGCGGAGGACGAGGATGCGCCCGGGCCGCCCGCCGTTCCCGCCAGCGCCGCAACGCCGGAGGAACCCGAACCGGTCGTCCCCCCGGCGATCGCGCCCGCCCCCCTCGAATCTCCCGCAATCATGGCCGACAGCGACCCCGCCGACCTGCCCCCGCCCCGGCACATGCGGTTCGCGTTCGACTGATTTGCTTTACAAATCGCGGAATTTGGGGAAGTGTCGGTGTAGTGACGTGTGCGACTTGAAAAAACAGACACGCGCATCAAGGGAGATTGACCGCGATGACGGAGGCCATGGCCACCCTTGTCCCTGACGTGACGGAGGAGGATGCGCTGCGGGCGCAACTCTACGATCTGTTATCCGTCCTGCTCCGCAAGCCGCCCTCGGGGGATTTCCTGCGGAAAGTCGCGGGGCTGACCGGCGACGATTCGGCTCTCGGCAAGGGGATCAACGCGCTGGCCCGCCTCGCGCAGGTCTCCTCCCCCGAAAAGATCGACAGCGAGTTTCATCGGCTGTTCATCGGGTTGGGGCGCGGCGAATTGCTGCCCTTCGCCAGCTACTACATCACCGGCTTCCTGAACGAGAAGCCGCTGGCCAAGCTGCGCACCGACATGGCCGATCTGGGCATGGTCCGCGATGCCGCCGCCTACGAGCCGGAGGACAATATCGGCTCGCTGTGCGAGATGATGGCCGGGATGATCCTGGGGCGCTTCGGCGAGCCGGTTTCGATCGCGCGGCAGAAGGATTTCTACTTCACGCATCTGGCCCCCTGGGCCGAACACTTCTTCAGCGATCTGGAGGGGGCGCAGGCCTCCGTCTTCTATGCGCCCGTCGGCACCATCGGCGGCGAATTCATGCAGATCGAAAAGCAGTCCTTCCGCATGGCGGAGTGAGAACAGGCCCGCGCGGGGACGCTCGCACCGGCAGGATAATACGGGTTCGACGGAACGATAACGGGAGGACGAAGGGTGTCCAGGACGCAGGATGACAAGGCCGTATCGGGCCGCCGCGACTTTCTGAAACTCGCCACGCTGGGCGCGCCGGCGGCGGCTGCCGCGACGGTCGCCACCGGCGGGCAGGCGCTCGCCGCCGAACCGACGGAACTCGGATACACCGAGACGCCGCACGTGAAAGCCTATCTGGATAGCTGCCGCTTCTGAGACCCGGTCGCGGGGCCGTCAGGTTGCGGAAGCCCTGACATCGCCCCCGACCCGGTCCCGAACGGCCAACTTGAGGGAGAATACCCATGCTCAGGAAAAAATCCGTCGGGGTTGCGAGACGCCCCCGGGGATCGTCCGTCCTGACGACCATCGCGAACGAAACCGTCGACCGCCGCACGTTCCTGCGCGGGTCCGGCCTTGCCGTGGGGGGCCTCGCGGCTCTCGGCGCGAGTGCGGGATCGGTGCGACAGGCCGCTGCCGCCACCCCCGGCGCGGGGTCGATCGAGATCAGGAAGACCGTCTGCACGCATTGCTCGGTCGGCTGCACGGTCATCGCCGAGACGATCAACGGCGTCTGGGTCGGGCAGGAGCCGGGCTGGGACAGCCCCTTCAACCTCGGCGCGCATTGTGCCAAGGGTGCCGCCGTCCGCGAGCATGCCCATGGCGAGCGCCGCCTCAAGCATCCGATGAAGCTGGTCGGCGGCGAATGGCAGAAAATCTCCTGGGAAACGGCGATCGAGGAGATCGGCGACAAGATGCTGGAGATCCGCAACGGTCCCGCCGGTCCCGACGGCGTGTACTGGCTCGGCTCGGCCAAGCACAACAACGAACAGGCGTATCTGTTCCGCAAGTTCGCCGCCTATTGGGGGACGAACAACGTCGACCACCAGGCGCGTATCTGCCATTCGACGACGGTGGCCGGGGTGGCGAATACATGGGGCTACGGCGCCATGACGAACAGCTACAACGATATCCACAATTCCCGCGCAATCTTCGTCATCGGCGGCAATCCGGCGGAGGCGCATCCCGTCTCGCTGCTGCACCTGATGAAGGCCAAGGAGCAGAACAACGCGCCGATCATCGTCTGCGACCCGCGCTTTACCCGCACGGCGGCGCATGCGGACGAATACGTGCGTTTCCGCCCCGGCACCGATGTCGCGCTGGTCTGGGGCATCCTGTGGCACATCTTCGAAAACGGCTGGGAAGACAAGGAGTTCATCCGCACCCGCGTCTGGGGCATGGACCAGATCCAGGCCGAAGTCGCGAACTGGAATCCCGAGGAGGTCGAGCGCGTCACCGGCGTTCCCGGCAGCCAGCTCAAGCGCGTCGCGCGGACCATGGCCAACAACCGCCCCGGCACGGTCATCTGGTGCATGGGCGGCACCCAGCACACGAACGGCAACAACAACACCCGCGCCTACTGCATCCTGCAACTCGCGCTGGGCAATATGGGTACGGCGGGCGGCGGCACCAACATCTTTCGCGGCCATGACAACGTGCAGGGCGCGACCGATCTGGGCGTCCTCTCCCACACCCTGCCCGGCTATTACGGCCTGAAGACAGGCTCGTGGAAGCACTGGGCGCGCGTCTGGCGCGGCAACGAGGCGTCGCAGGAGGAATGGGCCGAGGAATACGACTTCCTGCTCTCGCAGTTCGGTTCCAAGGAACTGATGGAGGGCAAGGGCATCCCGGTTTCGCGCTGGATCGACGGCGTTCTGGAGGATGCCGAGAATATCGACCAGCCCGACAACCTGAAGGCGATGGTCTTCTGGGGCCACGCGCCCAACTCCCAGACCCGCATGACGGAGATGAAGGTCGCGATGGAGAAGCTGGAGCTTCTGGTCGTCGTCGATCCCTTCCCCACCGTCACCGCGATCCTGCAGGACCGTACGGAGGGGGCCTATCTGCTGCCCGCCACCACGCAGTTCGAGTGCGAAGGCTCGGTCACCGCGTCGAACCGCTCGGTTCAGTGGCGCGAGAAGGTGGTCGATCCGCTGTGGGAATCCAGGACCGATCACGAGATCATGGCGATGTTCGCGGACAAGTTCGGCTTCGCCGACCGATTCTTCCGCAATATCCCGCGCGACGATGCGGGGATTCCGTCGATTGAGGACACGACTCGCGAATTCAACCGTGGGATGTGGACGATCGGCTATACCGGGTGGTCGCCGGAGCGGATCAAGGCGCATATGGCGAACCAGCAGACCTTCGACCGCACCACGCTCCAGGCGGTCGGCGGCCCGAATGACGGCGAGTTCTACGGCATGCCCTGGCCTTCCTGGGGTCCGGCGTCGATGGGCCATCCCGGCACCCCGAATCTCTACGACATGTCGCGCCCCGTCTCCGAGGGCGGCCTCACCTTCCGCGCCCGCTTCGGCGTCGAGCGGGATGGCGAGAACCTGCTCGCCGAGGGCGTGTACTCGGTCGGGTCCGAAATCGAGGACGGCTATCCGGAATTCACCTTCGAACAGCTTCGCCAACTCGGCTGGGCCAAGGATCTGACCGCCGACGAACTGGCCATGATCAAGAAGGTGTCCGGCGCGACCGAGGACATTATTCTCGAAATCGGCGAGGCCGGGATGAGCGGCATGTCCGAGGACCAGATCAAGGCGGGCAAGGTGAACTGGAAGACCGACCTCTCGGGCGGTATCCAGCGCGTCGCGATCCTGCACGAATGCGCGCCCTTCGGAAATGCCAAGGCCCGCACCGTGGTCTGGAGCTTCCCCGACCCGGTGCCGATCCACCGCGAGCCGCTCTATACCAGCCGCCGCGATCTGGTGGAGGATTACCCGACCTACAGCGACCGCAAGGCCTATCGCCTGCCCACGATGTACGCCTCGATCCAGGCGAAGGACTTCACGCAGGACTACCCGATGATCCTGACCTCGGGGCGTCTGGTCGAATACGAGGGCGGCGGCGACGAGACCCGCTCCAACCCGTGGCTGGCCGAACTGCAACAGGACATGTTCGTCGAGATCAACCCGCGCGATGCCAACGATCTGGGCATCCGCGACAAGGAACAGGTCTGGGTCGAAGGCGCGGAGGGGGCACGGGTCAAGGTCATGGCCATGGTCACCGAGCGCGTCGGCAGCGGCGTCGCCTTCATGCCCTTCCACTTCGGCGGGCATCTGCAGGGCGAGGACCGCCGGGACAAGTATCCGAAGGGAGCCGATCCCTACGTCCTCGGCGAATCCGCAAACACCGCCATGACCTATGGCTACGATTCGGTCACGCAGATGCAGGAGTCCAAGTGCTCCCTCTGCAAGATCGAAAAAGCGTAAGGGAGCGAGAACAATGGCACGCATGAAGTTCCTCTGTGACGCCGAGCGCTGCATCGAATGCAACGCCTGCGTCACCGCCTGCAAGAACGAGCACGAGGTGCCGTGGGGGGTCAACCGCCGCCGCGTCGTGACGATCAATGACGGCAAACCGGGCGAACGCTCGGTTTCCGTCGCCTGCATGCACTGTTCGGATGCGCCCTGCGCCGCCGTCTGCCCGGTGGACTGCTTCTACCAGTCCGAGGAAGGCGTCGTCCTGCATTCGAAGGATCTGTGCATTGGGTGCGGGTACTGCGCCTATGCCTGCCCCTTCGGCGCGCCGCAGTATCCGCAGGCGGGCAATTTCGGCTCCCGGGGCAAGATGGACAAGTGTACCTTCTGCGCCGGCGGACCCGAGGAGACCCACTCCGAGGCCGAATTCCAGAAATACGGCCGCAACCGGATCGCCGAGGGCAAGTTGCCCATCTGCGCCGAGATGTGCTCGACCAAGGCGCTGCTCGCCGGTGACGGGGACGACGTCTCCGACATCTACCGCGAGCGCGTGGTGGCGCGGGGCTTCGGTTCCGGCGCGTGGGGCTGGGGCACGGCCTACGGCCAGAAAGGCGCATAGATGCGCCACGAAAGAAAGGCGAGGCTTTCACGGCCCCGCTTTTCGCGTCGTGTTCCTGACTGGATCGAAGCATTTTTCCTCGCCACTTCCGGGCGGGCGATGACGACTGGAGTGATGGCATGAGAATGCTCGTGTTGAGACTGATGGCCCTGACCGTTGCCGCCATCCTTTGCCTCGCCCCCGGCGGCGAGACGGCAATGGCGCAGGACAGCACGGCCCCGGCAGCGGTGGATCGATCCGCGACGGGCGGCGCGCAGACACTCGAAGACATTCTGCGCCGTCAGCGCGGCGAAAGCGTCCCCGCCGATATCGGCAACGGCAATACCGGTGACGGAGCCGACCGCGACGGGCCGCTGGGCAGCCAAGGGACGCTCTCCGACAGCGAATTGTGGCGGCGCGCGCGGCAGGGGCAGGCTTTCTCGACCAGTTCGCAGGATCCGAACGCGGGCATCCTCGTGCAGGACGAAGGCACGCAATGGCTGGAGACCCGGCGCACCACCCTGCCGACCTACGCCCTCTACGCGATTGCCGCGATCCTGATCCTGCTGACGCTGTTCATGCTGATCCGGGGGCGCATCCGCATCGTGGCGGGGTGGTCCTCGGTCAAGGTGCAGCGCTTCAGCGCGATCGAGCGTTTCGGCCATTGGCTGCTGGCGACCAGTTTCATCGTCCTCGCCGTCACGGGTCTCAGCCTGCTGTTCGGGCGGGAATATCTGGTGCCCGGCATCGACTGGGTGCATGCCAGGATGAACCCCGACGCCATCGATCCGAATTACGGGCGCGATGCCTATGCGTGGTTCGCGCTCGCGGGGAAGTGGCTGCACGACAACGTGGCCTGGGCCTTCATGATCGGTCTGGTGATGATCTTCGTCATGTGGGTATTCAACAATATTCCCACCTGGACGGATGTGAAGTGGCTGGCCCAGGGCGGCGGCATGTTCTCGAAATCCGGCCATCCCCATGCGCGCAAGTTCAATGCGGGGCAGAAGATCCTGTTCTGGCTGGTGATCATCCTGGGCGGGTCGCTCTCCGCCTCCGGTATCGCCCTGCTTCAGCCCAACGAATACGCGATGTTCGGGGCGACCTTCGAAAAGCTGAACATGGCGGGCGAGGCGGTCGGCTATCCGCTGGGCCTCGCCACCACGCTCTCGCCGGTCGAGGAAATGCAGTACGCCCAGATGTGGCACACGATCATCGGCGTCGCGATGATCGTGGTCGTGATCGCCCATATCTATATCGGCTCGGTCGGGATGCAGGGCGCGTTCTCCGCCATGGGCAACGGCAAGGTCGATCTGAACTGGGCGCGCGAGCATCACGACCTGTGGGTCGCGAAACTGGAAAAGAAGGGCAAGGTCCCCCGTCCCGCCGGTGCCAGCAACCCCAATACGCGCAGCATGCCGATGCGGGCACCGCGCAAGCCGCATAATCCGCGTGTTCCGGCGGAATAGCGGACCCGCGCAATGCGCCTTCTCGCCTCTGTGCTCCTGACCCTCGCGGCGACGCATGCGGCTCTTGCCGACGGATATCGCCGTTTCGAGGGCCATGGCGGGCCGATCCGGGGCCTGTCGATCTCGCCGGACGGCAGGCATGCGCTGACCGCGAGTTTCGACAATTCCATCGGCTACTGGTCGCTGGCGCAGGACGGGGGAGAGGCCGTCTGGCTCGACGGTCACGAGGCCGCCGCCAATGTCGTCCTCTTTCTGCCGGACCAGGCCCTTGCCCTCTCGGCCGGGGACGATTTCGATCTGATTCTCTGGTCGCTCGACCGGCGCACCGTTCTGGCAAAGCTCGAAGGCCATGAAGGCAAGGTTCTCGACCTCGCCGTCACCGCCGACGGCACGCTGGCGGCCAGTGCCGGATGGGACGGGTCGGTCGGATTGTGGAATCTGGAGACCCGCACGCTCGTCGCCATGCTGGCGGGTCACCGGGCACCGGTTCACGCCGTGCGATTCTCCGCCGACGGCGCGTATCTGTATTCCGCCGGCTCCGACGGTCACGTGCGCCGCTGGGTCGTCGCCGACCGCGTCTCCGACCGGGTGGAAGTGAGCCATGGCTTCGGCATCAACCGCCTCGTCCTCGACGATGCTGCCGGGTGGCTGGCCTACGGCGCGCTCGACGGCGGTGTGCGGATCATCGATATCGAGACGGGGGCGGAAATCGCCGACGTGACCTCCGGTCGTCGCCCGGTCCTGGCTCTCGTCCTCAGCGCGGACGGGAAACGCCTGGCGATCGGCGATGGCGAAGGGTTCATCCATGTGGTCGATACCGTGACCTGGCGGACGATCAGGGATTTTCGCGCCGTACCGCAAGGGCCGGTCTGGGCGCTCGCCTTCGATCCCGACGCGCGCCACGTCATGGCGGGGACGATCCGGGATCACGCGGATTTCTGGCCTATCGACGGGGCGGTATCGGTGAGCGAATCGCAGGCGCCGCTGCGCTCATTCCAGCGCGATCCGGCGACCATGACCAATGGCGAGCGCCAGTTCATGCGCAAATGCTCGATCTGCCATGCCCTGGGCGAGACATCCGGGCGCAAGGCCGGGCCGACGCTGCATCGCATCTTCGGGCGCAGGGCCGGGACGCTCGAAACGTACCGGTATTCCGACGCCCTGCGCGGCGCGGATCTGATCTGGGACGAGACCTCGCTCGACACGCTGTTCGATATCGGCCCGGACCACTACACCCCCGGATCGAAGATGCCGATGCAGCGAATCGTCAAGCGGGAAGACAGGCGCGACCTGATCGACTATCTTAGGACTGCAACGCGCGGGACCGGCCCGCAGGAAGCGGAGAAAACCGAATGAAAGCCTTCCTCTGTGCCACCATCGTCATGGTGGGCATCGCCTTCGGAGCCGATTACCTGCTCGGCGGCCCGTTCTTCGATACCGGCGGCATCCTCGTCCAGAGCAGTGCCGCCGATGTCTTCACCTCGAAGAACGTGCGCCTGGACTGATCAGGCCGCATCGTCCAGCAATCCGCGCCGCCGCAGCAGGGCGTCCGGCTCCGGCGCGCGCCCGCGAAAGGCAATATACGCCTCCTCGGGGTCCTGTCGCCCGCCCGCGCTGTAGATATGCTCGGCCAACGCGGTGGCGGTGGTGCCGTCGAAGGGATCGCCCGCCTCCTCGAACGCACCGAAGGCATCCGCATCCATCACTTCGGACCACATGTAGCTGTAATAGCCCGACGAATAGCCGTCGCCGCTGAAGACATGCGAGAAATGCGGGGTGCGGTGGCGCATGGCGAGGCCGCTCGGCATGCCGATCCGGTCCAGGGTCGCGCGCTCGAACGCCGCCGGGTCGAAATCCGCCCCGATCTCGGAGCGGTGCAGTTCGAGATCGACGATGGCACTGGCCAGATACTGGACGGTCTCGGCCCCCTTGTCGAAGGTCTGCGCGCGGCGCACCTTGTCCAGCAACACTTCGGGAATCGGCTCGCCCGTCTCCGCATGGCGCGCGAAATCGCGCAGCAGCGCGGGTTCCATCAACCAGTGCTCATAGAGTTGCGAAGGCAATTCGACGAAGTCGCGCGCGACCGAAGTGCCGGAAATGCGCGGATAGACCACGTCCGACATCAGCCCGTGCAACCCGTGGCCGAACTCGTGGAACAGCGTGCGCGCATCGTCGAAGGTCAGCAGGGCCGCCCCGCCGGCGGCGGGTTTCGAGAAGTTCATCGTGTTCACGACGATGGGCCGCACCTGCCCGTCCAGATCGTGCTGGTCGCGAAACGTACTCATCCACGCACCGGAGCGTTTGGAGGACCGCGCGAAATAATCGCCGATGAACACACCGACATGCGCACCGTCCCGCCCCGTCACCTCCCACACCCGCGCGTCGGCGTGATGGCGGGGGGCGTCGGGCAGCTCGGTGAAGGACAGGCCGAACAGGCGGGTTGCCGTGTCGAATGCCGCGTCGATCATGCGGTCCAGTTGCAGGTACGGCTTGACCTCCGCATCGTCGAGATCGAGGTCGCGCTTGCGGATCTTCTCGGCGTAATAGGCCCAATCCCACGGCTCGACGGGGGCATTGCCGCCCTCCGCCGCCGCCAGTTCCTGAAGTTTCGCACGCTCGCGGGTCGCGCTGGCGCTGGCGCGGTCCCAGACCCGTTCCAGCAGGGCGGCGACGTTCTCGGGGGTCCTGGCCATCTGATTGTCGAGCTTGTAATGGGCGAAGGTGGCAAAGCCAAGCAGCCGCGCGCGCTCCTGCCGCAGGGCCATCGTCTCGGCGATGATGTCCGCCGTCGCCGTCTCGGCCCGCGCCGCCCCGCGCCCGACGAAGCCGCGCCATGCCGCCTCGCGCAGGTCGCGGCGGTCGGCGGATTGCAGGAACGGTTCGATGCTGGAGCGGCTGGCGGTGATCGCGAACTTGCCCGGCTTGCCCCGATCCTCCGCCGCCTTGGCCGCCGCGTCGATCAGCGGCGCGGACAGGCCCGCCAGATCGGCGCGGTCGTCCACCAGCAGTTCCAGATCGGCCTCGTCGGCGAGGAGATTCTTCGAGAACGCCGCCCCCAAGGTCGCCAGCCGCCCCATGATTTCGGTCATGCGCGCCCGGCCCACCTCGTCCAGCCGCGCGCCCGCCCGCACGAATCCCTCGTGGTAGAGCGTCAGCACCCGCGCCTGCTCCGGCGTCAGGCCGAGGGTATCGCGCTTCGCAAACAGCGCATCGACCCGGGCGAACAACCGGGCATCCATATTGATCTCGGCGGAATTGCGGGCCAGCACGGGTGCGATCTCCGCCTCGATTTCCTGCAATTCGGGCGAGGAATCCGCGCTGCACAGGTTGAAGAACACCGCCGCCACCCGGTCCAGCGCCCCGCCCGCCCGCTCCATGGCGTCGATGGTATTGGCGAAATCGGGGGCGGCCCCGTCCGTCGCGATGGCCTCCATCTCCGCGCGCCATTCGGCGATGGTGCGGTCGAAGGCGGGGCGGTAATGCGCGGTCTCGATCTCGGCGAAGGGGGGAATGCCGAAGGGGGTGGACCAGGCTTCGAGGAAGGGATTGGACATCGGACTCTCCGGGAATTCAAGGGCGGGCATAGGTGACAGTGGCCTGCGCGACGGGTTTGTCGGGCGATCCGCCGACGCTGTACAGCAAACAGTCGCCGGTGACGAGGCGTCGGCCCAGTTTCAGGATGCGCGCGTCGCAGAGCAGATCCGCCTTCGCCGGTTTGCGCAGGAAGTTCAGGCTCATATTGGTGGTGACCGTCAGCGCCTGCGGCCCGATCATGGCGAGGATGGCGACGTAGAACGTCACATCCGCGAGCAGCATGATCGACGGGCCGGAAACCGTACCCCCCGGGCGCAGGTGGCGGTCATCGACCTTCAGGCGCATGCGGGCGCGCATCGGCACGATCTCCTCGATACCAAGTTGATCGCAGACCTGCGGGAACTCCCGCTCCAGAAACGCCTCCAGTGCTGCCGCATCGAGGGCCAGATCGGTCATGCCCGGGCAATCTTCTGTGCCGTCGGATAGGCCGCCTCGTACCGTGCGCGGACGATCAGGACGGTCAGCACGATGGCCCCCGCCTGGTGCACGATGGCATAGGTCAGCGGCGCGCCGTTCAGCACGGTCAGGATGCCCCACAGCATTTGTCCGGTCGCGGCGACCAGCACCCAGTCATGCCACCGCTTCAGGCGCGCATGGCCGGTGCGGCGGCTGCGGAACCACAGCCAGACGATGGCTGCGAACAGGACGTAGCCGATCACGCGGTGGTCGAACTGCACCAGCGCGGGATTCTCGAAGATATTGCGCCAGAACGGCGTCAGTTCGGTGGCTTCCGGCGGCAGGATCGCGCCGTTCATCAAAGGCCAGTCGGTATAGCCCCGCCCCGCATCGTGCCCCGCCACCAGCGCCCCGGCCAGTATCTGCACGAAGGTCAGCGCGCCGATGGCCGTGACCGCCCCGACCATCCCCGGAAACCGCTGTCGCCGTGCCGCCAGCGATTCGTGGTCGGGCCGGGACAGGCGCAGGCCGTTCCACACCAGCAGCGCCAGAATCACGAAAGCGATGCCCAGATGCACCGCCAACCGGTACGGGGCCACGTCGACCCGCTCCGTCAGGCCCGAGGTCACCATCCACCAGCCGACGACCCCCTGCACCAGGATCAGCACCCCCGGCACCGCCAGCCGCCCGGTCCACCCGGCGGGGATCGCGCCCTTGGCGAGGAACACGACGAAGGGGATCAGATAGGCCAGCCCGATGATGCGCCCCAGGAACCGGTGCCCCCATTCCCACCAGTAGATCGTCTTGAACTCCGCCAGCCCCATGTCGTAGTTCATCTCGGTGAATTCGGGGATCTTCTGGTACTTGGCGAATTCACTGGCCCAGCCCTCCACCGACATCGGCGGCAGGGTGCCGGTGACGAGGTTCCACTCGGTGATCGACAATCCGCTGTCGGTCAGGCGCGTCAGCCCCCCGACGAGGATCATCAGCACCACCAGGGCGGCGACGGCGAATTGCCACATCGCGACGCGGTGGTCCCGACGATCCGGCGTGACGACCGGGGCCGCGACCGGCTGCGCGGTCGCCCCCGCATCCTCGAACAGCGCGCGCTTCTTCTTTTCGGCCATGGGGTCGGGTCCTGTATCCAATGTCGGACGAGATAATAGGGATCGGCACCGGATGCGGCAACCGCTTGTGCGCCCGTGACACACGGTCCCGGAGCGGGACTTGCGCCCGTCCCCGCACTCGCCTATCACGGTCGACGAACCGTTGGGGTGCCTGTTCTTCAGGGCTGAGAGGCGAATGCCGACCCATCGAACCTGATCCGGATGATACCGGCGGAGGGAACGGGACGCGATGGATACGCCTAACTCCACATTCGCGGCGTCCTGCTCCTTTTCGCCGGTTTTCGCCGACCGAAAATGAAGGACTGCCCGCCGATGAAACGCATCCCCCTGCTGGCCGCCGCCGCCCTCGCGCTCGCCACTCCGGCAAGTGCCGCCGACAAGATGACGCTGATCCTGGACTGGTTCGTGAACCCCGATCACGGCCCGATCGTCGTGGCCGAGGAGATGGGCTACTTCGCCGATGCGGGGCTGGAGGTCGAGGTGATCGCCCCCGCCGATCCGTCGGACCCGCCGAAGATGGTCGCCGCCGGAAAGGCCGATCTCGCCGTCTCCTATCAGCCGCAACTGCACCTGCAGATTCACGAGGGCCTGCCGCTGGTGCGCGTCGGCACCCTGGTCGCCACGCCGCTCAACTGCCTGCTGGTGCAGGACGATTCGGATATCGAGACGATCGCGGACCTGAAGGGCAAGAAGATCGGCTATTCCGTCGCCGGGGTCGAGGAAGCGGTGCTGAACGCCATGTTCGCGTCCCACGACATGACCATCGAGGATGTCGAGATGATCAATGTCAACTGGTCCCTCTCTCCTGCCGTGATGTCGGGTCAGGTCTCGGCGGTGATCGGCGCGTTCCGCAATTTCGAACTGACGCAGATGGAACTCGAAGGGGTGAAGGGACGCTGCTTCTTTCCCGAGGAAGAGGGCCTGCCCTCCTATGACGAGCTGATCTACGTCGCCAATGCCGACGAGCGCGACGACGACATGATCGCGCGGTTTCTGGACGCGACCGAACTGGCCACCCAGTACATCGTGAACCACCCGGAGGAGAGTCTCGCGCTCTTCGCCGCCACGTCGACCGAGTTGCAAGACGAACTGAATACCCGCGCCTGGGCCGACACCCTGCCCCGCTTCGCCCTGCGCCCCGCCGCGCTGGATGCCGGACGCTATGCGCGGTTCGAGGCGTTCCTGCACGAGGCCGGGCTGATCGACGGCGTGAATCCGGTCGACGAGATCGCCGTGGACGTGAACGCGCAGTGAGTACGACGGCTTGTGACGACATCGTTGCTCGCTGGCGGCGGTCGACGGGCCTGTGCGGTGCGTGATGCGCCGACCGTGGTGCTGGACGGCATCTGCACGATGGCGGGGCGGCCCCTGTTCGGGCCGCTGACCCTGACGATTCCGGCGGGGGAGTGGACTTGCCTGCTCGGCCCCTCCGGCGTCGGAAAATCGACCATGCTGCGCCTGATCGCGGGGCTGGAGATCGGGGGGGCGTTCGCCGGCGTGGTCACCTTCGACGGCCACCCCGCCGACCCCGCCCCCGTCGCCTACATGGCCCAGAGCGACCTGCTGTTTCCGTGGCTGGATGTCACCGGCAACGTCACCATCGGCGCGCGGCTGCGGGGCGAGACGCCCGACCATGCCCGCGCCGCCCGCCTGATCGACCAGGTCGGCCTGACCCCGCAATCCGCGCAGAAACCCGCCACCCTCTCCGGCGGCCAGCGCCAGCGCGCCGCCCTCGCCCGCACGCTGATGGAGGACCGGCCCGTGATCCTGCTGGACGAGCCGTTCTCCGCCCTCGACGCCCGCACCCGGGCCGAAATGCAGAGCCTTGCCGCGACCCTGCTGGGCGGGCGCACGGTGCTGCTGGTGACCCACGACCCGGCGGAGGCGGCGCGGCTGGGCCACACGATCCGCATCCTCGACGAGCGCGGTCTGCACGCCCTCGCCGCCCCCGGCACGCCCCCCGTGCGCGAGATCGACGCCCCCGAGACCCTCGCCGCCCAGGCCAGCCTGTTCCGCAAGCTGAGCGAACCCGCATGAAACGCTGGATCGGCCCCGTCGCGGCCACCCTCGTCGCGCTGACCCTGTGGCAGGCCGTGGTCTGGATCGCGGAGACACCCGCCTTCATCCTGCCCGGCCCGGGCCGCGTGGCGCAGGCGCTGGTGCGCGATGCGGGGCTGATCTGGTCCAACACGCTGATTACATTCACCGAAATCATGCTCGGACTCGTGCTCGGCGCGGCGCTGGGAGTGGCGACGGCGATTCACCTGTCCCTTTCACCCACCGCCCGCACCTTCATCCTGCCCGTCCTCGTCTTCAGCCAGGCCGTCCCGGTCTTCGCCCTCGCGCCCATTCTGACGCTGTGGTTCGGCTACGGCCTCGCGCCCAAGGTGATGATGGCGGTGCTGATCGTCTATTTCCCCGTCGCCTCGGCGTTCTATGACGGGTTGAGCGGCACGCCGGGCGGGTTGATCGATCTGGCGCGGGTGATGGGGGCCGGGCGGGGGCGGATCATGACGCGGGTGCAGATCCCCGCCGCCCTGCCCTCGCTGGCGACCGGCCTGCGCCTCGCCGCCGTCTACGCCCCCATCGGCGCGGTGATCGGCGAGTGGGTGGGGGCCTCGCGCGGCTTGGGCTATCTGATGCTCTACGCGAACGGGCGGTCCAAGATCGACCTGATGTTCGCCGCCTTGTTCGTGCTGGCGATGATGACCGTGCTGCTGCGCGCGACGATCGACCTGATCTGCATGCGCTTCCTGTCCCGCTGGACCGGCGAGACGCATCGCCGGAGCGAGTTCTGAGAGTATAGACCAGCCGAAGAATCATGCGTGTCTATCACCAGAATACACATCGATTATACCTCGAATTCGATGTATTTAATCGCGCTCCACCAGCATCCCCTCGATAAAAATACCCTGTATTTAAGTCGCGGCTAAACTCCATATGCAATGATTATCCATCGAGAGGAAACCCGGGCAAAAGGATTTTCAGTATGACCGATAGACTTTACTGTCTTTCCGACCCGGACGAACCCGGCCTCGTGCGCATCGTCGTAAAGCGCGACAAGCACCGGCGACACACCCCGGATATCTGCAAACCCGGCGAGCGGATCGACTGGGCGCTGGAGATGCGCGATGCCCGCGCGGCCCTCCACACCCTGCACCGCACGATGCGCCGGTATCGCAAGAACCGGGGGCGCGGCGTCTACCGGTGTTCGCCCCGGGATGCCCGCGAGATCGCCCTGCGCTATACGGCCCGGCCCGCGACCGGATGGCGGCTGTGGCTGAGCCGGCAGATCGGCATCACGGGTCTGGCCATGCTCTGGCCGGGGCAGGATGCACATACCCTCGCGAAATCCGACCGGTCTATCGTATAGCGGCGTTCCGCGCCTCGCGCAGCGCCCGGAAATCGTCGCCCGCATGGTAGGACGATCGCGTCATGGGCGAGGCGGAAACCATCAGGAACCCCTTCGCGAAGGCGGCGCGTTCGTAGGCGGCGAATTCGTCCGGGGTGACATAGCTCATCACCGCATGGTGCTTCTTCGTCGGTTGCAGGTACTGCCCGATAGTCAGGAAATCCACATCCGCCGCGCGCAGATCGTCCATCACCTGATGCACCGCGATGCGTTCCTCGCCCAGCCCCACCATGATGCCCGATTTCGTGAAGATCGTCGGGTCCAGTTCCTTGACCTGTTGCAGGATGCGCAGCGAGTGGAAGTACCGCGCGCCGGGGCGGACTTCGGGGTACAGACCCGGCACGGTTTCGAGATTGTGGTTGAAGACATCGGGCCGTGCCTCCACCACCACCTCCAGCGCGCCGTCCTTGCGCAGGAAATCGGGGGTCAGCACCTCGATCGTGGTTTCGGGACGCTTGCGGCGAATCGCGCGGATGGTGCGGGCGATGTGGTCGGCCCCGCCATCGTCCAGATCGTCGCGATCCACCGAAGTCACGACGACGTGGCTCAGGCCCAGCTTCGCGACCGCATCGGCCACCTTGACCGGCTCGAAGGCGTCCAGCGCCTCCGGCTTGCCCGTCGAGACGTTGCAAAAGCTGCACGCCCGGGTGCAGGTATCGCCCATGACCATGAAGGTCGCATGCCCCTGCGCCCAGCATTCGCCCGCGTTCGGGCATCCCGCCTCCTGACACACGGTCGTCAGACCATGTTCGCGCACGATGTCGCGGGTCTTGAAATATCCGGGCAAGGACGGTGCGCGCACCCGTATCCAGTCGGGTCGCGGCACGGAGACGTTATCGGCGCGATGCGCTTTTTCGGGATGGCGCAGGCGCGGGGGGGCTGTTTCGGTCATGCCGTGAACATAAGCCGCCACCCCCGCGCAGGCAATGGCAACCCTACTGCGCGACCGCCCCCGTCAGCGCTTTCATCGCGCCCATCGCCTTGGCGAGCGCGGGGTGATCCTCGGGGATATCGTGTTCGTCCGCCACCTCTTCCATATCGTGGTAGACGATATGCGTCTTTCCGTCCGCATCCTCGTAGAACAGCACGCGCATGGGCAGGTCGAGGCCCATCGTCGGGGCGGCCTGCATCAGCGGGGTGCCGATCTTGGGATTTCCGAAGATGACGAGCGTGGCGGGGGCGAGGGTCATGTCCGCCTTCTTCGCCCCCTCGGCATGGTCGATGACGGCGAAGACGGTCGCGCCCTTCTTCTCCAGCACGTCGGTGAAGGCGGCCACGGTCTCGGCGACGCTGCCGGAAGCCATCTGGTGGATCGTGTCGTCATCGGCGAGGGCGGGCGCGGCGAGCATCGTGACGGCGGCAAGGCCGGACAGGGCGAGGGAGCGCATGGGATATTCTCCGTATCAGGAATGTATCCGTAGCATTATGGGTCGATCCCCGGGGTCTTCCATGGAAAACCGTCATCATTTCAGTACAATCACGAAAGGCTGATCGGTTCTTGCGCGCTTTCAGGGCCGAATCGCGGCCAGCCCCTCCTCGCTCGCCTCGACGATACCCCGTTCGGTGACCAGCCCCGTGACCAGCCGCGCGGGCGTCACGTCGAAGGCCGGGTTCACCGCCCCCGACCCCGGCGAGACGATGCGCACCCGCGCCACCTCGCCCCCCGGCAAGGCACCGTCCACCTCGGTCACCTCCTCCGGCGCGCGGTTCTCGATGGGGATTTCGGCCACGCCGTCGCGCACCCGCCAGTCGATGGTGGGCGTAGGCAGGCAGACGTAGAACGGCACGGCGTTGTCCTGCGCCGCCAGCGCCTTCAGATACGTGCCGATCTTGTTGCACACATCCCCCGTGGCGGTCGTGCGGTCGGTGCCGACGAGGCACAGATCCACCTCGCCCTGCTGCATCAGGTGGCCGCCTGCATTATCGGTGATCACGCTGTGCGGCACGCCGTGGCCGTTCAGTTCCCACGCCGTCAGAAAGCCGCCCTGGTTGCGGGGGCGCGTCTCGTCGACCCAGACATGCACGTCGATCCCGGCGTCGTGGGCCTGGTAGACGGGCGAAGTGGCCGTCCCCCAGTCCACCGTGGCCAGCCAGCCCGCGTTGCAATGGGTCAGCACGTTCACCCTGCCCTTGCGTTCGGCGACCTGGCGCAGCAAACCCAGCCCGTGCGCGCCGATGCGGCGGTTGATCTCGACATCCTCGTCCGCCATCCGCGCCGCCAGCGCCCAGGCCCGGGCGAACCGCTGGGCGGGGGGGACGGGCATCAGGGCGTCGCGCATCCGGTCCAGCGCCCAGCGCAGGTTGATGGCGGTGGGGCGGGTGGCGTGCAGCGTCTCGTAGGCCGACCCGATCCGCGCGTCCGACGGATCGTCCCGCAACGCCATCGCCATGCCATAGGCCGCCGTCACCCCGATCAGCGGCGCACCGCGCACGCGCATCACGCGAATCGCCTCCGCCGCCGCGTCTGAACCGGTCAGACGCTTCGTCGCGAAGGCGAAGGGCAGCGTGGTCTGGTCGATGATCCCGACCGTCTCGCCATCGTCCTCGGCCCATATCGGCCGCCAGGCCACTCCGTCGATCCTCATGCGCGCCTCCCCTCGGTTACGGCACGAATCTATGGGGCATGGGCCACGCATCGCAAGGGCGGTCAGTCATCGTCGTCGCTCCGCGTGCTCATGTCGCCGAAATCGTCGCTGTCCTCCTCCACGTCCTCCTCCGCCTCCGCCGCGTAGATCTCCGCCGCGACCTCCGCGATCACGGCACCGCGCGTGGGCAGGGGCAGCAGACTGCCGGTATCGTCGGGCATGGCCGCCGGGCGCTGCGACATGCGATAGATGGCGTAGCAGGCGATCAGCGCGCACAGGATGCTGTTGTAGACGAAGAACCCGTCCGGCCCGATCCACCCCATGACGTAGCCGACGACGATGGGTCCGAAACTCGCCCCGACCCCGTTGATGAAGACCAGCCCGCTGGAGGCCGACGCCATCTTGGACGGGGGCAGATAGTCGTTCGTATGGGCCAGCAGCAGGCTGTAGAGCGGATTCGCCATCCCCCCCAGCATCGCCGCCGCCGCGTAGATGGCGATCAGGTTCGGGGACAGAAAGACCCCCGCCGAGCAGGCCAGCGTCGCCACGATCATGATCAGCGCGATAACCTTGCGCCGGTCGACCCGGTCCGAGATCCAGCCGATGGGATACTGCGTGACCAGTGCGGTGACGTACATCAGCGACACGAACACCGCGATCTGGTCCAGCCCCAGCCCGATCTCGCCCGCATAGACCGCGCTCATCCCGAACATCGACGAGAAGACGGCCCCCAGCAGGAAACTGCCGACACAGCCCAGCGGCGACGCCTCGAACAACTGGCGCAGGCTCATGCGTTCGGTATTGTCCGACAGGGGCGCGGGGGATGCGCTGAGCAGGATGGGCGCGAAGGAGATCGAGACGACGACGGACATCAGGATGAACAGCTCGTACCCGCCCGGATCGGCAAGGCTCAGGACCGCCTGCCCGATGACGATGCCCGACAACTGCACCATCATGTAGGCGGACAGCGTCTGCCCCCGGTTCTCGTTGGTCGCGGCGTTGTTCAGCCAGCTTTCCGCGACGACGTAGACCCCCGAGAACCCGAACCCCACCACGAGCCGCATCAGCGCCCAGGCCAGCGGCGTCACGAAGACGGCATAGATGATGAACGCCGCCGAGATCAGCGAGCCGAGGGCTGCGAAGACCCGCACGTATCCGACCCGCCGGATCAGGTCCGGGGCCATCCACGACCCGCCGAGGAAGCCGACGAAATACGCCGACATGACGAACCCCATCGTCTGCGGATCGAACTCCTCCATATTGCCGCGCACGCCGAGCAGCGTGCCCTGCAACGAATTGCCGACCATCAGCAGACCGATGCCGAGGAACAGCGCCCATGAATTCGAGAATACCTTGATCATGGGCGGTGCCTAAAGCCCCATGCCCCTGCTGTGATCGCCAATGACCGACATCGCCGTGCCGCATTCGGATCATGATTGAAATAGAAGGGGATACACGGCGTGATCCGACCCTGTTACATACCCCTGAAATGCAAAACGGCGACCCCGGGGGGCCGCCGTCCGATATCGTAGGATCGGTCGAATCAGGTGCTCGGCTCTGCCCCCGGATCGACGCCGAGTTCGCGCATGACCTCGATGGTCAGCTGGCCCTGGGCGATGCCCTTGGAGCGCTGATAGCGGCGAACCGCTTCCATCGTGCCGCCGCCGAGCACGCCGTCGGCGGTGCCGGGGTTGTAGCCCTTTTCCTTCAGCGCGAGCTGAAGCTGCTTGATCAGCGGCACCGAGGCGTTGGTGCTGCACAGGATCGGGCGCCATTCCATCTTGCCCGGTCCGCCCTTCTGGACCTCGTAGACGGTTTCGTACTGGGCCGGGATCTCGATCTTCTTGATCTCGGCGGCGCTGACCAGCTTGCGGATCGAGACGGTGCGGTTCTCGGCCGGGATCACCTTCTTGCGGGTGGTCGGCGGTTCGACCATCACGCGGCGCTCGACCTTTTCGGTCACGGCGGGAATGACCTTGGTGATCGTGCGCGGCGGCACCTTCACGACGCGCTTGGTCACGGTCTTGTACTCGGCGGGAATGGTCACGAGGCACATGATCTCGCCGGTCGCTTCGTCGTAGCGCTGGATCGGGCCTTCGCCCTTCTTCCAGGTGGTGTAGGAATCGCGCACCTTCACCTTTTCCTCGACCTCTTCGTAGACCGCATCGACCACGACCTGCTCTTCGCGCTCGGGTTCGATGATGACGGTCTCGAACTGGCTTTCGAATACGGCCGGAACGATTTCGAGTTCCTCGAATTCGCCCTGGATCTCGACGACTTCCTCGGCTTCCTCGTATTGCGCGGGGATGACTTCGAGTTTCTCGGTCGCTTCCTTCACGAGAACCTTGTTCTCGACCCGCTTGGTCTGTGCGGGAATGAAGACGCGCGCATAGCACTCGCCGGGTCGCGCCTCGGGGGGCAGCACCTGTGTCACCGACTGATAGGCTGCGTCGAGTTCTTCGGTACTCTGCGCCAGGGTCGCACCGGTCATCCCGAGTGTGAATGCGCAGGCAAGCGCGACATGGGCCTGTGTCCGTTTATAGCTCATCGTTCTCGGTTCTCCCTTAGGACGCCGTGACTTGTTGTCAAACTGGGATGCGAAAAATCACCCCTTTGCATTGCCGTGTTTGCCAAGCCATTACGGCAAGAGCAAGTCTGTTGTAACGCCGCACCCACGCTTTACGTCGTACAGGGAAGACCTCACGAAGGAAAGAGCAGCGACCCGTCGCCATAGGAGTAGAATCTGTATCCCTCTGAAATCGCGTGGGAATACAGGCCTCGCGCCTCTTCCGACCCCATGAGCGCACTGACCAGCATGATCAGGGTGGAACGCGGCAGATGGAAATTGGTCACAAGTCCGTCAATTTGCCGAAAACGGTAACCCGGGGTTATGAAGATGTCGGTCGCTCCCTGCCACGGGTGCAGCAGACCGTCGGCACCCGTGGCCGTTTCCAGCACCCGCAGCGAGGTGGTTCCGACGGCGATGATCCGCCCGCCTGCCGCTTTGGCGGCATTGATGCGATCCGCCGTGGCCGCGTCGATCTCGCCGGTTTCGGAATGCATCCGGTGGCCGTGAGTCGTTTCGGCCTTGACCGGCAGGAAAGTACCGGCCCCCACATGCAAGGTGACGGTAGCAACATCGATCCCCGCACCCGCCAGCGCATCCAGCAACTCCGAATCGAAATGCAGGGCTGCCGTCGGGGCCGCGACCGCACCGTCGCGCCGGGCGAACAGGGTCTGGTAGTCCTCCCCGTCGCGCGCATCGGTCGGACGGCGCTGGGCGATGTAGGGGGGCAAGGGCATGGACCCGATGCGGGCGATGGCGGCGTCCAGCGCCGGTCCCTGCGCATCGAAGGCAAGGTCGAGTGTGCCGTCCTCGCGCTTCACTTCGACCTGCGCGGTCAGGGTATCACCGAACCGGACGAGGTCACCCGGTTTCAGCCGCCGGCCCGGCCTGGCGAAGGCCCGCCAGCGGTCCGCATCCAGCCGCTCGATCAGGGTCGCGTCTATGGTGACGCTGCTCCCGTCCCGCTCGCGGGTGCCGGAGAGCTGCACGGACAGGACGCGCGTATCGTTGAAAACCAGCAGGTCGCCGGGACGCAGGACCCCCGGCAGATCCGCCATTCTCCGATCCGCCAGCACGCCGCCCTCTGCATGCAGCATCCGCGCCGACCGCCGGGGCCGCACGGGCCGCAGGGCGATCAGATCCTCCGGCAGATCGAAATCGAAGGCGGAGACCGGCAGGTCGGGTTGCTCCGCCTTCATCGCCTTACTGCGTATCGGCCAGAACCTTGACCGAGATCATCTTGTCGGGATTGCTGACCTGCCCCGACCCCGGCGCGCCCTTCTTGATGGCATCCACATGCTCCATGCCGTCGACGACCTTGCCGAGCACGGTGTACTGGCCGTTCAGGTGCGGGGCCGCTTCGAGGCAGATGAAGAACTGGCTGTCCGCACTGTTCGGGCTGGACGAACGCGCCATCCCCAGCGTGCCGCGATCGAAGGATGCCTTGCTGAACTCCGCGTCCAGATTCTTGCCGGAGCCACCCGTCCCGGTGCCGGTGGGGTCGCCGGTCTGGGCCATGAATCCCTCGATCACGCGGTGGAACACGATCCCGTCATAGAACCCCTCGCGCGTCAGTTCCTTCATCCGCGCGACGTGGGTGGGCGCGAGGTCGGGGGCGAGTTCGACGATGACGTTGCCGCCTTCCAGTTCGATGACGAGGGCGTTTTCGGGGTCGCTGACGGCCATGGGAGGCTCCTGATTGGCGGGGGCGCTTTCGGAGACCGTGGTGGTCTTCGCCGCCGTCCCGTCGCTGCTTTGACTTGTCGTCTCCTCACCGCATGCCGCCACCGCCACGAGGCAGACGAGCGCGAGCGTTCCGAGTTTCGACATCGTATATTCCTTTGTTCCGGCATGGTCGTTCCGGCGCGGCAGTACATAGCACGGGGGCCGGAATCGTCACGTGAAATCTGGCACTATCCGGCTGTGCCGTACCGATCCTTCAACGCCCGGTGCACGCTCGGGGTCACGAAAGTGGACACATCCCCCCCCAGACGCGCGATTTCCTTGACCAGGCGCGAGGCGATCGCCTGGTGCTCGGCATCGGCCATCAGGAACACCGTCTCGACCTCGGTATCCAGCGCGCGGTTCATGGATACCATCTGGAATTCGTATTCGAAATCCGACACGGCGCGCAGGCCGCGAAAGATGACCTGGGCCTCGATGCGCTTGGCATAGAACATCAGCAATTCGCTGAAGGGTTCGACCCGCACGGTCGCGTCATTGGGGCCGGAGGGCATCGCCGCGATCTCCTCGCGCATCATCCGCACCCGTTCGTCGGTGTCGAAGAGCGGGCCTTTGCCCTCGTTCGCGGCGACGCCGATCACCAGTTCGTCGACCAGACGGCGTGCGCGCCAGATCACATCCAGATGCCCCAGCGTCACGGGATCGAACGTGCCGGGGTAGAGTCCAGTCCGCTTCATGCAGCGTCCTTCGTTATTTGATCTGGCCTTATTTGATCTGGCGCTAAATGATCTGGCGCTAAACGATGCGGCATCGAGGTGCCGGGCAGGATCAGGCGACGCCGGAGCGGATCATCGTTTCCATGGCTTCGTTGTCCTTTTCGAGATCCTCGATCTTGGCCTTGACCATGTCGCCGATGGAGACGAGGGCGATCACCTTGTCCCCCTCCAGCACCGGCATGTGTCGAAAGCGTCCCTGGGTCATGCGACCGAGGATCGAATCCGCGCTGTCCTCGTCGGTGCAGGTCATGACCTCGCGCGTCATCACGCTGTCGACGGTCTGGTCGAGGCAGGCACCGCCCTGCGCCCCGACCGCCCGCACGATGTCGCGTTCGGAGACGATCCCGGCGAGGCCGCCCCGGGCATCCAGCACCACGAGGCACCCGATCTTCATCTCGCCCAGTTTCGTCGCCGCCTCCGCCAGGGACGTTCCTGCCGTCGTCGATGCGACGTCGTGCTGCGCCTTGCGTGCGGAAATCTGTTTGACCTTCATGACCGGATACTCCCCCTGCGGATCGGGATCAGCCTATGCCCGGTGCTTGCACGGGGAAAAGGAAAAGATTGCCTTCACCGGTAATTTCGCACCGCACAATAAAAAAGACGCCCTCTTGCGAGGACGTCTGAAGTTGGATTGAGGCAGGTTTCATACAGGCAGAAACCCATCGAGCAGTGCAGTAAAACTGCCGTTTGCACACGGTTTTGGCAAGCCCTAAAGCGAAACGGTCTGTTTTCACGTTCCCGTTTTCCTTGCACCCATTCGAGCGATGCGAAGCGATATATCCTTCGAATCGTCACGGTAAAATCAAAGAACGACAAGGGATTCAGGATATTGAAAAATTTTCTTCACCTTGCCTCTTTTACGCCTTTCTCGATCCCACGCGGATCATGCAGCGACTCCGAACTCCTTCTGAAGGTTGCACTTTATGGCAAACAGGTTTCCTCAAAAGCATTCGATTTCCGTTCTCGTCCCGATATTTCGTCCACCTTAGTGACGAATCGCCTCGAAAAATCGCAGGTGATTCGATTCGTTCAAGCTGTACACAGTACGAAAACAAACCTTCGAACGATAAGAACCCATGTTTCCGAGTCCCTTACGGGTCGATGCGGCCGATATCATCCTTCGCTATCGTCGTCAGCGTTGATGGCCGCTCCATCCGGGTCCGACGCCTACAGAGCGAATGATACCGGGGCCTGTATGGATAATGCGCTTTGTGTCGGAGGGTCACGCTGAAGGGGCGGGAAATGAGACACCAAAACAGGCCAGCGACCTCCATCGCCTGCCTGTTTTCGCGCCGACGGACCGTCACGTCGCCCGGATTGCGGGGCGTGCCGGGATTCTGTTCAAAAAATCATGGACATTGTCTGCACACGGTAAGCCTTTGTTAACCGTGGCAGGCCACATTGGGTTCCAGCGATAAGTGGTCCCCCCATAACTCACTATCGCCCGTTGCGAGGCCGCTTTGTATGTCCCGAAGCCCCTGCCTCGCAGCACGTAAGGAAAGCCCGTGCTCCCCCCCAGCACGGGTTTTCCGATTCCTGGTCCCGAGTTTTCCGCGCCCCCGAATTCGAGAGCCGCGACACGGATCTCAGGCGTTGTCTTCGCGGATCTTCTTCGCCGCGTCGACATTGTACGAGACGCCCTTGTCGGCCAGCATCGTGTCGAGTTCGCCGGACATCGTCATTTCGGTCACGATATCGCAGCCGCCGACGAATTCGCCCTTCACGTAGAGTTGCGGCGTGGTCGGCCAGTTGGTGAAGTCCTTGATTCCCTGACGCATCTCGTCGCTTTCGAGGATATTCACATCTTGGAACGCGACATCCATATAGGTGAGGATCGAGGCCACGCGGCTGGAGAATCCGCATTGGGGGAAGGTCTTGTTGCCCTTCATGAACAGGACGACGTCGTTCGCCTCGACGGTCTGCTTGATCTGGGCCTGGGCGGCGGTGGTATCCATGGGAATCAGTCCTTTATCGGTCGTCGTTCGGTGAATTACTCGGGCACGCCGGTCTGAAGCGCGAGGGCATGCAACTCGCCTGCGGCCCCGTCCATCTTGCCCTTCAGCGCGGCATACACGGCCTGGTGCTGCTGCACCCGGCTCTTGCCCGCAAAGGACGGGTCGAGAACGGTAGCGGCGTAGTGATTCCCGTCGCCCGCCAGATCGCGAATCTCGACGGTGGCATCGGGGAAAGTCTCGCGGATCAGCGATTCGATCGCAGCGGCTTCCATGGGCATGGGCGGGTCTCCGGGTGTTTATCGTTCGTATAGAGGTAGGGTTTCGGCTACGTCTGCGCAATGCCGGGCGCGGTTTCGCCCATATACTCGGGGAACCACCCCTCATGGGCCGTGCGCAGCGTGGTCAGCGGCACCGACCCCGAGGCGATCACAACCGAATCGCCGCCCGTCTCGCCGATCCAGACGGCGGGAACGCCCGCCGCATCGGCGACGGCCAGCAGTTGCTCCATCGATTCGCTCAGTACCGTGACGAGGTAGCGGCCCTGATCCTCGCCGAAGAACGTGGCGTCGTCGCGCCCGCCGGGAGAGCGGACGGTGCAGCCGATATCCCCCGCCAGCGCCATCTCGGCCAGCGCCACGGCGATGCCGCCATCGCCGACATCGTGGGCCGCCGTAAGCGCGCCCTCCGCCGCCAGACGCTGCATCAACTCGCCCGCCGCGCGCTCGGCATCCAGATCGACGGGGGGCGGCGCGCCCGCCTCCTGCCCGTGGATCTCGCGCAGGTAGAGCGAGCGGCCCAGCCACCCCTCCATGCGGCCCAGCATCAGGATCGCCTCGCCGCCGGACTTGAACCCCATGGTCAGCATGGTGTCCACATCGTCGAGCAGACCGACCCCGCCGATGGTGGGGGTCGGCAGGATCGCGGTGCCTTCGGTTTCGTTGTAGAGGCTGACATTCCCGCTGACGATAGGCATGTCCAGCGCCGCGCAAGCCGCGCCGATGCCCTGGATACAGCCGACGAGCTGCCCCATGATCTCGGGCTTTTCGGGATTGCCGAAGTTGAGATTATCCGTTGCCGCCAAGGGCGTGGCCCCGACAGCGCAGAGATTGCGGTAGGCTTCGGCGACCGCTTGCCTGCCACCCTCCACCGGATCGGCCACGCAGTAGCGGGGGGTGACATCCGCCGTCAGGGCCAGCGCCTTTCGCGTACCATGCACCCGCACCACCGCCGCATCTCCGCCCGGTCGCTGGATAGTATCGGCCATGACCATGTGGTCGTATTGCTCCCACACCCAGCGGCGCGAGGACAGATCGGGGGAGGCCATGAGGCGCAGAAGCGTTTCGTCGACAGCGACTTCCGGCACGTCGTTCAGGGGCGCGGGGGCCGGGGTTGGCACCCAGGGGCGGTCGTATTCGGGGGCCTCGCCGGACAGCGCCTTGAGCGGCAGATCGGCTTTTATCTCGCCGTTCAGGCGCACGAGGAAACGGTCTTCCGCGATGGTCTCACCCACGACGGCGAAGTCCAGATCCCACTTGACGAAAATGGCGCGGGCCACGTCTTCGAGTTCGGGGCGCAGAACCATCAGCATCCGTTCCTGCGATTCGGACAGCATCATCTCGTAGGCGCTCATATTCGTCTCGCGCGTCGGCACTTTTTCCAGATCAAGGATGACGCCGAGGTCGCCCTTGTCGCCCATCTCGACCGCCGAGCAGGTCAGGCCCGCCGCGCCCATGTCCTGAATCGAGATCACCGCGCCGGAGGCCATCAGTTCCAGCGTCGCCTCCAGCAGGCGCTTCTCGGTGAAGGGGTCGCCGACCTGCACGGTCGGGCGCTTGTCCTCGGCATCCGCACCGAACTCGTCCGACGCCATGGTCGCGCCGCCGACGCCGTCGCGCCCCGTCTTGGCGCCGAGATAGACAATGGGCATCCCCACGCCCGAGGCCGCCGAATAGAAGATCTTGTCCGCATCCGCGAGGCCCACCGCCATCGCATTCACGAGGGGATTGCCGTTATAGGCGGCGTGAAACTCCACCTCGCCCCCCACGGTCGGCACGCCGAAACAGTTGCCGTAGCCGCCCACCCCCGCCACCACACCGCGCACGATGCCGCGCGTCTTCGGGTGCTCCGGGTCGCCGAAGCGCAGCGCGTTGAGCGCCGCCACGGGCCGCGCGCCCATGGTGAAGACGTCGCGCAGGATGCCGCCCACGCCCGTCGCCGCGCCCTGATACGGCTCGATGAAACTGGGGTGGTTGTGGCTCTCCATCTTGAAGATGCAGGCCTGACCGTCCCCGATATCGATGACCCCCGCATTCTCGCCGGGGCCGCAGATCACCTGTGGGCCGCTCGTCGGCAGGGTGCGCAGCCAGCGTTTCGACGACTTGTAGGAGCAGTGCTCGTTCCACATGGCCGAGAAGATGCCCAGCTCCGTGAAACTCGGCGCGCGGCCCAGCAGATCGAGTACTCGCCGGTACTCGTCGGGCTTCAGGCCGTGTTCGGCGATGAGGGCGTCGGTGATGGATGGCTCGGACATGCGCGTTCCCCGCTGGCGGTGCTGGGCGGGGTTCTAGCGGGGCGCGCGGCGAAGCGAAAGGGCGGTTTAACGCTTCAGGACCAGCGATCCATCGCCGCGAGCCTGCCGAGGGGGGTCGCGGTCCCCGGTGGCGAAGGGCCGGGGGGACGCAAACGGGGCGCTTCGGTCAACTCAGCGGTGCGCCCGTGCAGTCGAACGCGCCTTCGGTGATGCGGTCGAACTCGACGCGGAAACCGTCGGAGGATACCGCGTAATGATCGTCATCTTCGGTGCGGAAGACGTGCCAGCAGGAGGCGCTATCGTACTGGAAGCACAGGTAATCCGAAATCGAGCGCCACACCCCCTCCATGCACTGCCCCTCCGTGTCGCGCCAGATTACGCGGCGGTTCGGGTGGTAGGCTTCGGAGCCGTACGGCTCGCCCCCGACGCTGAAATGCGCCGTGCGCCCGTCCATCAGGTCGAGGAAGGCGTCCTTGTCCAGCTTCACGTCCTCGGCCAGGGCCGGGGTGGCGATCAGGGCAAGTCCGAGAAGGCGAGCTGCTGCGGTGCGCATCCGACCGGTTCCTCCGAGATGCGGTTGATGTAGACGGACGGGCCGGTGCCGCGCGTGCCGTCGGGTTCCAGCGGCGCGTGGCGATGGACGCCCGCGAATTCCACGACGTTCCAGCAGCCGTAGCGCGCTGCACCGTAGTAGTAGCACAGCGTCTCCTCCCGCGCGACCCAGACGCCGTGCATACAGGTGCCATCCGGCAACCGCCACGTCACGCGCCCGTCGGTGAAGTGCTGCTCCGCCCCCCGTGGCTCGCCGCGCAGGGTGTAGTGGAATGTCTTTCCGGCGGTGAAGTCGCGGATTTCGTCTTCGGACAGGATGCGTTCGACCCGCTCCGACAGGGGACCGGACAACGCCGCCGTCGCGAGGCCCGCCGCCAGGGTGAGGCCGGAAAAAAGCCGGCGGATCATGGTGCCCTCCTCTCTCCTCTCGGATACGACGACCGGATGGTGGCACGGGGCAACCGGATTGTCACGCCCGTCGCGACGGGGTATCGGCGAGCATGGCGCAACGCTCCGCGCGCCCTATCTGGCCAGCATCGTATCGTGCATTCAGGAGAGACCGCCATGAAACTGATCTGGAGTTCCGCCTCGCCCTTCGCCCGCAAGGTGATGATCGTCGCCCATGAACTCGGCCTCGCGGACCGGATCGAGATGGTGTCCGGAACCGGCACGCCGATCGCCCCCGCCGATACGACCCGCGCCAACAACCCGCTGGCGAAACTGCCCAGCCTCGCGCGCGCGGACGGCCCGCCGCTGTACGACAGCGCGGTGATCTGCCAGTACCTGACCAGCCTCGCCCCCGGCCAGACGCTGCTGCCGGACGAGGGCGAGGCGCGGTGGTCGACCCTGACGCTGGAGGCGCTGGGGGACGGGATCTGCGACGCGGCGATCCTCGTGCGCTACGAGATCGCCCTGCGCGACAAGGATATGCAGTCCAAGGCGTGGATGGACGGCCAGATGGCAAAGATCGCCGGGGGCCTCGACGCGCTGGATGCCAGCGGGTCCGCATCGCTGGGCGAGGCGTATACGCTGGGGCATGTGGCGGTCGGCTGCGCGCTGGGGTATCTCGATTTCCGGTTCGCGGAACTGGACTGGCGCTCGAATCGTCCCGCGCTGGCGGCGTGGTACGAAAGATTCCTCGGGCGGCCTTCCTCGGTCGAGACGGCCCCGGCTTAACCGGGCCTGAACCCCGGGCGGGATAGACCATGCACGACGAGGAGTTGCCCATGACCGAACCATCGACCGACGACCCCGCCGAGCGCACCGCCCGGCTGGTGGTAGCGGACCGTCGCGACGACCTCGGTGCCCCGGTCGCCGGGGGCGTCCCGGAACAGCACCCGCCCCTCGGACTCGATATCGGAATCCTCGGCGGTGCGCCAGACGACCTCCTCGTTCTCGACGTCGTGCGCGATCCGCGTGTCCATGAGGCTCTCGCGACCGCTGCCGGTCTCGATGGTCCAGCGGTGCGTGCCGTCACCCGTGCTCTGGATCGACTCG
>ENA-ORXC01000469-ORXC01000469.1-marine-metagenome-genome-assembly--contig:-NODE-469-length-28938-cov-4.397318_pt1 | contig 28938 bp, 33 predicted proteins | sample MGYA00237865_ERZ511478 | MGnify/ENA metagenome assembly ERZ511478
GTCATCTATAATATCGAATGCGGCATTTACAATATGAGAAGATCCGTCATTATAAAATATCGATTTAGTTATTGTTGAGTTATTAAAGAACTCTTGTAATTCTTTTATTTTTTTATTTAATTCTTGCATTAATCTTAATACTCCCTCATTGAGACTTGTGCGTCAATTTTCTTAACAAAATCAATAATCACGGCAACGACAATCAAAAGCCCCGTTCCACCAATACCGAATGACTGCACACCCGTAACTGATTGCAGAATAACAGGGATCACCGCGATCACTGCCAAGAAGAGCGCCCCAACGAGCGTAATTCTACTCACGATATTCGCAATGTAGTCTTCGGTCGATTTGCCCGGGCGAACACCTGGAATGAATGCTCCGCTCTTCTGGAGATTAGACGCCATTGCATTGGGATCAAAGGTAATTGATGTATAGAAATACGTGAACAATACCACGAGAACAAAGTACAGAATCGAGTAGAACCATCCATTGTTCATGAGGCGCGTAATAACATTTCCCGCATTTATCAAATTTGGTGAATCAGCATTAATAAGGAAATTCGCAATAAGCGTCGGGAATAAAAGAATAGAGATAGCGAAGATCAACGGCATAACACCAGCCATGTTGATACGTAATGGAATATAGGTCTGTGTTCCGCCATAGGTCTGACCACCACGTGCTTGCTTGGCATACACAACAGGAACCGGGCGCTCCGCCTCAGTGATATATATAATCCCAGCAACTAATACAACAGAACCCAGCGCAAAAAGAACATAGGTTACGATTTGACTTGGTTCATACAAAAAGATAAGTTGTTGTATTGCAGCAGGAAGTAAGGCAACAAGACCTGCAAAGATCAACAACGAAACACCATTTGAGAATCCAAATTCCGAGATGAGCTCACCGAGCCACGTAATGAGCATTGCACCAGCAACAATAATAATGATATTAATGAGCAGTGCTCCAGGGCTTGTAAAATTAATAACACCTTGCGATGAAAGTAATTGCAAGAACCCGAATCCCTGTACTGCCGCAATAGGTACGGTCAAATAGCGCGAGATCTTCTGAAAACGCTTACGGCCTATTTCACCATCTTGATGATACATCTCTTTAATCTTTGGAGACATCACCGTGAGGAGTTGCATAATAATAGACGCTGTAATATATGGCCCAACGCCTAGCATGACAATAGAGAGCGTCGAAAGTGCACCTCCAGAAAAGATATTCAGTACACCCAAGAATTGATTACCTCCGAGATAGGTAGAGAGCGCTGCTGTATCAACTCCAGGAATTGGAATACTTGAAAGTAGGCGGTACATGATAAAAATACCTGCTATGAACAATAGGCGCTTACGCAGTTGCCTGTCACCGAGTAAAATCTTCATCTTTTTTAAAAACCGTTCCATAAACAATATTCTGTGGGATTATTCTGAATAATAGTACTCTTTTCTATTCTTTAATATACGTTGTAGATACTACCATGCTTCCAAGAGCGAGTGAAGCATGCACACAAGAACCTATACCTGCGTACATGCTCGATCGTTCTTCGAGGCAGTACTATGACTTTTTCTTCTCTTCTTTCTTCTCTTCTTTCTTCTCTTCTTTCTTCTCGATTATTGTGCCGCCCGCTTTTTCAATCTTTTCTTTTGCTGACTGAGAAACGTTGCAACCCTCAATAGTGAGCGCCTTAGCGATATTCCCATTTCCGAGAATCTTCACACCTCGTCGCTTCATTGATTGCGCACTCCATATTTTCTTTTCAGAAAGCGTTGCAGGAGATACGGTTTCGCCCGCAGCAAACAATACCTCGAGATCACTACAGTTGATAACCAGAATACCTGGGCGGTATACATGTGTTTGCCCACGATTCTTGCCGTGCCCACGTAGCTTTGGGATCTTTTTGATGATATCGCGCATTTCTGGACGAGGTGTTGCTCCGGCACGAGCATTTTGCCCCTTCATACCGCGACCTGATGTCTTACCACGCTTACCACCACGGCCGACTCGCTTTTTGGTTGTTGTACGTGCCGTACTTGAAAGTGTATGCATTTCCATAAGCGTTACTTGCTAGCTGCAGCTTTTTTTGCTGGAGCTTCTTTACGTGCACTTCCACCTCCTCGTGTATCTCGTTTGTAATCTCGCTTCTCAGGGCGTGGTTTTTCTTTCTTCTGAGCGCCCTGACCACGTGCGACAACAAATGTATCGAGAGCTTCGAGGGTTGCGCGTGCGTTATTAATTTTGTTTCGACTCCGCGATATAATACGCGCGGTAACATTTTTTATTCCTGCGAATTCTAGAACAGTACGTGCCGATGAACCTGCAACAAGTCCACGGCCGCCATTCGGTCGCAAATTAATACGTGCTGCATTGAATTTCGCATCAACTTCATGAGGTAATGAGAAATCATCAGTGAGCTTCAAGAGCACTAGGTTACGCTTGGCGTCGTTGAGAGCCTTTTGAATTGCGAATGACGTGTCGTTGGCCTTTGCAAGACCAATACCTACGCGACCTCGCTTGTCTCCAATCACCATCGCAACCGAGAATGAGAATCGACGCCCCCCTGCCATAACACGCGTTACGCGACGGAGTGATACGATCTTTTGATCATATTCTGGCTTTGGGCGCTCTTTACGTGCGCCTCCACGACCACGACCGCGGAAATTTCGCTTTTGACCTTGTCCCGGTGATCGACTACCGCCACCGCGACTCGCGCCAGTACTCGCTCGAGGAGTAGGCTTTGGTGTTGTTGACTGGCTCTTTTGGCCAGTCGCCCCTGCTGTTGCTGGTGCAGCCGCCACTTTGGGCGCTGCAGTATCAGTCGCATCAGTCTTTGCAGTCGTTGGGGTATCGTTCTGTGGTACTTGTGTTTTTTCTTCTGACATATTTAAAATTGCAATCCCCCCTCACGTGCAGCATCAGCTAAAGCCTGAACTCGGCCTGTGTACTGATATCCACCACGATCAAAGATTACGCTAGTAATGTTTGCTTTTTTAGCATCTTGGGCAATCTGCGTACCAACATTCTTGGCACGTTCGATTTTTGTCCCCTTTTTTTCTTGCACATCATGTGCAGCGACCAGAGTCACACCGCGCTCATCGTCAATAAGTTGTGCATATGTGTTCGCATTAGAACGATAGACACTCAAACGAGGGCGCGTTGCAGTACCCGATACTTGCGAACGGATACGACCATGGCGACGCTTGCGCTTTGCTGTTTTGTAGCTTGCTTGTGAAATCATATATAAAAATTACGACACTAAACGGCGCGCTTACCCTGTTTGCGACGAATGTACTCACCTTCATATCGAATACCTTTCCCTTTATACGGTTCTGGTTTCTTCTGAGAGCGCACTTTCGCAGCGAACTGACCGACTAATTCTTTATCGATGCCTGATATCGTCATCTCTGTCTGAGATCCTACTTCAACTTTAATCTCTTCAGGAATTTCTACTTCAACAGGATGGGAGAACCCCAACTGCATCACGAGCTTCTTCCCTTTCATCTCCCAACGATATCCAACACCTTCGACTTCTAATTTCTTCACATATCCTTCTGTCACACCCACGATCATATTCCGCACGTGTGCTGCATAGGTTCCCACCAGTGCTTTTGAGAAAATGGTCTCTTTCACCGGAGCGAAAGCAACTGCATCGCCCCCAACTGTAACCTTAATCACGTCAAGTTTGAATGATCGCGTGAGTTCCCCCTTGGGGCCCTTTACGATCATCGTGCCTTTTTCGTCAAGAGTTATAGTTACGCCTGCTGGAATTTTTGTGGGTTCTTTTGATAAACGACTCATATTAAAGTTATTATGATTACCAAATCTCAAAAAGAATCTCACCACCTGTGTGACCCTCTCGAGCTTGTTTACCCGTCATAACACCTTTGGGCGTTGACAGAAAGACATCTCCACGACCTTGCTTAACCTCATAAATGTCTTTTGCTCCTGCATAGAGACGACGTGAGGGCTTGGAAATGCGCTTTACTTGAGTAATTCGTGGCTTATCGGCTGGCTCGCTATATGCGAGATTCACCTCAATAATATTTCCACCTTTGTTTCGATCTTTCTTCTCATATCCTGCAATGTATCCTGTATCTAGGAGCGCCTTTGCAATAGATGTTTTGAATGAAGAAAATGGAACGTGTACGCTTTTTTTGCCGCGTAAACCACCATTTTTGATCGTGATCAGCATGTTTGAAATAACATCCATACGATTACCATGATGACTTACGTACACCGGGAAGCTTCCCTTGATTCGCGAGTTCGCGGAAACAGATACGATCGAGACCAAAATCTCGCATATATCCACGCCCACGCCCACAACGGAAACAGCGGTTCTTCTGACGTGTCGAGAACTTGGCCTTTTTCCGTGATCGCGCGATGATTGATGTTCGTGCCATAATTTTAAACAACATGCATTTCAATATATTAGAAAAAGATAGATCTCTCACTATTTCTTGAAAATACACATATTTGCACTGATAATATACAACAAGTGAAGACGCGCTTGAGTGACTTCTCCGGACGGGCAAACACACATTGTGTGCTCAACCCTTTTGCCGAAGCGATATCGCCTTATTTTTTCACAGTTTTCCTTATGAGATAAGAAAGTCTATGAATAAGAAAGGGATCGTCATCAACGCGTTTCTCTTGTCTCCTATGGATACTACCAGAAAAAATGTGTGTGGCAAGTGATGGGACTGGCGCACACATATCATGATTGATATAATAGATGTATATGTTCGATCCTGAAAAAATAGCGAGGTCTAGTAAAAAAATTGCAGACAATGTTGAACGCAGAGAAAATAAAGAACTTGACCAGAAAAAAGTGGAGTTACAAGAAGCATGGCAAAAATTATATGAACTCGACCAATGGCACTCTGAACCAGATGGAGAAATCAAGAATAAGTACGATGCGCTCCATGCACGCTATATAAAAACTGATTTCAATGACCCTGAAGATCATGATGAGAAAAAGTTTGATACAAGAGAAGATCTCCGCAACGTAATGCTCGATATGATTCTCAAAGAGTATTATTTACCTGACCATGATCAAATCATTCAGATGGGTGAATCTGAAAAGTTTTTCAAGCACTTTGCAGAAAAACTACCTTACTTCTCAGCAGAAGAAATTGAGGAAAAAGTAGAAGGAGGCTCAACATTCCCCGACCTAATTCAAGAAGCACGCGAACGACATGAAGAAGCGGGAAAGGCACTAGGCAATCTCTAAACTACCCTGAGCCAAGAGCTCAGGGGTTACATATCAAAGAGCTTGAGTTGCTCAACATCTTTCTCCCTACCTTGGTTCTTGATGTAGTTGATAATGAGATGCTTGTTACCGTGTGGAGATACGGTTGCAATGTAATATCCTGCTGTCCAGAATTCTCCTCCCCAGAGGAAATCTTTTACTTTTGGATTATGTCTAAATACCTGCTGTGCGGTGATTGATTTGATGAGGCGTACTATTTTACCCCCTGAGTATTGTGGGAGTGATTGGAGGTAGAAATGAACATGATCTTGATCGTACCCTATTTGTTGTATATCGAGATTATATCTATCTTTGAAACCTTTACAGGTTTCAGTAATAGTGTTCTCTACCTCTCGTGTCAGAACTTTTCTTCTGTATTTAATCGTTAATTGAATATGGAAGAAACATTCCGATACATTATGTGCAGAGGCGATCATTGTTTCTCTTTTATATGCCATGGTACATATACTGTAGTGTATGTAGCTATGTAGCACAATTCATCCCCGAGCCAAGAGCTCGGGGAGTTCTTGTGAGTGTTTTAAAAAGCTATAAGACTATCTCTCCATATTTTTCTCGATACTCATTCATAATAATGACTATCTCTCCACTCTCTGATTCCCATGCAAGTTCTTCGCTAAATATTGTTATAGTATCTTCTGCCATGTTTCCTGTATGGTTTTTTAATAGTATTTCAATACTCTCATCAGTCTGATAAGTTCGTGCTATTTGGGCAGTATGAACTGATTTAACCTCCTGCCATTTATAGACCTTCTTTGAAAAGATATCTTTCACTGTAATTCCCTCAGGGCCAAATTCCATTTTCTCAGTAGAGCCATAAGCAAGAAATGATCCTGCAAGAGCAATGAGTCCACCTATTAGATACGCCCACCCTCCGCGAGTAATCAAAAATATACCTAGACCAGCAAAGACTATACCCGAAAAAAAATCTCTGAAACGTGAGCTTTTCTTGTCTCTCTCAACGTAAAAATTATTTGTGATTTCTCAATTAATTTCATATATTATTTACTATACTTATCCCTAAATTCGTTCATGAGCTCGACTATTCTTTCTCCATCAGAATGTTTGCTTTTATGGTCAGAAAAGACAGTATCATGGTGCTCTCTTTCAATATTAAATATTTTAATAGTCTTCTGACGATCTGTTGGATTTTTCAGTACCAATCTAATTTCTTCTAGGATACCCCCTTTGTAACCGCTAGCATAAACCAAGGCGACTTTATCAACCTCACTCCAAGAATACACTTTTCTTTTAAACCGTATTCTTGAAACTAATCCTGTTGAATCAAATCTAAGCCTATCATTAGCAAAAATTAAATAGAGCAAGAAAACTAGAAAAATAATACTACTTGAAAACCAGCTGTCACCACTAATTAAAAGATATAAAGTCAGGGCACACATCGCCAAAGAAACAAAAATGGTGAGTATCATCCAAACCAAATTACCTCTCACTACATATTCATTTTGTGATTTCTCAATTAATTTCATATATTATTTACTATACTTATCCCTAAATTCGTTCATGAGTTCGACTATCTCTTTAATCTGAGAACGCTTGGTTCTATTGTCGATAAATACCTCTTCATGCATTTGCGATGGATTGGGACTAAAATCCTCAGCAAATTGATGCGGATTTCCTTCTCTTGATTTTGCAAATATTTCTTGCTTGAGACTTGGATCTTTGAGAACTAGATTAATGCTCTCAGAATTTATTTTATATCCAAATTGGTATGTAATAACTACTTCTTGTATTTCATTCCAACGATATGTCTGGCTTTTAAAGAGTGATTTTGATGTAACGCCACGAGCATCAAATGACAGTCCGTCAAAAATATTATACAAAAGCAGAAGTCCAAAAATTAATGCGAATACCGCACCAACAGCTTCCTTTCCAGCGCCATTTATAAAAATCACAATTCCTAATACAATCAAACATATACCACCTAACGGGGCCAATATTGCCATAAGTCGGCCCACCTTAACGTCATACGCATCACTTGTTTTTTGAATTAATCTCATATACAAATTATACCACACCCACTTCCAAGCACCCAAATTTGACTACTCAATCTTTTCTAATAGATATTGATCTAATTCTTTATTCGGAATAAAAATAGATTCTTCGCATGGCTTCATAACATTAGGAAAGTAAATGATGAATTCAGCTCCCGCACTGTTAAAACAGTACGAAATGCCGTATCCATTATTAAATTCATCCACAAGGTCGCGATGAGAAAGTGATTCTTTGCATTCTGGTATTTCTTGATCGTATAATTCATTTGCTCTTCTCGTTAGCTGGTCAACAATACCCACATCAAATACTTCATTTATATCCTGGCTTTGTCTACATCTGGCGCTTTATTCTTTAGAGGTATGAAATTGAACAATCTGATGTAGCGAGACCATCTCCAAGATCCTCTGCCTGAGCATCCTCATCGCTGATATTAATACCAATATTTCCTATACCATCCGCAGGCTTATCTCTACTATTATTTTTCGTTATAAAGAAAAATCCACCGATTATCAAAGCCGCAATAGCGGTTCCGATAATAATGAGTGGATGATTTTCTTCTGAGTAGTTTGTTTTCTGTGTTGTTATTTTTCTTCATGGTGATAATTATATCACATCACTTTTTCTTCTCTCACTTCCACTTCTTTTATCTCAATATCACACACGGGTGGCTTGAATAGGTGTCGCATAATAGAGATAATCGATATCAATGAAATAACAATACCCAACAAACCAATTTCTTGCCCATGTAATGGTAATGACGCGAGGAATCCCACGCCAATCAATGATGCCAATGGACCTGCGAGCGCAACACCACATGCCGCACATCCAATACCAAATAAACCAGCAACAAATCCCGCAACACCTGATCCGAGTTGTACCTTGGACTTCTGAGACTTATGATATTTGATATACACAATCACCAAGAAGATATTGATAGCCGTAAGGAGTGACAACGAGATAGCTATGAATAACCCTAAGGGCAAATAATTAACCTTGATAGCTAATGCAGTGCGTACATGCTCGAAGACTTTAGAAAGAAAAGTCGTATTCCCTAATACGGCATTTTGTACACGCACTGCTGGAATATTCGAAAGCACTCCAAACAAAATAAATACGACGAAACTCCCCATCAATACTATCGCCCATCGCCATGGTGAAAGGAGTATTTTTTTAATACCTGTATCCATATGAGAAAGACTGTACGTTTTTATTATTCAAACGTACAGCGTAATCTTTTTTTATTAATATGTAGTCCTCTTTCTAAATCAGAAACTAATTTATTTTTTATAGCTGAAAGGCGTCATCCATATAATTCCAGAAGGTATCATTGTCCGACAATTCACCTACGCACTGCGCAATGACTGCCTTTTCGAATCCGAGATTCTGATATGGCAAGTGACGATAGACCCATGCAACTTTATCAGGATTATTATCAACGAGCTCATGAACGACAGGGTGAAAGGCTGCGCAAAATCCGCAACTCAGATCAGAGAATTCAATAAACTTAACCGGCGCATCAGGATTACCATAGACAAAGTCATCTGCGCGTATTTCTACAGAGTCAACTTCTGGGAAACTTGACTCGACACCTTCAGGAACAATGAATGAACCTTCTTCTACCATCATATTTACAATCTCTTGAAGAACGCGAGAATCACGGACAAATCCAGGAACAGATATTGCCTGCTCCCCGTCTGGAGAAACAATCACACTATTAGGTGTTCCTCTAATTTCGCGTACATCTCGGGCAAACTCAAGCTCGCTTTGGATAAATGATTCAACCTCACCATCCTCGATACATGCCTGGAGATCATTTCCGTTAATATTGTGTTCATTTTCTGCAAGGTCTATAAATTGAGCAATTACATCCTCAGCAGTAGTGGGAGTTGGGGCATCATATGCGCCTGCGACACTACCACCGCTATTACCATAAGCACCACTACCGCTACCATTACCACCTGAGAAAGCCAACCCTAGCCCCACCCCAATACTCAGCACACACGCAGCAATGACAATTGCCTTAGGAGTATCAAGCCCACCTTTTTCTTTATTATTTTTAATTTTTTTTGTAGTTTCTGACATACATAGTAGTATTTTTATATTTATAATTTTTTTAGACCAATCATTCTGTAACCTTCATATAGCTTAGCACATGCGCACCTGAATAATCAAATACATACAACGAATGAGATTTTTAGCTTATGCGTCTTGCTCTACCGTTTCCCCCAAGGGTAAAGGAGTTGCTTCGATACTCTCTATTGCCGATTCTTCTTCAGAAATATGTTCAGCCGGAAGCCCACACCCCGTAGCTATTGCAAGTTCATTGAGTGTCATGAAATCTTCTGGTTCTTCAACTTCTGGGAACACCCAATATGGAGTGGCGTCGACACCTGCTTCTTGGCATTGTGCAATTGACTCCTGATCTCCGTACTGCTGACTGCACTCTATGTACGGAAGGAGTGATTGTGCTTTTCCAAATAATTGCTTCTGTCGAGTACACACAGGGCATGTTGCTGCACCATAAAATATTGCACCTGAATCAGTAATGCACTGAGCAAAATCTTCATAAATACTCGGCTTGCTCTCATGGCGAAAAACAAGAAAAGCAGCTAATACAATGAGCACAACAACTACTAAGGGAGTCACAAATGAGGTCTGTTTCATATATCAAATCGTTTACAATTAAAAATAAAGTTTCTATAAATAATCACGTATGTCTGGCAGTGTAGTACAAGAGGCCCTCTGGTGCAATCCTTCTGCTGTGCAAATGTCTGGGGCGATATTTTAAAAAGATTAGTTTTACTTTTCTTCTTTTTTCTCCTCTTTCTCTTTGGCTTTTTCTTTTTTTATTTTTTCGTCTTCTTTATCTATTGTTGCCTGCTTGCGCTCAATCGCTTTCTCGACTTGCGAGAATCGCGACAAGAGGAATACTGCTAGGCTACCTAATATAATTCCAATAAGATTAAGAATGAAAATAATCAAAAACGTACGCGCCACAATGAATTCACCTCGTGAAATAGCAACGCCGATATACGAGATCGGTGGCACCAAAGACACAACAATGGCAATCCCTGGTAGGATCTCTGATGCCTCACGGCGGATCCATGCATATGTTACAGCAACACCTGATGCCAATGCCACGATAAAGTAAAGAAAGGTTGCTGAAATCGTATTAATCGCTTGTGGGAAAATTACATCACCACCAAAAAGAAAACCAAGTACCAGAGAACCTAAGGCAATCGCCATGACTGATCTAAAGAGGAGGACTACCTTTTTCTGCAACAATTTAATCTGACCTGTCGCAAGCGCTAATGAAATAACGAGAATTGGTGAAAGCAGCGGAGTAACGAGCATTCCCCCAATGATAATAGGGAAGCTATTAGTCAAAATCCCTCCTGCTATAATAATTGCAGAAAGGATTAAGAGCATGTAATACAATTCTGATGGGCGGCTTTTCTCGATGAGCTCGCTCGCTGTGCGATATTTCACGCTACGCGATACTTCTAGCAATGAATCCGGTTGAGAGTTTTCCATAAATATATGTACGTAATATACGCATATTATAGCACGCTGTCGAGATTGAAAGTGCGTTGACACAAGTGCTATACTATAGTTCTTATGCAAGGAGCAACACTTATTTCATTCAACCAAACATTAGGAGCATTCATAATTGTTGCGCAATCTTTCGCTTTTATCCTCACGATATGGCTCATTTTCCCCAAAATTGTTCCTGCATCCATACGTCCATTCATTCGAAAATATGGCCTGATTGCCGCATGGATCGTAGCATTATCTGCTTTTGCAGGACCGCTCATTTATTCAGAAAATGTCGGCTTTGTTCCATGTCGTTATTGTTGGTTTCAGCGTATTGCCACTTTCCCTCAAGTTATTCTTTTGGGAATTGCCAGCATACGACGTGACGCATCAATTATCTTTTATAGTCTCCCTTTAGCAATTATTGGTGTTCTCATTGGTACGTATCACTATCTCTTGCAGTTTGGATTTGTTGGAAAAGACGGAGGAAGTTCATGTGGCGCGGTGGGACAATCTGTTGCATGTAATTCTCTCTATGTATTTGAATATGGATATATTACGATCCCCCTTATGGCTGTAACAGCGAATGTGCTTATTGCGCTTATACTTATCTCTTTGAGAAAGGCACGCGCAGTGTAAATGACACCCAGATACAAATAAATACTTTTCTTTAAAACATATTCCCTATATAGTAAGTATGCTATTACCCAAGCACTTAACATCGAAATTAACCGTTAAGTTTTAAAACGCACTAACGTTTTATCATGAAAAAACTACACACTATCTTTACTAGCATCCTTATTATCAGCATATCAATCTTGAACTCATCGCTTATATACGCAACAAAAGTCCATGCTCAAGAATTACCTACTCATTCTTTTATTGAGACATTTGACGAGAGTAGGAGGTATCTCGCAATTGATCCGAATGTAACTAATCGCGATCTCACTACAGCAACTCATGTACTCGAGAAGGCCTCCTTTGAAATGGAAAGCAGTCCGAACAATGAACTATTTCATAAAATCTCTCTCCCCTTACCCAACGGAACAATCTTATCCTATGCTTCCTCTGAGCCTACAGGGGATCTTTTTGCATTTATAAGTCTCGATGGGCTGACCTATACTGCAGTAATTAATGAAGGCACGGGAATGCCCTACCCCCTAACACTTAACGACAGCGACTTCGATCCAGCGGCAAGCAATAATTATGCACAAAGAATCACCAGTGCTATATATGATAACAATGACACTGATGAGATACTCGATGATGAGATACACATTATTTATAGAATCAGTGGTACTAAAAAAGATATCCGACTTGCCTCTTCGCCAGTATACAACTCTGATGAAACTCTCAATGCATCCACCTTCACCTACCAGAGTATCGTTGTCCCTTTCCCAGTACCCAACCAGGGTTTTTCTGTCCCAGAAGATAAGCTCCTGGGTCGAATTGGTGGCCATGGACTCGATGCTGCAAACATGATCGTACGAGACACCAATCGCAGCAATAGCCCCCTTGGAAATCAAGGTTTTCGACCCTTCACACGAGACATGCGTAACACTGCTGTGTATTACAATACGAGCCATCCTGATTACTACGAAGGATACGAACGTGCGACCGGTAATGGGACATGGTGCCCAAATCCAAGTAATTCAATTTATTGCTATGGATATTTCGGAATGGCACGTCGCGGAGTAGGAACAAGTGGTACATCGGTAAGTCTCGATAATATTTCTGAAAGTGCTTCATGGTCTACAATATATTCATCGAACGACCCTTGGACCATTGTTGCTGATTCGCTTGTATCTGAGAGTACTCTCTACACCCCGACTGCTGATCCTGATATCTATTATCCTATTATCCAACACTACTACAATAACCTGGTTGGGATGAACGTAATGTTTAGGAATAAAGACAGATCAAGTTCCACTTGGACTCTTGCCCGCAATGAGACACGAGCAGATGCCCTTTATCCAACATGGACCTTCTCACCTGGGGGCGATTCAGAATGGATATACCCATCAAAATACGAATCTATTGTTGACCCAAGCTACTTCGAAGACCTACAAGGAGAACAAGCCCTGACTGATACTAATGATTTTGGCGGTCAGATTTATACACAAAATTTCACCCTTGATAAAATAAATCATAAACTTCTTGCCCACGTAATATATAACCCATACACCCATGATGCGGCTCACAGTGGGCATTCAGACTACCTTGATCGATTTGAATCCTATGTCTTTTCCTTTCGCGAGGATGGATTCATGAGCTACTCAGATGATGCGACCTCAGGATATTCGACATGGACTACTCAGCCTGTCACCGTCCCTGCTGACAGTGTAGACAATGAGCTAGGGCTCCACATTAGTGCTGATGTTTTCGAAGGGGGATCTCTCACTGTTAACGCTTTCTCGGCAGATGCCGATGGAGGACTCATTCCTGTATTGAATCTTAATGCCCTTACGCTTTCTGCTGGATCATATTATATCGGAGACATTATTGATCTTTGGGAAGATTCAAGTAATGTACTTGATGGGCTCGCAGGTGAAGATATTGTACTTGTTTATACCCTAGACAATGCAAAAATATATGCTTTCGCATTTGGAGAACCAGGAGACATTACCGTAACACCCCCAGAGCCAGAGGCTACCTGCAATCCAGCATTCACGCTAACCCCAAACACCTACCGCGCCCACACACGAGCATCTAATGGAGGATTTGGGGATGAAGCTGTGACCATATTAGGCGAGCTCATTGATTATAACGGACTGCAGTTCGCATTTAATGAGCCTATTGCACTCGATAGCACTCTCACTGAAAACAGTCCGGGAGCGACGGGAAATGAAGCGATAACTATTAGCCACGAAGACGGACGGCTTTATATCTCATCTAATTCATTACCGAGCGGATCATTCGACCATGAACTTGTTGCCGTTATCTCACTTGAAGATGCAGTATTCAACCTAGACAGCTTCCAAGATATTAACCTCAATACAGGATACAGTAATCAATACGCTTTCTACAATGACTATGTAGCAGTATCACCCGATGGAAAATCCTTAGAACTGGGCTTACATTGGAAAAATGGTACCGATAGATTTTCTATTGATATTCTTGAGGGTATCATTACGAATGATACCTGCATCATCCCTGAGGTGTCCCCAGAGACTCATTCCGTTCAAGACATCTCCCTTTCGCAGGATGTGATCGTAACAACATACAATAACTTCGATGAAATTGCAGAATACACACTCACTATTGAAAATGAAGGAGATGTGGATATCACCACTTTCTCAGTAGCATTCTCCGGATACGGCAATCAAGTAAATGGAGTGGGCCACACGTCAAGCTATGGCGATGGAGTATGCCGCGAGCAAAACAACGTAGTCACATGCGACTTCGTTGGAGCATTGCACCCAGGAGAGAGCGAGGGTATTGTATTTTACTTTGATACTTCATCTCTCAATATCGGAGAAAATATAACTACTTATGCTGAAATAATCGAATTCACGCCTGGAAATGACGTAGATTCAACCCCAGGAAATAATTCATCAGATGAAGACGATGATGCAGAAATTACTTTTGTTAAATAGTCTACATATTTCACAAGAAAATACCTCACAAAAAAACCAGGCCATATGCCTGGTTTTTATATTTAAATCTGCAATAAAAAAGGTCGTACACTTTTGTACGACCAATTTGAACTATTAACTCAAAACACACTATTAAAAAATAAGTTTATATCAGTGACAGAAATTGCCCATCACTAGTATTTTCGAAGATGTATTTATAATAGCATAATTTTTATGCATTAAGAAATTACATAGTACTCTTTTAAAGAATACTATTTCTCTCTCATTATATAGAGCACACTGGCAATACTTCCAAAAATAAATGCTCCGTATAATATCGTGATGAAAATTGCCTGTTCTGGGAGCTCGATGCTGCTCTGCCATAACTTCCTAATAGATGAAAAAGGCTGAGAAACTATTTCCCAGGAATTAAGACGCGGGTATCTCCCAAGGAAGATTGCATACCCAGACAATAACGACATCAGGAGAGCAACAGCATAGGCCCACACGCTTTTCACAGAGAACCTGAAGCGCTGGGCGAGCATCTGAATCAAAAGATACAACGCAATCACCCCACAAATAATTCCCAGTATTCCGAGGCCCAGCAATAGCATTTCACTGAGCCATATACTCCCGCCCGATAATGCATCCCATTCATCACTCGCAATGACATACACTGATTCTGGCTTGGGGTGCAACCAGACTAAATGACGCAAATCTGTCATGAGATAATACGCATTCGGCACGAATATAAAACTAAAAAAACCAACAAGCCATCGCCACCCGCTCCTCATGCGTGATGCGAAGAATGCCAGGACTACTGGAATCACTGCCAAGAGAAGATTCCACCCCATCGAGAACCAAAACTTCCTCTCAAGTGAATGAAAATAGAGAATCACGAACATGGCAACAAGCCAAAAGATAAAGACGTAGATTCCACGGCGTATTGTTTTGCTCTGAATGAGTTTTTTCATTTAAAAAAAACTATACTACTAATCTAACTATTATCGAGAACTTTCGAAAACGCCCTTTGAAAGAGTCATCATGCGTCTATATGTCTGATCTGCTAGGCACATAGTTTTGGAAGCCTCCTGGATATCAGCACATGCCTCATCACGCATGCGTATCCAATCGCGCTGTTGATCGCGCAATATATCTACTTGATATTCCATATCTTGCTCTGAATACAAGCGAATTAAATTTTGATAAAGACCATTAAGAATGCGATCATATTCATCGTGCATACGAATTGCCTCATCCCAAGATAGCTCGGTAATTTCGGCCCGAGAACCTATTGATAGTACTTCTGCAGATTCAAGTATATCACTCCAATTATTTTCAATTTCTATTGAATAATTATCAACTTGTTCAATATATATATCATCGCCATCCATTTTTTTCTGATTTGCCTCTTCTTGTGAATACCCATATCGTTCATTAACGCCACCAAATACTCGACCCATCGAGAAGTCATACTCAATGGCAACAATATGCTCGCCAAAGCGCCTTACGCCTGATTTCACACGCCCACCACCAGAGCCATATACAATATTGTATGATTGAAATCCGTTAATCTTTCCGCCAATAGCCTCAATTGAAAGATCCCACCCCTGATCTGCAGGCATTCCTTTTCCGCTATATGCATCATATGGATTAATCTCCGCGTTAGAGTATATCGCAATACCATCTAGATACATATATTCATGCACAAGGATATCTGAATGACCATTAAATGCTGTCTTCTCTATATGATCTCCAGATCCGATAATTGGAATTGCATACTCAACCACCGTTCCGTCTTCTAGAAAAGATGTATACATGAAAAAGTCAATCGTCTCTGTTGTGTCTTCTTGCTGTAAGACTTGCGTATCGCTCGATGGATTAAAGCCAGTTATTTCGTTTGTATCTTCTGTTCGTGAATTTACTAACTGTGGATTGAATTCAGAAATGGATGTGTTTGATCCACTATTATCCACATCATCGGAGATCTGATTCGTTAAAGCGAAAATTCCACCAACGAGGACTACTACAGCAAAAAAAAATAGGACAAACTTTTTACGAAAATCTATATCACTCATGAATTCTATTATACATGAAATTATTATTACAGAATACAAGAACCGTTCTTAGTTTTTTACTAAGAACGGTTCTTGTATTTAAAAATTTATTTTGCGTACTGCTCTGCTTCTTCGAGCTTGACCGACAAGAGTTGCGATGCATTATCGGGGCCGAGTGTCACACCAAAGAGATTATGGGCACGTGACATCGTTTCGCGATTATGCGTTACTACGACGAGCTGTGACACCTTGGAAAGCTTCTCTATCATGTCACCGTACTTCTTGCTGTTCGCCTCATCGAGCGCAGCGTCAGTCTCGTCCAATACCAAGAATGGTGGCGGATTAACCTGTGACAGCGCAAAGAGTAATGCAATGGAGGTCAGTGACCGTTCGCCCCCCGAGAGCATCGAGAGCTCTTGAACCTTCTTGCGAGGCAACTTCACACGAATATCAATACCCGTCTCGCTCATTGGAGTATCAAGCGCACTCGCACTTTCTTCTGCCGATGGACCCTCGCCTTCTTCGTCCAATATTTTAGGCTCATCTTTCTTCTTGCGTGTGCGCTTCTGTACCTCAACAATATCGAGCTCTGCCTGACCACCACCAAACATTAATGTAAAATAATTATGAAACTCTTCATTGATGCTCTTGAGTCCTTGTTTGAATTCTTTATGAAGCTGATCTTTTAAATCTGCTATAACGCTATTGAGCTCAGACAGTGAGGACTCAAGGTCGCTAATTTCTTTCTCCAAAAAGTCGTCACGTTCGAGCGTATTCTCGTACTCTGTCATGATGTCTCCGCCAGATCCGCCACCCATTTCTTCGATTTTGATTTTCATGCGCTCAATTACCCTACGCTCGTCATCAAGTGATTGAATGATATCCGCATCAATTGCATTGAGGTTCGGATATTCCCAACGAGGCTTTATCTTGCTGTACGCACTGACCTGATTACCAAGCAAAGCTGTGATTTCGTTGATTTCTTCACCAAAATGCTGCTCTTTCAGACCGAGCTCTTGCTCACGCGCACTAATGAGATTCAATTGCGTCTCATGGTTTTGTAGATCTTGGCGTAGAGCGTAAAAGGCTTCACGCGATGCGGCATTGTGTATGCGCTCTTCTGCTATGGCGGTATCTACCTTGGTGCGGCGCTCTTGGAGCTGAGCTTCTTTATGCACGGTATCCGACATGAAATGCGTGAGCTCGCTATATTCCTTCTGTAATGCATCGAGCTGCTTTGTAAGTACATCCCGTTGTGTTTGCGTAACTCCCGCTTTCTCATCGTTATTCTTTGCCCTTTGTGCATTAGTGTATGCTACCCAATCCTTCACCATACGATCACACATGACAATACTATTGCGCGCACGCTCACGTGAATCATCGAGTGTGTCAGCTGCCATGACGTGCTTAATATTTTTCTTAATCTGCTCAATCCAACGACGCACTTCATCGAGGGCAACATTCCCCACCTCTTCGCGATCAGATTGAGTCTCAGCATTATCAGAAGTGTCAGATAGTGTTGCAATTGTTGATTCGAGTGATTCTATCTTACCCTCAAGTCGCCCAAGTGATCGAGAAATATCTCCCTTCGCAGAGTGTACTTTTTGAATATCACTCACGATATCCGTAATCTCTTGATCCAATGCTGAATTACCCTCCTGTACAAAGAGCGTGTGATGCTCTTCCATCTTTTTCTTCAGATCTATAATTTCTTTATTAATCTCTAATTTTTGCGAAGTGAATCCTTGCGCCTGCGCTTTCAAAAGGCGCGATTGATCATTTAAATAGATGAGAGCTTTTTCTTCGAGCTCTTGACGTAAAAGATTTGTTCTTTCAATTTTTTCGACTTGGCGCTTGAGGAATTTCAGGTGCGGGGCAATCTCACGACGCAACGTGTATGACTCTTTTAAATTTACTCGCGTCTTATCGAGCTTGCGTTGCGTTTCCTTTATACGATATTGATATACTTTCAAGCCTAAGGCATCTTCGAGCATTACACGACGCTCTTTGGAATTAGCGTTGAGGAGTCGGTCTGCCTCACCTTGCGAAATCATGTGGTGGCCCGATGATCCGATATTTACCGACGCAATGAGCTCCATAATATCCTTGAGGCGTACCTCATTGCCATTGATCAAGTATTTGTTCTGGCCATCAGCGTAAACTTCGCGCGCGATAACAATCTCGTCAAAATCAACAGGAATCTTGGCATTATCAACTGAAGAAAGGAGGAAAACGCGATCCTTGTTATCGAGAGTAATCGCAACTGCGGCACGATTCATACTGCGCGCACCAGCATCTGTGAGACCCTTGAAAATGAGATCGGTTCCCGCGGCACCACGGAGACTCTTCATCGATTGCTCACCAAGCACAAATCGAATAGATTCAACGACATTAGACTTACCAGAGCCATTAGGGCCAACAATAGCGCTAATAGGGGCATCAAAAATAAATTCGCTTTTATGGGCAAATGATTTGAAACCTTGGAGTTGCAGTTTTTTCAGTCGCATAGGAAGTGTCTTTCGAGCATTCATAACAGTGATTTCACGTCGCAGAACTCTTTAAACAAAGCACTGAACATTAGTCTGGAGTATACCAAATTTTATCGAACTGAAAATTATACAGATGGTGTTTTGTGTGTTGTTTTAAAAAATTTACACAATTAACTCTAGCCCAGCGTGATCAGAAACCTCTTCACTGAAAACTCTACATGATTTCACCGGATATTTCTCAGAAACCAAGAAGTAATCTGCAAAAGGCGTCTTCTTTCGCTTTTCATCTAGACAGTTGACGATCTGGATACAGACCGCATGAGATTTAGACTTACTTGGGAATTGATCTTTTTCACCCAAGAAAAAAACTGATCTAAAATTTGTTGGATTTCTTTTTTTTCTTACGAACATAGCAACACCATACTCTAAATGAAATTCAACTGGATCTCTTCCAAGATACCCATCTTGCCGGCTTGTGAAATACATTTCAAATTCTTCACCAAACATATTTTGAAGAACTGAAAGCTGGTTCACTTGTCAATCATTTACTCTCTCATCAGTAGATTCAGTATGAGAAACTTCTTGCATGCAGAATACCTCGGTAGTATCTTTCTGAGATTCATAAAATGGGATTAACTTATCAATGAGCTTTCCATCCAAGTATTTAGTGTGACTATTTTCATAAGATATCATTATTTTTCTACTAAATAAATACTACTCCATATTCCACGACATTTTGGTGAGGGCGGCTTTGGCGGCTTTTTGCTGTGCTTCTTGTTTAGAATGCCCTGTTCCTTCTGCCACCATTTTATCTCCGAAGAGAATTCCTACGGTAAAGAGCTTGGCGTGATCCGGGCCCACTTCGTTCATCACGGCGTATGTTGGTGTTACTGACATGATCTCTTGTGCTTTTTCTTGAACCCATGATTTTGCATCCTTCCAGCTCCCATCTGCGAGAATGCTTTCCATTTTAGGGAACAATTGAGCCGCAATGAATGTCTGCGCAGCATCATATCCCTGATCGAGATACAGTGCACCAACGAATGATTCAAAAGTATTCGCGAGAATATAATCTCGCGCCTTTCCCTCATCTTTTGATTCACCCTTTGATAGGAAAAGAAACTCGTCGAATCCAAGCTTGTTAGCGGCATCAGAAATAGACTCCGTTCGCACGAGAGACGCACGGTACGCCGTGAGCTCACCTTCAGGGGTATCAGGATACTGTGCGAAGAGGAAATCTGTCACGGCAAGCTCTAGAACAGCATCACCTAGGAATTCGAGGCGTTCATTATGTCGCAGACCTGCAGTTGGATTCTCGTTAATATATGAACGGTGAATAAAAGCACGTTCTAATAAAGCGTCGTCCCTGAAATTAATAGCTACGCGCTTTTCTAGTTCTGTGTAGTCTTTTTTTATATGCATTTTTTTAGTATACGACCAAAGCTTTGAGACAGAGGTGCACGGCACGCTTCACCCATGTTGCAAAAATTTCGTTGCATGTATTTAAGTTGTGTATGTAATTACAGGATGCATTCTCTAATATAAAAAAGAGTAAATAAGAAAAATAACTATTGCACACCTGTTGTTTTGAGACTAACAAAGTGTCTATTGCTATGCAAGAGCATAACTCATTATGTCATGCTCAAAACCCTATTCTTTAGGAGATTCAATGAGCTCGGCAATAGCATCAGTCATTAATTGCGTCACGTCTTCGTACATATTCAAATCTATAATTTCACTTGCCGCGAACCATTTGGCATCATTGAGCCCACCTGATTCCTCATCGAGAGTAAGCTCTCCGTACGGTGCAGTCCCGAGAAAATAACTCACTTGTTTGCGTACACGACCATCCTGTGGGTGATTGGCGATATATTCATTCTCCCCAAGTTTTTTATCAATAGTTATATCAAGATTAATTTCTTCTTTTAATTCCCGAACGGCTGCCTGCTCAGGAGTTTCGCCTTCTTCAACAGTACCCTTAGAAAGAGTCCAATAACCAAATACATCGTGCACCATGGCGAAATGAAGTTCCTGTGCCTCATTATATGCGTATACTATTGCACCTGCTTTTTCTTCTATAGGAAGCTCTTCGAAAGGGATCTCTGCCAGAATCTGTCGACGTGATTTTTGATCTTTGCCTGGCTCGCCTATCTCTTTATAGACCGCACCGAGCACACCATTAACAAAGCGCCCTGATGATTCTCCACCGAAATTCTTGGCTAATTCGATTGCCTCATTGATTGCCACCTTTGGTGGTACTTGCTCATAGTCACCGAACAGGAGCTCGTAGAGCCCTAATCGCAATACGTTACGGTCAACCGCATTGATCTTGTTCAGTGGCCATTCAGGCGCAGCCTTCACAATAACATCATCGATAATGGTGCGCTTTTTAAGAATTCCTCCCAATAATTCCTCAATGAATTTAGTATCACTCATTCCTGGAGCAAATTCAGTAGCATTATATCGCAATACATCAAGTGCCTCCTTGATAGAATCAGGGTTATAGTCAAAGGCGAAGAGACTTTGCATTACAAGCGAACGTGCGAGGTGTCGATGGGCCATATCTCAATTATCAATGCATTACGAAAAATAGAAGAGCTCGTGTCTCAGTATCAAATCATGATGATTAAATACTGAAAAGTGCAACGCGAGCGAAGTGTATGCATGTGTACCCTAGTATACACGCTTTTACCGCATTATGCATCCTTTGCCACTAATGTCTTTTTAGCTTGACGCTTCTCAACACGAGCAACGATATCAATTACTTGTGCGCCACGATAGAAGCCACACTTCATACATACGCGGTGACGTAGTTTAAAGGCTTCACAGTTCGTGCACTTTACGAGATTCTGTGTTTTCAACGCGTGATGTGAGCGTCGATTTTTTGTATGAGCACGTGTGTGCCTCATGCGAATTACCATATAGTGCCCCAGTATACATGCGGGAACGAATTTGACAAGGACTTACAGAGTAGGAACGAGAGCAAAAAAAACAAATGATAGAAGAAAGAAGACGGTAAACGTTCCAAGAAAAATAAGCGCTGCCATTGCGAGGGCATGTATAACATTATGCTTTTCTTCTTTTATGTATTTTTCTCCTTTTTTGGAAATTATTTCACCCTGGAAACGGAAGGCCAACACAAGGGTAATCCCCGTATATAAGAGAGGTATAAATAGTGGCGAGCTCGTACCAAGATACCCCTGCCCAGAACGGTGTGTAAAAAATATGAGCAATAGGATAAATGAAATACAGATGATTATCATTCCGGCAATCCACGTGCGCATCGCTTGTTGATCTTGCTTTAGATAATGAAAGTTATGGCTCAATGCATGAACAGCCCCAAGGGGCCCACCAATGAGAGCCAACAGGAGCATTTGCGCCCAGCTGTAAAAGCGTCGTTTTTTGTATGGCTCAAAGATCGGCATAGAATAGTAAGTGCACCAATTATATCATGCATGTCGCAAGATCAGGTGTGGAACATTCATCACTCTCTTAGTCTTTAATCCAACTCTTTCTATGCACTTTATTAATGAGCCCATGACTACGAATTGCATCATAGTGACCCCGTGTGCCATATCCTTTATTTTGACCAAAAGAATATTCCGGGAAATCTTGATCAATCCTTAGCATATGTGTATCGCGTGTGACTTTCGCAACGATTGATGCCGCACTAATTAATGGTACCCGATCATCCCCTTTGATTATGGTATGTTGATGCACGTACTTCTGGTGAGCCCATAAACTCCCGTCACATACAATCAGCACGCGCATTGGATCACAGGAAAATTTTGACAAACCCCTAGCGACTGCTTGATCAAGCGCTGAGCGAATCCCCTTTTCATCAATAATTGCTGGGCCCGTTGAGCTAGTAGCATAGTGAAAAAGAGCGGGTTCGCATATCTTTTTCAGCTGTGTGATGGTCGCATGCACTTGTTCACGTTTCTTTTCAGAAAGCTTCTTGGAATCACGCGCACTGTTGCGTAGCTGCAAAAGTAGCGAGTCGATTTCTTGTAACGTATTTTGATCTTTATAGTTCGTGGTTGATTGGGCGCGCCGGTTGGAATTCGTGGCGCGCGCCACTCGCCCGGCCGGCGCGCCTCCTAACCTCTCGCTATTCACAGACTTCATCAACCCACGAATGCCGCTCCCTACGAGACCCTTCTGAGACTTGGTGAGGCGATCAATGTGAGGTGTGAACCATTTGCCACCGAATTGGTAGGCGAGGAATATCTCAACGGGAACGGCAACCACCCCGACGGTCACCGGGCCCGCAATCGGCCCCCGCCCCGCCTCATCTATCCCTATTACGTGTGTGATTTTATTCGTGAGCATACGGACGAAGTTTTTCTTCTAAAGGATCACTATGCAGTAATTCGAGATTTTCTACTGATGTCTTACTAATATTTAGAATACCTTCGAGGTGATCATATTCATGCCGTAAAAGCCTCGCCATAAATCCATCATGATTCTCTTTTATTTTTTCATTCTCTTTATTCAAATATGAAAGAGTAATTGATTCTGGGCGCACCACATCAACCACAATCGGTCCGCAGGAAAGACAATTTTCTTTATATCTATTCTTTGCATCTCCGTATTGGGTAATCTCAGGATTGATATAGTATTGATACGTATCGTTAACAAATGTCACAAAGCACCGCTCGCTCGATCCAATTTGTGGCGCAGCAAGTCCCCTGCCGTATCCTGTAATTTCTCGAATACGGCCCAAGACACGCGATAGATCACTACAAACCTGTACTGCATTTTTAAAATGAGAAAAATTTGTTTTCTGCAAGAGAATCTCTTCGCCAAGCATCGTTAATTCAGGAACTTTAAAAGATAGTTTCATTTGATTTTCATGCGCTTGTACGAAATAAGTAGACATGAGATATCTAGTCCATAAAAAGATCTTTATTGCCACGATCAGTGAGATTTTTTCTCTCCATTTTATATCCCTGTATTGTCCTAAAAGCACTGTGCATGTCTTCGAGCGTTGCTATTACAACCTCTTTTACACCTGGCCCAGAAGTAGACATAAAGAGCCCCTTACCCATATATATTGCTGAATGTTCTGGACTATAATTATAACGACCTTCAGTATGTTTTTTTGCATCAAGCGTAATAAAATCACCAGGAAATAATTCTTCTGAGCTTGATATAGGAACAAACGAAAACCCCCGATTAATAACATGAGGATGTTAATAAAATTTAAAAGACTTTATGAACAGTGCAAAATTATGACACTGCATCTTGTTCTTTTTTGATTCATCTAAGTGAAATAATTCAAAAATTCTTTTCTCTACACTGACAGGCAAATCAACTCTTTCTTCATTAATATACAACTCAAAACTACTCGTCTCCGAATCACACATTTTATCAAAAGAGAGCGTATCTCCTAATTCTACATTAGAATGACTATGAGGAACAAAGCGAACCTCACTTGTATTTAAGACTTCTGAAGTTCCATCGAAGTGAGCAATACCAATTTTATTAACAATATCAGTATTTATATTTGCAGCAGATCTTTTTTTAATTGTGACATTTTCCATCCCCTTCATATTAACTGATTATATCTTATCTAGAAATACATTGCATCCTTATAAAAAATTTCCCTGTCAATCTTCACGCCCCCAAGCCCGAAGTGCTATACTCAAAGCATGTCTCCCGATCGACCATTCGTGCATCTGCATACCCACTCGCACTATTCCCTCCTCGATGGACTTTCCAAAATTCCCGAGCTCGTCAGCCGCGTCAAAGAGCTCGGTATGAATTCTGTCGCATTGACTGATCATGGAGCCATGTATGGCGCCATTGAATTCTATCGTGAATGCAAGAAGCAAGAGATCAAGCCCATCATCGGTGTTGAGGCTTACATGGCTGCACGGAGCCACACTGATCGTGATGCAGATCTCGATCGCAAACGCTATCACCTCACCCTTCTGGCAAAAAACAAAACAGGCTACGTGAATCTCATGAAGCTGACCTCTATTGCCTCGACCAAAGGTGTGTACTATAAACCACGCATGGACGAGAAGCTGCTTCAGGAATATCACGAAGGCATCATTTGCCTCACGGGATGTCCGGGAAGTCGATTCATTCAAGCCCTCAAGGATAAGGATGAGAAAGAAGCTCGTCGTGTACTGGAATTCTATATAAAGACCTTTGGTCGGGATCATGTGTTCGCTGAAGTCATGATGCACAAAGAAGTCGAGTGGTATATTCCCCTAATCCCAAAAATCCGCGAGCTCGCCACAGAGTACCAACTCGATATGGTTGCTACGTGGGATTCACATTACCTCACCCCAGATGACCAAGAGGCCCACAAAACCCTTCTTCATATTAATACCAATAACAAAGACTTCGAGATCAAAGGGGATTATTCACTCATTGACCCTGACCATGCCTACACTATTTTTGGCGAAGACTTTTCTGATGCTGTCGCCAACACACAGAAGGTCGCTGACCTGGTCGATATAGAGATCGATCCTGACGCATGGGAATTCCCCTCTTTCCCTATTCCTGATACTACTGATCACGACACCGTCTTGAGAGAGACCTCATACGCCGGTATAGAGAAAAAAGGCCTTGTAAAGAATGAAGAAGTAACCGAACGCATTGAATACGAATTAGGAATCATAAAAGCAAAGAATTATGCCTCGTACTTTCTCTCGGTTGCTGACTTCATTCGCTACGCGCGTACGCAGAGCATCCCTACGAACACACGAGGCTCTGCGGCAGGTTCGCTCGTTTCATACTTGTGCGGTATTACTAATGTGAACCCTCTGGAATATGGACTCCTCTTCGAGCGCTTTCTCAATCCGGAGCGCCCTTCCCTCCCTGATATTGATCTGGACATCGCCGACACAGGACGCGATGCTATTATTGATTATGCTAAAGAAAAATACGGCCATAATGCTGTTGCGCAGATCGGAACCTTCGGAAAAATGCTCGCCCGCGGTGTGGTGCGCGATGTCGCTCGTGCCCTAGAATACCCGTACAGCGTTGGGGATCGGCTCGCCAAGCTCATCCCTATGGGGTCACAAGGATTTGGTATGACCATTGATCGCGCCCTCGAGATGGAGCCTGATTTTAAATCAGCCTACGAAGGAGAGCGTGATACCCAAGAGATCCTCGACCTCGCCAAGAAAATTGAAGGATGCGCCCGCCATATCTCGGTTCATGCAGCTGGAGTCTGTATTGCTGCCTCGGGTGATGTAACTGACTACTCTCCAGTTCAGATGGATCCAAAGGGCGGGAAGCTCATCACTCAATATAATATGTACACGGGCTACAAGGGCGAGAACGTTGTTGGTATGCCGAAGTTCGATTTTTTGGGACTACGGAACCTTGCCATTCTCGCTGATGCTGTGGTTCGCATAAAGAAGATTCGTGGGATTGACCTCGTGCTCGATGATATCCCTGACAATGATGAGCGAGCGTATGCACTCTTGGCTGATGGGAATACTTTGGGAGTGTTCCAATTCTCGAGTGACGGTATGAAAAAGTGGCTACAAGAGCTCAAACCCTCGAATATGGATGACTTGATTGCCATGGTTGCCTTGTACCGACCAGGGCCTATGGCCTTCATCCCAGACTACATTGAACGCAAATACGATCCGAGCAAGGCAGTGTTCCTCGACGCACGACTCGAACCAATCCTCAAAAGAACACACGGGATTATTATTTACCAAGAAGACATTCTCTTGATCGCTACGAGGCTTGCTGGATATTCATGGCTAGAAGCTGATGGATTTAGAAAAGCGGTAGGAAAGAAAATTCCAGAGAAGATGAAAGCGGAGTACAAGAAATTCACAGAAGGCTGTATCGAGAATGGCATGAACACCAAAGTCACCCAGGAGCTCTGGGATCAGATCGAAACCTTCGCAGCATATGGATTCAATAAATCCCACGCGGCAGCTTACGGGCAACTAGCCTATCGTACAGCATACCTCAAGGCGAACTATCCTGCAGAATACCTCACGGCAATTATGACTGCTGAGTCCGGTAATGTTGAGAAAGTTGCCGAGGTTATGCAGGATGCGAGGAAGATGCACTATGAAATCATGGCACCGGACGTTAACGAAAGTTACTCTGACTTTACTGTTGTGGTTGTTGAAAATAAAAGCCAAGAAGAAGAGCTTAAAGAAAAATCTTCCGAAGGTTCATTCCATCCCCATGGAGACTACACGCCTGATGGAAAATTCATCACTAACAGGATTCGCTATGGTCTCAAGAATATTAAAAACTTCGGTGAAGAAATTGGTAAGGTAATTATCCATGAACGCAAAACCAATGGACTCTTTGCAGATCTCAAAGATTTCCTCGAGCGCATCCAACACCGGAATATGAATAAGAAGTCTCTCGAGGCGCTCATCCTCTCAGGGGCGCTCGACAACTTTGGTCACACTCGTGGGAAGCTCATGTCGAACCTCGAGACCCTTCTCTCTTTTAATAAAGATATCATTGGCACCAAAAATGATTCACAAGCTGACCTCTTTAGCCTCATGGAAACAGAAGTCACGAGTGTGCTGAATCTCGCCGATGCACCCGATCTCGAGCTCAAAGAAATGCTCGCTCAAGAAAAAGAGCTCCTAGGTATGTACGTAACAGGTCACCCACTTGATCAATATGCCAACAAGCTCAATGCGGCGCCTCTCAATATCGCACGCACTAAGCAAACGCTCGGGAATACCCAGACCACCGTCATAGCTGGCATCATCGAAGATGTTCGTGAAATCCTCACAAAGAAGGGCGACAAAATGGCCTTCGTCAAAATGCGCGATATGTCTGATACTATAGAAGTGGTCTGCTTCCCAGAAACCTACCGCACACATATCAGAAATATCCGTATTGATAAAATTGTTGCCATCAAAGGCAAATTATCAGACCGCAACGCCGAGCTCTCGATGATTGCTGACTCGGTGAAGGTTTTGTAATAATTTTTATTTTTGATCTCTTCTTGATCAAAGCAGTGCTATGATGCAATAATATCATCTCTTGAATACAATTCAGACTCATCTTCGAGAAAATCAAATCTGCCCCCATGAAGATTAATATAGGTTATATCGTTTATATCTTTTTTTCATTGATATAAAAAGTTTTATCTTTCAAAAGCCCTCTCTTCATTCTCTTTCAGGAGAATTACTTCTAGCTTTTTCTTTTTTGCAAAAGCATTCACTTGATCAAGATAATCCTTTGACTTCTCCGCCGATCGATCATCGTGCGCAATGATTATGTGTTTTTCTGTGTCTGCAAACGCTTCCTCGAATGAAATATTTTCTTTTTCATCTACAACAACATAATATGGAGCGAATATTTTGGCGCCCGCAGAATCACCGTAATACACACAGGAAGCACTCAATCGATCAAAATCAAAATGAAATCTGTCTAAATAATCAATAATCATATGACCACCGCCGCACATGATAACTTGATCAAATGAATCCCATTTCACAAGCTCTTGGTAATTCCGCTCGATGACCGTTGCACCAGCAGCTCTCATTGGGCGAATGATTTGGTTCTGATACCCAACAGGCTTGGCGAGATTCACGACGGCCGTCTTGGCGCCACGATTAATCTCAGCAGTAATATGTTTCCCATGTCGAAAAATCATACTCTTGGCAATCGATGCATACTCATCACTATTGTAACCTCCTGAAAGAAAAAGTTTCATATATCTTTACGGTAAGATAATATCAATTTCCCCGATAGAGTAATCGATCTGATTGTCAGTTTCTTCGTATAATTTCATCACAAGTAACTCTCTATCCGGAGTCTCTAGATAAATTGCATCTGTATCGAGATACTGATCACCATAGAAATACAGCTGTGTTGTTAATTGCTCGCGCCCTTTTGGGTCTTTTACCTTTACATGAATATGTCTTGGTCGATTACCATAATGCCATGGGAGTATTGTCTCGAAATAGAACACCCCTTCCTCATCTGTGATAACCTCACCGTATGATTGAAAGTGAAGATCTTTATCAGATGCACGCGGGTCTCTGGGA
>ENA-ORXC01000470-ORXC01000470.1-marine-metagenome-genome-assembly--contig:-NODE-470-length-28914-cov-3.945175_pt1 | contig 28914 bp, 33 predicted proteins | sample MGYA00237865_ERZ511478 | MGnify/ENA metagenome assembly ERZ511478
CATCGACAGCACGAGCCTGGAGGCATCGCGCCGGGCGCAGGTGGGGGCCTGTGGCCCGATCTGGCTGTGGGCGGCCGAGCAGACGGCGGGGCGCGGGCGCGCGGGGCGGGAGTGGGTATCGCCCCCGGGCAACCTGCACGCGACCCTGCTGATGCCGGTGGCGGATGATCCCCGGCGCGCGGCGCTGCACTCCTTCGTCGCCTGCCTCGCGGTGGCCGATACGCTGAAGGTGCTGACGGGGGCCGCCGACCGCATCGCGCTGAAATGGCCGAACGATGCCCTGCTGGGCGGGCGCAAGGTGGCCGGGGTGCTGCTGGAGTCGGGTCTGGGCGCGGCGGGGCGCTGGCTGTCCGTCGGTATCGGCATCAACCTGGCCCATGCGCCTGCCGCGACCCGCTGGCCCGCGACCAGCGTAGCCGAGGCGACCGGCAGGGACGCGCCCGGTGCCGAGGCCACCCTCCACATCCTCGCGGCGGCTATGGTCGTGCGCCTGAAACAACTGGAGAAGAAGGGCTTCGCCGCCATTCGCCATGACTGGCTGACCCGGGCCGCGCGGCTGGGCGAGCGGGTCGAGGCACGCCTGCCGCACGAAACCCTGACCGGCATCTTCGAAACGCTCGACGAGACCGGCGCGATGGTTCTGCGGACCGGCACCGGCCCGCGCGCCATCCATGCGGCGGATGTCCACTTTCCGGGGGGTGCCGATGCTTCTGGCCATTGATGTCGGCAATACCAATACGGTCTTCGCCTTCTACGAAGACGGCGAGCAGAAGGCCGAGTGGCGCATCGCGACGGATGCGCGGCGCACGGCGGACGAATATTTCGTCTGGCTGGACCACCTGATGAAGCTGGGCGATATCGGGCGCAAAAGCGTCAAGGGCGCGGTCATCGCCACGGTCGCCCCGCAGACGCTGTTCAATCTCAAGACCCTCAGCCGCAAGTATTTCGACGCCGACCCCCTTGTGATCGGCGAGGGCGATTGCGATATCGGCATCGCGGTGAACATGCCCCGGCCCCAGGAGGTCGGTGCGGATCGCGTGGTGAATGCCCGCGCGGCGCTGACGACCTACGGCCCCGATCTGGTCATTCTCGATTTCGGCACCGGCACCACCTTCGACGTGGTGGACGGGCAGGGGGCCTATATCGGCGGCGTGATCGCGCCGGGGGTCAACCTGTCCCTCGCCGCCCTGCACCAGGCGGCGGCGAAGCTGCCCCGCATCGCGGTCGAGCGGCCCGGCAGGGTCATCGGCAACGACACGGTATCGGCCATGCAATCGGGTATATACTGGGGCTATGTCGGGCTGATAGAAGGCCTGTGTAACAGAATTGCGGATGAGCGCGGAACACCGATGACGGTGATCGCCACGGGCGGTCTTTCGCCGCTCTTCGCCAAAGGCACTGACGTGATCGATCACGTGGATGACAGCCTGACGATGCGTGGGCTGGTCGAGATTTATATGCGCAACGCGACTGCCGCGCGCAGGGAGACATGATGGACGGCCTGTATTACCTGCCGCTGGGCGGCACCGACGAAATCGGCATGAACATGTACCTCTACGGCTATGGCCCCGCTGGAAAGCAACGGTGGATCATGGTCGATTGCGGGATCGGCTTTCCGGACGAGGCGCAGGCCCCCGGGGTCGAGACGATGACGCCGGACCCCGAGTGGATCGCCGCGCGCAAGGGCCAGCTCGACGGCATCTTCATCACCCACGCGCACGAGGACCATATCGGCGCGATCGGCTCGCTGTACGACCAGTTGAAGGCCCCGATCTACTGCACCGCCTTCCCGGCCGATATCGCCCGGCGCAAGATGGAGGAGGCGGGCCAAAGCCCCAAGCATATCAGGATCTGCGAACCGAACACCCCGGTCAAGGTCGGCAAGTTCGAGGTGTCGTTCTTTCCGATGACCCATTCGGTCCCCGAGACGAGCGCGCTGATCATCCGCACGCCGGTCGGCACCGTGTTCCACACCGCCGATTTCAAGATCGACCCCGATCCCGTCTACGGCAAGCCGATGGACAAGGACGCGCTCGCGAAGCTGGGCGAGGAGGGGGTGCTGGCCATCGTCTGCGATTCCACCAACGTGTTCGAGCCGGGCCGTTCGGGCGGCGAGAAGACGATCCAGGACAACCTCAACCGCGTGGTCGCGGGTTGCAAGGGCAAGGTCGCGGCGACGACCTTCGCCTCCAACGTGGCCCGGCTGAAGATGCTGGCCGATGCGGCGGCGGCGAACGAGCGGGCGGTGGTCGTGGCGGGCCGGGCGATGAAGCGCATGATCGCGGCGGGCGAACGCTCGGGTGCGGCGGCCGACTTCCCCACCACCGTCAGCGAGGATCAGGCGCGGGACATTCCCGACGACAACCTGTTCTACCTCGTCACCGGCTCGCAGGGCGAGGCCCGCGCGGCGGTCGCCCGGATCGCGGGGGATTCGCACCCGGTCGTCTCGCTGGGGCGCGGCGACACGATGATCTATTCGTCGAAAACCATCCCCGGCAACGAGGTCGAGGTTTCGCGCATCCAGAACAAGCTGGTGGAACGCGGGATCGAGATCATCGACGCCACGATGGTCGATATCCACGTGTCGGGCCATGCCTGCCGCGACGAGATCGAGGAGGTCTACAGCCTCGTGAAGCCCAAATACGCCATCCCCATGCACGGCGAGCATCGCCACCTGCATGAACATGCGGAATCGGCGCTGAAATGGGGGGCGGCGCAGTCCTTCGTCGTGACCAACGGCCAGATGCTGCAAATCTCGGACAATGGCGCGCGGATCGTGGACGAGGTGCCGAACGGGCGGCTCTATCGCGACGGCAATGCCGTGGTCGGATCGCAGGACGGCGTCGTGCGCGACCGCAAGCGCATGGCGATGAACGGGCATATCGCCGTTTCGGTCGTGCTGGACGACAATGGCGAGCTGATCGTGGAATCGGATGTCCGGGCGACCGGCGCACCGAAACGCACCGGCCAGCGCGGCGGCACCTTCGAGGAGCGGATCGCGGAGGCCGTGGACGCGGCCATCAACGAAGCGCCGCGCAAGAAGCGTCTGGACGACCAGGGGCTGGAGGATCTGGTCACCCAGGTCGCGCGCCGCACGGCGAACAAGCTGTGGGGCAAGAAGCCCGAAACCGTCGTCTTCATCACGCGGATCGAGGACGAATAGGGCGTCCGCGCGCCCGCTACGGAGGGGATCATGGCGGATCGGTACGAGGACGGGATGCGGGTGCGCCGGGCGGTGCTGGGCGACGCGCATGTCGACCGGGCCGAGGCCGCCGCGACCGCTTTCGACGCCCCGTTCCAGACCTTCATCACCGAAGGGGCCTGGGGGTCGGTCTGGGCGCGGGAGGGGCTGACCCCGCGCGAACGCTCGCTCGTCACGCTGGCGCTGCTGTCGGCGGGCGGACACTGGGACGAGGTGGCCCTGCATATCCGCGCCACCGCCCGTACCGGCACCACACCGCAGGACGTGCGTGAGGCGCTGCTGCACGTGGCCGTCTATGCCGGGGTTCCGGCGGCAAACCATGCGCTGAAGGTCGCAAAGGCGACCTATGCCGAGATGGGCATCGACCCGTGACCCCCCGCGACTGGACCCGGCACCCGCCCGCCTGCACGCCGGGCTATTTCAGTTCCATCCCCCGCGCGCCCCGCAAGGGGCTGATCCCGCTCGATCCGGATGTGGCGGCCCTGACCGGGCCGGTCTTCGGCGCGCGGGATATCGGTGCGATGGATGGCGACCTGATCCGCAATGCCGCCGCCCCCGGCGAAATGGCCATCGGCCCGCGCATCGTGGTGCAGGGTCGGGTGCTGGACGAGGGGGGGCGCGGGGTGCCGGGGGCGCTGCTGGAGATCTGGCAGGCCAATGCGGGCGGGCGCTATCGCCATGTGCGCGACGGCTATCTCGCCCCGCTTGACCCCAATTTCGCCGGGGCGGGCCGGGTGCTGACGGGCGAGGATGGCGGGTATCACTTCGACACGGTGATGCCGGGGGCCTATCCCTTTCCCAACGGGCCGAATGCGTGGCGGCCCGCCCATATCCACTTTTCGGTATTCGGCCGGGCCTTCGCGCAGCGACTGGTGACGCAGATGTATTTCGAGGGCGATCCGATGATCCGCCACTGCCCCATTGCCGCGACCCTGCCGAGCGCCGAGGCGGTGGCGGCGCTGACCGCCCGCTACGACCCCGACCACGATCGCCCGATGGATGCCCGCGCCTTCCGCTTCGATATCGTGCTGCGGGGGCGGCGGGAAACGCCGGTGGAGGCGGGATGAAGGAAACCCCCTCCCAGACCGCCGGGCCGTTCCTGCATATCGGCCTGATGCCGGACGGCATCGGCATCGCCCCCCTCGCCGCGCCCTCGCCCGCCGAACCGGTCACCCTGCACGGCACCCTGCACGATGCCGACGGCGCACCGGTTTCCGACGCGCTGGTCGAGATGTGGCAGGTCGGCGGTCCCTGGGCGCGCTGCCCCACCGATGCGCAGGGCGGCTGGCGATTGCTGGCGGCGCGGCCCGGCGCGATCCCCTTCGTCGCGCTGTGGATCATCGCCCGGGGCATCAATACCGGCCTGCATACGCGCCTCTACTTCCCCGATATCGACCATGCGGGGGATGCCGCGATGGCCCGGGTGCCGCAGGATCGGCGCGGGACACTGGTTGCGCTGGACGAGGGAGACGGGGCATACCGGCTCGACATTCGCCTCGGGGGCGAGGACGAGACGGTATTCTTCGATGTGTGAGGCGTGATGACGAAACCCTGTATCCTCTGCGTCGCGATTACCGGATCGGTGCCGACCCAGGCCGACAACCCCGCCGTCCCCGTCACCGTGGCCGAACAGATCGAGAGCACCCATGCGGCGTTCGAGGCGGGCGCGGCCATCGCCCATTGCCACGTGCGGGACGAGGACGGCAGGCCGACCTCCGACCCCGACCGCTTCGCCCGTCTGAAGGAGGGCATCGAGACGCATTGCCCCGGCATGATCGTGCAGCTTTCCACCGGCGGGCGCTCCGGCGCGGGGACGGAGCGGGGCGGGATGCTGCCGCTGGCCCCGGACATGGCCTCGCTGTCGGTGGGGTCGAATAACTTTCCGAAGCGGGTCTACGAGAACCCGCCCGACCTCGTGGACTGGCTGGCCGGCGAGATGCGCAAGTACGGCGTCAAACCCGAGATCGAGGCCTTCGACCTGAGCCACATCCACCAGGCGGCGGCGATGAACCGTGACGGGCGCATCCCCGGCTCGCTCTATGTGCAATTCGTGATGGGGGTGAAGAACGCCATGCCCGTGGACCGCCCGACCTTCGATTTCTATATCGAGACGCTGCACCGCCTCGCCCCCGATGCCGAATGGTGCGCCGCCGGGATCGGGGCGGGGCAGGTGGTGGTGAACGAATGGGCCATCGCTGCCGGGGGGCATACCCGCACCGGGCTGGAGGACAATATCCGCTGGGACAAGACGCGCCTCGCCCCGTCGAACGCCGCGCTGGTCGAACGCTGCGTCGAGATATGCGGGCGACACGCGCGCCCGGTGGCGACCCCGGCGCAGGCGCGGGCGATCCTGGGGCTGCGGGCGGCATGAGTACGGCGCTGAAACTGGCCCTGCCGTCCAAGGGGCGGCTGCTCGACGATACGCTGGCCTATTTCGGCGCGGCGGGGCTGAAGATCCGCAAGACCGGGAACGCGCGGGCCTATGCCGCGTCGGCCAGCGGGATCGACGGGATCGAGATCGCCTTCATGCAGGCAGGCGAGATCCCCGGCGCGCTGGGCAGCGGGGCGGTGCATCTGGGGGTGACGGGCGAAGACCTGATCCGCGAGAAACTGCCCGAGGGGGTCGACCGCACGGTGCTGGTCCGCGCGCTGGGCTATGGCCGCGCCGATCTGGTGGTGGCGGTGCCGCAAAGCTGGATCGATGTCGAGACGCTGGCCGATCTGGACGATGCGGCGGCGGCCTTCCGGGCGCGGCACGGCTTTCCGATGCGGGTGGCGACGAAGTATCTAAACCTGACCCGACGGCACTTTCGCGAGGAGGGGCTGGCCAATTACCGCCTCGCCCCCAGCGATGGCGCGACCGAAGGGGCACCGGCGGCGGGGGCGGCGGAGATCGTGGTCGATATCACCTCCTCCGGCGAGACGCTGCGCGCCAACCACCTGAAGATCATCGGCGCGGAGCCGATCCTGCGGTCCGAGGCGCAGTTGCGCGCCTCCGTCGCCGCGCCGTGGTCGGGGGAGACGCTGGCCACCCTGCGCACCCTGATCGACCGGATTGAGGCGCGGGAGGCGGCGAGGAACCGCGTCGTCCTGCGCTGCTCGCTGCCGGGGGCGGACAAGGGGGCCTTGGAAAGCGCGCTGGACGGGGTCGGTGCCGCCCTGATCGCGCTGGAGGGCAGTGCGGTCACCGTGGGCGCGCCGAAGAGCGCGGCCTATTCGGCGGCGACCATCCTGCGCGACCACGGCGCGCCGCGCGTCGACAGCGTGACGCCGGACATGCTGTACGGGGCAGGGGCGGAGGTGTTCGCGCGGGTCAGCGGGGCGCTCGCGCAGTAATGAAAAAAAGCCGCCCCGGTGAAGGGCGGCTTCTGCGGCTTCCGCGTCTCGTCAGGCGGCGGGATCAGATCCCGACATAGCCGTCATTGGCGGGAACCCAGGGCTGGCCCGCACCACGGCGGCACATGCGGCCGTTGAGCGTCTCGGGCTGGCCGTTCGAGAACACGGCGGTCTGGTAGTCGCGGCACTCGACGCCGGAGCTGCTGGCGACGACCTGCGGGCGTGCACCGTACTGCGGCTGGGCGTATTGCTGCTGCTGCTGGGCGTACTGCTGCTGCGTCTGCACGGGGCCGAGATAGCCTGCGGGATCGACCTGCACGTAATAGGGGGCCGTCGTCGGCGTCACGGTGCCGTAGACCTGCGGGTTCACCGGGTCGGCCCACTGGACGGGCTGGTTCACGGGGGCGCTGGTCATGGCCTGCTGCGTCGAGGCATAGGCGACCTTCTGCCCCTGGGGCGACAACTGTGCGGCGACGGCCGATCCGATGATGCCGCCGAGCACCGTCCCGCCGATGATGGCGGCGGTCCGTCCCCGGCCACTGCCGACCTGCGTACCGGCCAGACCGCCCGCGACGGCACCCAGCGCGCCGCCGATGGCCTGGGAGTTGATCGCGGAGCCGCCACCGGGGGTGGCCTGGCAACCGGCAGTAGCCAGAGCGATGGCGATCAGGGGGGTGGCGAGTTTGGTGGAACGAAACATGTAGGCTCTCCTGCCTTAAAGATACTCGATGACGGTTCGCGGTTGCCCATGCGATTTGCATCGATCAACCGCCGCGATATATGGCCTGTATGGTCTTTTCGTGGCGTGAACCGATCAGCCACCATCAAAGGAAAAAACGATTGATTATCCATGAAGATGCTGACGGTCGTGATGGGGAACGCGCGGGACTGTTCGCGGGTTCCGATCCTTTTTCCCTGGCGCAGGCCTGGCTGGATGCCGCGTGGAAGACCGAGCCGAACGACGCCAATGCCATGGCGCTGGCCACGGTTGCGGCGGACGGGATGCCGAACGTGCGGATGGTCCTGCTGAAGGAGATCGAGGAGAACGGCTTCGTCTTCTACACCAACCGCACCAGCGCCAAGGGCAACGAACTGGAGGCCGTGGCCAGGGCGGCAGGCGTGCTGCACTGGAAGAGCGTGGGCCGGCAACTCCGCTTTCGCGGGCCGGTAGAGCAGGTCGGCGCGGCGCAGTCCGACGCCTATTTCGACTCGCGCCACCCCCAGAGCCGGGCGGCGGCGGTCGCCTCCAAGCAGTCCCAGCCGCTGGCCTCGCGGCAGGCGATGCTGGACGAGACGGCGACGGTGACCGAGATGAGCGATGGCGCGCCCCTGCGCCCCGACCACTGGGGCGGCTATCGCATCCGCCCCGTCGAAATCGAGTTCTGGGCCGATGGCGAGCACCGCATCCACGACCGATTTCGCTGGACGCGGGAGGGGCCGGAGGCGCATGGGTGGACCGTGCGGCGGCTCTATCCGTGACTCTCGCCCCACCGTACTGACGCGCCGAATCACTCGACAGGAGCAACCGCATGCCCGACGGGAACAGCCAACGCACCTTGCTCCTGACCGGGGCGAGTCGCGGTATCGGGCATGCCACCGTCAAGCGGTTTTCCTCCGCCGGGTGGCGCGTGATATCGTGTTCGCGGCATGACTTTCCGGAGGATTGCCCCTGGGAAGCGGGGCCGGAGAATCACATCAAGGTCGATCTGAGCAGCCCCGACGACACCATCCGCGCCATCGACGAGATCAAGGAGCGGCTGGGGCCGAACGGCAGGCTGAACGCCCTGGTCAACAATGCGGGCATCTCGCCCAAGGGACCGGAGGGCGAGCGCCTGAACACCATGACCACCAGCCTGCGGGACTGGGGGAAAGTGTTCCACGTCAACTTCTTCTCCTCCGTCGTTCTGGCACGCGGGTTGTTCGACGAACTGAAGGCGGCGCAGGGGGCCATCGTCAACGTCACGTCCATCGCCGGGGCGCGGGTGCATCCCTTCGCGGGGGTGGCCTATGCGACATCCAAGGCCGCGCTCGCCGCCCTGACCCGCGAGATGGCCGCCGATTTCGGGCCGCACGGCGTGCGCGTCAACGCCATCGCCCCCGGCGAGATCGAAACCGCCATCCTCTCCCCCGGCACCGAGGAGATCGTCGCCGATATCCCCCTGCGCCGCCTGGGCCAGCCCGAGGAAGTCGCGCGCACGATCTACTATCTGTGCACGGCGGAAAGCAGCTACGTCACGGGGGTCGAGATCGAGATCAATGGCGGGCAGCATGTCTGAGAAACAACCCGGGCCTGCAATCGCGGCTTTCCTCTCGCCGCCATCGGACATCGGAAGTTGCATCGTATAATCGTCCGATCTAATCATCGACGATCGGGATACGGCGTCGAATCCGAAACGGGTCAATAACGGGTAACAACCATGTCAGATCACAATAGCAGTGTCACCGAGGCCGAACTGAAGAGGATCCTCGGGTTGTCCATCGGGCGTAAATCCGTCGTTCTCGCCTATGTGCTGTGGTTCTTCCTGGGTGGCCTCGGCGTGCACCGCATGTATCTGGGAAAGGTCGCAAGCGGCGTGACCATGGCGATTCTGTCCGTCATCGGTACGATCACATCCGGAATCGGGATCGGGCTGATCCTGCTTCTCATCGTTTTCGTCTGGTGGATATGGGATGCGATTTCCATCTTCCTGTCGGCAAGAAAGCACAACGCGATACACGATACCCTGACGAAGTAGTCCGGCCGCCTGTTTCGATGATCTTGACCGCCCCGCCCCGGTGTTTCCCGATGCGTCCTGTCGATAAAAGCGTCGCGGGCGAAGGATGCGGGAACTACTCCGCGCTCAGCACCCCATCCGCCCCGATGGCCACCGCCCCGCCCATATAGCCGCGCAGCACCTCCGGGATCGTGATCGAGCCGTCCGCGCGCTGGCCGTTCTCCATCACCGCGATCAGACACCGGCCCACGGCGAGGCCCGATCCGTTGAGGGTGTGCACGAATTCGGGCTTGCCCCCGCCCTCGGGCTTGAACCGGGCATTCATGCGCCGGGCCTGGAAATCGCCGCAGACGGAACACGAGGATATCTCGCGATAGGCGTCCTGTCCGGGCAGCCAGACCTCCAGATCGTAGGTCTTGCGCGCGCCGAAACCGATATCGCCCGTGCACAGCGTCATGGTGCGGTAGGGCAGGCCGAGCGCCTCCAGTATCCCCTGCGCACAGCCGCGCATCCGCTCCAGCTCGTCGATGCCGGTATCGGGATGCGCGATGGTGACCATCTCGACCTTTTCGAACTGGTGCTGGCGCAGCATGCCGCGCGTATCCTTGCCCGCACTGCCCGCTTCGGAGCGAAAGCACTGGCTGTGGGCCGTGTAGCGGCGGGGCAGGGTGGCCCCGTCCAGCGTCTCCCCTGCGACCATATTGGTCAGCGTGACCTCGGCGGTGGGGATCAACCACCAGCCGTTGGTGGTGCGATAGCTGTCCTCGGCGAACTTGGGCAGGTTGCCGGTGCCGAACATCGCCTCGTCGCGCACCAGAACGGGCGTCCAGTGCTCGACCAGGCCGTTCTTGTCGACATGGGTGTCGAGCATGAACTGCCCCAGCGCCCGGTGCATCCGCGCCAGCGCGCCCGACAGCACCATGAACCGCGCGCCGGACAGCTTGGCAGCCGTGTCGAAATCCATCGCGCCCATCGCTTCGCCCAGTTCCCAGTGTTCCTTGGGGGCGAAATCCAGCGCGGGCGGCTCGCCCCAGCGCGAAGCCTCGACATTATCGGTCTCGTCCTTGCCGTCCGGCACGTCCTCCAGCGGGATGTTGGGCAGGACCATCAGCGCCTCGCGCAGGGCGGTATCGGCCTCGGCGGCCTCGGCCTCCAAGGTCGCGATCTCGGCCTTCTTGTCGGCGACGAGGGCGCGCAGGCGTTCGAATTCGGCCTCGTCGCCCGACGCCTTGGCCGCGCCGACCTGCTTGGAGGCCGCATTGCGCTCGGCCAGCGCCATCTCGGATTTCGTGACCAGCGCCCGGCGCGTCTCGTCGCGCTTCAGCAGGGAGGCGGAGACGGCGCTCAGTCCCCGTCGCGCCATGGCGGCGTCGAAGGCATCGGGATTGTCGCGGATCGTCTTGATATCGTGCATGGCGGCGTTCCTGCTCGGGCCTGCCCGGAAGGGGCGATGCAGGGTTCTATAATCGCACGCCGTCCGCCTGTCACGTTTCCGATGGGATCTCGGGACCGGCCTCCGGATCGGGGGGCAGGGGCAGCATGTCGGCGACCGCCAGCGCGATGCCCGGCGGGTCGAGAATCAGCGTGTCCCCCTCGGCATGGCGGCGCATCAGCAGGGCATCGGCACTGCGTGCATAGCTGTGGATCGTGCGGGTCGCGGTATTGACCAGCAGCACCCAAGCGACCGAGGGCAGCGAGAAATACCCGTCGATCTTGGTCGTCATCTCGATCAGGCTGTTGGACGGGGAGAGGACTTCGACGATGACCATCGGGTCCGACAGGCGGGTCGCGTCGTCGGCGAGGGTCGGGCCGCAGCGCAGCATGGCGTCGGGGACGTAGACCGACCCGTCGAGCACCACATCCATCCCGTCGGCGAAGACCTCGCAGGGCGCGCCCGCCGTGCCGATGGCGCGCTCCATCGCATCGGCGCAGCGGCGTTTGGCGCGGTTATGCCCGGCCCGCTCGCTCTGCATCTCGACCGGGATGCCGCGATCCAGTTCCCACCGCCCGTCGATCCCGTCCGTCCACTCAAGGAAGGCGGCGACGCCCATGGGCGGTTCGGAAAGGCGGACGGCGATGCTCATGGCGTCAGCATAGCACGTCCGCGCGGGTCCGTTCCAGTGGTCAGAGCGTCCCGAGGGCCTTGCGGCAATCCTCGGCGCATTCGCGGCACATCTTCGCGCAGCGTTTGCAGTGGTCGTCGTCGTGGTGGCCGCACATCTCGGCGCAGGCATCGCAGGCGGTAATGCACAGTTCGAGGGTCGCCTTCAGCAGCGCCACGTTCGACCCCGTGCGGCGCGAGGCGACGCGGTAGGTGGCGGTGCAGATATCCGACGTGTCCGAACACATGCGGATACAGTCGCGGCGCTCGGCCACGTTGTCCTCGGCGGCGCAGGCATCGGCGCAGGAATTGGTGATCGCGGCGGCGTACATGGCGTGGCGCACGGCCAGGCCCAGGGCCTCGTTCTCGTGGCCGGCGACGTCGGGATGCTCGGAAATCATGGCCTGGACAGACATGGGGGGTCTCCTCGGGGTTGTTCGAATGCCCAAGGGAAAGGCGCGGGGGCGCGATTTGTTCCATCCTGCGGACGCGCCTTCGCACTGGCCACCCCGCGCCCCAGCCGCTAAGAACGGCGCGAGGAGAACCGCCCATGCGAACCGCCACCATCGAGCGCAATACCACCGAGACCCGGATCCGGGTCGAGATCGATCTGGACGGGTCGGGTGCCTATGACATCCAGACCGGCGTGGCGTTCTTCGACCACATGCTGGAGCAGCTCGCGCGGCACTCCCTGATCGACATGACGATCCGGGCCACGGGCGACACCCATATCGACGATCACCACACGGTCGAGGATACGGGCATCGCGCTGGGCCTGGCACTGGTCGAGGCCCTGGGCGAGTATCGCGGCATCCGGCGCTACGGCTCGTGCCTGCTGCCGATGGACGAGGCGCTGACGCGCTGCGCGCTGGATCTCTCGAAGCGGCCTTTCCTCGTGTGGAACGTGCCGTTCCGGGCGCAGAAGATCGGCACCTTCGATACCGAACTGTTCCGCGAGTTCTTCACGGCCTTCGCCATGAATGGCGGCATCACTCTGCACATCGACACTCTCCACGGCATCAACGCCCATCACATCGCCGAAAGCGCCTTCAAGGCCGTCGCCCGGTCCCTACGCGAGGCGATCGAGATCGACCCGCGCAAGGCGGATGCAATCCCGAGCACCAAGGGCGTGCTGGGAAGCTGACCATGATCCTGCCCGCCATCGCCCGCACCCTGCGACAGTTGCCGACTGCCGCCATGCTGCGTCCGCTGCTGATCGGACTGGTCGTGACAGCGGCCTGCATCGCGCTGCTGGGGGTGACCGTGGGGGCGGCGGCATCGTGGCTCGTCTCCGGCGTCTCGATCCCGTGGGTGGGCGAGGTCGGCGGGGCGGCGGACGATGCGGTCGGGTGGATCGCGGGGGTCGGGTCGGTCATTGCGATGGCGTTCGCCTTCACCCCCGCCGCCGCGCTGGCCATCGGGTTCTTCGTCGATCCGGTGGCCGATGCGGTGGAGGCGCGGTACTATCCCGAACTCGGCCCCGCGCGCGGGCGCTCGCTGGCGACCGAAGTGGGGATGGGCCTGCGCTATGCCGCGCTGGCGGTCGTGCTGAACATCCCGCTGCTGCCGTTCTATTTCCTCTTTCCGCCCCTGCCCGCCGTGGTGAACGGATGGCTGCTGGGCCGGTCGTTCTTCGACATGGCCGCCCTGCGCCGCGAAACGGCGGCGGGGACGAGCGCCCTGCGCCGCAGCGTGCGGGGACAGATGGTCGCGGGGGGCATTCTGCTGGCGGTGCTGACCCTCGTGCCGTTCCTGAACCTGATCGTCCCCGTCTTCGGCCTCGCCATGATGACGCATCTGTACAACGGTGCGCGTCGGCGAAAGGAACCCGCATGACCCGCAAGTTCAACCCGACCCCCGACTGGAACGTCTTTCGCCGGGGCGAGCGCATCGTCGTCGTGCCGCACGCCCCCCTCCTGATCCGCCTGCGCAAGGTGATCGAGGAGGATTACTTCGACCAGCCGGTACTCGCCCCGCTCAAGAGCTTCATGAATACCATCTTCGTCGCGGGGCCGAGCTGCGTGCTGATCGCGTATTACATGGAGCGGTGGAGCGGGCTGATGGCGTGGGTCGGCATCGTGTGCCTGGCCGTCGCCTCGCTATACTGGTTCGCGCCGTACCTGCTGTGCCGGTTGTACCTCGCGCGGCGGGGATACGGGGTGGCGGGAACGGTGGTGGCGGCGGATTACGAGGCGGCGCTTGCCAAGGCAGGGGAGGCGGCATGACCACGGCGATCATCGACTACGGCTCCGGCAACCTGCGCTCGGCGGAGAAATCGTTCCAGCGGGCGGCGCGCGAGGTGGGCGGCGGGAATATCGTCGTCACCGCCGACCCGCAGGTCGTGCGCGGGGCCGACCGGGTGGTGCTGCCCGGCGTCGGGGCCTTCGCCGATTGCCGCCGGGGGCTGGATGCGGTGCCGGGGATGGTCGAGGCGCTGGGCGAGCACAGGGATGCCGGAAAGCCCTTCTTCGGCATCTGCGTCGGCATGCAGTTGATGGCCACGGTCGGCCGCGAATACGGCGAGACGCCGGGGCTGGACTGGATCGGCGGGGCCATCGAGCGGATAATGCCGGATGATCCGGCGCTGAAGATCCCGCATATGGGCTGGAACGCCCTGTCACTTGCCCGTGATCATCCCTTGTTCGAGGGTGTCACGGGGGGCGATCACGTCTACTTCGTGCACAGCTATCATTTCGTGACCGACGACCCCGCCCATCGCCTCGCCCATGCCACCCACGGGGGCGAGATCACGGCGGCCATCGGGCGCGACGCCCTGTTCGGGACGCAGTTCCACCCGGAGAAATCCCAGGCGGTGGGCCTGCGCATCATCGGCAATTTCCTGCGCTGGAGGCCCTGAGATGCGACACGGCATACCCGCCCGCCCCATGCGCGACCGGCAGGGCAACCCGGCGGGCGATTCATGAACGTCGCGCAGGTCGAGCGCCTCGCCGGCGGGGCGGGGCTGACCGCTCTCGGCACGATCCGGGCCACGCCGCAACAGGGTGCGCCGGAAGGGGTGGGCGCGATCGTCCTGCTGGGATTGTCGCGGGAAGGCTGGGGGGTCTTCACGGAATCCCCGGAATTCGCGGATGGTGCGCCGGACCCGTTGGACCGCTGGTCCTCGCGGGTCATCGGCGCGCTGGGGATGGCGACGGGGGCCGAGGCGCTGTTCCCCTTCGGCGGACCGCCCTATCAGCCCTTCATGCGCTGGGCGAGCGCGACGCGGCGCATGTGGCCCTCGCCGCTGGGGATGTCTGTCCATGACGAACACGGATTGTGGATGTCGTTTCGCGGCGCGCTGGGGTTTGCCACGCTGGAGGGCATCCCCGAACCCGCGCCCGCACCCCGCCCCTGCGATACCTGCACCACCCGGCCCTGCCTGAAAGCCTGCCCCGTCGACGCCTTCACGGGCGAGGGCGAGGGCACCCGCTACGATGTCGAGGCCTGCGCCGCCCATGTCCGCTCGCCCGAGGGGGCCGCCTGCCGCCAGCGCGGATGCCTTGCGCGCCGCGCCTGCTGGATCGGGCAGGACCGGGTGCCGGAACCGGCCCGCGCCGCCTTTCACATGGGCGCATTCCTGCGCGCGAGGGAGACCGCATGAAGACCCTGATCCTGCTGCGCCACGGCAAGTCCGACTGGTCCGGCGACGTGGCCGACCACGACCGCCCGCTCAACCACCGGGGCCGCCTCGCCGCCGTGCAGATGGCCGAATGGCTGGCGGCGCAGGGGCTGCGCCCCGACCACATGCTGATCTCCAGCGCCACCCGCACGCAGGAAACCGCCGAACGGCTGCTCTCCGTCTGGGGGGCGGTGCCGCAGGTATCGACCGGGGCGCTCTATCTGGCCGATCCCGACACGATTCTCGGCGTTGTCGGGGCGGAGGGGCAGGGCGAGACGCTGCTCGTACTGGGGCATAATCCGGGGCTGGAGCGGATGGCCGTGCGCCTGTCGCGGGGCGAGTGCCCGCCCGCGATGGCGACCTGCACGGCGGCGGTCCTGCGGTTCGCGGTGCGGGACTGGGCGGATGCGACCCGGGGCGAGGGGACGCTGCTGCACCACGTCTCGCCGAAATCGCTAGGCTGAAGATCGGGGCCGGGATTACGGCTCCAGCCGCACCCGGAACTGGATCTCCCCCGTCTCGCCCGGCTCCAATGCGCCGCCGAATCGCCAGATGACCGATCCGTCCTCGTTCTCGTCGGGGGCGACGGGGGTGTCGGGCCACAGGCCCGGGGGGGTCGTCACGTGCTCGGCGCTGCCGTTGATGAACACCATCTGCTGCGGCACGATATTGGTCACCCGCATGTGCCGGATGCCGAATTCGCCGTCGTTGCGGTACCGGGTGCGGTAGATGATGCATTCGGCGGGGGCGAGGGTCTTCTGCGTCGCGAAATTGCGGTCGCGCTCGGCCTCGTCGGTCAGGTCCCCATCGCAGTCGCGGTCGACGGCGGCGACCATGAACAGGTACAGTTCCTGCTGCTCCGGCGTGCCGATGGTCGCATCGGCCAGGGCCGCGCCGCGCGGGGCGTGGGCGGCCAGCGAAGCCACGCAGCACAGGCCGAGGATTCCGGTTCTCAACTGTCTCATCGTGGCGCACTCCCGTTAATGTCGGAGTCCCTCTTGCCAGTACCGGGCCGCTTGGGTTTTGACAATGTGCGTCTTTGACCTGACCGCCGCCTGTGATACGTCCCGCAGGGCATGAACCCTGAAGGACGATACGCGATGGACGGCCTCGATTCCCTGCGCGACGCGCATCTGACCGCGATCCGCGATGCTGCGGACGACGCCACGCTGGAGGCGGCGCGCCTGTCCGCCATCGGCAAGAAGGGCGAGGTCGCGCTGAGGATGCGCGAACTGGGCAGGATGACCCCGGAGGAGCGCGCGACCGCCGGTCCGGCCCTCAACGCCCTGAAAACCGAGATTACCGCCGCCGTCGCCGCCCGCAAGAGCGCGCTGGGCGATGCCGCGCTGGCCGAGCGGCTGGAGAGCGAGTGGCTCGACGTCACCCTGCCGCCCCGGCCGCGCGCCCAGGGAACGCTGCATCCGGTCAGCCAGGTGACCGAGGAAGTGACCGCGATCTTTGCCGATATGGGATTCGACGTGCGCGAGGGGGGGCAGATCGAGGATGACTGGCACAATTTCGACGCCCTGAACATCGTGCCGGAGCATCCCGCCCGTGCCGAAATGGACACGTTCTACATGGCACCCAAGGCCGATGGCACGCGCAACGTGCTGCGCACGCATACCTCGCCGGTTCAGATCAGGACACTGATGGCCGAGGGGGCGCCGGTCCGGTTCATCGCGCCGGGGCGGGTATATCGCTCCGACTACGACCAGACCCATACGCCGATGTTCCACCAGGTCGAGGGCATGGCCATCGACCGCGACGTGACGATGGCGCAGTTGAAATGGACGCTGGAGGAGTTCGTGAAGGCGTTCTTCGAGGTGGACAGCGTCGAATTGCGGTTCCGCGCCTCGCATTTCCCCTTTACCGAACCGTCGGCGGAGGTGGATATCCGCTGTTCGTGGCAGGGCGGGGTGCTGAAGATCGGGGAGGGGGACGACTGGCTCGAAATCCTCGGCTCCGGCATGGTGCACCCGAAAGTGCTGTCGAATTGCGGGATCGACCCGGCGGAATGGCAGGGTTTTGCCTTCGGCGTCGGAATCGACCGCATCGCGATGCTGAAATACGGTATCCCGGATCTGCGCGGCTTCTTCGAATGCGACCTGCGCTGGCTGCGCCATTACGGCTTCGGCGCGCTGCAGGTGCCGACCCTGCACGGGGGCGTCGGGGGTTAAGGATCGTTAATTCGCTCAAATTGTAGCGATTCTCCTTTCGCGCGAGCGTACCGCGAACAGGAATTGTTTACGGCTGTACGTCATCCTCTGTTGCATAGAGATTGTGCTGAAGAGGGACATACGGCCATGGATTACGAGATGGATTTTAGCAAGCCGTTCGACGTCGACGCAATGATCGGCGGCGATGTCGACTACGAGGACGACGCCCTGACCCTGCCGGACGATTCGCTGTTCGAGGATGACGACGACTATTGAGACGCGGCACCTCGCCCCCGATACCGGGGCGGTGCCTGATATTCGGGGAGACCACGGCGCGCAGGGGCCGGGGCGCTCCGGAGGATGAATCGATCGTTCGGAGTGCGCCATGGCGCCCGGGGCCATGCCTCGGGCGCTTTTTCGTACGCAGCATGTCTCCGCAATGAAAAAAGGGACCGCCGAAGCGATCCCCTGTGTTCGACATATCCGCTCTAGAGCATCCTGAACGATATAAGGATCGTTCAGGATGCTCTATCTTTTTGTCTTGGCGCGTTTTCCGAGTCGGGCAATGAACCCGTTGCCCTTGAAAACGCTCTAAGCGCCTATTCGGCGGCCTCGGCGGTATCGACCGAAATGAAGGTCCGGCCCTTGAAGCCCTTGTGAAACCGCACGTTGCCGGTCACCTTGGTGAAGATCGTGTGATCCTTGCCCATGCCGACATTCGCGCCCGGATACCATTTCGTGCCGCGCTGGCGGCACAGGATATTGCCGGGGATGACGAGTTCGCCCCCGTATTTCTTGATGCCGAGACGCCGACCGGCGGAATCGCGACCGTTGCGGGATGAACCGCCTGCCTTTTTATGTGCCATGGATCCTAGTCCTCCTTCGCCGCGGCTTTGCGGGTTTCGATCAGCTTGTTGGCCTGGGTCACGATGCTGGCGCGCGAGATAGTGATCGTGCCCTTCACGTTTTCGTCGATATACGTCTCGATGAAGTCCCAGTCAGCCGCGTTCCATTCGGTGAACTGGCTGTAGTAGTACACGCCGATCTTGTAGAGCGCCGCTTCCGATGCCTTGCCCAGACCGGGCAGCTTCTCGATATCGTCCGCATCCGTCACGTCGCCATCGATCAGGTTGGACGGGCGGGCCATGGTGTCGGACGACGCGGCCACGACATCCGCCGCCGACGGCTCGTCCTGCTCGGCGGGGGAGGGCGCGGGCGCGGCGGGTTTGGCCGGGGCGGCTGCGGCGGATTTCGATCCGTCGGCATCGCCCGGGATGCCCTTGATCCGCACGCTGGTCAGGTACTGGCGGTGGCCCTTGCGCGTCTTGGAGCTGTGCTTGCGGCGGCGCTTCTTGAAGACGATGATCTTCTTGTCGCGGAACTGTTCGAGGATCTCGCCGGTGACGACGGCCCCGTCGACCAGGGGCGTGCCGACGGTCGCGCCACCGTCTCCGCCATGCATCAGCACGGAGTCGAAGGTCACGGTATCGCCCGCTTCGGCCTGAAGTTTCTCGATCTTGACGACGTCGCCTACGGCGACGCGGTACTGCTTGCCGCCTGTCTTGATGACTGCGAACATGGGGTAACCTCACATTGTCCCGCGTCCTGTGGCACCGCTCGCGCGGGTTTGAGGGGCGTGATGCCCGCCTCGAACAGCGTATTATCGCGTCGTGAAAAACCCCGGCGAACGGATGTCTGCCGAGACGCGCGATCTATGCCGCCCCGCGCCCGCCATGTCAACCACAGCCTCCGTCTTCACGAAGTCTTATCCGTTACGGTGCATTTCATCATCCGCATACCGACAAGGCGCGGTGCGTCGCGCCGTGGTGGAAGAACCGGGGATTGGGCATGAACAGTATGACATCGGTCGGCCCCAGGGACTGGCGCATCGATCCGGAGCGTCTGTGGCGTCGCTACATCATCGCGCTCATGGTGCTGCTCGGATTCGTCCTGGCATCGCATCTCAGCGCCCGGCACACGGTCGAGACGGCGGCCTTCGACGCGCATGTCATCAACGATGCGGGCCGCCAGCGGATGCTGGGGCAGCGCGTGCTGGCGCTATCGGCGCGGGTGGCCGGGGATGGCGATACGGTCGAGCGGCGCGTCGAACTGGGTATCCTGGCCGAAAATCTGGAAGCCAGCCATCGGTCGCTGAGCGCGATGGGAAACGAGCATGCCTTGTTGTACCCGGCCTATTTCGAGGGGCCGGAGGGCGATTCGCTCGACACGATGCTGACGCAATACGTGGCCGATGCCCGTATCGTCGCGCGGGGCAACGGCCCTGCGGCGACGGCGGCCCTCGCCCGGCTGCGCGCAATCGGGTCGGGGGGGTTGCTCGGCCTGCAGGATGCCGCCGTTCACCACCACGAGATGCAGGCCCGCCACCGCGCGGGAACGATGTCCGCGATCCATCGCGGGTTCCTGCTCGCGGCCCTGACGACCCTGCTCGTCCAGCTTCTGCTGATCTTCCGGCCCGCCGAGCGCGCCACCCGCTCCACCCTCGCCGCGCTGGAGAAGAAGAGCGGGGCGCTGGAAACCGCGCGCAACGAGGTCAGCCGCCGCAACCGCCAGCTTGCGGCCCTGCGCGATATCGCGGCCCACGATGCCCTGCACGACCCGCTGACCGGGCTGGCCAACCGCCGCCAGTTTCGCAGCGAACTGACCCGGCGATGCACCGCCGACAGTCTCGACGGCTCCGATTTCGCGCTGCTGAAGGTCGATCTGGACCGGTTCAAGGAACTCAACGACGTCTTCGGCCATGCGGCGGGGGACCGCGTCCTGCACCATGTCGCGGATGTCCTGCGGCGATGCCTGAACAACGAGGGCGATTTTCTGGCGCGGGTCAGCGGTGATTCGTTCGTCGTCCTGACCGGGGGCGGCGAAGACCGCGACACGCTGACCGCCGCCGTGTCCTGCCTGATGGAGGAGCTGGCCAAGGTGACCGATCCCGAAGGGACACCCTGTTCCTTCAGCGCCAGCATCGGCATCGCCTTCGCCTCCGATTGCAGTATCGCGACGGGCATCGACGCCGAACTGCTGGTCTCGAATGCCGGAATCGCCCTGTTCAACGCCCGCAGCAAGGGACGCAACCGTTGCGAGTTCTTCACCGAGACCATGCGCGAGGAGATGGAGGCGAGCAAGGGTCTGGGCGACGATCTGATTCGCGCCATCGAGCGGAACGAATTCTTCCCCGTCTATCAGGTGCAGGTCTCCGCCGGGGCGCGCGCCGTCCACGGGGTCGAGGCGCTGGCCCGCTGGCGTCACCCCGAGAAGGGCGAGATCGCGCCGTGGCGCTTCCTGCCCGTTGCCGCGAGTCTGGGGCTGACCGAGAAGATCGACGACGCGATCCTGCGCCAGTCGCTGGCCGATTTCGCGGCGTGGAAGGCGGCGGGGCTGACGGTGCCGAACCTGTCGGTCAACGTCTCCGCCCGCCGCCTGGCCGACCCCGATCTGATCCCCAGCCTGCGGGAGATGGCGATTCCGGCAGGGCAGGTGTCGTTCGAGGTGCTCGAAAGCGTCTTCGCCGACCGGATGGACGACACGCTGCGCTTCACCCTCGACGCACTGGACGACATGGGCATCGCCATCGAGGTCGACGATTTCGGCACCGGTCACGCCTCGCTGCTGTCGCTGCTGTCCCTGCGCCCCGAGCGGCTGAAGATCGCGCGGGAACTGATCGACCCGGCCCCGACCTCGCCGGAGCACCGGGCGATTCTCGAATCGATCATGCAGATCGCCCGCACGCTCGACACGGATGTGGTGGCCGAGGGCGTGGAGACCGAGGCCCACGCGCAGGTGGTCGAGCAGGTGGGCGTTCACCAGATGCAGGGCTTCTACTTCTGCCGCCCCATCCCCGCCGACGAGGCCGCGCTGCGCATCGCCGACATCACCGCCACCGCCAGGGACATGCGCGCCGCCTGAGATCGGGCGCGGGCGGTGGACGACCTTCCGGCCTTTCGACCCCTCCCCCGGAAAAAGAGAACCCCGCCCCGGATCGAACCGGGGCGGGGTCTTTTCGTCCTGCGGCTATCTGCCGATCACTCGATGACGAGGTCGCCCAGATACGGGAAGTTCATCGCGTTGACGACCGAACCGATATCGACGCCCTTGCGCGCGCCCCAGGCCAGATTCTGCCAGTGGAACGGCACGAACGCGGCGTCGTCGTACAGGATCTGCTCGATATCCTGAAGCATCTCGGCGCGCTTGGCGTCGTCGGTCTCCTTCAGGCTTGCCTCCGTCAGCGCGTCCACGGCCCCGTTCGAGTAGTTGCCGGAATTGTACTGGCCGCGACCCGTTTCCTCGTTCTGCGTCATGGCGAGGAATTCATAGAAGTTGGCCGAATCCTCGGTATCCGAATGCCAGCCGATCATCATGATGTCGGCGGCGCGCTCGTCGAACTTGGGCCAGTATTGCGCCTTGGGCATCGTGGTCAGGTCGACCTTGATCCCGATCTTCGCGAGCATGGAGGCGCTGGCCTCGCAGATCTTGAAGTCGTTCACGTAGCGGTTGTTCGGGCACATCATGGAGACTTCGAGACCGTCGCCGTAGCCCGCCTCGTCCATCAGCGCCTGGGCGGCGGCCACGTCGTAGCGGGGCGTCAGGGCGGGGTTGTGGCCCAGATACCCGGCGGGGGACATCTGCGCCCCGGCGGTGCCGAAGCCGCGCATGATCTTCTCGACGATGCCCTCGTTATTGATGGCATGCACGATGGCCTGGCGCACGCGCACATCCCTGAACGCCTCGACCCGGTCCTGGTTCAGTTGCAGCGTGATGATGCGGGTGCCGGGCATGGTGACCAGCGTGGTGCCGTCATCGGAATCGATGCGGTCCAGATCGGTCGGCGGCACGGGCGCGATGAAATCGACATCCCCGGCCAGCAGCGCGGCCACGCGGGTCGGCGCTTCCTTGATGGGCGTCAGTTCGATCATGCCCACATTGCCGGGGCTGTCCGCGTCCCAGTAATCGGGGTTGCGCTCGAACACGACCTTGATGCCCTGCTCGCGCTCGGTCACGATGAAGGGGCCGGTGCCGGACATGTTCTGCGACGCGAAGCTGTCGCCGTGCTTGACCACTTCGGCCTTGTCCTTGCCGTCGATCTCGCCGGTGTAGAACTTGCTGTCCATCGGGAAGATGTAGGTCGAGTTGTGCAGCACCAGCGGGAACGGCCCGTCGGTCTTGATCTCGACGGTGTAGTCGTCGACGGCCTCCATGCTGACGAACGGCACGAAGACGCCCTTGAAGTCGGGGGATGCCTTGATGCGGTCGAACGTCCAGACCACGTCCTCGGCGGTCATCTCGTTGCCGGAATGGAACTTCACGCCCTCGCGCAGCATGAAGCGCATGGTCGTGTCGTCGACCCGCTCCCACCCCGTGGCGAGGCGCGGCTCGAAGCCCAGTTCCTGCGTCCAGCGGACCAGCGGGTCGAACACCATGTGCGAAAGCTGGAGCGTGCCGCCCGACAATTGCTCGTGCGGGTCCATCGACACGGGGTCCGCGTCATAGGCCATTTTCAGCGTCTTGCCCTCGGAATGCCCGGCGGCGAAGGCGGCGGTACCGCCCGCGACGAGCGCGATCGTGGTCGCGGCGGCGAGTAGTGACTTCATCATGGAACGATGTCTCCCTGATTTCCTGATACGTCACCGGAGACGGCCCCCCGGTCGTTCAGCAGACAGGATTGCCCGGAATCGGGGCGGTTGTCACGCCTCGCGATGCCGCAACCGCGAGAATTCGTCGGGGAGGCCGCATCGAATCCCGCTTCCATACCGGCCCGACATCCTGTAGACGACATGTCGCACGGGAGAGATCGCCGCGAGGCGACGCCGAAGGAGCAACCGCCCCGGAAACTCTCAGGCCAACGGACCGTGCAGACGATACACTCCGAAGAGCGGCCGGGTGCCATCCGGTCCACCGAAGGAGCAAGCGGGTTGCCCGGAGCGGTTTCCATGCGGGAAATCGCGCCACGCACAGGGCCGCCCGTGAATCTCTCAGGTTCGTGACGGAGGGGGCGCGTCGACATCCATCCCGGATGCGCCGCAACCCTTGCCCGGCACGAATGCGAGAGACACGACATGACCCCCGAAATCCGTACCGTAGCCGTCCTCGGCGGCGGCATCACCGGCGTCACCACCGCCTATGCCCTCGCGAAACGCGGTCTCGACGTCACCGTCTACGAAAAGCACCGCTACGCGGCGATGGAGACGTCCTTCGCCAATGGCGGGCAGCTCTCCGCGTCGAATGCCGAGACGTGGACGCATCCGGCGACGATCCTGAAGGGGATCATGTGGATGTTCCGGAAGGACGCGCCGCTGCTGCTGAACCTGTCGCCCAGCTGGCACAAGTATTCCTGGATCGCGGAATTCCTCGGCTCGATGCCGAAATACAAGTCCAATACCATCGCCACGACGCGGCTGGCCATCGTGGCGCGCGCGCACCTGTACGACTGGGCGCGGGACGAGGGGATCGACTACGACGTCGAGCGGCGCGGCATCCTGCATGTCTACCGCAACCGGGGCGGCTTCGAGCATGCGCAGAAGGTCACTGCCCTGCTGGCCGAGGGCGGTCTGGTGCGCGACGAACTCTCCCCCGCCGATATCGCCCGGGTCGAGCCGACGCTGCGCGGGGAGTGGTATGGCGGCTTCCTGACCCCGTCCGATGCCAGCGGCGATATCCACAAGTTCACGGTCGGGCTGGCGAAGGCCGCCGCGCGCCGGGGCGTGACATTCCGCTACGGAACCGACGTGATCCAGGCCGATCTGGGCCGGACCGGCGGCGTCAAGATCCGCACGCTGGTCGATTCGGAACGCTACGATGCCGTCGTCGTCTGCGCCGGATGCGCCAGCCGGATGTTCGCCAGGCAGTTGGGCGACCGGGTCAACGTCTATCCGGTCAAGGGCTATTCCATTACCGTGAATCTCGACGACGACGAGAGCCGCGCGGGCGCGCCCATGGTCAGCCTGCTGGACGACGAGACGAAACTGGTGTCCAGCCGCCTCGGGCCGGACCGGTTCCGCGTGGCGGGGACGGCGGAATTCTCGGGCTTCAACCGCGATATCCGGGCGGGCCGCACCGCGCCGCTGACGAAATGGGTCGAGACGCATTTCCCCGCCGTCTCGACCGAGCGCGTGGTCCCCTGGGCGGGCCTGCGCCCGATGATGCCCGACATGATGCCCCGGGTCGGCCCGGGCAGCAAACCCGGCGTCTTCTACAACACCGGCCACGGCCATCTGGGCTGGACCCTGTGCGCCGCGACGGCGGAGGCCACCGCGCTGGCGATTGCGGGGGCGCGGCAGGCCGGGGTGGATCTGGCGGCGTGAGGGAAGCGGCAGGATAAACCAGCCCCGCACGTGATGCGGGGCCTTTGCGAGGTTGGGATATCGTTCACACAGACCCCGGCTCGAGGCCGGGGCAGGCGTTATTTCGGCCCCCGCGCCTCCCACAGCGTCATCACGCCGCGCAGCTCGATCTTCACGTCGCTGAACCGGGATTCGATCTCGGTGCGCAGGGCGTCGTGGTCGTCGTTCGCGTTGTTCAGTGCGCCGGTGCGGTTGGAGGCATTCAGGACCAGCTGCCCGAACGGGTTGAGCGAGCGCCCCGCCGGGGTCACGCTCGCGCCGAAGCACACGCCCCCCTCGGCCAGCACCGCGATGGCGTGGTCGAAGGCGACGGCCTTCTGCGCGACGGTGCCGGGCATGCAGTGCAGCAGGTGGAACATGCCGATGGAATCGAACGGGCCGTCCACCGGAAACGGCTCCAGCGCATCGCCCACCGCCTCGGTCACGTCGAAGCGTTCCAGCTTCCGCGCCGCATAGCGGGTGGCGTTCTCGTTGAGGTCCATCAGGGTGATCTGCGCCGCATCCCGATCCGCCAGCGCCTTGCGCAGGAAATATCCGGTCGCCACGCCGATATCCAGATGGCGCGGCCCGACCAGCCGCCGGTACATCGCGCGCCCCGTCTCCAGCGGCACGCCCCAGGCATAGGGGACGGCGATGTTCAGGACGGCGGCGTCGTAGGCGGGCAGGGTGAGCGCGCCGTAATACCGCGCGCCCGCGTGGATGTCGTCACTCATCGTCCCATTCCGATCTTCATGGCGAGGCGGCGCAGCGGCGGCGTGCGCCCGAGGATGGACAGCCCCGCCCGGCGGATGTCGCGCACGGGTTGCAGGCCGCTGCGGACCGAACGGTTGAGCAGGTCGACCCCGACGGTCCGCGCCAGGATGTCGGGGGTGCGCCGGCGGGTGTAGTCGGCCAGCACCGTCGCGCCCCCCGGATCGTCGGCGGCGGCGCACAGGGTCGCCAGCCCCTCCACATCGCGCAGGGACAGGTTGAACCCCTGCGCGCCGATGGGCGGAAAGGCGTGGGCGGCTTCGGCGACGAGGGCGGTGCGCGTGGCCGTCAGGCCGGTCGCCACCTGCGTCGTCGCGGGCCACAGGGCGCGCGGGGCGGCGGTGGTGATCTCGCCGTAGACGCCGTGGCTGCGGCGGTCGAGTTCGTCCAGAAACGCCTCGTCGTCCAGCGCGGCCAGCCGATCCGCCTCCGCATCGGGGTTCATCCAGACGAGGCCGGAATGATTGCCGCCGAGGGGCGCGAAGGTCAGCGGGCCGCCGACATGGTGCATCTCGATCGAGATACCGTCATGGGGGCGCGTGTGCTCGACCCGGGCGGCGAGGGCCTTCTGGGCGTATCCCCACTTGCGCAGGCCGATCCCCGATTTCTGCCGCACGACCGACCCGCGCCCGTCGGCCCCGACCAGCAGGCGGGCGGTGACGCGGGTGCCGTCCGACAGGGTGGCCAGCACCTTGTCCTGCCGCGCGATCCAGTGGTCGATGCGGGTGTCGGGCATCAGGCGCGCGGTGTCCTGCGCCCCGATATGGCGGGCGAGGGCGAGGCGGGCGAGGCCGTTCTGCACGTTCCAGCCGAAGGCGTCGTCCCCGTTCTCGGCGGCATCGAAATGTGCCTCGTCCCGGGGGGCGGTGTCCTTGCCGCCGCAATCGAGGATGCGCATGCCGTGCAGGGGCTGGGCATCCGGGGCGATGGCGTCCCACGCGCCGCTGCGGCGCAGCGTCTCGATCCCGGGCATCAGGATGGCCGTCGTGCGCTGGTCGTGTCCCGCCGTGTCGGGGGAAGGGGCCGCGCCTGCATCGATGCACGTGACGTCCAGCCCCTCCGCCGCCAGCCGCGCGGTCAGGGTCAGCCCCGCGAGGCCGCCGCCGACGATCAGGATATCGGTGTCGATCCGGTCGGTCATATTCTTGTTTCCTGCCCCGGACCCGATCCGGGGCCTGTTCGAGCAACGCGCCTTGCCGCACCAGACCCCGGACCCGATCCGGGGCGCGAGAAATGTCCGAATACCCTGTTCATGCCGCCCCCTCCGTTATCTGTCGCAGGAACCCCGTCAGGTCGTTCGTAATGAAATGGACATGCGCGCCCTCTTTTCCAGCCGATGCGATGTCGCAGTCGGTCGGCAGCAGCACCGTGCGCATCCCGCGTCTGTGCGGTTCGATCAGGTTGCGGGCGGCATCCTCGAACATCGCGGCGCGGGTCGGGTCCAGCCCCTCGGCTTCGGCCACGGCATCGTAGGCGCGGGGACCGGGTTTCGGTTCGAACCCCTTCGAGACGATGTCGTGGACCGCCGAGAAGATGCCCGGCGCAATATCAAGCCGCGCCAGTACGCGGGCAACGTGGTGGCGGTCGGAATTGGTGTGGATGATCTTGCGCCCCGGCAGGGCGGCGATGGCCGCGCCCAGCGCCGGGTTCGGCAGAATGTCGGACAGATCGACGTCGTGGACATAGGCCATGTAGTCCTGTGCCGCGACGCCGTGGTGGTGCATCAGGCCGCGCAGGGTCAGGCCGTAGCGCAGGAAGTAGTCCTTCTGCACCCGCTGCGCCTCGACCCGGTCTACCGAGAGCAGGTCGGAGATGAAATCCCCCATCCGCCCGCTGATCTGCGCCCACAGGCCGGGCGGGTAGGGGTAGAGGGTATTGTCGAGGTCGAATATCCACCGGTCGACCCCGGCGAAGGCATCCCCCGGGGCGGTCCTCACGCCGGATCGTCGGGGTGATAGGTCATCGCCACGCCGTTCATGCAGTAGCGCAGGCCCGTCGGCTGCGGCCCGTCCGGGAACACATGCCCCAGATGCGCGTCGCACCGGGCGCAGAGGATCTCGGTGCGCTTCATGAACAGGCTGCGATCCGATTTCTCGGCCACGGCGGTCTCGTCGACGGGCTGGTAGAAGGAGGGCCAGCCGGTGCCGCTGTCGAACTTCGCGCCCTTGTCGAACAGCGCGGCATCGCAGCACACGCAGCGGAAGGTGCCGCCCCCCGCCGGATAGTCGTCATGGGTGAAGGGTCGTTCGGTGCCGTGCCTGCGCGCGACGCGGTATGCCTCGTCGGAGAGTTGCGCGCGCCATTCGGCATCGGATTTCTCGATCTTCTCGACCATGTCGTGCCCCTGCTGCTGGCGATTGGCGGGAATGTATGGCGGCGGCGGGCGAACGCAAGGCGTGCCGCGCGGTGGGCTTGCGGGCATCCTGAAAAAAATCCGCCGCCCCCGGGGGAGCGGCGGATGCGTCATGCGGTCGGCCGACCGGGCGGGCAGGTCATCCCGCCCCGGTCAGGCTCCTTCCGGCTCAGTACGTCTGATACGTCTGGTACGACGGGGTCGGCTGGGCGTAGCCGTAGGACGTGGTCGTCTGGTCCGAATACGTCGTCATGGGCGTGGAATACGTGGTCGTGGTCGGCGCGCCGTACGTGGTCGTCGTCTGGGTGCCGTAGGCCGAGGTCTGACCCGAATAGGTGGTCGGTGCCTGGTAGGTCGTGGTCTGGCCCGAATACGTGGTCGTGGGAGCCTGATAGGTGGTCTGGCTCGTGGAATACGTGGTCGGGGTCTGATACGTGGTCGTCTGGCCCGAATAGGTCGTGGGCTGCTGATAGGATGGGGTCTGGTACGTCGTCGGCTGCTGGTAGACCTGCACCGGGGCTTCGTAGATCGGCGTCTGCGTGCCGTAGGTCTGGGCCTGCGTGCCGTAGGTCGGCGTTACCGTTCCGTAGGTGGTCTGGGTGCCGTAGGACGGGGTCGTATAGCTTGGCGTCGGCGTGGCATAGGTCGGCGTCGGGGCCGTGTAGTTCGGCGTTGGCGCGGCATATTGCGGCCCGACGGATTTGGCGACCTGCGATCCGGCGACGCCGCCGATCAGGGCACCGGCGATGGTGGCCGCAGTCTGGCCTCTGCCGCCGCCGACCTGGCTGCCGATAACGCCGCCCGCAACGGCACCGAGCAGGCCGCCGACCGTCTCGTTGTTGACGTAGGACTGGGCGGAGGCGCCGGTCGCCGTTCCGGCGACTGCGAGGGAAAGGGCAAGGGTGGCTGCCTGAATGGTACGCATGGTCTGGCTCCTTCAAAACTACGACGGGGAAGCCGGTCGACATGACCGATCTTCACCACGGTTATAAACGGTTCAAGCGGGAACGACGTGATCAATGTCATCACATCACGCCTTTTCTATGTCGCAAAACGGGGCGGGATTGCGAAAGGTTCCATGGCACCGGTATATTTGCCGCGAACCGTATCGATACGGTTCGCGCGCGCGGCAGGGTATGGAACCCGATGCGAATGGCCCGCATGACGACCGCTCTTCTCCGCCCCGCCCCGCCCCGCATCAATCCCCCGTCTCCGGCCAGCGCCCCTCCACCCAGTCGCGGCTGGTATGGATGACGCCGAGGATCACGATGCGTCCGCCCGCCCGGGTCGCGCGCAGGGCGTAGGCGACGATGTAGGGGAATTTCGGGATC
>ENA-ORXC01000476-ORXC01000476.1-marine-metagenome-genome-assembly--contig:-NODE-476-length-28623-cov-5.765151_pt1 | contig 28623 bp, 20 predicted proteins | sample MGYA00237865_ERZ511478 | MGnify/ENA metagenome assembly ERZ511478
AGGTATCTGGAATAAAAAAGACATTGCGCGCATACGCCAGGTAGAGACTATTTTTAAACCTACCATGACTCAATATGAGCGTAATAAAAAATATACCGGCTGGAAAAATGCTGTAGCACGCACAAAAAGTAGTACAAACCAAATGCTCACAACACAAGAAGACACACCTATACGCTTCTCCGTACTAGATAGACCACAGCAAATAGCACGTGCACAGCGAGAAAAATTTGACCTGATTATTATAGGTGGTGGTGTAACCGGCGCAGGAATTGCCCTAGACGCCTCATCACGTGGTATGAACGTATGTCTTATTGAGAAAAATGATTTTGCTTCTGGAACAAGTAATAAATCTACTAAGCTTATACATGGCGGCCTACGCTATCTTAAACAAATGGAGATAGGACTAGTGCAAGAGTCTGGAAGTGAACGTGCTATACTACACACCCTTGCTCCTCATCTCGTTGTACCAGAAAAAATGCTACTTCCTCTCATAGAAGGCGGCACTTATGGAAAAATGATGACTGCTATAGGTCTTAAAGTGTATGATTTTCTGGCAAATGTAGAAGGTGATGATAAGCGCAAAATGCTCACCGCAGAAGAAACTGCTGCTAGAGAACCACTTCTTAATAAAGAATCTCTTGTGGGAGGAGGATACTATGCAGAGTATCGCACAGATGACGCAAGACTCACCGTAGAGCTTCTTAAAAAGGCGGCAACCTTTGGGGCAACTATCATAAATTATTGTGAGATGCTCTCATTTGCATACGACGATGACGGAAAAATAAAGAGTCTTGAATGTCTCGATCACAACACGCAAAATAATTTTAAACTTAGATCACAACACTATGTCTCGGCAGCAGGACCTTGGGTAGATCTGTTACGCAAGAAAGATCACTCTATGAATAACAAATATTTACACTTAACTAAGGGTGTACATATTGTCTTCTCTAGGGAACGCTTCCCACTTACCCAAGCCATCTACTTTGACGTTCCAGATGGTAGAATGATTTTTGCTATACCCAGAGGCAGCGCTACCTACGTAGGTACTACAGATACTAATTACAAAGGAAACCTCAACCGTGTTGTAGCTACAATAGAAGATGCTACCTACCTACTTGATGCGACTAATAATATGTTTTCAAATCTTAATCTTACCATAGATGATATTGCATCCAACTGGGCTGGGCTTAGACCACTTATACATGAAGATGGAAAAGATCCATCAGAGTTGAGTCGTAAAGACGAGATATTTGTATCTGAGACTGGACTAATCTCCATTGCTGGAGGTAAGTTAACGGGATATCGTAAGATGGCACAACGAGTTATAGATCGCGTTCTCAAGAATGTTCCAGATAAAAAGAAAGCACACCTTGTGGCTTCATACACAAAAAAAATACCACTTACTGCATGCCCGTTACCAAACACGACAGCGGTGCATGCTTACCAGCAAGAAATTAAAAAGCGCTTACACGATAAAGGCATATTTGGTGAGAATCACAGTCTATATCTGGCAAGCACTTACGGGAAACAAAGTGACACCATTATTGATAAAATGAACTATTTCTTAAATGATGATCCAGAAGAATGTTTAATACGTTCTGAGGTTTGGTACAGCATACACCATGAGATGGCAAATGGACTTACAGATTTCTTTGTAAGGCGCACGGGAAGGCTATACTTTGATATTGACTCTATACATAAGTATCGCAATTTAGTTCTAGAAGATTTTATCAAATATTTAAGCTGGGATGAAGCACGCGTTATCAGTGAAAATAACTATTTACAATTACTTATTGACGATGCCACAACCTATTACGAGACGGAGTTCATGTAATAGCAAAATACTGTGCATAATTAATACTACAAGTAGTAACGAAACCTATAGGTATAAGCAAACGTGAGTTATGAATTTACATTTTTTTGCGGAAGCAACATTATTCCACGCAAACGTTATCGTAAAAAGGTTCACAATAGAACTCTTAATATTATATTAAAAAGTCATATTTTACACGCTAGATTAATAAATACAAAATTATATGGGACTCATTTCTTTTCTAGGATTCACATTGCTAGTCGCGGGATATGCTTGGTGGAAAACTCGTGGTACAGACGAGAAAAGTGCAGACGGTTACTACCTGGGTGGTAGAAGTCTGGGCGCACTTACCATTGCAGGATCATTACTACTCACAAACTTATCTGCAGAGCAGATTGTAGGGTTAAACGGGCAAGCATTTTCTGAGGGAATACTAGTTATGGCGTGGGAAACGCTAGCAGCAATCGCGATGGTGATAACAGCTGTTTATTTCTTACCAAAATACATGCACAAAGGAATCACAACGATTCCAGAATTTATAGAAGAACGCTTTGATGAAAATACAAAAGCAATTTTATCTGTATTATTTCTCATTGCCTTTAGTATCGTATTATTACCTACTATCCTCTACTCGGGATCGCTAGCCTTTAGCACCATGTTTGATTTACCTACGTTACTAGGAATGTCTGAGGGAGCTGTAATCTGGCTTTGCGTGTGGACTATAGGAATTATAGGGATTGTATATGCCATTTTTGGAGGTCTTAAAGCGGTAGCTGTGTCAGACTTAGTGAATGCAGTAGGTCTTTTAATAGGAGGGTTACTTATCCCTTATTTTGGACTTAAGATGATAGGCGATGGTAGTGTAGGTGCTGGTTTAAACGAGTTATGGACAGAAAACCAAGACAAATTTGATGTTACTGGAGATGTAACATCATCTATTCCTGTAGGGACTATTTTTACGGGCATGATGATTGCACAGATGTATTATTGGGGAACAAATCAAGCCATTTTACAACGTGTTTTTGGAGCAAAAAGCCTTAAAGAGGGTCAAAAAGGAATGATGCTAGCTGCCTTTGTAAAATTTTTAATACCTGTGATTGTAGTATTGCCAGGTATCATAGCTTGGCACTTGTTTGAAGGAGACTTAAGCGCTGCAGATAAAGCATACCCAGAACTCGTAAAGGAAGTTCTTCCGCCAGCATTAGTTGGCTTCTTTGCGGCTGTTCTATTTGGTGCGGTGTTAAGTTCTTTTAATAGTTTATTAAATAGTAGTGCTACGCTTTTTGGCTTTGATCTCTATAAGAAATTCTTTAGTCGCGATGCCTCAGAACATAAAGCTGTAAAAGCTGGTAAACTCTTTGGCATTGCCGTTGCTATTATCGCAATGTTAATTGCTCCATTTATTGCAAATGCTCCTGCAGGATTATTTGATTACATCCAGCAAGCTTTAGGAAGTCTAAGTGTGCCTATTCTAGCGGTAGTTCTCGTAGGGATTGTTACAAAAAAAGTGCCTGCCATAGGTGCAAAAATTGTTTTGATAGCAGGCGTGATCATGTACGTATGCACCATATTTATGAGACCTAGCTACCAGGCTGCTGCTCTTGAACAAGCAACAATAAATGGTATCACAGACGCGGCACAACTAGCAATTATAAAAGCAGAGGCTTTTCCTCACTTTTTACATGTTATGGGAATTTTATTTGTAGTAAACGTGGCCATCATGCTTCTTGTAGGAGCTATAAGACCCAAAACAGATATATATGTACCAAAGCAAACAGACGCCATAGATACTACTCCATGGAAATATGCATACATCGTAGGCGCATTAATTGTGCTACTGGTATTGAGTACGTATTTCATTTTTTAAAAGTAAAGAGATAAATTTACCCCCGCTTTCGCGAAAAATTGAATGGTATCTTAAGTATCTTCTTTTTTCTAAAAATTGAAAAAATCCAGCTACTTTAGTAAGTATTTAATTAAGTTATACAATGAAAATTTTAGTGACAGGAGGTTTAGGTTTTATAGGCTCGCACACTGTTGTAGAGCTACAAAATAGTGGGCATGACGTAATCATAATTGATAACTGCTCAAACTCATCTACAGAAGTACTGGATCGCATAACGAGTATTACGGGCAAAACACCAGCTTTTGTAAAGTTTGACTTGAGAGACAAGGTTCAGGTGCAAAACTTTTTTACTCAAAATAATGACATTGATGGAGTAATCCATTTTGCTGCCTCAAAGGCTGTAGGAGAGAGTGTAAAAAATCCATTATTATATTATGAAAATAATATAGCCACCTTAATTTATATACTCCAAGAATTACAAAAGAAGGAAAAGGCCTCCCTTATATTTAGCTCTTCTTGTACAGTATACGGACAGGCAGATGAGTTACCTATTACAGAGCATGCTCCTGTTAAACCTGCAGAGTCTCCTTATGGAAACACAAAGCAAATAGGTGAAGAAATTATACGAGATACTTGCCGTGTACAGCCACACCTCAAGGCTATTGCTTTGCGATACTTTAACCCTGTAGGCGCCCACCCTACTGCCGAAATAGGCGAATTACCTCTAGGTGTACCTGCAAATCTAGTCCCTTTTATTACACAAACGGGAATAGGCATGAGGGAGGAACTCTCTGTTTTTGGCAATGATTACCCTACCGCAGATGGAACAGCAATACGTGATTATATACATGTGGTAGATCTTGCAAAATCTCATGTTAAAGCACTAGAACGTTTACTTAATGGCGTAAATAAAGATAATTATGAGGTTTTTAATGTAGGGACAGGTACTGGCAGTTCTGTACTTCAAGTGATCAAATCTTTTGAAAAAATATCTGGAAAATCACTGAAATATAAAATTGTAGATAAACGAGAAGGTGATATTACCGCCGCTTATGCAGATACTCAGAAAGCAAATAATGAATTGGGCTGGAAAGCGCAAAGCACCTTAGACGAAGCAATGGCTTCTGCATGGAAATGGGAACAAAAAATAAGAGACAAATAGATGATGTCGCAGCAAAAAAAAGCTCTCAGTGTTACTGAGAGCTTTTTTGTTTTAGTTCTATACACCACCGCTTTTTATTATAGTGCCCGTTTTGAAAAAATCTTTTTTGTGAATAAGGACAGTTTAAATCGATTTTATAAGCTTTGATTATTCCTGGTCAAACTCGATAGATGCCTCAAAGTCTTTTACATACTTAATATCTTCAAACCATCTGTTTGAGCTTAGCACATCAAAAGTTATAGATGTTTCTTCTTGTGATATTTTTTTAAGTTGCCATATAATATCCTTTGCTTCTACAAGACCTCCGTGTGCTAGCTCTTCTTTAAAGAGTCTTTTAAGGAGGGTGTTTTCTGGCATTCCTTGCGCCAGTATACGTATTACCTGTTCTTCTGTATCTTCTTTAAAGATATCAAGCATCATGCTGCTCTTTACACTAAAGGTAACATTAAAATGTATCGCTTTAGGGTGTGGAAATTTGCCGTTGTAGGCTTTGTATAAAATTTGTCCTGCATTAAAGAAGGTTTCATGCATTGATAAATCGGAGTATTCTTCCCATGGATGTTCATTGAGCATCTCATGCGATAAGTTTTCTCTTTGCCCTTTATTGAGTTGTTCTTTAAAAAGGTACTCTAGAACAATCTCGGCGGCATCATTTGTTTCATTATCAGATAATGAAAGTAGCGCCATTTCTTCTAGCTCTGCTGCGGTCATACCTGTAGTATCTCCATAATCCATTATATCCAACAATTTCTTATAATCATCCACACTCCATGCTCCAGGTAGTGTTTCTATAGTCTTAACGTGATCTGGTGATACTTTAAAATTTATTTTCATAGTGTAAAATTTATAGACGGAAGGTATATAAAAGCTATGCTCTCTATAGTTAAGAATTATATAATTCTCACTACACACTTTCTACACTAAGTAACGCGATAACCGTGCTCTCTAGCCCCGATTGTAATGTAAATCCCACAGCGATCTGGCATAGCCAGTCGCGAGGAATTGTAATGAAAAGCGGGAAACCAACTTAAAAATACACAAACACCTATATGCTTCTAATACATCATGATATGGAGTTTGGGAAAAATATACCATCATGGAGGAATTATGCACTATAAGCGGTCAGACAATTTCTCGTCTATTATTGTGTATCAAAAGCACACATATTATGAAAACAAAAAATAACTCCATTTTTAATCTCATTGAGATTTTTAGAAAAAACACAAGTCGTGTCACAAAACGAATTTTTAAAACTAATTGTGAGACTAATTTTCATGATGATTATTACTGCGACACAGAAAGATCATAAATTATCTAAACCATAAATTAATTATAACACATACAATTATGAGCACATTTAATGTACCAACAAGAGCAGAAGTAAATGGAACCAATCAAGAGATTTTTGACAACTTAAAAAAAGCTGTAGGTTTTGTTCCTAATCTATTTGCAACCTACGCACACTCTAATAATGCCCTTAAAAATTACTTAGACTTTTCAAACGCTCCTAGCTCATTAAAAGCAAAAGAAAAAGAGGTTGTAAATCTGGCTGTAAGTGAAGTAAATGGTTGTGAGTATTGCCTCTCTGCACATACGGCCATAGCAGGAATGAACGGTTATACGCCGGAGCAAATACTTGAATTACGTGCTGGAGGTGCATCTTTTAATCCTAAACTTCATGCACTCGCACAATTATCAAAAAACATTACAGAAAATCGTGGTAATACAAGTGAAGATGTGCTGGAAAACTTTTTTAATGCTGGGTGGACTAAAGAACATCTCATTGATACCATTTCCCTTGTAGGCGATAAAACTATCTCAAATTATATACACAACACGACTAAAGTTCCTGTAGATTTTCCTGCGGTTACTTTATTAAGTAAATAGTTTAAAAATCAAATTATTATATTGATTGTTTTGTTTAAAAGCTCACTTTATAGTGGGCTTTGGGCTTTTTTAAAAACTCCAGGTGGCGTCCCTATATGCTTCTTAAAAAACTTTGAAAAGTGACCAGCATCCTTAAAACCTATTTGATAAGAAACTTCTTCTACATTTTTTTCTGAGTATAGTAACAAGCGTTTTGCTTCGAGAAGTATTCGCTCATTAATCACTTTGAGAGGTGAAATATCCCCCATACTTTTAAAATGATTTGATAACGTTTTTGGGGATTTAAAGAGTAAGTCTGCATAATCCGATACTTTGTGCAAGGTTCTGAAATGTTGTTCTACAAGAATGTGATATTGCCTTATTAAATCAAATTGATTAGTGGGCATATCTGGTTCTGGAAGTTGATTTTTAATGTGTCTACTGGAAGTTATTAATAGCCTTTTGAGTAATACACGTAACATTTCTCCCTGAATACGATCGCGGGTTTCAAACTCCTCTTGAATCATAAAAAACATCGCTTCATAACTCTTAAGCTCTTTATCATTTAAGGTAATTACTGGTGGTTGTGAAGAACCGTAAAATAAAAAACCGTTACAAGAAACCTCGTCATCATGCTCCCGTATACAATAAAACTCTCTATTAAAAACGAGCGCAAGCAAGCCTTTATTTTCTTTAATTTCTAAAACATTGAGTGGCGTGCAAAATATAAGTTGGCCTTTCTGTAAGTGAATACTATACCCATCAATTATAATCTCTCGTGAGGTATCTTTTGCCCACAAGATTTTATACATTCCTTCACCTGAAAGCATTTGCTGCGAGGGAGCACAATTAAAATCAGTAAGTACTAGCTTACTGTCTTCTTTTACCGATGTGTAGGTGAGCTTCATAAAATAAATAAAAACAATGTACAAAATGTACCTGTGGCTAGGAAGTATGTCCATACTATTTCTAGTAACCTTACGATAACTTTGTACTTTCTTTTAATCACTGTAGATCTAGCCATCTATAATTTACATTATCTTATCATGAAAACACGCTATATTATAATCGTATCGTTATTTATTTCTTCATATACATATTCTCAAAATCATGTTGCAAGTAGTAAACATTTTTATAGATCCAGAGCAAAATTAACAACCTCGTTATCGTCATTTACTACCGAAATAGTAACTGATAAACACTTTAATTATTCAACATTTTTATATGAAAGTAAAAAATCAAAAGCTATTTACAGAGTGGCAAATGAACAAATCTCAAAAGAACAATTAGTTAAAATTTTTAGAAAAGGAAGCAGAAAATCTAGCAATAAGGATCAATTCTTTAACTACTTACTTACTAAGTACAACAGTATTTATAATCAATTATCTATCGAAGATCTTAACATGCTCTATACCAATTTTAAAGATAAAAGGGTAGAAATGTACCTTGATGAACTTCCTAGCATTCTTTAAGTATCGCTCGCGCTAAAACGTTCCTTACTTGATTAAAAAAAGCCCTTGCAAGGGCTTTTTTTAATCATAGTTCCATTTTCATAAAAAATAGTTAAACTTTTTATAATGATAGTATTGCTACCATATCTTTACATTATGGAACAACTACATGTACAGATTACTATTGACCCAGCTTTATATACACGTAATCCCGAAACTACAGATCTGGGCAGAAATATAGTAAGCAAGAGCATTGAAATGATTGATGACTTAGGGTTTGAGAAATTTACTTTTAAAAAACTAGGTGTAGAAATAAACTCAAATGAAAGCTCTATTTATAGATATTTTGATAGTAAACACACCTTACTAGTGTATCTTACAAGCTGGTACTGGAGCTGGGTAGAATATAGGCTAGTTTTTACAACTACAAATGTTTCTGATCCTGAGATAAAGCTAGAGAGTGCATTAGCACTTATTACAAAAGATGCCAGTCAAGATAATGAAATATCATACGTAAATGAGATACTTTTGCATCGTATTATTATAGCCGAGTCATCAAAAGCATATCATACAAAAGATGTAGATAAAGAAAATGCAAAGGGATATTACAAGACATACAAGCGCGTTGTGCAACGCATTAGTAATATTGTACTCGAGATTAACCCTACCTATGCGTTTCCTCACATGCTCATCTCTACTGTGATAGAAGGTGCTCACCATCAACGTTATTTTTCTGAACATATACCTGCACTAACAGATGTAGAAAAGGGACAAAATACGATTGAAAAATTTTACACAGATATGGTTTTCAAAGCCATCAACTAGTATATTTTAATTAAAGTCCTTTTATAAAAGGATGAAAAACACCGTTTTTCAATGAAAGAGATGACACCTTGGCAACGATTTGTAAATATGCTTGAGCTCGATAGACGAGACATTAAGCAAATTTTATTTTATGCTATTTTTGCGGGACTAGTAGCACTTACCTTACCACTAGGTATACAAGCAATTATCAACCTTATTCAAGGGGCTCAAGTAAGTACTTCATGGATTGTGCTTGTTATTCTTGTTACACTAGGAGTAGGATTTCAAGGAATTTTACAACTAATGCAAGTACGTATCCTTGAAAATATCCAGCAGAAGATATTTACACGCTCTTCCTTTGAGTTTGCTTATCGCTTCCCAAAATTAAAAATGAGTGAGCTCGATAACTACTATCCACCAGAGCTCGCAAACAGATTTTTTGACACACTCACTGTACAAAAAGGACTTTCTAAAATATTATTAGACTTTCCCGCAGCTATTTTACAAATACTCTTCGGACTGATACTTCTTTCTTTCTATCATCCATTTTTTATTATCTATGGTTTTCTACTTGTAATCCTTGTATACTTGGTGTTCAAGTTTACAGCTCGCAAAGGTCTTGAAACCAGTCTAGCTGAATCTAAAAGCAAGTATAAGGTAGCACACTGGTTACAAGAGATAGCAAGATCACTTGTAAGCTTTAAACTTTCTGGTCGCACTACCCTTGCTCTTAATCGCAATAATAAACTCACGCAATCTTACCTAGAAGCGAGAGAAAGTCACTTTAAAGTATTGATGCTGCAATTTATACAGATGATAGGGTTTAAAGTCCTTGTTACAGCAGGCCTTTTACTCATAGGAGGGTTACTAGTTCTTAATCAGCAAATGAATATCGGTCAGTTTGTAGCGGCCGAAATCATTATTCTTCTTGTAATAAGCTCTGTGGAGAAGCTCATTTCTGGATTAGAAAGTTTTTATGATGTGCTTACCTCTCTTGAAAAGATAGGACAAGTGGTTGATAAAAAATTGGAGCCGCAAGATGGGTCAGATCCTTTTGAAATTAATGATGCCCTTGATATTCAAATGGATAAGGTAAGTTATAGTACTCATGAAACTGGAGATATTCTCAATAATATTAATCTAAGCATAACGGCAAGTGATCGTATTTTAATCACTGGATTATCAGGATCTGGTAAGACTACATTACTTAAGTTACTCTCTGGGGTCATACAGCCGTCTTCTGGAGGAATTTATGTAAATAATTTCTCTTTTAAAGGAATGCGCCCTAATGCCTACAGATCAAAAATAGGTCAGGTATTACCAGAACAAAATCCTTTTGAAGGCACCATATTAGAAAATATAAGTTTTGGCAATCCAGAAGTATCTACAACTCGCGTTAATGATATTATTAAAATAGTAGGTCTTCAAGAATTTGTGCGCACGCAACCTAATGGGTTACAAACTCAATTATTTCCTGAAGGTCAAAAAATTCCACATACGATTTCTAAACGTATACTGCTCGCAAGATCAATAGTACATAACCCTAAAGTATTATTACTCAAGGATGCTTTGGAGCATTTTGAAGAGAACGAAGCTAGAGAAATTATAGCCTATCTCTCTAGCCCAGAGAGACCCTGGGCACTAGTAATAGCAAGTGGTAATAAAGACTGGCAAGCTATGTGCAATAAACACATAGTACTGGATGGAGGTAATATTATTTCAAATAAATAACTAAGCGATGCTTAATATATCTAATAATCAACTTAACAAGCGAGTAGATGTAGAGGACTACTCTGCCTTTGCTCAAGCACATAAAACCAGACATTATAAATACTTTAATAGGTTTTTACTCACGTTTGCTATTATAGGTGTCATCGTGTTATTTTTACCATGGACACAAAATGTTAATGGTAAAGGATATGTAACAACGCTAACTCCAGACCAAAGACCACAAACAATACAATCCCCTATTCCAGGCCGTGTAGAGCAATGGTATGTGGTAGAAGGTGACTATGTAGCAAAAGGAGATACTATCTTAAGGATCTCTGAGATTAAAAATGAATATCAAGATCCACTCCTTGCAGAACGTACGAGACAACAACGTGATGCAAAGAGTAATGCTGTAGGTTCTTATAAATCCAAGGTAACTGCACTAGAAAATCAATTAGGAGCACTGCAACGTGAACGTGGATTAAAATTACAACAGGCAGAAAATAAACTTAAGCAAGCTCGTTTTAAAGTACAAAGTGATAGTATTGATCTTGTCGCTGCTGCAACAAATCGAGATATTGCTTTAAAACAATTTGACCGCACCGCTACACTTCAAGCCGAAGGATTAAAATCTACGGCAGATGTAGAGGACAAAAGACTTAAATTACAAGAAACAGAAGCAAAACTAATCTCTCAAAACAACAAGCTACTTGCGAGTGAGAATAATGTTCTCAACACAGCCATAGAGATAACGAGAACCAGCGCAGAGTATGCAGAGAAGATAAGTAAAGCACAAAGTGATAAATTTAGTGCATCTAGTGCACAGTATGACACAGAAGCTCAAGTAAGTAAACTAGCAAATGCAAGTACAAACTATGAGCTACGTAGTGCCCTTCAATACATCACAGCTCCTCAAAATGGCTTCATTAATAAAGCCATAAAAGCAGGACTAGGTGAGACCTTTAAAGAAGGTGAAGAGCTAGTAGGCATCATGCCCTCAGACTATGAGCTGGCTGTAGAGACCTTTGTAAGACCTATAGATTTGCCTCTCATACATAACGGAGAACATATCCGTGTGCAGTTTGATGGATGGCCAGCAATTGTTTTTAGTGGCTGGCCAGATGCATCCTTTGGAACTTATGGAGGTACTGTAGTTGCTGTAGAAACGTTTATAAGCAACAACGGAAAATTCAGAGTATTAATAGCCCCAGATCCACAAGAAGAAGCCTGGCCAAAAAATGTACGTGTAGGCTCTGGTGCACAAACCATCGCATTACTTCAAGACGTTCCTATCTGGTACGAACTATGGAGACAGCTCAATGGTTTTCCTCCAGATTATTACTTACCAGAAGGCACGTTAACTCCTAGAAAAGAGAAAAAATGAGATTAATTATAAAATATACAGTATTTGTTTTGTGTTACGCTTTCGCGAAAGCGGGAATAGCACAAACACCTGTATTATCTCCACAAACCATCTCTTTTGAGGAATACTTAGGATATGTAAAACAGCATCATCCACTGATCAAGCAAGCCGAATTAGTACTAAGTTCTGGAGAAGCAAACTTGCTAAAAGCTAAAGGCGGATTTGATCCAAAAATAGAAGTAGATTATGATCGCAAGAAGTTTAAGGATATAGAGTATTACGATCAACTCAATGCTACTTTTAAAATACCTACTTGGTATGGAATCGAACTAAAAGGGAATTTTGAAGAAAATAGTGGTGAGTTTCTTAACCCTAATCTCAACGTTCCTGAAGATGGCCTTTATAGCGCCGGAGTCTCCTTTGCACTAGCACAAGGACTTCTCATTAATGAACGCATGGCTACATTAAAAAAAGCACGGTTTTTTGAACAACAAACAGTTGCAGATCGTGACTTGCTAGTGAATAACTTAATTTATGAAGCGAGCTTAGCTTATTTTGACTGGGTAGAAACAGAAAATGAAAAAGCTATTTATGATACCTTTTTAAAGAATGCCACTACTAGACTTGATGCGATAACACGCAGCGTGTCAGAAGGAGATAAAGCTGCTATAGATATCACAGAAGCTAGAATTACAGCACAAACTAGACGCCTAGACTTGGAGGCATCTTCTCTAAATGCGCAAAAGGCACGTCTTATTGCTAGCAATTTCTTGTGGATAAATGGTATACCACTAGAAATACAAGAAGCTGTGTATCCAGAACGACCTGAACTTTCTGTTCTAGATGCCTCTCTGTTACTGGTAGGTATAACAGATACTTCAGTTTTTTTAAACAACCATCCTAAGCTTAAAAGTCTAGATGCAAAGATAGATGGACTTGAGGTAGACCGTTTTTTAAAGAAAAACAAATTACTTCCTAAAGTAAACTTACAGTATAATTTTTTATCTCCTGAAGCAGACAGGATAGATGGATTTAATACAGCAAATTACAAGGCTTTTCTAGATGTAAGTTTTCCCATTTTTTTACGTAAAGAACGAGGAGATGTCAAACTTGCAGCTCTTAAAGTTCAAGATGCCGAGTATGAACGCACCGCAACTTCCCTAGCTATAAAAAACAAACTTGACGCCACAGAGGCAGAGATAACATCGCTCTTAGAACAAAACAACCTCATCACTGAGATCGTAGTAGATTATGAAGCTCTTGTACAAGCAGAAGAACGTAAATTTTTTCTAGGCGAAAGCTCTCTATTTTTAATCAATTCTCGTGAGCAAAAATTAATCGATGCAAGACTCAAGGCAAATACTCTGGCTGTAAAAGAACTTACAGCAAAGGCAAAATTATATAATGCAGCTGGCCTGTAATTGATATTTACTAGGTTATTGGCAAAAATTTAGTTAAAATTTTTAATATTTGCTATTCTACTGAAAAAAAAATATAAAAAGACAACATAATTTCATAATTTTAGGACATCTTTCTACTAACAGGAAGAATGAACTACAAAACACTATGAAATTACACACTTACAAGTACGCCGTGCTGCTGCTCCTAAGCATCTTTGCTTTAGGATGCTCTGACAGCGAAGATCCAGAATCATCAAGCCAGACTCCTCCAGAAGAGGAGACACCTGTTGAAGCTGCAAACATAGATATTCCTGGCACTGTTAGAGATATTACATCTGCAGATCTTGTTTCAGAAATGGGAATAGGCTGGAACTTAGGAAATAGCCTTGATGTAAAAGATGCAGATAAAACATTATGGGGAAATCCATTACCATCTCAAGCAATTATAGACAAAGTCTATAGTATGGGCTTTAGAACATTACGAGTTCCTGTAAGCTGGAATTGGGACATGCAGTCTACTGCACCGTATACCGTTAATGAAGACTTTTTAACGCAAGTTCAAGAAACTGTAAACTTCGGTATAAGTAAAGGAATGCACGTAATTATAGACGTTCATCATGATGAAGACTGGTTACGCCCTACAAATGCAGCTGCACCTACAGTGAAGCCTCGCCTTGCAAGTCTATGGACACAAATTGCAAATCGTTTTAATGCTTATGGTGATAAGCTTATTTTTGAAACGCTTAACGAGACAAGACTTCTTAACTCACCAGAAGAATGGTCTGGAGGTACTGAAGAAGGAAGATCTGTTATTAATGAATATCATGAGACAGCACTTAATGCTATAAGAGCTACAGGAGGAAATAATGCAAGACGTCACGTTATGATGAGTACGTATGCTGCAAGTACTCTCCCAGTAGCAATGAACGCTCTTGTAGTACCAGATGATAGTAATATTATCATTTCTCTACACACTTATTTTCCTTGGCAATTTACGGGTGAAGAAGGAGGAACTACAGAGTGGGGAACAGACCAAGAAAAAGCTCAACTTGAAAATGAATTTGAATACATAAAAAATAAGTGGGTTGTACAAGAAGGCAGACCTGTAATTTTAGGAGAATGGGGTGCAAGAGATCGTTCAAACCTTGCTAACCGTGAGGCATACGCACAATTTTATGTAGAGAAAAGTATGGAGCGTGGTTTATTACCAATTGTTTGGGATGATGGAGGAAACTTTAGACTTTTAGACAGACAGAATCTAGACTGGCACTTCCCATCAATAGCAGACATAATTGTTGAAGCTGCAAACTAATACTTAAACAACAAGAGCATATAAAAAAAGCGCCGTTTCATATAGAAACGGCGCTTACTTTTTAATTGTATTTGAAGATTTACTTACTCGTAATATTGTCTAGCGCTTCTTTTACCTTCTTTCGATTATCGCTACCTCGACGGTCTATTAATTTGTTAAAAGGATCTATTCCAGCTTCCACTGGTTTTTCCTTTACAATAATATCAAAGCTATTCTTTATATCCTCAACTTTTACTTTTTGTAAATACAGTACATTTTCTACACCAGTTTCTTGGTCCTCCTCTCCAAAAACTCCTAGTTCAATATAATCTGCTAGCGGTAGTGATGCTATAGCATCTTCCTCACCTTCTGGTGTAAAAGAAAGACTATCACCGGAAATAGACTTGTATTCTTTCTTTCCTTTCTTTGTAGAGCGATATTTACTTATGATTGCATCTATATGTACTGCATAGCGACCATCTGGCAATGCTGTATAGGTAGCATCTTCTACTTTGTTATCATAAAGGGTGATCGTCTCAAACATATCTGTAATTAGATATTTTAGTGAGTCTGGAGTTACAGCTCTCATATCATCTACAAACTCTGTGGCTACTGGATAAGGGCGCCCCTTAAATTGATACTTCTCTGCAAAACGTTTTGCAACACCATTAAACACGTCCTCTCCCAGGTAATCACTCATTGCATATAAAACTAGAGACCCCTTCTGGTAATGTATGTACTGTTGGTTCTCATTGTACATTAATGGCTGTTCCTTAATCTGCTCGCCAGTTCTACCTGTAAGATATCCATCCATCGCGTCTTTTAAGAAACGACGCATCTGGTTTTTACCGTAGGTTTTCTCAAGCACCTTGAGTGAGCTATACTCAGACATACTTTCTGAAAGCAGTGTAGCTCCTTTAGCCTGTGCTCCTATTACTTGATGTGCCCACCACTGGTGTGCTAGCTCATGTGCCGTTATGGCTAGCGGATAATCTACCGCATCTTGATCCTCATCATCTACATCTGCCACAAAACCTACTCCTTCACTAAAAGGAATCGTATTTGCAAAGGCTTGAGCAAAACTTCCATATCCTTTAGGAAACTCAATGATGCGCACTTGTTTATGTTGATATGGGGTATAGTTTTCATTATAATATGACAATCCCTTTTTCATACCATTCATCATACGGTCAAGATTATAGGTGTGGCCAGGATGATGATAAATCTCAAGGTTAACCCCTTCATATTCTTCTCGCATTACTTCATACTCTGCACTTAAAAAAGAGTAGAAATTAAGCATTTTTGAATCCATTTTATAGTGGAAATACCTTCTTCCATCCTCTTCCCACTCCTTGATAAGATATCCTGGTGCAATAGCAATTTGCTCTGGAGAGGTACTCAATGTTGCCTCAAAGTCTATCCAGTCGCTATAACCACCTATATAATTGCGATCTCTCGCTCCAGGTGCATCTGGATCTGGCAAACGATCCTTAGGAGCTAGCTCATATTTTTCACGCAACTGTGTATTTCTCAATTCAAAATTATCATCATAACCTATAGAAGGAAACATCGCATAATTTACAAAGGTTCCATTAGTAGAAACGGGCGACTTATCATCTAGAAATTTGTTCTCCTCATTATGCATCGTAAACTTAAAAACTAAGGTGTCTCCAGGCTGCATAGGCTTGCTAAAAGCGTACATCTTATAATTATAATCTTCATTATCATAAACTACTTCTGCTTCTCTGTCTAAGGTGATTTCTGTAGGATAGTCTGTGAGATTTACATGTAAAGTATCTATGGCAACGCTATCCTTATTAACCATGGTAAAGGTTGCTCCCGCTTTAAAATCTCTAATTTTTGGATATATATCCATAAACGTATTTACAGCGATAAGCCTAGGTTGTGGTATCCCTGCATACCTTCCTAACTCTTTTTCGGCTTGTACAAATAATTCTTCGCGCTGCTTCCCTGTAAGTAACTCATTCTCCACATTATTAATGTACCATGAGTAACTACCTATGCTTAAAAATATCACTAGAGAAACGATAGCTGTGGCTATGATGGGAGTAGATAATCTCGCTTTCACGAAAGCGAGACGCCCCTTAACATTTGTCCCCATACCGCGTCTATAAAATAAAAGAGCCGCCATCAAAAGAATAACTCCAAATGAAATCCAATACACTCTAAATGTATAGAAACGAGGCAATACAGTGCCGTAACCATCAAAATCTGAAGGACTGGGTGTACCACCAGAATTGAAGTCATAAATAGCTTGCTCTACTCCAAGAGCAACTTGCAATAGCGGAATCGCAACAGCAATGACTAGCAAAGTCACAAGGCCTATCCATTTATTTTTAATCAATGTATGTACCAAAAGTGCCATCAAAATCCATGGAATATATTTCCAAATATTAATTAAAAAGGCTTGAAATATATAAAGGTCTAACTGATAATCATGAAAACCTTTGGCCGTTTGAAATGCAAGACCACAAAGAATAAGCACAACTTGTAAAAAACCTGTCATGAGAAGTAGTGAGACCCCTTTTGATACTATAAACACCCAATCTTTTGTAGGCGTTACATCTACTATCTGATTAAGATGAGCTACTCTAGAGCGATCCATCAAAAATCCAGCATATAAATGAATAAGTAAAAATGAAAATATAACAATGTATGCAGATGGCTCTGCTAGCATTGTCCACGTTTTTGGCAGTATAGCCGTGTTAAAAAAGAGCTGAGAAAAACTCATCATTACAATGGTAAGTACAATGGCTAAGAAAGTGACAATTATAAATGGCCAGCCAGTAATTATAAATTTAGTATCACTTTTAACTAATAGCCACAAGGTTTTGAGTTGACCCACAAAGGAAAAATCTGTAGTCACAACTGGCATTTCAACGCGTTGCACTTTACTAAAATTTTTCTTAGTTGTTTTTACTGTCTTTTTCTTAAAAAGACGAATGGTCATTGCATGTTGAGAAAAATTGAAGCGTGCTATAACTCCAAGTAAAATTGTAAAGGATATTGTTGCCCATAATAGACGGTTATAAAGTAACGCCCCTACCATAGGAATGGAACGAGTATTTTGCTCTATAGGTGTCCAATATTCTGTTGCATCTGCAAGTGGCAGTACTGCTAGAGGATCCAATAACGAATACCAAAATTTATCATCTGCACTATCTGACATACTAGTAACTATGAGCTCCATGATAATCATAGTTAGTATTGCCATGAATCCTATATTTATGTTACGCGTGAATACGACAATAGCAAACACTATAGCACTATAAAAAAGCACATTAGGAAAAATAATAAATGCAAAAGGTTGTACATAGTTCCATAAATTAAAAGGTCCCAAAAGAGTATCATTGGATCCTGGAAGCGTAGACGCAAACAGAAGCCCTAACATGGTTGCAATAGCTATTATTAAATTAACGGTTATCGCTGCCGAAAATTTAGCTAGTAAATACTGTACTTTAGTAAGTGGATATGAGTATAATACATTATGCATATTATTCTTAAAATCCCTATCTATAGTCCCGCCAGTAATTGATGGAATTAATAAATAAGCGAGTAAAGACAGTTCTGATAGCATAACCGTAATTGACAAAGGGCTAGTCAAATATACGTTACTAGTAACAGTGGCATTATCACTACTTAAGACACCTAGCTCAGATGCCATAAGTAAGACACCTAGCAAGAACATGATGGCAGCAAAAATGTAAAAAAGTGGTTTCTTAAACCACGTTCTTATTTCGTGTAGATATATTGTGCTAAACATATTAATAGACGTTTTCTGGTTTGTTCTGATTTAACGTTGTAAAATAAACATCCTCTAGTGTTGCTGCTACAGCCTCAAAACCTTCTCCAGGTGATTCTTTACTATACACTCTCACATCAAGATCGTTAGTATCATTAAAACTTGAAGAAATAACGTTATGCTCTTCTTGCAAAGCATCTATATGTTCTCTTGAAGCCGAAATTTTCCAAATACTACCAGCAAGACCTTGTACAAGCTCTTTTGGTGTGCTTTGAGATAAGATTCTTCCTCCATTAAGAATAGCCATATCCGTGCACAGCTCTTTTACATCATCTACAATATGGGTAGAAAAAATAACTATGTGATTTGTACCTATCTCTCTTAATACATTTAAAAATCGATGTCTCTCTGCAGGATCTAGTCCTGCTGTAGGTTCATCTACAATTATAAGCTTAGGATTGTTAAGTAAGAGTTGTGCAATACCAAAACGTTGTTTCATCCCTCCCGAGTAACCTGCAACGTGTTTATCGCGCACGTCACTAAGGTTTGTAACCTCAAGTGCCTTGTCTACAATTGCATTGCGTTCTGCTTTATTTGTAATCCCCTTTAAACTAGCAAAATAATGTAAGAGGTCGCTTGCGCTCATTTTTGGGTATACCCCAAATTCCTGTGGTAAATAGCCCAAGGTTTTTCTAAACTCTATTTTATTGTTAAGAATATCAAGTCCGTTAAAATCAATGCTACCTGCATCTGGTTCTTGAAGCGTGGCAATGGTTCTCATAAGAGATGATTTTCCTGCACCGTTAGGCCCCAAAAGACCAAACATTCCTGCTTTAATATCTATAGTTACATCTTCTAAGGCTTTTACACCATTGCTATATGTTTTTGAAACATTCTTTAAACTGAGAATCATACCTGTTGCTTTTTAGTTGTAGCATAGGTATGACTTATATAGCGTTTGTTACAAGTAATTATATAAATAAAAAGAAATAGACACCTACATCGCTATCGATTGAGACTAGAAGAAAATAATATGTAAACGTAGAAATTCATAAAAACCAAAAAAGGCTCCCATTTCTGGAAGCCTTTGTGGGCGCAGAGGGATTCGAACCCCCGACCCCTTGGGTGTAAACCAAGTGCTCTGAACCAACTGAGCTATGCGCCCCGATATACAATAATCAGATAGCAATAAAATTTTGACTAGTGCCTTTATCTCAATGCGGGTGCAAATATAGAATTAAACTTTAATAGTGCGAAATTTTTTTTCAAAAAAAATTATTTATTATTTCAAACACACATTGTCTGCTTAATTATAATTTTTCTGTAATTCTTGTGTGAAGATGTTATTAATGATTAAAATAGTTCACAATATATCCATTGTTCTCAGATGTTCTTTATAGAAATCTTAGAAATCGATTTTTAAAATTAAAAAAATAAAGAGTATGCTAAACGGCACAACCACTTCATCATATTTGCATATATTAGTAGTAAAATATTAATTATTTGAACTATATATCTCTCAAAGATGAGCTCGATCTTACTGTAGAAGACATACTACAACTTGATAAAATCAAGATCATAAGGCTACAAAAACAATTGAAAGCTAAGGCTGTTTTAGAGGGCCAGAGCAACTTAGGTGAACTATCGGAATTGCTCAATGATTTAGAAAGAATTGAAATAAGAGAAGCTCATGTGTTTATAGAAAGACATCTCTGGCTAAAATACATTGTCTTAAACAATGCTGGCGAAATTACAAACTCTTCTTTTCAAAGTACTTTTGACCCACGAAAAGCGAGTCCAGAAGCACTAGTTTTTATAAATCAATTTTTAAAAGAAACGGTAACTCCTGCGCTTTCTTACCTTCTTAACGATAAAAAATATTACAAGATATTAAAGATTACAGAGCAGCAGCATCTTTTCTCTGAAGAGGTGCGCCAGAAGTTTATATCCTTTTTTAAAAATAAACTTCAGCTAGCTCTCGCTCACTTGAAAAATTCAAGTATGCAAGATCCTCCTCAAAAAATAGCCTTTCTAAAAGAGTTGAATTATACTTTGGCGATGAATGTATTCATAGAGCCCTTAGTTCTTGACATTATAAATGTTAACACTGAAATAATATCTCACTATAAATTGGGTAAAGAATGGGGAGTTAATAACAATCCATCTTGGGATTATGCCTCTCAAGTTATGATATGCTTTGGCAGGTTGACACCTGCAAACCCTGAGTTACAAAGCATGTTTAGACAAAATTCTCAGGTTTCAAAGTCGGAGAGAAATCAACTTCTAAACAATAATTATGCAACGAGATCTTCTGATTCAAACTTTCGAGACACAAGAAGCAAGAAAAAGAATAATGAAGGATCTTCTGTTTGGACTGTGATACGTGTTATAGTAATCCTTTTTGCGGTGATAAGAGTCCTAATGGCTCTTACAGGAAGTAGTTCTAACTCTCAAAAGCAAAACCATATTCCTAGAACCTACGTCAACACTACGACCTATGAAGATTTTGTAAAAACGGCAAAAGAAAAACACCAAGCCCGAATAGATAAAATAGCTCTTGACGATAATAATACTGATGAAGCCCTTAACAAAGAATTAGATAAACTAGAAAAAAGTGGTCTATCTCAAAATGAAGTTATCATTTCTACCAATCGTGAAAAATCAAAAGCTATCCCAGGTAATAACGATAGAGATTATCAAGATAGTCATATTAGGTTTTTATATAGTTTAAAAAACAAAGTGTTAAGAGGAGACCGAGAAGGAGATAATTTAAGTCTAGCAGAAGCGCGTAGCATTATGCTTAATCCATATCCAAAAACATTTGACCCAATTCCTTCACCATCAAATGGCGATTCTTTTATAAAAGTAGTAAACAGAACAGGAAAACGACTTATCATATTCAAATTAAAAAATGGTCGCGATCAAGCCAAAATGATATCTGCCAGCTCACAAGAAAAGCTCACATTTACAAATGGTGACACTATAATTTTCTATTCTGGGAGCAATTTTCAAATAAATAATTTCTCTACGTTCCGGAAATTTCAAGATATTTCTCATTTATATGTACTTAAAGATATAAACGAGAAATCAAGAATTATGGTACGTCCATTTAAAGATAATGATGATGAAAATGCTGGATATCGATTTAAGAGGAAAGAAAGCCTTCTCTTAAACAAACTTACACTAGACCAACTAGAAAATATAGATTTACTATACACTCAATATTACAAGGAAAATTATAGTCCAAAGTAATTTTGAATTATTTTAAACCTGTTTTAGATTCATCTTCAAACTTTTTAGAGTCAGGGGACGTTGGTAAAAGATTTGACAAAGCATAAACTACAAATTTTAACGCTTTATAATTTTTATCACGCATTGCGATCTCACCATCTTTTATAAGCGATTGCGCATGCGACTTATCTGTAAATGTAGTCTCATTCTTAATGCTTAAAAAATAGAGAATAAAGTTCTCGTCTTTGGATTGAAACATTGTGTTTTGTAGACTCCTCAATTCTTTTATTTTTGCTCTTATCAAAAATTTATCCCCAGAATTAATAACTTCCTTTTCATTTTTAATAATTTCCTCAAACTGCAATTTAAATTGCTCAGAAGGGTTCTTTGTAAACTCGTTAACCATGCCTAATTTTATTAAGGTGTAGTCCTTTATTTCTTTAGCTATCGTTTTATTCCTAGTAAGAGCATCAAAATCATAAATTAATTTTCTCTTTTGATCATCAAGCTGATATTTCTTATCTGAAATATCATCTTCCTCAATAAGGCTAGCTTCTATCTGAATCTCAATCAAACCCTGCCTAATTTTATTAAGAGTATTAGAAAATTCAAACGCTTCCTTATCGTTACTACTCGCGATCATCTCTTCTACATCGACCAAAATATTTTGTACATCACGATGTATTTTGTGAATACTTATAACACGCTCAGACTCGCTAAAAATATTACTGAACTCTTGATCACAAGACTGTAAGTATGCATTTACGCTAAGTTCTCTAGATTCTGTTACTTCTATTTCAATTTCAATATCTGTTCCTTGCACAAGGTCTTCTTCTAAGTGTTCTCCAGTAATCTCAATATACCCAATACTAAGCCCAGAACTAGGTAAGCCACTTGATTTTCCTTCAATGATATTAATAGACATGCTAGATGTAGAACCTTTTAAAATACTCTTTGAGGCCGTTTTGTAAATTTTCTTTTTGAGGGGTAGTATACTTCCTTTTTTAAAGATATTCTCAAGCCTTGTTACTTTTGCCTCCTCATCATCTATCTCCATACAGATATCATTAGGCAAAGGCTGCCCTTGCACATTATAACTACCCTGAGTTATGGTAATGGCACTGTATGATTTTAATACATTATGCTTTTCGTCTAAGAATTGGATTTTAAATGAATTGTGCCCTCTACTTATTAACGGTACAAATTCTGAAAAACCTGAAGAATTATAAGGTTTTATACCAGAGTCATAACCTCCATCAGATCGAGTAATTCGATACTTTTGAGCGGTTCCTACTGTTATTTTTGCGGTGATTAATTCCTCTTCATCTCTAGATTGTTGTTCATAAAAAAAAGCACATTCTAGTGTATCTTCACTATCATCCTTATCCTCGCTTGTAGGCTCTTCAATAAGATTAGATGGTTTTGAACCAGCATAATAGCAAGCGCCCTCTACAACTGCCGAAGTAGGATCTATACTATCATCTACAGTCACTCCCACACATTGTTTAAGTTGTTCTCTTACGCAAGGGATATAAGTACTTCCTCCTATCAAAATAATTCTATCTATAGCTGTTGCTGCTAGGTTATTTGAAGCAATAACCTCCTTTACAAAAGCAATGGTTTTATCTACGTCAGGCTTTATAAGCATTTCAAAATCAGACCTTTCTATAGTAAAATATTCTACAATAGTAGTCCCTTCAATTTCTATATCTAGTTCAATTTCTGTACTAGACTGTACAGAAAGTTCTTTCTTAGCTTCTTCTGCAATATTGAGCAGTTCAAAATATGCGCCCCTATGCGCATACGTTTTTTGTTTTAAGCGCTTCCATAAATCAGATACTCCTAGCGTACGCTCTATGAATGGAATTATTAACTTTTCAACAATAACAGTATCAAAATCAGCACCGCCTAAGAAATTATCACCAGCATTGTCTATAACCTTAATTTCACGTTCATCTACACTTACTAGCGCAACGTCAAAGGTGCCACCGCCTAGATCATACACAATCCATTTTTTCTCTTCGGTAACAACTACATTAGATTTATTTGCAAAAGCTAGACACGCTGCTATAGGTTCTTGTAGTAAGACAACTTCTTTAAAACCGGCTTCATATCCTGCTTTCTTCGTTGCATTAGATTGTATCGTATCAAATGAAGCTGGAATTGTAATCACTACTGTCTCAAAAACTTCATCACCCACAAAATTCTTTAACTCTCTAAGAATAATAGCAGATAGATCTATAGGACTTTTTGTTTCATCAATAGCAGGAATATAGTAGGTTTCTTCGGAGCCCATCTTACGTTTAAATAGCATGCACACATTAGAGGCATCTTTTTCAAGATAATCTACAGCCTTGTCACCCACAACAGTCCTACCTCCTCTAAAAGCGATACAAGATGGAAGCGTTTGCTTAAGTCCCAGTGGGTTATTAAATAATCGTACTTCGCCTTGATTCATTTTGGCTACTAGACTGTTTGTCGTTCCCAAATCTATTGCAAAATCTATTGTCTTCATCGTTAGTCTACTATTACAATTCCTTTTTGTACCAGTTTTATTTCTCCAGATTTATCTTTTTTATAAATTACTGGCTTGAGTACTTTTATTATTTTTGAATGAGCCGTTAACTCACTATTTAAACGAGCATCTAGATCCGTCATCTCATTTTTATAAATAGTATCTATAGGATCTATAACCTGATATCCTTTCTGCTCTAGCTCAAAGTCTAATCGATCTAATGATCTTTCTAAACCCTTTATTTCAGCTTTTAAACACTTCTCCTTAATAGCAAAAATCTGATTGATAATTTCTTTCATAATATAATATTTAAAAATATCGCTACACCACCTCTGCCACTACAAAAGTGCTACCTCCTATAAATATAAGATCACTTGTATCAGCTGTCTTTTTTGCAGCACTAAATGCATCTTTGACACTAGGATACGCCTTCCCACTTAATCGATGACTCTCCGCTGTTTTTTTTAATGATTGCACCTCCATTCCTCTCGGCACATCAGGTTTACAAAAATAATAAGTTGCATAACTTGGAAAAAGAGGCAGTATGCTCGATACATCTTTATCAGATACGATACCTAATACAATATGCAACTTTTTATACTTCTCCTTACTTAGCTGTTCCATCACATAAGTAAGCCCCTCTTTATTGTGTCCTGTATCGCAAATCACTCTTGGTAATTCTTGTAATATTTGCCAGCGTCCTAAAAGCCCTGTGTTCTTGACTACATTTTTAAGCCCTTTTGCAATGTGTTGTATTCCTACATGAAAATCTGCACCTTGCAATACTGAAAATGCTACCTGAACAGTTCTAATATTATGTTTTTGATAAGAACCTATCAAATCAGATTTCATAGGCATTAAATCAAAATCGTAGGCTTTGTATAATGTTGCGTTACGCTTTCGCGAAAGCGTTCTAAAAACATCTTCTGTATCCTCATGATACTCTCCTATTACCACTGGAACACCCTCTTTTATAACTCCAGCTTTTTCGGTAGCGATAAGTGGCAATGTGTCACCCAGAAATTGAGTATGGTCAATGCCTATATTAGTGACAACAGATAGTACAGGTGTTATAATATTAGTAGCATCTAGCCTACCTCCTAGGCCCACTTCAATAATAGCAATAGCTACTTTTTTTGTAGCAAAGTATGAGAAAGCCATTCCTACCGTCATTTCAAAGAAAGACAATTGGTGCTCTTCAAAAAAGGCTTTGTGCTTTTTTACAAACCCCATGACAAATTGCTTACTTGCCATCTCTCCATTAATCTTGATGCGCTCTCTAAAGTCTTTGAGATGTGGAGATGTATACAGACCTACCGTATATCCAGCTTCTTGCAATACAGATGCCATCATGTGGCTAGTAGATCCTTTACCATTAGTCCCAGCAACGTGAACTGCTTTAAACTGAGTATGAGGATTACCTAGGTGTTCTGATAATAATTTAATATTATCCAAATCTGCCTTATAAGCAGCTGCTCCTTTGCGTTGATACATTGGTAATTGAGCAAATAGCCAATCTAAAGTTTCTTGATAAGTGATAATGGGTCGCTTTTAAGTGTATGTAAAGATAGGTAGATATTACCTAGGTAAATAACGTGAAAGACTGAGAGCATTATAAATCGCTCCATTAATAAGAAAAAACCTATTAGTCTGAGAGACTAAAACGATATACTATTTTTCCTATTTGCTTGGACGGCGCACCGGAGTCTGCATTAAACTTTGTTGCTAGCGCTGCGGCTTTTGCTGGCTCAAGAAGACAGCGAGTATTATTAGTAGTCCCACGTACTCCAGGAGTTGCTTTAATAACTTTTCCGTTACGATCTACCTCGATACTTACAACTACAGTACCTGCTTCGTTACACTCTTGCTGGCGCTTAGGCTTCCCAAGTGCTTTACGACCTCCTAATTGGTAATTACCATCACCATCAAGCCCTTTTCCAGTTCCGTAGTAGCTTGAGGCATTAGGATCCCCATTAGGATCACCTTTATCTCCCGCTTTGTTATCATCACCTTCTCCTGCTTGTGAAGCTCCATCGCTTTTTGGCCCGTTAATTAATGCATCTAAAGCACTCGTAGTAGATTTATCTGGTTTTGGATCTGGCTTTGCCTCCTCTACTGGTTTTTCAATAGGCTTTTCTTTTGGTTTTTCAACCTTTGGCGTAGGCTTCTCTTTTGGCTTTTCTTCTATAACGGGAGCATCTTCAATATCTTGAGTTACTACCTCATCCTTAATCTCTGGCTCTTGCACTGTAGGCTTAGGCTGTGGAGCCGTATTTTTAGGTGCTGAAGCTATTGGTTTTGTAGGTTGCACATTACCAGACCCTACCTCAGACGTACCAAAGTTTACAGCAATCCCTCCTTCTTCAGGTGGATCGAGATATTTCATCCCCACTACAAACATGAGCAATAGTATGATAGCCATTACAATAGTGCTTATGGTAAAGGATTTACGTTTATGTATGGTATCTAAGAATGCCAATTGACGAATAGAAAAAATTAAAAATTAAGCTTTCGCGAAAGCGTATAAAAAAGAAATATCAACTAATTAATTAGGACGTACCGCAAGGACAATTTTGTATTTATTGCGGTTTGCAATATCCATTATCTTAACTGCATTCTCGATAGGAACCCCCTCTTCTGCTCTTAAAATAATAGTTGGCTCTTCTACTCCTGCAAGTTCGCTTGTAATAAACCCTTCAATACTATTCTCACTTACACGTTCTTTATTAACGTAGTAATCTAAGTCTTTTGTAATACTTACAGAGAGGTTTTGTTTATTACTGGTTTTCCCTTTTGCTTTAGGCAAAATTAGGTCTAGAGCGTCAGGCGTAATGGCAGGTGAGGTTAAGAGAAAGAATACAAGTAATAGAAAGACAATATCTGTCATACTACTCATACTGAACTCTGGGCTCACTTTATTTCTTCCGCGCAGGTTCATATTAGCTTGGCTCGTTTAGAAGATCTAAGAAATCTACAGCATTTGCTTCCATAGAGTGCACTACTTTATCTGTGCGCACTACTAAGTGGTTGTAACCCATATAAGCAATTATACCTACGATAAGACCCGCTACGGTTGTGGTCATTGCCGTATAGATACCTTCGGCTAGTGTTCCCATTTCTGCTTGTCCTGAGCTTGTAGCTAGTGTATGAAAGGCAAGTACCATACCGATTACAGTTCCTAAAAACCCAATCATAGGTGCAGCTCCTGCTATTGTAGCAAGTACACTTACATTGCGTTCTAGCTTATATACCTCAAGTTTACCTTGGTTCTCTATTGCTGTATTGATATCCTCAAGAGGACTACCTATACGAGAGATTCCCTTTGCAGTAAGTCTTGAAACCGGTGAGTTTGCTTGAGCGCAATATATTTTTGCTCCTTCAATATTACCAGATTGAACATTATCGCGTATTTGATTCATAAAGTTGCTGTCAACTTTAGACGCTGCTTTGATTGCAAATAGGCGTTCAAAATAAATATAAATAGCAACAAATAGCAGTACAAAAAGTACTGCTATTATGATGATTCCTGCTGTACCACCTGTGATAAGCAAGTCTATTATTGATAAAGTCTGCTCTACAGGCTCATCTGTTGTAAGAACGTCTGCTGCATCTTGAGCGCCGTCTTGTAATAAGGTATAAATCATAAATTAGGTCGTTGTGACTTTAATATGAAACGATGGTTATGATATTAAATTGTCCGAGATTAAGATGCCATTGTTCCTCCCGTAAGAAGAACAAAAGCAATTGCACCTGCTGCAAAACCGATAAATGCTAACCATGTTATTTTCTTAAGGTACCAGATAAAATCGATACGCTCCATTCCCATTGCTGCAACACCAGCTGCAGATCCTATAATGAGCATACTTCCACCTGTTCCAGCAGAATATGCGATAAAGTGCCATAGTAAACTATCTGTAGGCGCTTCATACATACCCATTGATGCCGCTACTAAAGGAACGTTATCAATAATTGCAGATAATATACCAAGGAGTACTACAACAACATCTTGATTAGGTACTGCTCCGTTTAAAATCTCGGCTACGTAGCGTAAAGTTCCCACTGGATCTCCAGATTCTGAAACTCCATATACTAAGCTCTCTAGTCCAGCAACAGCCATTAAAATTCCTAAGAAAAACAGGATGCTTGAAATCTCGATACGAGATAATGCTTTGTGAGCGCTGTATAAGTGCTTACGTTCTTTTGTAAAATCCTCTTCTGGGTGAATATATTCTGATACTAACCACACTACTCCTAGTGCAAGCATCATTCCCATGTAAGGAGGAAGGTGTGTTATAGTCTTAAAAATAGGCACAGATACAATCATACCTAGACCTAAGAAAAGCATTGTCTTACTACTTAGTAATCTTCCTGCTTCTTCATCTTCTTGTGTATCTACAATTATATCGCC
>ENA-ORXC01000477-ORXC01000477.1-marine-metagenome-genome-assembly--contig:-NODE-477-length-28606-cov-63.561008_pt1 | contig 28606 bp, 22 predicted proteins | sample MGYA00237865_ERZ511478 | MGnify/ENA metagenome assembly ERZ511478
AACATACTTTTAGCTTTTAGAATACCTTGCACAAGTACGTCTACTTCTTCTTTTGTGTTATAAAAAGCGAAACTAGCACGAACGGTACCCGGTATTTTAAAGAAATCCATAATAGGTTGTGCACAATGGTGTCCTGTACGCACCGCAATACCCAGTTTATCTAAAATACTACCCATATCATACGGGTGAATACCTTCTATATTAAATGAAATAACAGAAGTCTTATTTTTTGCCGTACCGTAGATTTTGAGTCCGTCTATCTTCAGTAACTCTTCCGTTGCGTATTCTAGCAATTCATGTTCATATTTAGCAATTTCCTCAAAGCCAATAGCAGTCATATAATCCAATGCGGCACCAAAAGCAATACCACCACAAATATTTGGTGTGCCCGCTTCAAATTTATGAGGCAAATCTGCGTATGTAGTTTTCTCAAAAGTAACTTCGGCAATCATTTCACCACCACCTTGATACGGAGGTAATTTATTGAGCCATTCTTCTTTGCCATATAACATACCTTCACCTGTAGGACCGCAGATTTTATGTGCAGAACAAGTATAAAAATCAACATCTAAAGCTTGAACATCTGCTACTAAGTGCGGAGCAGCCTGCGCGCCATCAATTAATACGGCAGCACCAACCTTATGTGCTTTTTCTATAATCTCCTCTATAGGATTAATAGTACCTAAGGCATTTGATATATGGTTACAGAAAACCAGTTTTGTATTATCGGATAATAGATCTTCATAAACATCCATCAGTAATTCCCCGTTTAGATTCATAGGAATAACTTTTAAGACAGCCCCTGTACGTTCACATAACATTTGCCATGGCACAATATTAGAATGATGCTCCATTGCTGAAACGATAACTTCATCTCCTTTTTTTATAAGTGATGAGAATCCGTTTGCAACAAGATTTATACTGTGCGTTGTACCCGAAGTAAAAATTATCTCATAAGATTTTGCAGCATTAAAATGCTTCTGAATCTTTATTCTCGCCTGCTCATACTTATCGGTAGCTTCTTGAGAAAGTGTATGCACCCCACGGTGAATATTTGCGTTGTAGTTTTGATAGTAATCTACAATAACATCTATAACCTGCTGCGGAGTTTGTGATGTAGCTGCATTATCTAAATAGACTAACGGCTTACCATTTACTTCTCGCTTAAGAATTGGAAAATCTTCTCTTATTTTTTTAATATCTAACATAGTCAATCTTCTTATATACAAAGATACCCGATAATGAAAACATATCGGGTATGAAGGGTATTGTAAATAGTATTAAAATCCTTTAAGGGCTACAAGTTCGTAAGAGAGAATTAGACCACAAGCCTTATTTAAAAGGTATTAATTTAAAAAACAGAATATGATGCCGATAATTGAAATACAGAATGATAAGCTTTACGATCGATAATACCAAAATCAGAATCTCCAAATAAATTTTTCAACCCTCTATAATATTGTAGACCGATATTTAAATCGTCATTTATAGTATAGCCAATACCAAGAACAGCCCCATAATCTAATTTAAAATCTCCAGAAGACCTGTAGACTTCAGAAAAAGATTCAGGCAAATCATCTCCTTTAGCTTTACTTACTGTATTTAAAAGAAAACTTACTTGTGGACCTGCATTTATATAAAAACGTTGTCCTACGTACCAGTTGAATATCAAAGGAACAGCAAGGTAATTTATTTTTTGCACGAGCTTAAAAGAATCTGCGCTTAACGGTTCTAAGTCAAAACTTCTATAATTTAAATCATATTCATCTACTTTCCCTACTGAAGAATACAACAGCTCTGGCTGAAACGAAAATTTAGAACTCAATGGTATCTCTACAAAAAGACCTGCATGAAATGAGGTTTTATAGTTGCTATTTTCATTATAAAAAGAATCTTTATCATCTATGTTAGAAACATTTAATCCTGCTTTTACTCCAAATCTAGATTCTTGAGCCCAGATAGCGGTATTAAAAATGAGAAAAGAAAGCACTAAAAAGTAGTGTTTTTTAATAATTAAATTGGTTGTTGGTTATTTTTTAGGAAGTTAATTTATAGGTAAAATACATCATAAAAAAGCGACACTGTTGAAGTGTCGCTTTTTTAAGTTTTATGGCAATTTTTATTGAAAAAACCTTATTCGAATAAGTAAACCGTTACTAATTAATGCTTCTGTAAAGCTTATGCTGATCATTATTATTGATTACCAAAAGAAATTGTCGATCAGCTTGCAATATTGATATTACCTTTCTTGTATCTCCATTTAAATAAAGACCAGTCTCCTTATTCGGAATTTCTTTAAACCGCCCTTTATTTTGACCCTTTAAATAAGTAGAAATACCGGCATCATACCTAGTTGTTTCTGGTTCTGACATGTGGTTGTTTCCTGCGAGAATTAAATCTTTAAATCCGTCTTTATCAAAATCTTCATATATAATGGCATTAACGGGCGACCTTTGTGCAGCATATTTAAAAGGTTCAAAACTAAAGTCTCCTTCACCATTATTAATAAATATTCCAGAGCGAAACTCAACTACTTCATAATGAAGCGATTCTTCTAAATCTTCTCCTATAATTCCTTCTAAATCACGACTGGCAAAATCTTGATAAGAAGTAATACGTTTCTCCAAATACGGTAATTGTTCTGTCATACAAGACTTTCCCCTAATGGGTACTTCTTTGCCTTTATATGTTTTTGCCAGCAAAATATCTTCACTACCGTTGCCATCAAAGTCTTTAGTGTAAATTTTAAAAGGATCTTCTTTAGAGGCATGAAATTTAGAATTGAGACCCAAGTTACCTGCTATAATATCCATATCTCCGTCTTGATCTACATCTTCAACCAAGATAGCGCTCCACCAACCAGAATGCTTTGCCAATTCTTTGTAGGTATCCTTTTGTAATAATTGTTCCCCATTGTTTACAAAGACCTCAACACCCATCCACTCGCCTGTAACGGTTAGATCTAACACTTCATCATTATTTATATCTGCCCAAGTTGCTGCGGTTACCATACCTATTTTCTCTAATTGCGGAGCAACATTAGCCGTTACATTTTTTAAAATTCCGTTTTCATTTTTTAAGATATAACTTTTTGGCGCTGTTGGGTATTTACCGGGTACTACCCTACCGCCTACAAAAAGGTCCAAATCGCCATCTTTATCATAATCACCTGAAATTACCACCGAACCAGAAGATGTTATTTTTGGCAGTCTATGAACCTCTCTTTTAAAATTTCCCTGTCCGTCGTTTATATATAACCGGTCTTGTAAATCATTAATATCGCTGTATGCTTCATAACTACCGCTAACAACATATAAATCTTGATCACCATCTTGATCTATATCTATAAAAAGCGCACCTTGATCTTCATAGTTTTTATCGGTCTTAAAATCTTTAATTCCTATTTCTTTAAAACCACCTGTGGGCTCAGCTAAATAAAGCTGCCCCGCCTGATTTTTTGCCCCTCCGATATACACATCGATTAGTCCGTCTTTATTTACATCTGCTTTCGTTACCGATGGTCCCGTCTGCGATAGTTTATTAGGCAAAAGAACTTGCAGGTCAAAGTCATTAAAATAAGCATCTTCATGCTTTGCCAACGAAGTTACCTCTACAAACAACGGTTTCTTTTCATCTTCAGGTTCATGCTTTAAAATTGCGTCATTAAAATGTATGGTCAACAATTTATTGGAGGTTACATCTTCAATTTTCTGAATTTTACCATCTGGCCAAAAAATTTCCAAATAGTCTATTGTTGAATTTTTTTCAAACCCAAAGTGAAGATTATTTGCTACAGATGAAAGGTACCCTCTGGCATTTATAAGTTGCCTTGCTAAACTAGTACCGTCATTTAATACCAACTTTACTTTTGCACCTACCCCAAACGGATTTGTTTCTGGTCCTTTAAAATTCACCTTTAAGAAGTTTCCTTTATTTTGCTCTATAGCATTGTTCTTAAGTATGGTAGCTGGTTCGTTTATATTATTGACAACAATGTCTAAATCTCCATCATTATCTAAATCTGCATAGGTAGATCCATTTGAAAAAGAGGCCTCGGTATTAGACCATTTTTCAGTCGTATTCTTAAAAGTTAAATCGCCATTGTTCTTAAAAAAATAATTATTCAATTTTTGCTGCGGTAACATTTTAGAATATTTCAGCTTATCTTCTTTAGTAGGCTCATCAGCGGTTTGCATTAATTTAGTACTGATTTCGGCACTTTTGTCCCTATCAATTACATCTCTAAATACACCGTTGGTTATGTATGCATCATTAAATCCATCCAAATCAAAGTCTGCCAATAGTAATGACCAGCTCCAATCGGTATTCGCTATACCTGCTAAATTCGCTATTTCACTGAACGTACCGTTGCCATTGTTCAATTGCAACATGTTATGCATGTACTGATAATGGTAGCCATTATTCACCATATTCTCGAACTTGACCAAAGGTGTCATGGCCATGGTCGTTTTAGAACGAACGTAATCTTCAGGATTCATATCCAAGGTCATAAGATCTGAAAAGCCATCATTGTTAATATCGGCGACATCACTACCCATACTATTGAAAGACATATGCTTAAACATATTTTTACCTGATTCTGTAAAGGTTTTATCGCCATTATTTAAATAAACCAGATCCGGACCATTAAAATCATTACTGATATAAATATCTAAAAACCTATCACCATTTAGGTCGGCTACTTGCGGATTTAAACCGTAACCCAAATCATAGACCAAACCAGCTTCTTCTGAAACATCTTTGAACTTACCGTTACCGTCATTTTCGTAAAAACGATCACTTCCCTTCAATTTTAATGTAGATGGATTATTGTAGAACATATCTAAACTTAAGACGCTTGATCTAGTAGATCCACCCATTGGTGCGTTAGAAACGTATGCATCTAGATCATTATCATTGTCATAATCAAAGAAGGTGGTCTGTATACTTCTATTGGCATCTGCCAGACCCATTTCTTTTCCTTTTTCTGTAAAAGTGAGATTACCATTGTTGATATAAAGTAAGTTTTCAAATTTACCATCCTCTTCTTGCCAACCTCCGCGAGAAATATAAATATCTAAAAAACCGTCATTGTTTACATCTGCGAACGTTACGCCGGTATTAAAGCCTGATCTATGCAAAATACCCACTTCTTCGCTGACCTCGACAAAAGTAAAGTTGCCCTTGTTCAAATATAATTTGTCTGGAGAAAGATTTGAAGTAAAATATAAATCTACCAGTCCGTCGTTATTAATGTCGCCAGCTGCCACACCACCACCCATGTAAAGGTAGATATAAGAGAAGTAATTTGAGTCTGTAGTTTCTTCTAAGTGGTTAACAAAATCTATTCCTGAAGAATCTGGTGAAATCGTTTCAAAAAGCAATGGTGTAGAATTGCCTAAATCATTTTCGTCAGATGATATTCTTTTACAGGCAATTGTGCTGCAAAAACACAACAAATAGAACAAGAAATATTTAAAACTACTTTTTTGACTTAACAACATAAAGATTTAATGACTTGGTAAAAAAAGCTGCCAACGTTATTGTTGACAGCTTATAAAAAAACTAACTCAACTCAATAACTTAGTACCCAGGGTTCTGCTCGATATTAGGGTTTGTATTAATCTCTATTTGAGGAATAGGAGCTAATTTAAACTTCTCCTCAAAAGGTTTTCTTAATGGTATTTCATTTGTAACCGCTGCTAGTGTTGACGCCAATTCAGCATCAGAAATAACTCCTGCATCGTTCCAACGAATTAAATCTGGAAACCTATAGCCTTCATAAGAAAGTTCTAATCTTCTTTCTTTTATTATAGCATCCATTAAATCACCATCTGCAGCAGTGGTATTTGCCAATTCTACTCTAGTTCGAACTCTATTGATATAAGTTCTTGCCTTGCCCAAATCGCCACCACCTAAAACATGTGCTTCAGCAGCCATTAGCAATACATCCCCAAATCTCAATAAACGCCAGTTTGTACCATTGTTCAGTGTAATTACAGGACCTTTTGCCTCATCTAAATACTGCGCCAATTTTGATCTGATCAAACCATGGTAACCATAAATTTCGTTAGAGGGTACTTTGAAAGTAACGCCACCTGCCAAAAATTCTTCTTCGGTAATCATAGTACCTTGTCTTCTTACATCATCTCCTTCCGCAAGATAGGCATCATATAAACCTGGCAAAGGATAACCACAACCAAAACCTGGTTCTTGGTTAATACCTGCCATAGTATCGAAACTTTCAATTCTAGGGGCAAATTGCAACATTAAAACATTATCAGAATTAAATTTAGCCTCTCCCCAATTATAACCACCTAAAGTAATCGCTTTATCTTCTGTATATGATAGTTCAAATAATGATTCAATACCGAATTCTTGGTCTTTTCTCCAAATTCTATCATACTCGGGAGCAAGATCAAATTCACCAGAAATAATTGCAAGGTCTAATTGTTCTGCCGCCAAAGCATATTTTTGTTGGTATAGATAAGCCTTACCTAAAAGGGCTTGTGCCGCTCCCCTATTTGCTCTATACTTATTTGCTTGACTGTATTCACTTTTTAAAGGAAGTACACTGATAGCGTCTATAAGATCTTGCTCAATTTGTGCCCAAATAGCACCTTGCTCTGCAGGTAACTGTTGATACTCATCAGGGTTTAATTCAGAGGTTACCAACGGAATATTCTCGCCGAACAATGTTACAAGGTCAAAATAATTATATGCCCTTAAAAATTTTGCCTCACCGGCTATTTTTTCGCGCTCAGGACTGTCGGTAGGCATATTATCCAATAACACGTTTACACGACCAATACCTTGAAATAAATTATTGAACATTTTACTCGAGTGTGCATTATTGGCATCGAAATCATATTCTGTCAACCTTTCATAACTTAGCTTGTCTGCTCTTCTGATACCACCTGCGGTAACTTCATCACCCATCATCAACCTGTAAGTCCAAGGTGTTTCCCATAAATTAGAATAAGTAACGCCTAAGGTCATATAACCGGCCAGTACCCCTTGCAGAGCACCTTGATCCGTTTGAAAAAATGTGTCTGGTGATTCACCTCCTTTAAGTTCATTAGTGTAAAAATCATCTGAACAAGATATTACTACACTTACAGCTAATAAAAGGCCAAATGCATATTTTATATAATTTGAATTTTTCATAGTTCTAAATTTTTATTCGTTAAAATGATAATGACATACCAAAAATGAAACTTCTTGGTGTTGGGTAAAAACCTTTGTCCACACCAATACTATTATTGGCAGAAGCTCCAATTTCTGGATCTAAACCTGAGTAATTAGTAAATGTAAAATAGTTTTCAAGCGATATATAGGTTCTAAATTTTGAAATAGGAAGTTTATCTGTAATAGACTCTGGTAAAGTATAACCTAATTGTATTTGCTTAATTTTAGTATAAGAACCATCTTCGACCAATAAATCACTTCTATATGCATTGCCGGTATGTGCTACTGTTGGCCAAGTAGCATCGGTTCTACCAGGTGTCCATCGACCACTATAATAATTTATAGGTAAATTGATGTTACCGTTATCGGTTCTTATAATACCGTTTAGGATTTCATTACCAGATACACCTTGTAAAAATACGTTTAGATCAAAGTCTTTGTAACCAAGGTTAATATTTGCTCCGTAAATAAGATCCGGGTGAGGATCACCAATATACGTTTCGTCACCAGCTGTAATGCCCTCTTCACCGTCGGTATCGACAAATATTGGTTCGCCTGTGGTAGCATCTATTCCATCTGTTTTGTAACCTCTAAAATACCAGATCGGAAAACCTTCTTCTAGCCATGTCGATGTCCAGTTATTATTAGAAACCGTACCTGCCAATCTATCTACAGATGAATTTAAGCCAACTACTTCGTTCTTTAGGGTACTAAAGTTAAAATTAAGACCATATCTAAAGTCTTCACCAACCGTATCGTTATATCCTAAAGAAAATTCAAAACCTTTATTCTCAACATCACCTGCATTTATAAACGAGGCTTTATTACCCGCCTCTAAAGGAGGAGTGTTCACTGTTAAAAGATCTCTTGTCGTTTTTTTGTAATAATCCATTACAATAGACAACTTACTATTGAAAAATTTAGCTTCAATTCCTAAATCTAGTTGCTCACTTGTTTCCCAAGTTAAATCTAAGTTCGTTAGTTGTCTAGGTTCAATAACGGTTATAAGATTACCTTCACCATCTGTATAATTTAAATCTTTACTAGATAGAAATCCTAAATAATCAAAATTACCTAGATTGGATAAACTACCGTTTTCACCCCAACTACCTCTAAACTTTAAAAAGTTGATAACATTGGAATCTTGCGGAAAGAAATCTTCATTAGAAACTACCCAACCTGCAGAAAAAGATGGAAAAGTACCCCAACGATTTTCTGATGGCAAGAAAAAATTACTAGCGGCATCTCTTCTTAAGGTTCCTTGTAAAAGATATCTTTCTTTATAATTATACTGTACCCTACCAAAGTAAGAGCCTTGACTAGATTTACCTTCTGTACCAAAAACTTTAGATCCGTTCTGGTTAGCTATAAAATCGAACTCACCATACCTAATATCATTTACCGTAGTTGGCCCTGCCGATAGATCTGTAGACCTAAAAGTATTTTCTTGTGCAGATACACCTGCAACAACATTTACGTTATGATCGCCAAAATCTTTAGAATAAGTTACAAAATTCTCCCACTGCCAAAAGAATGAAAACCTATTCTCTTCATACACTTCAGATTGATCACCTCTATGGTTAGGGCTGTATTGAAATTGTCTTGTAAATCTGTGAAAGTTAGAAGTATTGGAGTTAAACCCTAATCTAGAAGTAAATTTTAAAGCTTCTGAAAATTTAATGTCGCCAAAGATACTTCCTAAAATTCTATTTGTTTTTGTTTCACCTTCCGTAGAAGCAATACGCGCCAATGGGTTCATACTCGTAACTACTGGGCTAATACCAAATATATTACCATCTCCGTTACGTAATACAATATCGAACCTATCACTTATCAAACCTAAACTTGCATCTGATATACTTTCAACATTTGGGTAAACCGCAGGTGTTAAAGGGTCCATTCTTAACGCAGAGGAAAGTACCCCGTTGGTTTGATCGTTCTCTCTTATAGCAGACCGTTCAGAATGAATATAAGATATATTGTTACCTATTGTCAACCAATCGTTGACCTTGTGCTCACCATTTATTCTTAACGAATACCTTTTAAAACTATCTTTATCGGTAACGATAACTCCATCTTGATCAAGAACAGAAGCTGATACCAAAGTTTTAGATTTCTCACTTCCAGAGCTATACGATATATTATGTCTATTAGCATACCCCGTCTCAAAAACCTCATCTAACCAATTGGTGTCGAACTGAGAATTATCGGTCAAGTCATAATATTCTTTATATTGACTTGCGTTCATATACTCTGAGTTATTAAGTATAGAGTTGACGATATATTGGGTGTTTATGGTAAACTCACTTCTTCCCAATTTACCAGATTTAGTAGTAATGATCACAACACCGTTACCACCTTCGGCCCCATAGATGGCAGATGATGCAGCATCTTTAAGAACTTCCATGTTTTCGATGTCGTTAGGGTCAATACTACTAATGTCCCTAGTTCTTAAACCATCTACAATATAAAGGGGGTCAGCATTTCCGTTAGAAGAAACACCTCTAATACGTACTGCCGGCGATGCACCTGGCGCACCTGAATTGGGTACTATATAAACCCCAGGGGTTCTACCTTGCAAAGCTTGCTCTGCTCTTGTAAACGAGTTATTGCTTAGGGCTTTTTCATCTACACTGGAAATGGCACCGGTAAGTAGGCTTTTTTTCTGGGCGCCGTAACCTATTACCACTACCTGATCAAGCTCTTGTAAATCTTCCTTAAGTTGAACATTAATAGTGTTGCTACCTGCAACGGTTACCGATTTTGCCATGAAACCTATATAACTGAACACAAGCACATCTCCCTCTGATACACTTATGGTATAGTTACCGTCAAAATCTGTTTGGGTACCTGTCGTACTACCGTCTACAACAACATTAGCACCAGCTAATGGCAGACCGTCTAGATCTGTCACCGTACCTGATACCTCATTTTCTTGAACGGCATTATCCACTTGGGGAATAATACGTTTAGTTAAAACAATCTGGTTCAGGTTTATTTTAAAATTTAAGCTTGCACTTTCTGAAATCACTTCAAGTACCGGAAATATGGTTTCTCCACTTACGTCAATTGAAATTCTTTGTCTATCATTAATCTCCTTTACATTGTAGAAAAAATTATAGCCTGTTTGAGATTTAATATCCTTTAACACCTTTCTGAGCGGAGTATTCTCGTATTCAATGTTAATTTTCTTTTGAGACATAACGGTATTTGCAGATAACTGAAATAGCATTATTGAAGCAAAAAAGAAGCATAATTTCATTTTCAATCGTAATGATGCACCACGCTCTCTTTCAAGAACCCGCTGGTTAATACATTTTTTCATAATTTTGAATGTCTTTAATAATTAGTTAATGTTCAGTAGTTAGTAGTTAATTGATTTATTATTGATATGTATAAAAGAGAGAGAGGTGCCCTAATACCTCTTTCTCTATTTTTTTGAAATCGTAATTATATTTTGTTCTATTTCATATTTAAAAGGAGTACTCATAGATATGGTCTTAAGTATCAACTCGATTTCTTCATCATCGAATTCTCCCCTAAAAGTTTCATTATTTAGTTCATTGACAGTGTTTATGATCTTTACATTGTTTCTGCGCTCTAGCTTGGCAAGTATTTCAGAAAACTTTAAATCATTGATGACAAGCTTATCTCGCATCCAATCCGTGTACAGATCAGTATCGACCTTATTATTCTCAATACGACTACTGTTTTTATTAAAAGTGGCTTGATGACTTGGTGTTATTTTTACCTCTTTTTCTGGAGCATTGGTTTCATATAAGCTTATAGAACCTTCGACCAATGTTGCCGCTACAGTTTCATCTTCGTTGTAAGATGAAACATTGAACATCGTTCCATAGACCTTTACGTCTACACCGTTAGTGTTTACAATAAATGGATTTTCCTTATTGGTAGTCACATCAAAAAAAGCTTCACCTTCTAAATACACCGTTCTATTTGTATGAGTACCAACAAATTTCTGCGGGAATTTTAATCTAGAACCAGAATTTAGCCATACCTGAGTACCGTCTGACAAGGTTAGCTTGAACGTTTCACCGTAAGGGATATATATTTCATTAAAAATTAATGCTTCGCTAACGTCAACTTCATTATCAAAAGACATGGAATTATCGGCTTTACTAGCAATAACATTACCATTTTTATCTAAGACAACTTCACCACCATCTGCAGAAAGAACTTTAGAAGTACCGTCAGACAATTTTAGAACAATTGAATCTTCATCATAGTTTAGCTCTTTTTCTACGGTTGTACTCACTTGAACCTCTTTCTGAGGTTCAACTAAAAATTCCTTTTTTAAGAATAGCCCAGTACCTAATAGCAAAAGAAAAATTGCAGCGTACTTCATCGGCTTCATAAAAACACTTCTTCTCTTATCTTTTAAACCGGTTTTTCGTATAAAATCTTGATAAGATGACAGCGCGTCGAAATCTACATCTGTCTGTTTGTTAAAATTGCGCACTTGGTTTTTAAAAAAATTCATGTTCTCTTCATTGGCAAAAACCCAAGAGCCCAAAATTCTTTTTTCCTCCTCAGAAATTGATTGCGATAAATATTTATCTATTAAATGTTTATAGTGCTGCATTAACAATCTTTTAACTTTAAGATGCAATTTTCATAAAAAACCCCTATGTTTTTTGATTTTTTTTTATTTTGCACCATGCTTTTATCCAAAAAAAGAGAAAATGAACTTATAATTGAGCTTAAAAAAGGCTCTGCAAAAGCATATGAGCAAATATTCTCAGAGTACTACAATTGGCTCTGTAACTATGTATTTCAGCTATGCGATGATCGTTCTTTAGCTGAAGATATTGTTCAAGAAGTCATCATTAAATTTTGGGAAAAAAGAAAAACGATTATTATTACCACATCCCTAAAAAGCTATTTATTTAAATGTTGTCACAATCAATTTTTACAACATTTGAAAAGTAAAAAGATAAAATTCGATAGGTTAGATCAAGTAAAATGGGATGTTATTTATGAAAGTAATGTCGACAACAGCATTAAAGAAAAAAAAGAAGAAAAATTATATTCTTTAATCAATCAATTACCCTTAAGATGCAGACAAGTATTTATACAACACAAACTGCATAAAAGAAAATATAAGGAAATTGCAGAAGACATGGACATTTCTATTAAAACGGTAGAGAACCAAATGTCTAAAGCACTACACTTTTTAAGAAAGAATGCAATTATCGCGACTATATTAGGTACTTTCTATTAGCATCTTCTATCACATTCAAACTTATGTAATTAATTTAAGTAACTAACCTTAAAACACGATAGAAAAGCATAAAAAAAAGGATAGCTAACTAAATAACTACCCTTTTCAAATTTCTTAATTAATATAGCTTACAAATCAAACCCAAGGTTCACCCCTAGCTTCTTAGCAATCAATTTATTAATTCTAGTCTTTAGTTCTGGAATACGAACAGAAGACAATACGTTATTTGCAAAGGCATACATTAATAATGCTCTAGCTTCTTTCTGAGGAATTCCTCTAGATTGTAGATAAAACAAAGCATCTTCATCTAACTGCCCAATAGTACAACCATGAGAGCATTTTACATCGTCCGCAAAAATCTCTAATTGCGGTTTTGTATTGATGCTAGCCTTATCACTGATCAAAATATTATTATTTTGCTGAAAAGCATTTGTCTTTTGAGCAATTTTATCAACGATAATCTTACCATTAAAAACACCTGTAGAGGCATCGCCATAGATTCCTTTATAATCTTGATGACTTTCACAATTAGGCTCAATATGATGCACTAAAGTATGATGATCCACGTGCTGCTTCTCACCCAATATAGTAACCCCTTTCATGGTAGAGTCTATATACTCTCCATTTTGATAGAAATTAAGGTTGTTACGGGTCAATTTACCTCCAAAAGAGAACGTATGCACCTTAACAAGACTTTTATCTTTCTGATCTATATAGGTATTATCTATCAATGAAGCCGTAGGGGCATCATTTTGTATTTTATAGAAATCTACAATAGCACTTTTTGCAGCGAAAATCTCGGTAACCGCATTCGTTAGCACCTCGTTAGAGGTTAAGCTTTGGTGACGCTCAATAATTTGAACCTCTGCATTTTCCTCTACAACAATTAAATTTCTTGGTTGTAATAATAAAGAAGCCTCATTACCTGTAGAGAAATGTAAAATCTCTATAGGTTTCTTTGGCATTTTATTCTTTGGTATGTAGATATAAGCCCCTTCTCTACTGAACGCAGTGTTCAATGAAGTTAACGACTCATCTTTAGATGCTATTTTATTAAAATAAACATCAATTACCTGCTTATACATTGGCTTTGTAAGCGCTGCACTCATTAAGCAGATATCTACACCGTCATGTGTAGTTTCAGAAAGGTAAGAACTGTAAATACCATCAACGAAAACGATTTTATACGTATCGATCTCGTGAATAAAATAAGGTTTCACATCCTTATACTCTAAAGCGTTCTGCTCTTTTGGAAAGATGCTAAAATCTATTTTTTGAATACTATTCAATGAAGTATACTTCCAAGCTTCTTCCTTTTTAGAAGGAAATCCTTTTTCCTCGAAGTTTTTTATAGCTGCCATACGAACATCGTGTACCGGATGCTCAACATCCACGTTGTTCTCAAATGCCATAAAAGAGGAAATCAATTTATCTTTTAAATCCATATTTTTTCAGTTGCCAGTTTGCAGTAGCAGTTGGCAGTTATAATCTCTAATTACTGCCACTGAATACCGTATACTTAATTACACCGCTGTTTCTTGCTTTAACCAGTCGTATCCTTTTTCTTCTAACTCTAGCGCAAGTTCTTTACCACCAGATTTAACGATTTTACCATTATGTAAAACGTGTACGTAATCTGGTACGATATATTCTAACAAGCGTTGGTAGTGCGTAATTAAGATTACCGCATTATCCTTACTTTTTAATTTGTTAACACCACTAGCAACAATACGTAGAGCATCAATATCCAAACCAGAATCGGTTTCATCCAATATGGCAACTTTAGGCTCTAACATTGCCATTTGAAAAATCTCGTTACGTTTTTTCTCACCACCGGAAAAACCTTCGTTCAATGATCTAGATAAGAACTTACGGTCAATCTCCAGTAATTCGGATTTCTCACGAATTAGCTTCAACATATCTTTAGCAGGCATATCTTCAAGACCCTTTGCCTTACGAGATTCGTTGATTGCCGTTTTCATAAAGTTGGTAACGGAAACACCAGGAATTTCTACTGGGTACTGAAAAGATAGAAAAACACCTTTATGTGCTCTTTCTTCTGGAGAAACATCTTCTAAATCTTCACCACTTAACTCTATTGAACCTTGAGTAACCTCAAAATTCTCGTTACCGGCAATTACAGAAGCCAAGGTACTTTTACCAGAACCGTTAGGTCCCATTATAGCATGTACTTCACCTGCTTTTACCTCTAAGTTAATTCCTTTTAATATTTCCTTATCGTCTACGTTAGCATGTAGATCTTTAATTTTCAACATAATATGTTACTTTAAATATTGTGGCGCCTACGGCGTTTTACTAAAATCTTAATTACTTTTTTATCCTACAGAACCTTCTAAACTAATTTCCAATAATTTTTGTGCTTCTACAGCAAACTCCATTGGTAGCTTATTCAGGACTTCTTTACTAAAACCATTTACAATCAATGCAATCGCTTTTTCTGTATCTATACCTCTTTGGTTACAATAGAATATTTGGTCTTCCCCAATTTTACTTGTGGTAGCCTCATGCTCTATCATAGCAGATTTGTTCTTTGCTTCAATATATGGGAAAGTATGTGCACCACACTCGTTACCCATTAGCAAAGAATCGCATTGAGAAAAGTTACGCGCACCATCGGCACGGCTATTCACCTGTACCAAGCCTCTATAACTATTTTGGGATTTACCAGCAGAAATACCTTTAGAAATTATTGTACTCTTGGTGTTTTTACCAATGTGTACCATTTTAGTACCGGTATCTGCCTGTTGGTAATTATTGGTTACTGCAATAGAATAAAACTCACCGATAGAATTATCTCCTTTTAAGATACAAGAAGGATATTTCCAAGTTACTGCGGATCCTGTTTCAACCTGTGTCCAAGATACTTTAGCGTTCTTTTCGCAAATAGCTCTTTTAGTAACGAAGTTGAATACACCGCCTTTACCCTCTTTATTACCAGGGAACCAATTTTGTACCGTTGAGTATTTTATTTCAGCGCCATCTAAAGCTACAAGCTCTACAACTGCGGCGTGTAATTGATTTTCATCTCTAGAAGGTGCTGTGCAACCTTCAAGGTAACTAACATAACTATCTTCATCTGCGATAACCAAAGTACGCTCAAACTGACCTGTACCTGCCTGATTAATTCTGAAGTAAGTAGACAATTCCATTGGGCAACGAACACCTTTAGGAATGTAACAGAAACTACCATCTGAAAAAACAGCGGAGTTCAATGCAGCATAAAAGTTATCTCTTTGTGGAACAACAGAACCAATATATTTCTTTACTAATTCCGGATGCTCTTTTATAGCCTCTGAAATAGAACAGAAAATAATACCCTTTTCAGCTAATGTCTTTTTAAATGTCGTTGCAACAGATACAGAATCCATAACAATGTCAACCGCTACGTTCTGAAGCTTTTTTTGCTCATCTACAGAGATACCCAATTTCTTGTACATCTCTAATAATTCTGGATCTACATCATCCAACGTTTTATTAGGATCAGCTTTCTTTGGCGCAGAATAATAAGATATAGCTTGAAAATCTGGTTTCTCATAATGAACGTTAGCCCATTCTGGCTCTTCCATTTCTTTCCAGTATTTAAAAGCTTCTAATCTCCAAAGTGTCATCCATTCCGGCTCTCCCTTTTTCTTAGAAATGGCAATTACGATTTCTTCGTTTAAACCATTGGGAAACGTCTCTGACTCAATATCTGTATAGAAACCATACTCGTACTCTTTGGTTTCCAGTTCTTTCTTTAATTCTTCTTCTGTATATGCCATATATTTATAGTTAATAAGCTAAAAGTAAAAGAGTTAAAAATTAACTACATCTCTTTTTAACATATTTAATATAGTTTGCCAACTGCTTTGAAATTACAACAATCTGCTCTCTATACTCTATTAATTCTCTTTTATCAAAATATCCAATTTCTTCCATTACATTAAAAAGATTCCTGACTTCACCAGAAGAACCTTTTGAAAAATAAAGAAACCTAATCAACTCTTTGTCAGTTTCTCTTTCAAAACCTTCAGAAATATTATTAGAAATTGAAATAGTTGCTCTTCTTAATTGATCAACCATTGCAAAATCACTTTTTAATGGTTGCCTATCTAACAGTTTATAGATATTTCCAGTAAATGTTATCGATAATTTGTATACTTCTAAATCTTCAAAAGAACTATACATAACAACCTTTTCTTATTTTCTTTTTCTCTTTTTTACTTAACGTTTATAATGAAAAACTCTCACCACAACCACACGTTCTTTGTGCATTTGGGTTATTAAAAACAAACCCTTTTCCGTTGAGTCCGCCTGAGTATTCCAATACTGTTCCTACTAAGTACAAAAAGCTTTTTTTATCTACAATAATTCGTACATTGTTGTCTTCGAATACTTTATCAGCATCATCTTTCTTGTCGTCAAAATTTAACTCGTAAGACAATCCACTGCATCCGCCACTCTTCACCCCCACACGTACATAATCCGTAGTAGCGTCAAAACCTTCCTCTGTCATAAGGTTTATTACTTTCTGTTTAGCCGTTTCTGATACTTGAATCATAATGAATTAGATTTAATCTAAATAGTTTACAAATATACGTCATAAGTCTGTTTTTTCCATAGAACCTAACATTATTATAAAGTATATTCTAATAGAGAAATACTATACTTCATAAGATAACAAATATTGCAATTCACCAAGGTCATTGACCTTATACCATGCTGTGTATCGTTAATTAAGAAACTTTGCCTTTTTATTTTGAGAACAATACTAAATGCGCCTGCATATATAGAACAAAACTGAAATCTATTTCTCTTACATAATATAATTTGCATAGGTGTATAACTAAAATTTTTATACCCTAAGTGCACAAGTAAAATGTTAAATACAGAACCTTTCATATTTCATAATTAACTATTAATCAATTACTAAGACTGAAATAATTATCGGTATACAATTCAAAGCACCTTACAATTCACCAAAATCTAAGAGATTTCAATTACCTTCAATACCAAATCAAACAACAACAACTTATGTCACACAACAAATCAAACATCAAAAACAACACCCGCCGAAAATTTATGAAAAATACCGGTATGGCGGCAGCCGGTTTTATGATTGTACCCAGACACGTTTTGGGGGGCACCGGATATATTCCACCAAGCGATAAACTAAACATTGCAGGCATAGGAGTAGGTGGAAAAGGTCAAAGTGATATTGCATCTTTTGCCGAGAGTGCCCATGTAAATATCGTATCGCTTTGCGATGTTGATAATAGACAAGCAATTACCTCTAGAGAATCATTTCCAAAAGCCAGCTATTTTAATGATTATAGGGAAATGTTGGATAAGGAGGGTAAAAATATAGATGCCGTTTCTGTATCTACACCAGATCACAACCATGCCGTTGCAGCTTACCAGGCAATGTCTATGGGTAAACATGTATACGTTCAAAAACCATTGACCCATGATATTTGGGAAGCAAGAATGCTGACCGAAGCTGCAAAGAAATTCAAGGTAGTTACACAAATGGGCAACCAAGGTGGTTCTGGTGATGGCGTACGTACCATGAAAGAAATTTATGATACCGGAATTATTGGGGAAGTACACACCGTAAAATGTTGGACGAACAGAGCCATTTGGCCACAAGCATTACAAACTCCCACCAAGAAAGACCGGATACCAAAAGGGTTGAATTGGGATCTTTGGTTAGGCACTGCTGCAATGCGAGATTACAATAATGCCTACCTGCCTTTTGATTGGAGAGGTTGGTCAGATTTTGGAACAGGCGCACTTGGCGATATGGCTTGCCATATTATGGACCCTGTATATAGAATCCTTCCAATTTTATATCCTGATACTGTAGAATGCAGTGTTTCTGATTCATTCAGCGGAAATTTCCAATACAAAGACTACCCAAAAAGTTTTCCAAACTCCAGTAAAATACATTTAAGCTACCCAAGAACGGATGGCAAAGGAAAAATAAAAGTCACTTGGATGGATGGCGGACTACTACCTGAAAGACCAGAAGAATTAGGAGATGACGAAGCTTTAGGAAACTGGGATGGCGGTGTACTTTTCATTGGTACAAAAGGAAAATTAATGGCAGATTGCTACGGTGCAAATCCGCGTTTGTTACCATTGACATTAAATGAACAATTTGAAGTAGAACAAACCATTGCCCGTGTACCGGAAGGTCATTATTTACAGTGGGTAAATGCATGTATGGCAGGTTATGGCAATGCGGAAACAAGCTCTTCCTTTGATTACGCCGGTCCATTTACAGAAAGTATCTTGATTGGAAACTTAGCATTAAAATCATATTTTGAAGTAGACCCAACCGTTGAAAATCCAAGCTTCTGGGGAGGCGGAAAACAATACTACGGCAGAAAACGTTTACAATGGGATGCAGCAAATATGAAAATCACAAATTTTGAACCTGCAAACAAATACGTGAAGCGTAACTATAGAGACGGTTATTCGGTAGGGTAAACCATAAAATAGATTCATATTTTCAATAGTAAATCCGAAGCTTTTCAGCTTCGGATTTTTTTATGCCATACATCTTGTTTTACTTCTTATTTTTGCATCATGCTAGAAGATAAAGAACAAGAAAGAACATCATTAGAGAAATTAGGTGAATTCGGACTCATAGAACACCTTACCAAAGATTTTGAGCTTACTCAAAAATCTACCGTAAAAGGAATTGGTGATGACGCAGCAGTGCTAGATTATGAAAAATCTAAAACAGTTCTAAGTACCGACCTTTTAATTGAAGGTGTACACTTTGACCTTGCCTATATGCCATTAAAGCATTTAGGTTATAAATCTATCATGGTCAATCTTTCTGATATCTATGCCATGAACGCTACAGCTACACAAGTAACCGTTTCCTTAGCCGTTTCTAATAGATTTCCGCTAGAGGCACTTGAAGAGTTTTATGCAGGTGTTGCTACAGCATGCAAAACGTACAATGTTGATCTGGTAGGTGGCGATACAACCTCATCTAAAACAGGATTAATGATTAGCGTTACCGCAATTGGCATTGCAAATGAAGAAGATATCGCTTACCGTTCTGGTGCAAAACCAAACGATCTTCTGGTAGTAACCGGAGATTTAGGCGCCGCATATATGGGGCTGCAGGTATTGGAGCGTGAAAAAGAAGTTTTTAAAGTGAATCCTAATAGCCAACCAGACCTAGAACCCTATTCTTATATCGTAGAGCGACAGTTGAAACCAGAAGCAAGAAAGGATATACCTGAATTATTAAAACAATTGGAGGTTCACCCAACATCAATGATCGATATTAGTGACGGACTTTCATCTGAGATTCTGCATTTAAGCAAGAGTAGCGGACTGGGAATTGACTTGTATGAAGACAAAATTCCTTTAGACCCTACAGTAATTTCTGCCTGTGAAGAGTTTAAGATAGATAGTACTTTAGTTGCTTTAAGCGGTGGTGAGGACTATGAATTATTGTTTACCATAGACCAAAAAGAATTCCCGAAAATTAAGGGCAATCCAAATTTGACCGTTATAGGTCATACTACAGGAAAAGACGAAGGTGCATTCTTAATTTCAAGGAGTAATACAAAGATTCCTTTGACCGCACAGGGTTGGAATTCATTTAACTAAAGGAACAGTAGATTATGATTTAAATTCGTAGTTTGGGACATGGAGAGTTATAATCTATAAATGGAAATTGTTCTAAATATTGGTCTTGGCATAGGAATTTTGATGTTTTTTTTGCTGCTTTTTAAAAAAGTAAAACATCAAGGAGATTATTTCTTTCTAGGCTGGGTCTGTATAATGCTTTGCCAAGTTATTTTTTATCAAATTACTATTTACCACTTTGTAATGAAAGGTATCTTGGCTATTTCATTCTTTAGCCTACCATTATTAGGTGCACCGATTCTCTATTTTTACATCGCATATCTAACTGGGCATAAGTTATCAGTAAAGGTTATTTACTCTCATTTAAGCATTTACCTTATTTATGTTATTATACTTTATTTTTTACAAGAGAACAATACAGGGGTCTTAATAGCAAAGGATGGCTATTTAACTTTTGAAAAAAACGATACGATTTGGTCAAGATTTTATGCGGTGCCTTTAGCAATTTCTGGGCTTTTATATTGTGTATGGGATTTACTTTTATTAAAAAAACATAGAGCTTCAATTACTACTCTATTTTCATTTCAAGATAAAATAAACTTAAAATGGCTTAACTACATAGTCAATTCATTTTTGATACTTTTCGTAATATCATCTATTTGGATTTTTAGCGCTACACAATTTCAACTTTATCCACTAAAATATGCTTTTGCATTAGTAGGCATATCCTTGAGTATTATGTTAATCGCTTTTGGATTTTATGGATTTAAGCAAACTGCGGTGTTTTCAAATATTGATTTCTCGGAGAGCAACACATCAATGCTTAATAACGTTGAACAAATTGCATCAGTGTATTCAAAATCAGGATTGACAGATTCGAAAATTGAAGTTTTAGCAAAACGATTAGCCAGCTTTATGATTCAGGAAAAACCATTTTTGAATGAGAATCTCAATTTAGCCCTACTTGCAAATAATTTAAATATTTCTCCTGCTCATTTATCACAAGTCATTAACCAATATTATGAAATTAGCTTTTATGATTACATCAATCAATATCGTATAGAAAAGGCTAAAACCATGATTAAGTCTAATGATTATGAACACCTTTCAATTTTAGGAATTGCATTTGAATGTGGCTTTAAATCAAAATCTTCTTTCAATCGATATTTTAAAAAATATACAGGTAAAACTCCTTCCCAGTTTAACTCATGACCTTTTCTTTACATGTACCAACCGATGGGTTGGGTCGTGAAGATTAATAACTAAAAGTAATATTGCTTAAAACTTTAAAGTTATGAGCGACTATACTTTTACACATCAATTAAATATTTGGTTACATATTATTTCAGGTTGTTTAGCAATGATATTAGCTATCATCGCCATGATATCCTTAAAAGGAAAAACAATACATAAAAAAAGCGGTTTACTATTTGTTTATTTGATAGCAGTTGTAATAGCAACAGGACTTATTGGTATTTTGATTTTTAAAGTAAATACGTTTCTTTTAGTACTTACATTACTAAGTGGATATCAAGCATTTTCTGGCTATAGAATTTTAGGAAATAAAAAAAGCTTACCGAAACTATTAGATATTATTATAGCAGTAATAACTTTAGGAGTTGGAATATATTTTATGTACTATATTGAAACTATAGGCTTTATATGGGCACCAGGAATTATTTATAGTACAGTTGCAGCATTATTTTTAATAATCACTTATGATTTCCTGAGATACTTGCTCCCAAAAAACAAGTATAAGAATAGATGGCTATATGAACATATCTATAAGATGGTAGCTTCATTTACAGCTCTTTTGGCGGCTTTTATTGGTACAGTTTTACCAGAACACAAACCTTACAGCCAATTTTTACCTTCTATATTTGGAACTCTCTTGGCAATAGGATTTATTATCTTTTTTTGGAGAAAGAACAAAATTAAAAAAATATAGACCAAAAAGAATTCCCGAAAATTAAGGGCAATCCAAATTTGACCGTTATAGGTCATACTACAGGAAAAGACGAAGGTGCATTCTTAATTTCAAGGAGTAATACAAAGATTCCTTTGACCGCACAGGGTTGGAATTCATTTAACTAAAGGCAATACAAATTATGCTACCTGTTGCGCAGGCGTATGTTCGTGTGAAGCAGTATGTCTTCTTTGATAAATATGCTCTAAAGTTCTATTGATATCTTGTAATTCTGGTGTTAAAGTAGAAAGGTTACCACTTACATCGGTAGTTACTTCTTTTTGACAATGAATACATTTGTACTCTTTAATATGAGATGTCACTTTTTTAGAAATAGCATAATGATGACCAAAGATGCTGCAGAATAATTTTTTCATGCTGTAGGATGTATTTGCAAAAATTTCGATTTGGGAAATCGAGAAAATGCGATTAATATATGATGTTGAAACTCAAGGAAATTTGCATACGCTCTGTTTCCTTTGGTTAAAGTACTACACATTAAAGCCCTGTACCAGTAATTGTTGTGAGTTTTACTTAACCTGTTGTCAACAACCTTTTTTTTGGTGTTTCAGAAAATGAAAAAGCCTCCCTTACCTGTTATTTAATAATCTTTCACTTAATTTGCACCCATGTTCAAAAAGAAGGAAATCCTAGTTACAGCCTTTGCCTTATTCTCTCTTTTTTTTGGAGCTGGCAACCTTATTTTACCACCATTATTAGGTTTTAATTCAGGTGACCAATGGTTTATAGTTACAATTGGTTTTGGACTATCTGCAGTAGCTATTCCCGTACTTGGTATTTTGGCACATGCAAAATTACAGGGGACACTAATTGATTTTGGAAACAAAGTATCGCCAACGTTTAGTTTAATCTATGCCTTCTTTATTTATGCCATTGCTATTGCACTGCCTAGCCCTAGAACAGCTTCGGTAACACATGAAATGGCCATTCAGCCTTATTGGGACATCTCCTCATGGTTTACAAGTAGCATCTATTTTGGATTGGTTTTATTATTTGCTTTGAACCGTTCTAAAATATTGAACATACTCGGTAAAATATTAACTCCCGCAATAATTCTAATTCTTCTGTTAATAATAGGAATTACTATTTTCTCGTTTCCATTCGATTTTGGAAGCACCACAATTGCTAGTCCGTTTACAAACGGAATACTGGAAGGTTACCAAACATTCGATGCCATTGGCGCTGTTGTAGTTGGTGGCGTTATCATAATATCGATCAACCTTAAATATGTAAATGCGTCGTACGAGGATAAAAAAATACTGATACGGAACGCTGCTTGGTTGGCAGGTTTGGCATTGTTTTTAATCTATATGGGACTCATACTTTCTGGATCTTTAGTACATTCTATATTCGATGTCGATACTACTAGAACAGAAATACTATCTGGTTTGGCTATAGAAAGCCTAGGAAAAATTGGCAATTTGTTTTTAAGCATCCTAGTAGGCTTGGCTTGTTTTACTACGGCAGTAGGGATTGTAACCGGTACGGCAGATTTTGTAGCGGCTACATTTAAAGAGTCAAAACTGGCTTATACTATTATGGCAGTAATTGGTAGTGTATTAGGTGTTTTGGTTGGGCAATTTAATGTTGGGTATATTATTGCAGTAGCTGTACCTTCTTTAATGTTTATTTACCCAATAACCATTATTCTTATTCTATTAAATGTAGTTCCAGATAAATATGCTTCGCCACTTGTTTTTAAAGCCGTAACCATAGCTACGATAATATTTAGTATTCCAGACTTTTTGGGAAGCATTAGTGCCTTAACACTTGAAGAAGGTACTTTTTCATGGATACCGCTTCAACAATATAGTTTGGGTTGGGTTTTGCCGGCGTTGGTGGTGTTTCTTGCAACCAATATTATGTATAAGGAAAAGCCGAACACACTTTAAAGTACTTATGAATTTTTCCTTTTCTTAGAGTAATAATAGAACGCATAAGCTATTAAAACCATGACAACAAAAGGTAAATAGGTGCCAATAACGACACCTATCTCATAAGCACTATTGGGTGCTTCTTGCATTTTCTCTTCAATTTCAGAAGCATCTTGAATCAAAACTAATAACCTCATATTCTAAAATTCTATTTCTAAACTAATAGGGCAATGATCACTACCCATAATCTGATCATGAATTTCGGCAGATTTTACCTTACCCCAAATAGATTCACTTACCAAAAAGTAATCTAAACGCCAGCCTACATTTCTACCACGTGCACCACCTCTTGCGCTCCAAAATGTATATTTATCGAACGTATTGGGGTGTAACTTTCTAAAGCTATCTACCAAGTTCACTTCTTTCAACATGTGCTCAAATCCGTCAATTTCAACTTGCGTAAATCCTGATGTTTTATTATAATTACTCTTCGGGTTTGCCAAATCGTTCTCGGTATGAGCTACATTAAAATCGCCCGTAATGATCAAAGGCTTCGATTTAGACAATTCTTTTAGATAATTGGTAAAATCTTTATCCCATCCGGCACGGTAATCCAATCTCTTTAATCCGCTTCCACTATTAGGAATATAAACATTGATCAAATGAAAATGTTCAAATTCAGAATGTGTAATTCTTCCTTCTAAATCATGTTCTTCAACCCCCATGTCCTTATCGAACTTTACAGGTGCCTTTTTAGATAATATTCCGGTGCCAGAATATCCTTTTCTTTCGGCACTATTGCTGAAAAGCTTGTAATCGGTAATACCTTTTAAAGCTTCAGCCACCTGATCATCTTGTGCTTTTGTTTCTTGAACGCAAAAAACATCTGCATCAAATTCCTTTACAATATCTTCAAAACCCTTTTTTACGGAAGCTCTTATACCATTAACATTCCACGATACTAATTTCATATTCCGTTTTTATTTGTTCATTAATTCTTCAATCTCATCTGCCTTGATAGGAATATTCGCCATTAGGTTAAAAGGCTCACCTTTTTCTTGAATGACCACATCATCTTCTAAACGAATACCCATATTTTCTGCCGGAATATAAATACCTGGCTCTACGGTAAACACCATATTCGCTTTCATAGGTGTTTTCAATGCTCCGTAATCATGTGTATTCAAACCAATATGGTGACTAGTGCCATGCATAAAGTATTTTTTATACGCAGGCCACTCTGGGTTTTCATTCTTAACATCTGCCTTATCCAATAAACCAAGTCCCAATAATTCAGAAGTCATTAGTTTACCACATTCTTTATGGTATTCTGCCCAAAGTGTGCCGGGTACCAACATTTTAGTAGCCTCATCTTTTACGCGTAAAACAGCGTTATACACTTCTTTTTGGCGTTTGGTAAATTTCCCGTTTGCAGGAATAGTTCTAGTTAAATCGCTAGAATAATTAGCATATTCTGCGGCAACATCCATCAGAATTAAATCACCATCGTTACAAGGTTTATTATTCTCTAAGTAATGAAGTACATTGGCATTATTTCCAGAAGCAATAATGGGTTGGTATGCAAAACCTTTAGATCTATTTCTAACAAACTCGTGCAATAGTTCTGCTTCGATCTCATATTCCATCACTCCAGGTCTCACGAAACCAAGCAGCCTACGAAATCCTTTTTCGGTAATATTACAGGCCGTTTGCATAATAGCAATTTCCTCAGGTTCTTTAATTCCTCTAATTTCTTGAAGAATTGGGTTACTCTTGGCAACTTTATGAGCTGGATATTCTCGCTTGCATTTTTTTATAAATCGGTCTTCACGCGTCTGCGTTTCTACCGCTTGTCTATAATGCTCATTGGTATTGAAATATATAGTATCAGCTTCGGTCATTAGATCGAAGAATATTTTCTCGAAATCTTGTAACCAACAAACTGTTTCAATACCTGAAACTTCTGTAGCCTTCTCTTTTGTCAATTTTTCACCTTCCCAAATGGCGATATGTTCATTAGTTTCACGAACAAAAAGTATTTCGCGGTGTTTTTTATTAATGGCATCTGGAAATAATACTAAAATCGTTTCTTCTTGATCAGCCCCAGAAAGGTAAAATATATCTCTATGCTGCTCAAAAGGCAAAACGCTATCAGCACCAATAGGGTAGATATCGTTAGAGTTAAAAACAGCTATGCTTTTAGGCTGCATGCGGTCCATAAACTTCTTACGGTTCTTTATAAACAGGGAGTTAGGTATTTGATCGTATTTCATGAATTCTTATTTTGATATAAAATTACGCATTATGTGTTGTTTCCTTAAAAAATAGGGCATAGAATTGTAAGATTTACAAGAACACCTGCTCATATTCTTAACTACAAATTGGCTAACTTGTATACCTAAACCAAACACAAACAACTCATGAAAAAAATAGCTTACCTATTCATAGGCGCTTTATGTCTACAGGCATGCTCAGAAACCAAAAAAGAAGAATCACAAGCTGAATTATTTGCACGTATAGATACCGAAATCAAAGCAAATTCTAAAGGCTACAGTGCATTAAAAGAAGCTACTGAAACTATTGGTCATCGACTTACGGGTTCTACCAACGGTGCTAAGGCAGAAGAGTATACCTATAATAAATTTAAAGAATACGGTTTTGAAGATGTAGCCTACCAAACTTTTGAGGTAGAGGCTTGGGCAAGAGGCGAGGTTTCTTTACAGATTAATGATGAAGATATTAAAGTAGTTACTTTAGGTCACGCACCTGTAGAAGCACACGTTACCGGCGAAATTGTAGATATGGGTAATGGTCTAAATGCAGATTACGCAGCTAACCCAGATGCCGTTAAAGGAAAGATCTCTTTAGTATACATTAATATTCTTCCAGATAGTGAAGAGGGACTTACCAATTTACACAGAAGTGAAAAAACAGCTTTAGCCATTAAGTATGGTGCTATTGGTATCATCATCATCAACCAAGTGGACAATGGTGTTCTATTAACAGGTACTGCATCGGTTACTGGAGAATTGATTCCAATACCTGCTGTTTGTATTGGAAAAGAAGATGGTATGGCGTTGAAAGAAACTTTAAAATCTAAGAAAGCAACTGCTAAAATTGACATGACCAATACAAGTGATGTCATCAAAGCTAGAAACGTGGTAGCAACATTGCCAGGCTCAGAGATTCCGGAAGAAGAAATTGTTATTGGTGGTCACTTAGATTCTTGGGATCTAGCCACTGGTGCTATTGATAATGGTATTGGTTCTTTTGCAGTACTAGACATTGCACGAGCATTTAAAGCAAATAACCTACACCCAAAGCGTACGGTAAAATTCGTGATGTTCATGGGTGAAGAACAAGGATTACTAGGTTCTAAATATTTGGTAGAACAAGCAATTGAAAACAATACGATAGACAATATCAAATACATGATGAATTTAGATATGTCTGGTAACCCTATTGGCATGAACGCTGGTGGACAGTTAGATAATGAGCAATTCTTTACAGATTTAGGAGCTGCAATTCAAAAGCAGGATACCATCTATCAAAATAAGTTTTCAAATAAGTCAGGGTTACATAGCGATCACCAACCGTTTATGTTAGAAGGTGTGCCAATTTTATCTGTGCATAGTAATCTAGACCGTTCTATTTACGGATGCTACCATTCTGACTGTGATGATTTCAATTTGGTAAATGAAGACCACATGAAAAACACGGCTCGTTTTGGTACGATGATGCTATATGCCGTTGCTAATGCAGATACACTACCTGCTACCAAAATGGATAGTGAAACCACTAAAGAATTTATGATTAAAAATGATTTAAAAGAAAAATTGATCATTGGTAACGAGTGGAAATGGGAAGAATAACCGTAGTCAAAAAAATTATCATGAGGCAGGAAATTGTACCCGCACTACTCTGCCTTTCATTTTTAACAGGATGCTCACAGCATATTGAAGAAAAACAAGTTGATTATTTTAAACTTGTTCGTCCAGAATTTACAGGTCAGCTAGCATACGAGACCACGGATTTTGTAGAGGACTATTGGCGCGTAGTTGGCAATACCGGTTTTAATAAAACCATATACCTTATTGCAGATAGTTTAAAAGCGGCAGGTTACGTTTTAGAAGAAAAAGCCAAGAAAGGTGACAGATTTACCTACCGTATTGAAAAACGGGCAATGACCCACCAAACATGGGAACCCTTATCTGCATCATTACAGATTGTTGGTAACGAAAAACCTTTACTATTATCGGAAACCAACCGAAACATGACTTATTTAAATTCGGTTTCAACCCCTAAAGATGGCTTAAAGGCTGCAGTAGTTTGGATTAAATCTGTTGATGAACTAGAGTCAGTTTCTGTTAAAGGCAAAGTGGTATTTGCAGAAATGAATGTTCGAAAGCTTTACAAATCAGCCATAAGAAATGGTGCTTTGGGGATTCTTACTTATGATAATCCCACATATTTACAACCAGAAAAGAACACTACTTCTATACAATTTAGAAGTCTTCCTTCTCAGGATGATGGCAATTTTTGGGGTATTGCATTATCCTACGAAGCAAAAGAGAAATTAATAGCACAGCTTAAAAAAGGAAAAACAGATGTTCTGGTAAATATCCAGACCAAAAGATATCCATCAGAAGAACTAACTATTGTTGCGGATATTAAGGGAAATGAATTTCCGGATGAGCGTTT
>ENA-ORXC01000478-ORXC01000478.1-marine-metagenome-genome-assembly--contig:-NODE-478-length-28569-cov-57.447529_pt1 | contig 28569 bp, 33 predicted proteins | sample MGYA00237865_ERZ511478 | MGnify/ENA metagenome assembly ERZ511478
TTAAGAGCGGGAAGTGGCCTTGTAACGGCTTATATACCACAAATAGGAGTGCCTATATTACAAACTGCACTTCCAGAAGTAATGGTAGAGACAGATAATTTTAATGGAAAAGTTTTTGAAGAAATAGATTTCCAGACAGAGGCAAATGCTATTGCTATAGGCCCAGGTATGGGAACAGATGAGAAAACTGTTGCTGCAATGGAGTCGTTCTTAAAATCACAAAAAGCACCACTAGTTATTGATGCAGATGCTATAAATATAATAGCAAAACGACCTGCACTTATGAAGCAGGTACCACCATTATCAATTTTTACACCTCATCCAGGAGAGTTAGAAAGACTAGTAGGGAAGTGGGATGATGATTTTGATAAGCTAGAAAAAACAGCAAAGTTTGCAAAAAATCATAATGTTATCATAGTTATTAAAGGTGCACATACCATCACAGTGTATGATATGCAGCTTTATATTAACACCACAGGTAATCCAGGTCTATCTACAGCAGGAACAGGAGATGTGCTTACAGGAGTCATTACAGGGCATCTAGCACAAGGATACCACCCTATGGAGGCAGCGATGATGGGAGTATACTTTCACGGTCTAGCAGCAGATGTTGCCGTAAATCAATACGGTATAGAAGGACTTATAGCAGGTGATGTAACAGAGTTTTTAGGAAGAGCAGTAATGAGTCTTTTTGAAAAACCAGAACAAGAAGGAGCACAGGCACCACCACAACAGTAGGACATACATCATAAAATAATAAAAGGGATAGCGCTAGTGCGCTATCCCTTTTATTATTAAAAGTATACTTACTTTACATTACTCAACAGTAACAGGAAAAGTAACTTGAATATCAGTTTCACCACCAGCATCACTTAACGTTCCATCGTTAGGCTTAGTAGGCTCGTGACGTAGGGTAACTGTAAGTGTACCTGTACCAGCAGTTGCTCCGGTAGTAAGTGTTACTACAGTACCAAGTGGGTTATTATCACTATCAAAGTTACCGTATGCAATCGCTGCATCTACTCCTGCACTTGGAGTATAAAATACTTGGTGCTCATCTGCCTCTTCTTCTACCTCTTCGGTAATATCTTCTGCTGGGCTTTCTGTTTCGTTAAGAAACTCTACAGTACCGTTATAAACAGTGCTTACATCTAAGTTGCCAGAGACTGTAATTGTAGGTGCGTTAGGACCATCTCCATCAAGATCTTGTGATGTAAGAACGATCGTTTCTGCGCCAGACTGTAGTGTAAGATTTAAGGTTGTTATTACCTCTTCTTCATTGATTATTTCTGGAATATCTCCGTCATCGTCACTAGAACAAGCTGCAAGGCTAATGGCAGTAAGGGCGATAAGTGTGTAATTTCTAAAGTTTTTCATTGTTTGTGTGTTATTACGCTTTCGCGAAAGCGTGATTTTAATAATTAATTTTAAGTTGTAATAAAACATTTCTACCTAGATCGTCTGCAAAATAGCGCTGGCGATTTAAGTACTCCCTGTAAGAGGTGTCAAATAGATTGTTTACCATAAGACCTACATTAAGATTGCTCTTATCATTTATTGCAAAATCAATAGAGCTTCTAAAGTTGAGAAGATGATACGCATCGGGAGGTGTGCTTATATCTACTAACTCTGTTGTGTTAGTCTCAGGTAGAAAAACGTCAAAGTTTGTGTCTGGAAACTCATTTTGACGAAATACATAGTTACTCTCAAGTGACAGCTTCAAGTTATTTACAGACGGCATTGTATACGTAACACTGTTACGCGTACTCGCCGAAGGCACATTAATTAAAGCTCTGTCAAAGGTTACATCCTTTCCTTTTACTAGTGAAAACTGGTTAGAAAATTCAAAACGATCTGTTACTTGAACGTTGTTATCTATGTCAAAACCTAACAGTCTAGCTTGTGTCTGTCTATACTCCCATACAGGAAAACTACCTCTTAAGGTTTGCTGTACGCCTGTAGGCTCTATAAGGATAAAATCCTCTATAAAGTTTGCAAACGGAGCAATAGTAAAACTCCAAGTGTCTGTAGATCTTGTAAAATTTAATGAAATTTTATTTGCGACTTCTTGATTAAAACTTAGGTCACCTAGCTCTAGACGGGCAGCACTCTGGTGTAATCCATCAGAAAATAATTCTGATACATTAGGCGAGCGTGATGCTAGTGCATAGTTTAAGGAAACCGTAGTCGCATCATTTACCTCATAAGAGGCTCCTGCTGTTGCCGAAAAATTGTGATACTCAAATTCTGGTTTGACGAAGATTTGATTTTCAAATTCTTCAACTACAAACTGAGCAAAGTTTACATCATATTCCCTGGCTTCCCAGAGACTAGTGATGTAAAACTTCTCTGCATTGATGCGGTTGTAATCATATCTTGCACCTGCCTCTATAGTCCACATTCCAAAGTCTTTAGACCCTAACGCATAAATACCAAAGTCATAACCTTGGTAATCTGGTATTAGTCTTCTTACTCCGGTAACGGGATCGGGAAAGTGATCTTGGTACCTTCCAGAAATACCCACCTTTGCGGTAATGGTATTATCTGCCGTGTAGTCAAAATCTATTTTTCCTCCTATAGTTTCAAGTTGTAGATCAATAGATGGTCTTAAGTCATCGCTATCGCGACGTATGTCAAACTCTAGTCTGTTATTGCGCTGGTAATCTACCTGAGCACTTAACTTCCCAAAGTTATCAAAGCGATAAAATGACTTTAGTTTTGCAATCTGATGTTTTACTTCCTGTCTAGGGGCATTAATATCATACGTAAATGGCTCCACTACAAAGGGCTCTTGGCTGTTTATAGCAACCGAGAGATCTGCAGCATTACCTACGTGGGATGAGCGTAAAATACCAGATTCTTTGTCAAAAATCGAGTAGCTAGCCTCTACACCGTAACGATATTTATTAACTCCTATACGTACAGAAAGGTCTCTCTCATACAGAGCTGTGTTACTTAGCACATAATCTGGCGCTTCAAAATCCCCAAAGCGTTTTAAAGTTCCATTTATGCCGCCATACCAGCCGTTATTGTATGATTTTATTAAAGAAGTGGTAATAGATCCACCACGCCCGTTTGTTGCACCGGTTATGATCGTTCTCCCAAAAAGGGTGTCCTTTACTGGTACCTGCTCTGGCTCTATGATAATGGTGCCTCCTATAGCATCACCACCATATTGCAATCCTGCTGCTCCTTTAATAACTGTGACTTCACCAGCCGCATTTACATCTATATTAGGTGCGTGTTCTACACCCCATTCTTGATCTTGTAATCTCGTACCTTCTGTAATAAGTACTACTCTACTAGAGTGTAGTCCCTGTATCACAGGCTTTACAACAGAGTTACCCGTGTTTAATGAGGTAACACCACTTAGGTTTTTAAGCGCATCACCTAGTGATGCTGCGCTGTTATTTTCTAAGAGGTTGTGGTCTACCACACTCTCTGTCGCTGTACGGCTTTTACTTTTATGAGCGTGTGCAACAATCTCTACATCGCCTAGAGACTCTAGGTGATGCTCCATATTAATAGTACGAGTTGTATTACCGCTTACAGTTACTTTTACAAGCTGTGTCTCACACGCAGGATGAGATACCTGTAGTGTATACTGGTCCTCACAAAGATCTGTAATCACATATTTTCCTTGGGCATCTGTTGTCACAGATCGCTCAGAACCTACTATAATAATGGTTGCTTCTTGAAGCACTTCATTATCGTGTAAATCTATAATGTATCCAGATAAAGTGTACGAGCACTCTTGTGCTGTAGCTGTAATGCTCAGCAAGGCAATGCTAAGCCATAAATAAAATTTCATAAAATTTGTTTTGCTAATTATTGAATGTTATTCAATGCTTAACAAAACGGTGGTCCACGGTCTGAGGAACTTAGGACAATGTTTTTGTAAAATGCTTTAGGTAAAACATCTACTTCCTTTAAGTTGGGTAATGTGATTGTTTTATACGCTTTCGCGAAAGCGTAAACTCCTACTTTAACAATATGAAGATCGCCTAGATCACAATCAAGGTTCTTCTCGTGTACGTGAGTTTTATTACCAAATGAACAGGTGTCGTAATGTGTGTGATTTTCTGTACTATGAATGAAAGAAACAATCGCAGGCAGCATAAATGCAAACATTACTAGTAATGCAGCTGCGCGATAAAAAGTATGTAATTTATGTTCTTTCAAAATCTACTTTGAGAATATAAAGCCTAATCCCATTCTTGAAACCATCTTTGTAGCAAATGCCTTAAAGAATGTATACTGACCAAATAACCAACCAAATATCACTAAAAGCACTTGATAAATAGGAAAAATTAACAAGATTCTAACAGGCCAATAGATCCAGCCGCTTGTGACATCTTTTCCTAAGCCTATCAAATCCATTAACGGATTTGATAATCTACCTGCTGTTGAGCCAGTTACGGCAAAAGCAAGAAAAATTGCAATAAGTTCCCATCTATAAGTAACGCCCCATCTATCATATAATTTTGCAAATAACCACAGGGTGATTTTAATGATGAGATAGGAGAGAAGAAGTGTTCCTAGTACAAGAAGTACTAGATACGTAGTAGAAGTTGTTTCTATAAATTTTGAAATAATAGCCTTTGCAAGCAAAAATGCCGAAATGAAAGTGGCAATTAATCCCAGTATAACGTGAATAAATTGCCAGTCTTTTGTGATTTCCCAGCGCGATTTGAATTTTTCCATAGCGCTGCAAAAATACGATTATCGCAGTTTCTGATTGTTACGTTGTTGAAAATATTCAAACCAGTTATATAAAAGATAGTTTACTTCATATCCATAATCTACTCCACGCTGGTAGTCTATTTGTTGTAAGTAAAGATTTGGGTCATACTGGATGGTGTTTATCACACGGTTGTTATACTCTGTGACATAAAATATGTTTCTGTTCTCTAGCCAGAACTGTTCATAATAACCTCTTTGTGGTTGTGTAACTAGCCATTGATTAAAGCCTGGTTCTATGATTATAATTTCGTATTCAAGACTGTCGTTTGCGATGCGCACGGTGTCAGACATAGCTTCTGAGCTATTTGTAATGTCTTGTGTTTTTGTCGTGCTAGCACAACCTATTATAATTCCGGCGAGTAATAAAGTGTAGAAAAGGTTTTTCATAATATTAAAGTTAATGGTTTTACATATAATCTATGTTGTAATTAGTAAGTTCTTAACGCCTTGACTAATTGTACACCATAAAACTACTCATAGATTGTACAGTCTTAAAGTACCATTGAGTAAAAGGGCCTTTACAATGAGGTAACTAAAAAAAGGGTACCGTGTGGTACCCTTTGTAATATATTGAAAAGTAGTTTGTGTCTTATTTTCCAAAAAGACCACCTAGTAATCCACCTATACCACCTTTTCCTTTACTGCTTCCTAATACCATACCAGCTACATCATCAAGGATGCTTCCATCTCCATCTGAGTCTAGTAGTGTTGTTATAAGGCTTTGGTTTTCTTTTGGCTGTCCTCCTAGCATACTTCCTAGAAGTGCATTCATACCACTACCATCGCTTACGTTATTTTGCTGTGTTTGTTTTCCTAACACACCCATAAGTACTGGGGCAGCAACTTTAAGTATTTGTGCGATAGATCCAGCATCCATACCTGTTTTGCTACTTAATGCATTTTCTACTTGTGGCTGGTTACCACCTAGTAAGTGACCTAGAATACCTGCACCATCTTGTAATACGTCATCACTAGGTCCTCCATTACCCATAAGGTCTCCTAGTTGGTCAAGAATACCACCACTATGTTTTCCACTTAAAGCTCCCATTAATCCAGCAGCACCTTCTGGAGTTTGTACATTTTTTTTCATTGCACCCATAAGTACTGGCAAAGCCATACTTAATACGTTTGCAGTATCTCCTTCAGATTGTCCAGCTTTTGCGCTAGCTCCTTGTATAAGTGTTTTTCCTATTGGTCCATTAAGTAGATCTAGTAATCCTGACATATTATTTTTAGTTTTAATTGTGAGATTTCAATTTACGAATTAATATAACTGGTTTAACAAACAAGTATAAAAAAAACACCCAAAAGGGTGTTTTGATTAATATTATCGATAAAAAGCAAATAATGTTAAGTTAGAAATCAAATGTTTAATCTCGCTGCATTATTTTAAAATACTCATAATCTGGTCTGCTAGCTCTGTACCTATACGATCTTGAGCTCCACCAGTTGCCGCACCTATGTGTGGTGTAAGGCTTACTTTAGGATTCATAAGTACTTGTACCGCTGGAGTAGGTTCGTTCTCAAAAACGTCTAGACCTGCAAATGATAATTTACCACTGTCTAAAGCTGCGATAAGAGCTACTTCATCAATAACTCCACCACGAGCTGCATTTACAATTGCTGCACCATCTTTCATAAGCTCAAACTCTTGCTTACCTATTACATAGTCCTTTTGCGCAGGTACGTGAAGAGTCACAAAATCTGCAGATTTTAGCACATCTTCCTTTGAAGAAGATTTTATTGTAAATGAAACTGACTGTCCATCAAAGAAAGGAACTTCAACAGTAGCCTCTTCTGTAAATGGATCGTGAAAGATAACTTTCATCCCTACACCCAAAGCAATTTTTGCAGTTTCTTGACCTATACGTCCAAAACCGATAACACCAAGTGTTTTACCACGTAGCTCGGTTCCTTTCGCGTAAGCTTTTTTTAATCCTTTAAATTTTGTATCACCATCTAGAGGCATATTTCGGTTTGAGTCAAACAGAAAACGTACACCATTGTAAAGGTGAGCAAAAACAAGCTCTGCAACAGATGCCGAAGATGCTGCTGGTGTATTGATCACGTGAAGTCCTTTATCACGTGCATATTGTACATCAATGTTATCCATACCTACACCACCACGGCCTATAACTTTTATAGATGGGCAAGCGTCTATTAACTCTTTACGCACTGTGGTTGCACTACGCACAAGTATAACATCTATTTCATTTGTGTTAATGTAGTTCTCAAGTTGATCTTGAGCTACGTTTGTAGTAATTACTTCAAAGCCTCCTGCTGTAAGCGCGTCAACTCCTGTTTGTGATATTCCGTCGTTTGCTAATACTTTCATAGTATATAGTGTTGTATGCGTTTTTTTTAATTATGCTTTTCTTTCTAGCTCGCTCATTACGTCTACTAGCACACCTACGCTATCCATAGAGAGTGCATTATACATAGATGCTCTGTAGCCTCCTACACTTCTGTGTCCATTAAGACCGTTTATACCGGCTTCTTTCCACATTGTATCAAAGGCATCTTTAAGATCTCCATCTGTTAGTGAGAAAGTAGCATTCATTGTAGATCTATCTTCTTTGGCAGCAAATCCTTTAAATAATGGGTTAAGCTCAATCTCACTATAGAGTAAGGTTGCTTTGCGATCATTAATCTCCTCAATAGCTTTTACACCTCCTAGGTTTTTAAGCCATCTCATTGTAAGCATAGAGACATATACTGCATAGACTGCAGGTGTGTTAAACATACTTCCTTTGCTTATATGCGTTTCATAATTGAGCATAGAAGGTATTTGACGTGTCACTTTCCCTAAGATGTCTTCACGTATAACAACAAGTGTAGTACCTGCTGGTCCCATATTTTTTTGAGCACCTGCGTAGATAAGATCAAATTGTCCAAAATCAATCTCTCTAGAGAAGATGTCACTACTCATATCACATATAAGAGGACAGTCTACTTCAGGAAAATCCTTTATCTGTGTTCCGAAGATGGTATTGTTACTTGTAAGGTGTAAATAATCTAGTCCTTCTGGAATTGAGTATCCTTTAGGTATGTAATTAAAGTTTGCCTCTTTACTAGACGCAACCTCTACAATCTCCCCAAAAAGCTTAGCTTCCTTTATTGCTTTATCACTCCAAGTACCGGTATTTATGTAACCCGCCTTAGATTGCAATAAGTTATATGCAGTCATTAAGAATTGTGTGCTCGCACCTCCTTGTAAAAAGAGCGCTTTATACCCTTTACCTTCAAGACCTAGTAGCTCTAAAGCCAGTTGCCTAGCCTCATCCATTACATCTACAAAGTCTTTACTTCTGTGAGAAATCTCCAGTATGGATAAACCAGAATCGTTAAAATCTAATATGGCTTGTGATGCTTCTTTAAAAACATCTTGAGGTAAAATACAAGGTCCTGCGCTAAAGTTGTGCTTCTTCATTTTATGCTAATTTTGAAATGCAAAGATGCTCAAAACCACATAGAATATTATAGATAAAATGATAAAATTATGGCAAAATCGATACTAAAAATGCAATAGTATCAACTCCATCAGCATAATCTTGAAGATTCGGTTTTTGAGTCTTTCCAAATGGTATAAGTGATGTAAAACCTTGTAGATTTTTATCATCACCTACAATGCACTGTATTTTATCTGCATCTTGAGAAAGTTTTAAATCAAGAGATTCTTTTGACTCATATTTTTCATAAAATAACGTTGCAATAGGAGAGCCGTAACTTTCATCTTCCTTAAGCATTAAAAACCCATTTTCTAGTAGGTCAAAAAGACTCATAAGGTATACAGCCTTATTATAGTCATAGTTATTTGCATACTTTGCGTCGTTCATCACATCGCTCCACGAGTAGATAGCTTTAAAAAATGCATCAAAGTTATACCCTTCTGGCACCAGTAATTTAGACACATTGCGACAGCCTAGACCGTAGTATCTAAATATATCTTCACCTAGCGCTTTAAGTTGCTCTTCACTCTCATCACCCGTAAGTATGGCAACAGAGTTTCTGTTTTTTCTTATAATGTTAGGCTTCTTACCAAAGTAATATTCAAAATATCTTGCTGTATTATCACTTCCCGTTGCAATCACAGCATCGTGTGCAGGTAGTTTTTCTTCTGTAAATGAGATACGACCTTTAAAGTCTGGTGCTACATATTCCAGATATTTGGCTAGGTAGGGTAGTAGGTGCTTATCGTTTGAAGATTGTTTTATTGCGACGTTTTGATCTGCAATAAGTACACATAAAAAATCGTGAAAACCCACTAGCGGGATGTTACCTGCCATTATGATAGCAACGGTTTTTTGGGATTGCGCTTTCGCGAAAGCGTCATTATAACCGCTCATCCACTCGCTAAGTTTTTCTTCGGTAAGGAGTGCTGCCCATCCCTCAAGTGCAAAAAGAATATTTTCTTGCGTAAACCACCCATTGTTTTCTCGCGCGAGTTTAAACTGATGTTTCATTCCGTCAAAAAAAAGATCATTGTGTGCAACTCCCTCTTTTTGAGCAATATTAGTACGTGAGAACTGACTCAAGAAAGTCCCGAGTTTACTAAAAGCGTTAATTCTTTGTTGAAGCGTCATAGTGTTTTGGCAAATCGATGGCTAGGCATTATTTTTGTGCAAAGTTACCCAAAAAGAAACCTATGGCAATTATCATAACAGACGAATGTATAAACTGCGGTGCCTGCGAGCCAGAATGTCCTAATACGGCAATATATGAAGGAGCAGATGACTGGCGCTATGCAGATGGTACAGATCTGGAAGGAAATGTAGTACTACCTAACGGTAAGGAAGTAGATGCAAACGAGGCGCAAGAGCCAGTGAGCGATGAGATTTACTATATCATACCAGATAAGTGTACTGAGTGTAAAGGTTTTCACGAAGAGCCACAGTGTGCTGCCGTATGTCCAGTAGATTGCTGTGTACCTGATGATGATCACGTAGAGACAGATGAAGTTTTACTTGCAAAGCAAGCCTTTATGCATAAAGATGCATAGAGTATTATGATACTTATAATAAAAAAGCCACTCGTACGAGTGGCTTTTTTTGTTAGGTAGATTATCTTGATATGCAATGTTTTAGAATTATTACATAAAAAAAGACCAAACTGAATTAAGTTTGGTCTTTTAAATTATGTTGTTTTATTCTTAAAGCTGTGTAAGCTTCACATACATAGCATACTGCTCATCTGTGAGGTATGTCTTTAAGTTTCCGTTTTTACGACTTGCCACTTTGTCTAGTGCTGCTTGCTTGTCTGTCGCATTCATATTACTAGCTTTAAGTCTATCTTCTGTAGCTTTAAAACCTGTAAGAGTCTTTGCAACATTTGCCTTTTGCTCTGCTGTAAGGTTTAATTTTTGAGCAAGCATATCAATCTGGCTTACTTGTTCTTTTTGTACTGGCGCATTTGCAACTTTTTGTGCTTGTACGGTTGTCATACCAAGAAAAGCAACGATGGCTAGAGTGACTATTGATTTCATAATGTCTTAAAATTGTAGTTATTTATTTCTCTAAGAGTTCATTAATTAACTCTGTTGGTCTACCAATAACGCCATTTTTATCGAGAATTACAATGGGACGCTCAATTAATTTTGGATTTTCACTCATCGCAGCCACTATTTGAGCATCTGTGAGGTCTTTTCCTTTATAATCGCTTTTCCAGATGGCTTCATTTTTTCTAACGAGCTCTATGGGTTTAATATCCAGTATGTTTATAATCTCATTAAGTTGCTCTGTACTAAGAGAAGTATCAAGATACTTGATTACTTCAAATTCTTTTCCAGATGCCTCTACGACAGCAAGACCTTGTCTACTTTTTGTACAACGAGGATTGTGATATATTTTAATCATTATATAATTATTGTAAAGTTACGTGTACACCTAGTGTTCTAAGTTGTACAGCTAGTGTTTGTGCATTTTTAAAATGAATTCCGGCTATGCCAGACCGTTTACAGCCCTCAACATTGTTAAGACTGTCATCTATAAAAACAGCCTCTGCTGGATTAATATTATACCTGTCTAGCATAAGGTCATAAATTTCTTTAAAAGGTTTACGTGTACCCTCATCACCAGAGACTAGAATTCCTTCAAACCACTGCAGCCAAGGAAACTTTTCTAGCGCAACAGGAAAGGTTTCTCCGCTCCAGTTTGTTAATGCTAGCACTCTATAGTCCGGATTATCTACTAGTTCTTTTAATATTTTGAGCGTGTCTAGGTGTGTAAAACCGAGCATCTCCTCCCAGCGACCGTAATACATTTTTATGAGCTCTTCATACTCCGGAAACATCGCGATGCGCTCTTGGGTTGCTTTTTCTAATGAATAGCCCGCATCTTGATTTACATTCCAGTCCCAAGCACAAATGTGTTCTAAAAACCAGTCCATTTTCTCTCGATCGCCTCTAAATTCTTTGAGATATACATACTCGGGGCTCCAGTCTATGAGAACGCCTCCTAAGTCAAATATGACGGTTGTGATTTTTGAATTTTCCATATTATTACTTTGTTATGAGGTGCGGTACATCATCTAGTTTCCAGTCTATCACTAATCCTCCGGCTAGTGATCTTGCAATTTCTGCCCCGTAAAGAAGTTCGGTGAGATAGAGAGCGGCTTCAAAACTTTTAGCACCTCCAGCAGAGGTGATATACTTCCCATCGTGCACAAATAATACATCTTTCCTAATATCAAGATTAGGAAACGTCTCACGCATCTTATCGATGTCACTCGGGAAGGTCGTAGAGACACTGTCATCTAGTAAACCTGCCTTTGCTAGTACAAAAGCACCATCGCAATGTGAGGTTACATACATAGCTTCTTTATCTACTTGTTTTACAAAGTTAATGAGTGCTTCATCCTCCAGATCTGTATCTAGGTGATGCTCTGCACTTGGTACAACTAGTATATCTATTTTAGGTAGGTCTTCGCTAGTATAGTCAAAGTCTGGTAGGAGATACATCCCCTCAAAGGTACGCACGGGTTGTAGGGTATTTGCTACTGTAAAAACATTCATCGCTTTTATATTCTCTCTGTAAATAGTATGCTGAAAAATGTCAAAAGGTGCCGTAAGCTCCGTGTTAAAAGTGCCATCCATAATTAAGAAGGCTACATTGTAGCGCGTTGAGTCTAGTACTGGTTTTGCTTTCGCGAAAGCGTTATCAACCTTATTAGTAACAGCGGGCTGTTCTATAGTTTTAGGTTCTGTATTGCAACCTATTAATATAAGCGTTGTAAGTAGTAGTATATAGTATTTCATTAGGTTCTCTTTTTAATGATAAAGATACGAGTTCTCATAGGGTTTCTTTGGCAAGCATTCTCTTTACAATGTAGAGTAGGAGCCAGGCAATAAGCGTGAGCCCTATCAAAAATATCCAAGTGGTCTGAAAGCCGTAATATGCAGTAATTTGCATCCCGCTGTTGTGACCAAAAATATGAGCTACAGAAAATGACATACTGTAAACACCCATATATGCTCCTTGTCTCCCTAGCTTAGATCTGTCTAACGCAAATTTGTTGCTAAAAGGGAAGGAAATCATCTCTCCAAAGGTTGCGATTACCATACCTATCACAACAACACCTACCCAAGTCTCCCACAGCAGTAATAGAAAACTTGCGCCCGTCATAAGCAAACCTACAATGGTGCTTTGCACATTAGTAAGTTCTTTTTTTTCCATCCAGGCTATGAGTGGCATTTCAAACACAACAATGAGTGCGCCATTAAGCGCTAGTATGAGACCTATGGCGTCTTCATCAAGTTTATAGGCATCCTTGTAATAAAGCGGTACAGTAGAAAAATATTGTACAAATATGATCCCAAAAAGCGCAAGTGCTATTAAGAATAATACATAAGGCGTATCCTTAAGAGGTTTTACTGGATTCTGAACAATTACTTCTTTATCTAACTCTTTAGTCTTTTTAGGGTTGAGTACTTGCATCATAAGTACACCCGCAAGCAAGCAGGTGATACCGTCTACATAAAACAATGTCTTATAGCCAGCGAGTGCTATAAGAAAACCACCTATAGCTGGTCCCACAGAAAACCCTAGATTAATTGCGAGCCTAATGAGTGTTAATGACCGCGTTTTATTTTCTGGTTTTGAGTAGGCGCTTAATGCTACAAAAAAAGCAGGTCGTCCCATATCTGCTACAGCAATAAGAACAAAGAATGAAATACACATCATCCAGAAACTCTCTACGTGCATTACCCATAAAAAGTTAATACCAGTGAGTAACAGGCTTAATAAGATGACTTTATAATATCCTATTACATCACTTAGTTTACCGCCTATCCAAGCACCAGCAAAAGAACCTAGACCGTACGAAGTCATTATCCAGGCGACGTCTTGTAGGCTAAAGTGTAAACTCTTATTGAGGTAAATAGACAAGAACGGGATAACCATCGCCCCAGATCTATTAATGAGCGTGATGAGTGATAACCACCAGATCTCTCTTGATAGGCCATCAAAGGTTTTAAGGTAATTGCGTAGCAGTGTTTTCATACAGTTGGTTGGTTAGCTTGTTAAGACCTACGCTTGCCCATAAATATAAAGAGTCCAGCGTGGTGGCCGGACTCTTTAATATCGTTACTTCTTATAATCATATAGTGACAACATATCAAGTCTGGCGCAGCAGTGTGCACGAGGTATGTTTATATGTTGTGACTAAATTCATAATGTGGTGTAAAGTTATAAAAATAATTGAGTTGAGTACGCTTTCGCGAAAGCGTAATACGTTTCTATTTATAATGTCTCTTCTCTCTTTATTAATTCTGCCTTGATTGCTTTTTTAGACATAAACTGCATAGGCAATGTTGCCGAACAGCATAAGCCTACCGCTAGGGTTGCTATAAATGTGGCATTATCGTCCTTTGTGAGCATACCATAAATAGATATGCCTATAAGTAATGATAAGATGATGAGTAGGGCAACAATGAGCACCTTAATCATATTTAAGTTAGAGAGCAGTTGTGCCGTGGTTTTTGTTGAATAATCTATTTTCATTATCTGAAATTGAGTTTTTTTAAATAAATATTACATCTCGCTCCCGAAGAAGATAGCGTTCATAAGCAGTTTGTTAGTTCCATACCAGAACGCTCTAAAGTTTGTGTTATCTGTAAATAAGATAACCTCACCACGACCCGCACTCTGATGTACAAAAGGTCTTGTCTCTGGGATAGCCTTAAGATTAATCTTAGAGATGTAACCAGCTTGTAATGGTGACTTAGTATACTGTATAGGGTTCTTGTAGCTTGTAGAGTCTGCTTTTATAAATAGCGTAGTGTTTCTAAAAAGAGATACTTTATCACCCGTATATCCAAAGTTAATAGGGTGTGAGCGATCTTGCTTTGCTTCAAAAATTGCACCTCCTATTACTTGTGCTCCTGTAAAATCTCTACGTTGCTCAAAGCTCACGTTTTTTGCAGGGTTTTTAGTTTTTACAAAATCTATGTCTAGCATCTTATTTCTTTCAAACCAGTTTGCTACGTTTTTATAACCTATGAGAGTTCCACCAGATCGCACCCATTGTTTTATCTTATCTGTGTTGCCTTTATTTATAGCATTACCCCATAAATTAGGTAAGATAATGTCTGTATATCTAGACAAGTCTGCGCGACCTAAATCTTTAGTATCAATTTTTGTGATACGCATATTGTAACGTGTGTCAAATAGGTGCCACATCTCTCCCGCATCATAAGGGTTGATACCTTCACCTACTATCATTGCTACGCGAGCAGGCTCTAATGCTCTAAACTGGTTACTACCAAGATCTATACCTTCTGTGAGGCCAGTACTTACTGCCTTGATGGTGACATTTGCATCTTGTGCCACTTCGTTTATAAAACTCGCTAGTTCTTGCTTATTAAGCGATTGATTTTGCACAGGTATCATAATGGTACCATAGTCATAAGAGATACCTTCTACACTAAATTTTTGCATACCCACCTTTGCTCTTATACCTTTATTGAGTATGGTGTTGAGCGCCTTAGGAGTGTAGTAATCGTGCCACTCCATAAGGTATGCATAGGTACTAGTACCTACAGCTGGGGTAGGTTTTCTTTTTAAATCTTGTATCTCGTTGCCAGCTTTGCTTAAAGATGCATTTTCTGTAAAATCTACACCAAAAGAGAGTGGGAAAGACCAAGCACTTATATCATAAAACAAACTATCTTGAAAGGTAGTACGCTTTTCAAACATCGCTTTGATGAGGCGGCTCTGTCTTTGGTTTTTTGGGACGATGTAGCTCATTCCTTTTTTAAAGTTTGCTCCATCTTGCGAGAAGTCTTGTGCAACCTCGTGTACTTTTATTTGATGTCTTTTAAGTACCTCTGCTAGGTGATATGCGCTACCTGCATCTTTCTCACTACCAAAAGCATATGCGCCACTTCCTTTTTCGCCTCGAGCGTTCTTAAAAAAGTCACGTTGATAGTCTAGTAATTGCTTGCGCATACCTTGTGCAGCCTCAAGGGTAGATAATATAGCTGTAAACTGGTTACGTATCGTAAACGGAAACTCAAGTAAACCGTTTTCTGTTTCTTGCGCGTGGCCACGGCTACTTCCTTGCTCAAAGAGAATACCTATACCACCATTTATGTCTGGAAAGGTAGATCCTTTACCGTAGTAAAAATCATCAAAACTCTCTTCTGTATAGTAAAAGCTGCCTATTTTATCTAGTGCTGCCGCGTGGTAGTTTCCTATTTGCTTTGTGAGTTCTTGGTTAAGCGCAGGTGTGAGTGGGTGTGTACGAGATTGTATACCTGGCTGAAAGAAAAAGCTACTGTTAGATCCCATCTCGTGATGGTCTGTAAGAATGTTAGGATACCAGTTATGAAATGTCTTAATACGCGCTCTTGACTCTGGTAGTTGTACTGGAAGCCAGTCTCTATTCATATCAAACCAGTAGTGGTTAGTACGACCACCTGGCCAGACCTCGTCATACTCGCGGTCTTGAGGGTCTGCATTTACGTTTATACTCTTATTTGTATTTGCCCAGTAAGCAAAACGCTGTAAACCATCTGGATTAAATGATGGGTCAAAAAGTATGATGGTGTTATCTAGTAGTGCATCTATTTTAGGTCCTTGAGCGGCAGCGAGATAGTATGCAGCTATAAGCCCTGCATTTGCGCCAGAAGGTTCATTACCGTGTATAGACATCCCTTGGTATACTACAATAGGCATACTGCTTGTGCTCAAGCTAGCACTGCCATCTTCTACCAGTTTTACGTGTTCTTTACGTATGTTTTCAATATTGGAGTGATTACTAGGTGAGGTGACCGTTAGTAATAAAATAGGTCTTCCCTCAAAGGTAGTTCCTCGACTTTCTATAGTCATACGGTCACTTGCTGCTGCAAGCGTGCGCATATATTCTGATAACTTGTCGTGACTTACGTGCCACTCTCCAGGTGTGTAGCCTAAAACACTTTCTGGTGTAGGGATATTTGGATTGTAAGTGACATCTGTAGGTAAATAGTAATCCATATCTACCTTTCCGCTTTGTGCGAGTGTAGATATGCTACTTAATAGTAGGGTAGTAAGTACGAGTAATAAGCGCATTCTATAAGCTATTTTTTGAGTTGTTAGACTCTAAAAATAAGCAAAAGAAGTAACGCCTGCACGTAACAATTGTTAACTAAAATATGTGGTAGTAGGAGATCTGTATACTAGACTAGCGTTCTAGTTTATCTAGATAGCCGCAAGCAGCTCCTATAATGCCAGCGTGATTCTTAGTTTTTGCCGCAACAATAGGAATATCTGTGGTAAGATATCTTTCAAATTCTGCCATATGCTTACTTATACCACCGCCTATTATGTAATGGTTAGGTGTACATATTAACTCTACATTTTTGAGAAAGAAATTAAAGCGCTCTGCCCACTCTTTATAAGTGAGTTTTTCTTCCTTTCTTACAGAGTTTGCTGCATACTTTTCAATAGGTTTCTTCTTATATGGAATGCGACCAAATTCAAAATTTGGGATGAGTTTACCGTTATAGCAAAGTCCAGAGCCTATACCTGTGCCTACTGTAATCACAGCAACCAGACCTTTTAAATCTTTTCCGGCTCCGTATCTAACTTCGGCGAGGCTTGCGGCATCTGCATCGTTTATAACAGAGCAAGGTAAACCAGTTTTTTTAGAAAAAAGTTCATCTATCTGTACACCCATCCAGCTCTTGTGCATATTACCATATGCCATAGCTTTACCATCTACGATAACGGTAGGAAACCCTATTCCTATAGGTCCTGTCCAGTTAAAGTGATCTACGAGTTGCTGTACACAATCTGCTACAGCCTTAGGTTTTGCAGGGCGCGGGGTTTCTATTCTAAAACGTTCACCTATGTACTCTTCTGTTTCCAGATCTACAGGGACACCTTTTATTCCCGTTCCGCCTATGTCGATACCTAATATCTTCATCTATGATGGTTTTTGTGTGGCGAAAGATAGGAATTTTTGAATAATATAGAAGTAGGGTGGGTGAGTCCGCTTTCGCGAAAGCGTAACCTTATAGAATCAGTTACTTAGAGTACTTCTTCTTGTTCTGATGGTTTTTCTTTACCATATTCTTGTTTGTAAATTTTTACAATAAGTAGAAAAATACTCACTACAATAGGTCCAAAAATGAGACCTATAAATCCAAATAAAGGCACACCTACGATAACTCCTATAATGGTAATAAGTGGGTGAACGTCTGCCAGTCGCTTTTGAATCACAAGTCTAAAAAGATTATCTGTAGAGCCCACTACGACCGTACCATAGATAATCATCACGATGGCTTGCCAGATGTCACCAGCAGCGTATAGAATGATGCAAACAGGTACGATACCTAAGGCGGTACCTACAAATGGTATCATAGACCCAACGGTGACAATTGCAAACCAGAAAAAGGGATCTTCTACGCCAAGTATTAAAAAGCCTATAAGTGCCACAAGTCCCTGTAGTAATGCTACTAGTGGTATGCCTATGGCATTTGACTTTACAAGCTCCTGACTATCTTTACCTATGAGTTTTAAGTTTTTCTCACTGAGGGGTATATACTCTAGCATAGACTCTCTAAAAGTCCTTCTATTAGTAAGCATATAGTACAGCATAAAATACATAAGACCTATGGCGATAAATACATTAAAGGTCCCACCGGCTAGCCCTTGAAGGTTACTACTTATCCAGTCTGTTACAGAACTGGTGTCTATGGAGCTTGCGATATCGAGACCAAAGCGAGACTCTATATCTGCCATTTCTGTTTTTACAATGTTTATGACTTTGCCACTATTTTCTACCGCTTTACTAATTTTTGAGGTGAGCATTAATACAAGTCCAGCAATAGGTACTAGTATTACAAGAAATGACCCTGCCATAAGAACGCAAGCGGAAACGCTAGAGTTCCATTTTCTTTTTTTTACTAGATATTCTTGCCATTTACGTAATAAAACAAAGAGTGTAATCGCACCTAGTATACCTGATAGATAGGTTGCCATCTCTTTAAATATTAACCACCCAAATAGGATGATTAAAAAGATGATAAAGAACTGACGTAAAAGGTTAGGTTTGAGTGTTTGCATATATTATTTGGCAAATATTTGAGAGTCGTTTCTAAAGGCTTTAAACTCAAGCGCGTTACCACAAGGGTCATAAAAGAACATTGTAGTTTGCTCTCCAGTTAGACCTTTAAAGCGTACATAAGGTTCTATTACAAAATCTACGTGTGGTGCTATTTTTTCGGCAAATGCTTCAAAATCTTCCCAAGCGAGTACAACTCCAAAATGAGGCACAGGTACCGCTTTACCATCTACTTCATTATGCACTTCATCTACAGTAGATTTTTCCTTGTAATGAATCACTAGCTGGTGTCCAAAAAAGTTAAAATCTACCCAGTGGTCGCTGCTGCGGCCTTCAGGTAGATTTAAAATATCTCTATAAAAAACTCTTGCTTTCTCAACGTCATCTACGGGAATAGCAAGATGAAATGGTCGTACTGTCATAATTGATGTTTTGAAGTACTAATTTACACCATTTTTTTAGGTTATTTATTTATCAGATGCAATTGCGTCTGTATCTTTTCTATGTTTAAGTAATGAGATGCCCGCAAAGAAAAATATTACACCTAGTATTGTAAATGCCCACGGACTCATACCAGTACTTAAACTTCCAAAGATTCCCATAACTCCGAGCACTAGCATAATAGCTCCTGCAACAAGCGCTATTACTCCTATAATCTTAATCATAACTTAATTGTTTTTATTATTTGGAATATAAAAGTAAATGATTGACGGAGTGAAGCTTTGCTACTTAACACCACATTACCACTGTTTTAATAGGAGTTTATGAATGTGAGTTATATTTTGGCAGTCTTTAAGAAAAGCAGTTTTCATTTTGTGGGGTAGTAGCGGCACTTTTGTATAAATTTGCATCCTTAAAACTAATCTTTTATACGCGCCACGTGATTACAAAAAGAATTATCCCTTGTCTCGATATTAAAAATGGTAGAACCGTAAAAGGAACTAACTTTGTAAACTTGCGTGATGCTGGAGATCCAGTGGAGCTAGCAAAGTTATACTCTAATACAGGAGCAGATGAGCTAGTTTTTTTAGACATATCCGCAACAGAAGAACGTCGTAAGACCCTTGCAGATCTAGTATTAAGAGTGGCTTCACAGGTAAACATACCATTTACAGTAGGCGGAGGAATATCTTCTGTAGAAGATGTCGATATCTTATTACAAAATGGTGCAGATAAAGTTTCTATAAACTCTAGTGCTGTAAAAAGACCAGAACTCATAAATGAGCTTGTAGCAAAATTTGGCTCACAATGTATTGTTGTCGCTATAGATGCGAAGTATATAGAAGGAGAGTGGATTGTACATTTAGTGGGAGGAAAAGTACCTACAGAGCATAATCTCTTTGACTGGGCAAAAGAAGTAGAAGAGCGTGGTGCTGGTGAGATCCTTTTTACCTCTATGGACAATGATGGTACAAAAGATGGTTTTGCAAACGAGGCGCTAGCTAGACTTTCTGAAAGTCTAAATATCCCAATAATTGCAAGTGGAGGAGCTGGAAATATGCAACACTTTGCAGATGCTTTTACAGAGGGTAAGGCAGATGCAGCTCTTGCAGCAAGTGTTTTTCACTTTAAGGAAATAGAAATAACAGATTTAAAACAAGAGTTAACCACGCAAGGTATTGCGATGAGATTATAACTTTTACTAGATATTACAAGTAATGAGAATAGATTTTGATAAGTATGAGAATGGTCTTGTTCCAGCAATAATACAAGACATAAGAACCAAAAATGTTTTAATGCTAGGCTTTATGAATCTTGAAGCCTATGAGAAAACACTTGCTTCAAAAAAGGTGACTTTCTTTAGCCGTTCTAAAGGTAGACTATGGACTAAGGGAGAAGAGACAAAAAACTATTTACATCTAGAAACTATTGAGGTAGATTGTGATAATGATACTTTGCTAGTACAAGTGACTCCTCAAGGGCCTACTTGTCATAAAGGGACAGATACCTGCTGGGGTAATAGTAACAAAACAAACTTTGGGTTTTTATCACATCTAGAAGAAATAATAGAAGATCGCTGGAATACTAAAGATACTGCAGACTCTTATGTTGCGTCACTCTTTAGAAGTGGGATTAATAAAGTAGCTCAAAAAGTAGGAGAAGAGGCTGTAGAGGTGGTTATTGAAGCAAAAGATGATAACGATCATCTATTCCTTAATGAAAGCGCAGATCTCTTGTTTCACTATATGGTTTTATTACAGGCAAAAGGGTTTCACCTGCGTGATATAGAAAAAACACTTATTGCTCGACATAAATAAGCATAGATTGTAAGTAATTTATTACATTTAGGACTTAAAACCTAAATCATTTAAATGAAAAAAATCATTCTAGCTTTTGTATTATTTCCAGTATTACTAACAGCTCAAAAAGTTAAAGTAAAAAAAGATGATGTCTACATTGATAAAGTTCTTGTAGGAACTATTGTCAAAACAAAGGATTCTTTAAAAAATAAACTCTTTACTTACTCTGATGTAGATGGAAACCCTATAGTCATCTACAAGTATGAAACCTTGCACTCACCAATAGAGGGAGAGGAAGAAGTTTATGCTTATAATGAAGTTACTATACCATCGCTTAACATAGTTGCTGGTCTAGATATAAAGAATGAATACTCTCAGACTAGAAAGAAAGTCGTTCCTTATTTTATAGAAAAAGGAATTCTCAATAAAGATGGCTCTCTTAATAAAGAAGCTGCACAATCTTATTATAAAACTGTACCAGAAATTCCTCTTGAGATTACAGCGATGTATAATCAAGAACTTGAGGAAATGAACGATCTTGATTTTATAGAAGAAAGAGATATGACCGCTAAGCCATATCTAGTTTTTAAAAATAGCTCTAGAGAGACTATACCATATATTAATATGATTTCTAATAACAACTATATATTAGATACATATGATATTAAACAAGGTGATGTCGTTATAGGTAAAATGATCACTCGTTTTAAACAAGCACTCACTTCTCAACCAGGTCAAAAACCAGGTAAAACAGGAGATCCTATTGTTTTCTTCTATAATAATAAGGGCGGGAGAGTAGCAACAGCAGAGCTTGGTTTTACAGAGTTAAGAGTACATAGATATAAGTGGAAACTAGGTAGAATAAAACATACGTGGCTCAAAGAAGAAAATAAATCAAAATTATATAAGGAAATCGCTGGCTATCTTGTAGATAAGAAAGCTCTCTAAGATTCTATATAGTTTAATCTTGAAAAAAAAGCATCAATTATTATTGATGCTTTTTTTTGGATTAGAATGTGTGTTCTTTAAAAAGGATTTTCTCAATATTCAGCATCTTGTTTTTTAATATAATCTAGCGTTTGCTTAATCCAGTCTTCATTATAATCTAGTACAATGTCTGGTTGTATCCCTACATATTCATAATCTATATATTTATGAAAGTTCATATCTGTGGGGTAAATGGCAAATAGACCAGAGGGGCTTTCTAAGAGCTTACCATAATTAGATCCATAAGCTATCGCACCATAGGTGCGCATACCTAAGTGAGTTGTGTTTTTTAAACTCTTTAATTTGAGGGTAAATTGCTCGCTATTACTGGCAGACCAGAAGTTGGTAATGACATAAACATTTGCTTTACTCTTTTTAAGTATTTTATAAAATGGATCAGAATATTTTGAGTTACCACCTCCATTGTTGCGTAAATCTATAATTATGTTTTGAGCCGTAATTTTTGATTTATGTGAGTTGTAAAATGAAGTAAAAGCAGCTACATTTTCTTTACTATTAGAAAACGAGCCCATATATAGGTACTGTGTATTAGGTGAGATTTGTTTAAAATACCAATTTCCATTCTCTTTGTTTACAGCCGCATATAGACTTGCATTTTCTTTTTTAAGATGCCATAGTGTACCATTGTGTAAATATAAAGCCCTTATAAATCTCAATGTTCCTCCCGGTATATCACTAGTCATAATATCATACATACCCTCTCCATTGGGAATAATATTGTAAGCAATTTGACCTGGGATCCATAAAGGCGACTGTGAGGCTAGTACCACACCGCTATAAAGGTTTCCATTCTTTACAACACCTATGGTAAATACACCTTCCTTCTGGTAAACGCCTTCTACACTTCTGTAAGGTGCTTTTTTAAGCTCCTTTTCAAGAGAAGTGAGCGATTCATCATACTTAGGATGATTTGCAAACGATTTACTCTTACGGTATTGGTTTATATCTTTATCTGTTAGTAAGGTGCTAGCAAGTATACTCGGTTTTATATGTTTGATATGTGCGTGTTTATCCTTTACTTGAGAGAGTAATATATTAAGAGTTCTATAGCACTCTGCAATAGGCATACTCGTTGTTATCTCTTTACTTAATTCGTTTAAAGTTTGCTCATAGGCTTCTTTGTGATCTCCTTTTATTTGCTTTTTAAAAGAAGTCATTTCTGTAATGTGAGAATCTATAAAGGCAAGCTCATCTTTACAATTACAGGTTTGTTGTGATTGCGCTTTCGCGAAAGCAAAAAAGACAAAGAATAGTAAAAGAAAGTAGGAAATTGAGATTTTCATAACGCATTATTTAAAGAAGTTGAACAATTATTTGATGCAACAAATCTAAACTTGAATATGTTTAAATCTCTTTATATAATAGGTCTTGGGGCGAAATGCCCTTAGTTTGTGGCGAAACTAAACGCCTCTTTTACCTGTGAGATATAGGTTTTTGAAACTGGAACAAAAATATCGTGTGTAAGTATAACTCCTAGCTTGTTATTTTGTGTTTTTAGAGAGGTAAAGTGGGCTCTGTTTATGAGATATGATCTATGTGTGCGTAGTAGTTGTGTATGTTCTTTTTCTAGTCGTGATAACCTAGCACGTACCAGTTGTTTTTTTAAAACACCTTGGCTTTGATAATGGACTTCCACATAATTATCCGATGCTTCTAGTAAGATCAAATCAGACTCTAGAAGTCTTATACCCTCATAATTACCATCACCAGATATAAAAAGTTTAGAATTTTCTACCTTCTTACTTGCATACTTACCTAAGGCATATCTAACGATAGCTACTATAGGAAATATGACTAGTACGGCTGGTAAAAATATTGAGGTAAAGTAATAGCCTAGAGAGTATGGGTTAGGCTCATTAAAAACCACAACATATAGGTAAAAGCACCGCATCACGATAAATGTAATCGTTATAAACATTGAGAAAAACAGCAGCTCGCTCAATAGTGTCCATTGTTTATTTTTATGCTTGTAGATACGCTTTTGCATAGGATAAATACCTAGATAACATATCGCGGCAAGCAAACCATATAGCGGGAGATAAATGAGTTTTTCGCTTGTTTTAAATTGATTTACATCAAGCGGTTCTGTGAGAAAGAGAAATGCAAATACCCAAATAGCCAGCCCTAATGCAGTAAATAGATAGCTGCTAAATTTTTGGTCAAATGGATATTTTTGCAAGACTTTAATTTTGCTTCAATTTATGAAGTACATCATTACCAGTCAAGTGTCCTGTAAATTTTACCACCATACTACAAAGGCTTTATCAACTGTGGTGTCATCTTTTTGTATCCATACAAGCGGTGCTCTATTGAGCGTATGTTTTTCTTTTATAATAGCTAGTGCCTCTTTGTGATTGAGCCAGTTAACTTCAGTATGTGGCTTGTGTAACCATTCTGGCTTGGTCGTTATATAGTATCTATAATCTAGAAAGCGTGCGGTGCAAAAGCTATCTAGTTGTATCCAGTAACCTATTATGGCGCGAGGATCTATTTCCTCTGGGAGTATTACGTTTTTATTAAATGGCGTAAAAAGTTGACCCATAAAAAGTGTGCGTTGTTCTAGTTGTTGTGGGTTAACATTTATAGACTGCAGCGCCTCAAGTCCTTCTGCAGAGTGGGCAAGAGGTAGTTGCCTGTCTCTTGTTTTTTGCATTTTTAAGTAGAAGTGATCTTTTCGGTTTGGACCCATAAGTTGGTGTATGGGGCTAGTAACTGCAGTGTCTATAATGTAGAATTTATAGGTAAGCTCAATGTGTATTTTTACGCTTTCGCGAAAGCGGTCTTCTACCACAAAATCAAGTTCTCCTAGTGTTATTTTTTCTCTTTTAATCTGGATGTTGTGAGCCAGCACGGTATATCTTTCAGAATGATCTAGTAGTTGTTTAAAGATATATTCTACCTGGTGGCCTAATCTTAAATGAGGTGATATAGCAGTAGCGCTGAATGTTGATAGGTCTATATGAGGTATTTCAAATTGAGTAAGGGAGAATTGCGTGCCCGTCCATAGTGGTGGTGTATTGAGAAAACCTTCAATTTGTTTCATAGTCTAAAAGTAGTCATTGTAATGCTACATAAAAAAAGCTACTCTGTATATAAAGTAGCTTTTTTGAACGTTACATTTTTTTACTTAGTTGAGCCATCCTTTTGACGCACAATATTTACTCCACCAGTATTCAAAAATAGCGAGGAGTATTATAATAAGAGGAAATATAAGGCCAGCTCCCACACCAAAGAGTTCCATCGCATTTGCAAAACCTATATTATATACCGTGTGTATAATAATTGCAATAAGTGATATTGCATAAACACGCACAGCACCTATTTTTTTAGCTAGTAACAATATGGCAGCAAGGAGACCACCTAAGGTTGAGATACCATATAGTATCTTAGACCATAATGGCGTTGCGTTTATAGCAGCCATTTGCTCTTCATTATAAGCGCTTGCAATCATATCTGTAAAGAAGTTGTCTACTATAAAGGCACTAGCACCCATTAAATTCCAGAGGAGGAGCACAATACCAATAATCCAGAAAAGTGTAGAAGGTTTTTGTGTAGTCGTCATAATAATTGGTTTAAGTTATTTGAGTTTTAATTTACAATTATTTTTTAATTATCAATCTAAAATTAAAATGAGGCAACTATTTTTGAAAGATGTTTGATAAGCGATACTACTATCTTTTAAAGATTCAATACTTAGGTTTTAGATACCACGGCTGGCAGAAGCAGCCAGATGTTCTCACTGTAGAGCGTATGATGGAGCGTACCTTTGCCTATGTGCTAGATCGCAAAAATTTTAAACTATTGGCTTCTGGCAGAACAGATGCAAAGGTCTCTGCAAATGTGGCTTATGTTGAGTTGTTTTTAAATGATAGCCCACTACCAGAAGAAGGTTTTCTTACACTGCTTAATGATAACTTACCGCAAGACATACGCTGTCTTGAAATTACTCAGGTAGATAAAAAATTTAATGTGATGGATGCTCCCATCGCAAAGGAATATGTGTATCTCTTTTCTTATGGAGAAAAGAATCATCCGTTTGCCGCACCTTATATGATTAATATAGCGGGTGAGCTCGATCTAGAACTTATGAAAGAGGCTGCAAGGCTTTTTGAGGGAGAACACGATTTTAGATCGTATGCTTATAAGCCTAATCCCCAGACTAAAACTATTGGTCACGTACTATCATCTACAATTGAGATTAATGATTTGTATACCGCTAGCTTCTTTCCGGAGGAGAGTTATGCTTTTCGCGTAAGCGGTAAAGGGTTTAAACGCCACCAGATACGTCTTATGATGGGTGCTCTTTTTGATTTAGGGCAGGGTAATATTAATCTTGAGTTTTTTAAAAAGACACTAGATGCTAGTAATGATATTAAGCTCACACGCATTGCACAGGCGAGCGGTTTATTGTTGCAGGACGTCCAGATTTAACATTCTTAACAGCTTTGCAAGTCATTTAATAAAGGTTTAACCCTGAGCCAGTTTATCTTACCATCTCTTTAACGGCGAGGGTAAGAGCCTCCCAGTATCTTTGTTTCATAATTAATTGTTTAACTAAAAAGAAGAAAGATTATGACAAAGAGAGTAGCAATATTAGCAACAGACGGATTTGAAGAGAGTGAATTAAAATCACCACTTGAGGCGATGAAAAATGAAGGCTTCACCGTAGATATAATAAGTGAAAAAACAGGAACCATAAAAGGATGGGCAGACGGTAACTGGTCTGGTGAGTATGATGTAACAGACACAGTAGATAACGTGAGTGCAAAAGATTATAATGCACTAATGCTACCTGGAGGAGTTATTAACCCAGATAAATTAAGACGTAATGATGATGCGCTTATATTTATTAGAGACTTTTTTAAGCAAAGCAAGCCAGTAGCAGCAATATGCCACGCACCGCAATTACTCATCGAGGCAGATGTAGTAAATGGGAGAACAATGACATCGTTCAACAGTATTAAGACCGACCTTAAAAATGCGGGAGCATTATGGGTAGATAAAGAAGTAGTAGTAGATGAGGCGCTCGTAACAAGTCGTAACCCTGGAGATCTAGAAGCTTTTAATGCTAAGCTCATTGAAGAAGTAAATGAAGGAAAGCACGAATTACAACACGCGTAATTCAAGTTTGATTTGATTGATGATTGAAATAGCCACCACATTTTGTGGTGGCTATTTTTATTTATATAAGTAACTTAGACAACCTAAAGACATTTTATGATTACAGCTGTACCTAGGGCTTCCCTCGCATTTCTTAAAGATCTTAAAAAGAATAATACACGTGAGTGGATGGCAGACCACAAATCTAGATATCAAGATAGTGAGAAGGTTCTAAAAGAGCTCTATGCTACTATTAAAGCGGGACTTAATGAAACCGATGAAATAGAGAAACTCAAAATCTTTCGTATCAATCGTGATATACGATTTAGTAAGGACAAGACACCTTATAATGTGCATAGGTCTGCAAGTTTTAGTAGGGCAGGAGCGCACAGGCGTGGCGGTTATTATCTTCGTATTGAACCGGGAGACAAATCTGTTATAGCCGGTGGGTTCTTTAATCCAGAAGCTGCAGATTTAAAGCGCATACGCACAGAGTTTCATCTTGATGCTAGTGAGATAAGGGATATACTTAATGATTCCGCTTTCGCGAAAGCGTTTCCTAATGGATTTGAAACCACAAATGCTGTAAAAACTGCTCCACGAGATTTTGATAAGAATGATCCAAACATTGACCTTATCAAACTCAAAAGCTTTGTGGTGCGCAGGGAGTTTACAGATAGGGAAGTAATGCAAAGTGATTTTAGTGAGACGGTTGTATCTCATTATAAACTACTAAGACCATACTTTGATTATATGAGTGACGTGCTCACAACAGATCTCAATGGCGAGTCCATATTATAAATTACTTCTTTTTCCTTTTATCCCTCACACGTTTTCTGTTTACAAAGTACACTACAATAAGTAGTATGGGTAACGCAATAAAGATAATGAGCTCTAGAGGTGATGAGGGGTCTATAGGGCTATTATTTTGCGGTTTTGGTATGTCTGTAGGTATTTGCATTAACTAGCTTTAATAAGTACTTCATTTGGGTTATCAAAGAGTTGCACTTGGCTTATAAGGCGTTCTCTTAAGAGATTTGCCATTCTTTTATTAAGAGCAGATGAGTTTTGTATATAAATAAGATACTCCTCTACAGTAAACTGGCCTATTATCATTCCTTTAAGGCTGTTACGGAATTTCATATCCTTATTAACTGCGTTTTCGATATAAGTAAGACGTTTTTCGAGAGATAGGTTGTAGAACACATTTTTCCTTTTTGTGATATAGTTTCTAAACATCTCAATAAGAAGAGGGTTTTGCAATTTTACAACGGGTCTTAGTGTTGTGTTTTGAAATCGCTCCTCATCACTCATTTGATCGTTAATACGTGCTTTTGGAATTTCTGGACGTATTCTCTTAATATCATTAGGTCTATCATTCATAACTCCTGTGTTTTCTTTAAAGTTAGGTAAACGTTTTGCGCTTTCGCGAAAGCGTACCTAATACTTCTCAACACCTTATTAACGAGCAAAGCCCCCGAAAAAATCGGAGGCTTTGCAATTAACACTTAAAGTAATCTATAATTGATTAGTTAAGTTTAAAAGTTACTCTTCTTACTAACTGACGAGCAGGAGCAGAGTTTTTATCTACAGAAGCATCTTCACCGTTTCCAGTAGCTGTAAGACGGCTAGCAGAGATTCCTGCTGCTACCATAATGTCTTTTACTTTTTGAGCTCTTCTCTCAGAAAGACGTTGATTAGTAGATGGATTTCCAATCTCATCTGCATACCCTACTAGTTGAGCAGATGAACCAGAGTTCTCAGTCATATACTTAATAAGGTAGTTGATAGACTCAAGGCTATAAGTTTCAGGCTTAGTGCTATTAAACTGGAAGTATACGTTTACGTATCCATCTTCGATTAATTTTTTGATTACGTCATCTCCTGAAGCGATAGCTGGAGTAGAAGTAGGGATATCACCCTTCTTAGCATAACG
>ENA-ORXC01000479-ORXC01000479.1-marine-metagenome-genome-assembly--contig:-NODE-479-length-28522-cov-3.401266_pt1 | contig 28522 bp, 29 predicted proteins | sample MGYA00237865_ERZ511478 | MGnify/ENA metagenome assembly ERZ511478
CATAGGCCGGTCGCCCCCTCGCGCTGGCTCGTCTGCGGCGGGGGGCGGCACAATCCGGTGATGATGGCGATGCTGGGCGCGGCGCTGGCGGCCCCGGTCGATCCGGTCGAGGCGGTCGGGCTGGACGGCGATATGCTGGAGGCGCAGGCGTTCGCCTATCTGGCCGTGCGCTCGATGCGGGGATTGCCGCTCAGCGCGCCGGGGACGACGGGCTGCGCGTCACCCGTGACGGGCGGCGTGCTCAGCGACCCGCGCCGCCGCCATCCAGCGCCGTCATCCGGGTCCTGACATAGTCGCTGACCTGTCCGATCATGTCGTCCATGCCCTTGTCGTAGAAGTGGTTCGCCTTCTCGACATTCTGGTGCGAGATCGTGATGCCCTTCTGGGCCTGCAACTTGGCGACCAGCTTCGTCACGTCGTCGGGCGGGGCCACGCGGTCGGCATCGCCGTTGATGATCAGGCCGGAGGACGGGCAGGGGGCCAGAAAGCTGAAATCGTACATGTTCGCCGGGGGCGAGACGGAGACGAAGCCGCTGATTTCGGGTCGGCGCATCAGCAACTGCATCGAAATCCACGCGCCGAAGGAAAATCCGGCAACCCAGCATTGCCGGGCATTGGGGTTCATCTCCTGCAGGTAGTCGAGCGCGGAAGCGGCATCGGACAATTCGCCGATCCCCGCGTCGAACTCGCCCTGGCTGCGCCCGACCCCGCGAAAGTTGAAGCGCAGGACGGAAAAGCCCAGCTCGTGCAGGGCGTAATAGATATTGTAGATCACCTTGTTGTTCATCGTTCCGCCGAATTGCGGATGGGGATGCAGCACCAGGGCAATCGGCGCGCCCTCGCTCGGATTCGGGTGATAACGACCTTCGAGGCGTCCCTCGGGACCGGCAAAATGAACTTCGGGCATCGATCACACCGGTGTCTTGGAATATGGGGCACGTCACCGCACCGACAAATCTTGACCTGCCTTGTCGGAAATCTTAGAATGATTCTAAAGTTAACGATGAAGTAGGTCGCGAGGGGTGCGATATCGTTCTTCACCCTTCGAGGTCAAGTGCAAGCTCCGGTCATTCGGGGCGTTTCGGGTGGGTTTCTCAATGAAGTTGAGCACCAAGGGCCGCTATGCGGTGACGGCGATGGCCGATATTGCCCTCCAGCAGGGGGGGCAGCCCGTGGCGCTGGGCGATATTGCGGAGCGGCAGAAGATATCGCTCGCCTATCTGGAACAGTTGTTCGGCAAGCTGCGCCGCGCCGGTCTGGTCGTCAGCATGCGGGGGCCGGGGGGCGGCTACTCGCTCGCACGTCCCGCCGCCGATATCGCGGTGTCCCAGATCATGGCGGCGGTGGAGGAGAAGTTGCAGGCCACCCAATGCACCGGCGAGGTGGGCGAGGGGTGCTCGGTCGCCGGAACCCGCTGTCTGACCCACAATCTGTGGGAGAGCCTGTCGGCGCATGTGCATGTGTTCCTGCAACAGACGAGCCTGGAGGACGTGATCGCGACGCCGATGACCCCTTGCCCGGCGGTTCCCGACTTCATCGGCATGACGAATTTCATGGGCGAGGGCGCGCGTGACTGAGGCGACCTATCTCGACTGGAACGGTGCCGCACCCCTCTGTGCGGAGGCACGCGGGGCGATGATCGCGGCGATGGATGTCGTGGGCAATCCGTCCTCGGTGCATTCCGGCGGGCGGCGGGCGAAATCCGTGATCGACTTGGCTCGCGAGAACGTGGCGGCGCTGGTCGATTGCGCGCCCGGCGAGGTGGTCTTCACCTCCGGCGCGACGGAGGCGTGCAACTGGGTGTTGCGTGATCCGCGCTGGTCCACGCTCTATGTTCCGCCCGTCGAGCATGATGCGGTTCGGGTTGCCGCCGATCGCGGCAGCGCCGACCGGGCCAGCGTCGCGGTGAACCGCGACGGCATCGTCGATATCGCCTCGCTGCGCAGCTTTCTGAGCGCGAAGGTCGAGGCGGCCCCGCTGGTCTGCGTGCAGGCGGCGAACAGCGAAACGGGGGTGGTGCAGGATCTGCGCGCGGTGGTCGGGGCGGCGACCCCCCGGGGCGGGCGCGTGTTTACCGATGCGTGCCAGGCGGTCGGGCGGCGCGACGATGCGGGCAATACCTTCAGCTTCGCGGAATCCGGCGTTCACTATGCCGCGATCACGGCGGAGAAGTTCGGCGGCCCGGCAGGGGTCGGCGCGCTGATCGTGCGGACGGGCTGCGAGCTGAAGCCCTTCATCGTCGGCGGCGGGCAGGAGATGCGCAATCGCTCCGGCACCGAGAACCTGATCGGCATCGCCGGGATGGGCGCGGCGGCACGGGCGGCGCGCGAGATTCAGGCCGGGGATCGCGTCCACAGGCTCAGCATGCGCCTGCGGGCCTTGTTGGCCGCGACCGCCGGGGACGGGGAGGAGATCGGGCGACGGGCGACGCGGCTGGTCAATACCACCTGTTTCGCGGTACCCGGATGGTCCGCCTCGACCCAGATGATGCAACTGGATCTGAAGGGCATCGCGGTCAGTGCCGGGTCGGCCTGCTCCTCGGGCAAGGTGTCCGAAAGCACGGTCCTGCGCGCGATGGGATACGACCGGGCCACGGCGTCCAGCGCGATCCGCGTCAGTATCGGGCCGACCACGACCGAAGACGACATCACCCGCTTCACGGAGACATGGAGCGCACTCTACCGCAACCGGGCGGCGAAGGCGCGGGGCGCTCTCGCCGAAACGAATTCGATATGATCAAGTTCAAGGGAACACATCATGGATGACGCAACGGACCTGATCGTTCGCGAGGGCGTGGAAGTCGAGACCGTACAGAAGGTCCACGAACTCAGCGGCAAGTACAAGTACGGCTGGGAAACCGAAATCGAGATGGACTACGCCCCCAAGGGGCTGAACGAGGACATCGTGCGCCTGATCTCGGCCAAGAAGGACGAGCCGGAATGGATGCTGGAATGGCGTCTGGAGGCATATCGCCGCTGGCTGACGATGGACGAACCCGACTGGGCGATGGTGAACTATCCGAAGATCGATTTTCAGGACCAGTACTACTACGCGCAGCCCAAGAGTTTCGAGGAAAAGCCCAAGTCGCTGGACGAGGTGGACCCCAAGCTGCTGGAAACCTACACCAAACTCGGCATTCCCCTGCGCGAGCAGGAGATTCTTGCCGGGGTCGAGGGGGCCGGTCAGGCCGCTGGCGAAGGCCATGCAGCCGGCGGCCGAAAGGTAGCCGTCGATGCGGTATTCGACTCCGTGTCGGTCGGCACGACGTTTCAGGCGGAACTTGCCGAAAAGGGTGTGATCTTCTGCTCGATTTCCGAAGCGATCCAGGAACACCCCGAACTGGTCAAGAAATACCTCGGCTCGGTCATCTCCAGCCGTGACAATTACTACGCCACGCTGAATGCCGCCGTGTTCTCGGACGGGTCGTTCGTCTACATCCCGAAAGGGGTGCGCTGCCCCATGGAACTGAGCACCTATTTCCGTATCAATGCGGAGAATACGGGCCAGTTCGAGCGCACGCTGATCATCGCGGAGGAAGGCTCCTACGTCTCGTATCTGGAGGGCTGCACCGCGCCCCAGCGCGACACGAACCAGCTTCATGCGGCCTGCGTCGAACTGATCACCATGGACGAGGCGGAGATCAAGTATTCGACCGTCCAGAACTGGTATCCGGGCGACGAGGACGGCAAGGGCGGGATCTACAACTTCGTGACCAAGCGGGCGGATTGCCGAGGGAAAAACTCCAAGGTGTCGTGGACGCAGGTGGAGACGGGTTCCGCGATCACGTGGAAGTATCCGTCCTGCATCCTGCGCGGCGACGGTTCGCAGGGCGAGTTCTACTCCATCGCCATCGCCAACAACGCGCAACAGGCCGATACCGGCACGAAGATGATCCACCTGGGCAAGAACACCCGCTCGCGGATCGTGTCCAAGGGCATCTCGGCGGGCCGCGCGCAGAACACGTATCGCGGACAGGTGACGATGCACCCCAAGGCGACCAACTCGCGCAACTATACCCAGTGCGACAGCCTGCTGATCGGGTCGGATTGCGGCGCGCATACGGTACCCTATATCGAATGCCGCAACAATTCGAGCCGTGTCGAGCACGAGGCGACGACGTCGAAGGTCGATGACGACCAGTTGTTCTACTGCCGTCAGCGCGGCATGGACGAGGAGGAGGCGGTCGCCCTCGTGGTCAACGGGTTCTGCAAGGAGGTGCTCCAGGCCCTGCCCATGGAATTCGCGGTCGAGGCGCAGAAACTGGTCGCGATCTCGCTGGAGGGGAGTGTGGGGTGATGGGAGAAGTGCTTTTTCATGATTTGCGACGTAACAAATCCGATTGGGATGGTATGCCAACTGGCAAACAGATCGAAAAGTGTCGTGGTGAGTTAGGTTGGACGCAGGAGCATCTTTCGCAAATTGCTGAAAAGTTTGGTTTTCCCATCACTCAGCAGCAAATCTCTAGCTTAGAAAAGGGTATTGATCACGAACCTACAAAACCGGGATACAAGAATGTTAAAAGATTGGCTAAAGACCCTAATCCATTGGCACCGGGGTTTGACTCCAATATTTCTTATCCTCACAGGTTGAAGATCTTGTTCTTTCGTCTTGGCTTCATATTTCCAGACGCTGAAACTGTCGTCCGCGTTAACGCTGATAATTTCGTTTTCTGGATCAAAGAAGCCGCTGAGCAAGCTGGATTTGAAAGCAGTTTTGATGGAACCGATCCCAAGCGAGATGATGAACGGCTTTGGAAAAACGTGCGTCATTATGTTGAGCGTTTTTTCCCTGAATTGAAATCTTATTCCAAGCGCTCATCCGAAGAGTTTCGGGCGATTCTTGACGAGCCGCTCTAAGACGTAGAGATACCGCTTCAAAGGTAAAAATGACCACACTCTCCCCCCTCCGCCACGACCCTATGACCTCGGACGAGTTTCTCGTCTGGGCGACAGGCGTGGACGGGGAGAAAGTGGAATTGTCCAATGGTGAAGTCATCGCGATGGCTGGCGGCTCGAAACGTCACGCGACGGTCAAGCGCCGGGTGGATGAAGCGCTGCGGCGGGGGTTATCCGCCTCCGGTTCGGGGTGCGCGTCGTTCATCGACGATATCGCGGTTGTCGTGGATGACGGCACCGTCTGCTTTCCCGATGTGGTGGTGGATTGTGCGGGCAATGACGATCTCGATTCAAATGTCGCGAGCGATCCCGTTATCGTTGTCGAAGTATTGTCACCATCGACGGCGAGCCATGATCGGGGGGGCAAGTTCGCCGACTACTTCTCTGTACCCGGTATCTGCCATTACCTTATCGTGGATGCGGTGCGGCAACGGGTGACCCACCATGCACGCGACGGCGAGTGTATCGTCTCGCGCATTCTGTTCGAAGGAACAATTTCGCTCGATCCGTTAGGCGTGACGATCAATATCGCCGATTTCTGGCCTCGAGAGAATCTCGTATGACAACGACGGGGCAGAAATCCGAGGCGCGCAATGCGGACGCGATTGAGCGGGTGGCGTTTTCTGATGCCGTGGCGCTGTTTGCGGGCGGGTTCTGCCTAGGGATCCTGTTCAATCTGGGCGACCTGTTGATCGGTGATTTCCTCACGAAAAACTGGCCACCGGTCTTCTTCTTCGGGGTGCCGGTCGTGGCGTTATTGCTGGTCATACTGCCCGCCCGGACACGCCCTTTCGCGCTGACCGCTGCCCTGTTCCTGGGGCTTGTCTTCGGCTTTCTGGGCGGCACGCTGCTGCTCCTTAATTTTTACGGGGCCTGAGCGATGAGCGGCGGTGACAGTGCCAATGCGGAACTCGGCATCGCCATACAGGATGCCATCGCGGCGGACGCGCGGATGCGGGGCGAGGACGGGTTGGCGGCCCAGCAGGCCTGGGGCGCGGAGTATCTGGGAGAGCGGATGATGGGCATGGCGATGGCCCTGTCGGTGATCGCGACGCCCATGATCTTCCTGCATGCAAGCCCGCGCGCCGGGGTGCTGTGGGTCGGGATGCTGTTCGTGCTGGGCATGGCCCTCTACTGGTCGCGCGGGGCGAAGGCGAAGGATATCGAGGCGGTACGCGCGGCTCAACTGGCGGCGTATCGCGCACAGAAAAACAGGGACGCACAGGCGTCCGAAACGGGACCGAGGGACTAGAGAATGCTCAAGATCGACAATCTTCACTGCCAGCTCGAAGAAGAGCCGGACACGAAAATCCTCAAGGGCGTCAGCCTGGAGGTTCCGGCGGGCGAGGTGCACGCGATCATGGGGCCGAACGGGTCCGGCAAATCCACGCTGTCCTACGTGCTGTCCGGGCGCGACGGGTACGAGGTGACCGGCGGGTCCGCTACGCTCGACGGCGCGGATCTGCTCGATCTGGACCCGGAGGAGCGCGCGGCGGCGGGGCTGTTCCTGGCGTTCCAGTATCCGGTCGAGATTCCCGGCGTGGGCAACATGATCTTCCTGCGCACCGCCATGAATGCCCAGCGCAAGGCGCGCGGCGAGGAGGCGATCAGCGCCCCCGACTTCCTGAAACTGGTCCGCGCCAAGGCGAAGGAGCTGAACATCTCGCCCGAGATGATGAAGCGCCCCGTCAATGTCGGCTTCTCGGGCGGCGAGAAGAAGCGCAACGAAATCCTTCAGATGGCGATGCTCGAACCGAAGATGTGCATTCTCGACGAGACGGATTCGGGGCTGGATGTCGACGCGATGAAGCTGGTCGCCAGCGGTGTGAACGCGATGCGCGATGCCGGGCGCGGCTTTCTGGTCATCACCCACTACCAGCGCCTGCTCGACCATATCAAACCCGATGTGGTGCACATCATGAGCGCGGGGCGCATCATCGAATCCGGTGGCCCGGAACTGGCGCTGAAGGTCGAGAACGAGGGCTATGCCGACCTCATCAGCGCGGCGTGAGGGAAAACCGATGGATGCAGTGAACACGATGGCCCCTTGGCGCGAGGCGTTCGACGCCTTCGTCGCCAATGACGAAGCCGCCCCGATGGGCGCGAAATCCCGGGCGGAGGCTTTCGCGCGGTTCGAGGCGCACGGACTGCCGACCAAACGGCACGAATACTGGAAATACACGCCGGTGCGCGGCCTGACCGCCGATGCCGAACTGACGGCGCGGGGCGGCGAGGGATCGTTCGCGAATGTCGATGCCTATCGCCTCGTCTTCATCGACGGGCGGATCGACATGTCCCGTTCGGACCATGCCGCCCTGGCGGCGGTGACCGAGATCGCGGGGCCGGATGGCGCGCCGTGGATGGACGGCGTGTTCAATCAACTTCAGAACCGCGAGATCCCCGGCGCGATGGTTCAGGTCGAGCGGCCCTTCGCCGACCTCAACCTCGCAATGTTCACCGACGGCCTCGCCATCCGCATCCCCGACGGGGTGGCGCTCGAAAAACCGATCCACCTGCGCTACGAGGGGTTGGTGCCGTCGCATCTGCGCCTCGAAATGCTGGTCGGCAAGGGGGCGTCGGCCACCGTGCTGGAATCCGGGCCGGGCGCGCTGACCACCGGGGCCGAGATCGTGTTGGAGGACGGCGCGACCCTCGACCACCTGCGCGAGCAGACCGAAATCAGCGACAGGCATTTCACCGCCCTCTACGCGCAGGTCGGGGCCGGGGCGTCGTTCAAGAGCTTCACGCTCAGCGCCGATGCCGCCTTCGTCCGCAACGAGACGGTTCTCACGATGGCGGGCGACAATGGCGCGGGCCATATCGCGGCGGGCGTGATGGGGATGGACGACACCCTCGTCGACAACACCGTCTATATCAGCCACGAGGCCGAGCATTGCGAGAGCCGTCAGGTGATCAAGTCGATCCTCGACGGAAACGCGAAATCGGTGTTCCAGGGCAAGATCTTCGTCAAGCAGGGCGCGCAGAAGACGGACGGCTACCAGATCAGCCAGGCGGTGCTTCTGTCGGACGGCTGCGAATTCCTCGCCAAGCCCGAACTGGAAATCTACGCCGACGACGTGATCTGTTCGCACGGGTCGACGACGGGGGCGCTGGACGAGGAGGCGAAGTTCTACCTGCGCTCGCGCGGGTGTACCGAGCGCGAGGCCGAGGCGCTGCTGGTCGCCGCCTTCATCGACGAGGCCATTCTGGAGATCGCCGACGAATCGTTGCAGGACCGGATGCGCGAAACCACCGACCGCTGGATGAGCGCCCGTGCCGCCCGATAGCACCCCCGCCCCCCTGAACCTCGCCGCCCTGATCGTGGAGGGGTATACCGCCCCCCGCCGGTCGATGGCGCGGGTTCTGGCCCTGCGGCCCGACGAACCCATGCGCCTGATGATGGTCGGCATCGGCATCGTCGTCGGCGCGCTGGGCTTCGCCGCGCTGGGCGAGCGCACTGCGGAGGCGGGGCAGGGGGGCGTGGTGTTCGGCTACGTGCTCACGGTGCTGGCGGGGTTGCTGCAATACTACATATTCGCGTCGATCACCGGCACCGTCTCGCGCGCGATGGGGGGGCAGGGCGACCGCGATGCCGACCGCACGCTCGTCGCGTGGTGGGCGCTGGTGACCGCGCCCCTGCCGGTCGTGATGGTGCTGGCGGTCGGGGCGGGGCAGTCGCCGGTTGCCGTGCTGGTGCTTTTCGGGGCGGCGATCCTGTCCCTCGTGCTGCTGGCGGCCTACATCACCGAGGCGCACGGCTTTACCAGCACGGCGCGGGTCTGCGGGGCCATCCTGATGCTGATCATGATCTTCAGCTTCGTGGTGACGAGCCTGCTGCCCTCTTTCATGCCAATGCCCGCATAGCGGACGAGACGGACGGAACAATGACCTACGACATCGACGCCATCCGCACGGATTTTCCGGCCACCGACCTCACGGTCCACGGCAAGCCGCTCGTCTATCTCGACAACGGGGCGAGCGCGCAGAAACCGCGCGCGGTGATCGACACGATCACGCGCACCTACGAGAGCGAGTACGCCAACGTGCATCGCGGGCTGCACTACCTGTCCAATCTGGCGACCGAAAACTACGAGGCGGCGCGGGGGGTGGTGCAGGGCTTTCTCGGGGCGGCGCACGAGGACGAGATCATCTTCAATCGCGGCTCGACGGAGGCGATTAACCTGGTCGCCTATTCCTGGGCCGAACCCCGGATCGAGGCGGGGGACGAGATCGTCCTGTCCACGCTGGAGCACCATGCCAATATCATCCCCTGGCATTTCCTGCGCGAGCGGCACGGGGCGAAACTGGTCTGGGTCGACCCGGACGTCAACGGCGACCTGGCCCCGGAGGCGATCGAGGCCGCCATCACCCCGCGCACGAAGATCGTCGCCGTCACGCATATGTCGAACGTGCTCGGCACCGTGCTGGACGTGAAGCGCATCGTCGAGATCGCCCATGCCGCCGGGGCCGTGGTGATGGTCGACGGGTCGCAGGCGGCGGTGCACATGCCGGTGGACGTGGCCGATATCGGCTGCGACTTCTACTGCATCACGGGGCACAAGCTGTACGGCCCGTCCGGCGTCGGCGCGCTCTATGCCCGGCGGGACCGGCAGGCGGAGATGCGCCCGTGGCATGGCGGCGGCGACATGATCCGAACCGTGGCCAAGGATGCCGTCACCTATAACGACCCGCCCCACAAGTTCGAGGCCGGTACTCCGCCCATCGTGCAGGTGATCGGGCTGGCGGCCGCACTGCGTTACATGCAGGGCATCGGGATGGACGCGATTTCGGCGCACGAGAAATCTCTGCGCGACTATGCGCGCCAGCAGCTCGCGGGCCTTAACTGGCTGTCGGTGCAGGGGCAATCCGAGACGAAGGGCGCGATCTTCTCCTTCACGATGGAGGATGCCCACGCGCATGACATCTCCACCGTGCTCGACCGCTACGGCGTGGCCGTGCGGGCCGGACATCACTGCTGTCAGCCGCTGATGGAGCATCTGGGCGTGAACGCGACCTGCCGGGCGTCCTTCGGCATGTACAACACGACCGGCGAGGTCGATATCCTGGTCGAATCGCTCGACAAAGCGCATTCGCTGTTCGCATGACCCGCCATACCGAAAGCCGCGACCTGCCCTATACCGCCGACCAGATGTACGCCCTGGTCGGCGATGTCGAAAGCTATCCCGAATTCCTGCCCTGGACCACCGGGGCGCGGGTGCGCGAGCGCAGGGAGGTGCCGGGGGGCGAGGAGATGCTGGCCGACCTCGTCGTATCGTTCAAGGTCTTCCACGAACGCTATACGTCCCGCGTGGTGCTGACCCCCTCCGACGGGGAGGCGGTGGCTCGGGTGGACGTGACCGCGATCAGCGGGCCGTTCGAGAAGCTGGAGACCCGCTACACCTTCATGCCCAAGGGCGAGGGGGCCTGCACCATGGGTCTGGATGTCGAGTTCCAGTTCCGCAGCCGCCTGATGCAGCGCGCGGCGGGCATGGCCTTCGGCACGGCGCTGAAGCGGGTGAGCAGGGCGTTCGAGGACCGCGCGGCAGTCGTGTACGGCACCGCGTAGAGCCTTGCTAGCGCCGTGATCTCGCCGCACGATCATCCCTGTTTCCGAAATAGGGAAGGCGAGGATGGCAAAGCGATATCCGATCCCGAAGCGTTTCAGCGCCGCGATGAGCGAAACCGCCTATGCGCGGTTGCGTGCACTCAATGCCGAATACGGGTTGGGCAACAACTATTTGCTGACCATACTGCTCGAAAATCTCGACGAGATCGACGGGGAGGGGCGCATGGATGCGGTGTTCCGCCGGTTCATCGACGAATACGGCTCCCCGTCGCCGCCGACGTGAAGCGCCCCGGCAGGGGCGCTCCTGTCTCGGCGATCAGGATGCCCAGTCGTAGGCGCGCTCGCCATGGGCAGTGTAGTCCAGCCCTTCGATCTCGTCATCCTCCGCGACGCGCAGCGGGAACACCATCGCGCACAGCTTCACCAGCACGAAGCTGACGACGAGGGTGAAGACGCCGACCGCGAGCAGCGCGATGATCTGGGTCACCAGCCCCTGGCCATCCTCCAGCGCCGAGGTTGCCAGCAGCGGGGCCATCAGCGTGCCGAAGATGCCGCCGACGCCGTGGACCGCGAAGACATCCAGCGTGTCGTCGATTCTGATCCGCGCCTTGATGAAGCCGCACATCTCCTGACACAGAATGCCCGCGACCGCGCCGATGAACAGCGCCCCGACCGGCCCGACGAAGCCCGAGGCCGGGGTGATCGAGGCCAGACCCGCGATCGTGCCGGTGACCATGCCGATCATCGACGCCTTGCCATGCTTGAACCGCTCGTACAGCGCCCAGGTGATCGAGGCCGTCGCCGCCGAGATATGCGTCACCACCAGTGCCATCGCCGCGCCGCCATCCGCCGCCAGTTGCGATCCGGCGTTGAAGCCGAACCAGCCGACCCACAGCATGCAGGCCCCGATCATGGTCATACCGGGATTGTGCGGCGGCTTCACGTCCTTCGGAAAGCCGCGCCGCGCGCCCAGCGTCACGCCGATCACCAGTGCCGCGATCCCGGCGGTTTCGTGCACCACGATCCCGCCCGCGAAGTCCATCACGCCCATCTGCGCCAGCCAGCCGCCGCCCCATACCCAATGCGTCACGGGCGCATAGCAGAGCAGCATCCAGAGCGATGAAAAAAGCAGCACGAAGCCGAACCCGATCCGTTCGACATACGCGCCGACGATCAGGGCGGGGGTGATGATGGCGAAGGTCATCTGGAAGGCGAAGAACAGCACTTCCGGGATCGTGCCGCTCAGGCTGTCCGCCGTCACGCCGCCCAGGAACATCTTCCCGAGGCCCCCCCACAGCCCGCTATCCCCGTCGCCGAACGCGATGGAGTATCCGGCGACCAGCCACAGCACCGACATCACGCAGGCGATGGCGAAGCACTGCATCAGCACCGACAGCACGTTCCGCGCCCGGACCAGACCGCCGTAGAACAGGGCCAGCCCCGGCAGGGTCATGAAGAGGACGAGCGCCGTCGCGACGATCATCCAGGCGGTATCCGCTCCGTTCATATGGAAAGCTCCCCAGGATTGATTTCGGGGGATTGGTTCTGCATACGGCACCGGATTGCAATATCGTCGTGATCGATTGCCGATAACTTGTGCAGAACAGTCGATATGCCGAAATAAGCGCCATTTCGGTGTGGTCGGCTCGATTTAGCCCTGAAGTGCCGCTTTAATCAGCAGCAGCGCATGCCGGGTCGCCGCGCCGCGCACCTGATCCCGCCCCAGCGCGCCGAACTCGACGGTTTCACAGGTCGCCTCGCCGTCGCCGGTCGCGATGCCGAAACAGACGCGCCCCTCCGGCTTGTGATCCGATCCGCCCGGCCCCGCGATCCCGGTGATCGAGACGGACAGATGCGCGGCACTGTTGTGCAAGGCCCCGCGCGCCATCGCGGCGGCGACCGGCTCGCTGACCGCGCCATGGGCGTCGAGAGTGGCCTGCGACACCCCAAGCATCTCGCGCTTGGCGGCGTTGGAATAGGTGACGAAACCCCGTTCGTACGCGGCGGACGATCCCGGTACGGCGGTCAGCGCCGCACCCACCATGCCGCCCGTGCAACTCTCGGCGGTGGCGATCATCCGGCCCCGCTCCTGCGCCAGGGCGAGAATGTCGCGCGCCAGGGCATCGAACTCGCTCATCCGAACCCTCCATGCGCGACCCCGGCCATTACCGTGACGAGGACGGCGGCGATCACGCCGGCCACCACGTCGTCGGCCATGATGCCGAAGGCCCCGTGCCGCCGTTCCGCCCAGCCGACCGGGCCGGGCTTCCAGATGTCGAACAGGCGGAACAGCACGAATCCCGCGATCCAGCCCGGATACGGAAAGACATGCGCCGCCGTACCCGCCGCCCACAGCCCCCAGGACAGCGGCAACAGCGCGATCCACTGGCCCGCCAGTTCATCGATCACGACTTCGGAGGGGTCGGCATCGTGCGGTTGCGCGGCGACGTACCGCGCCGTTGCCCACCATCCGCCGACAATCGCCAATACGGTTGCCACCAGAAACAGTGGGAACCCCCCCGCCCAGTGCAGCAGCCACGCGGGCAGGATGGCGACGGCGGAGGCGACGGTGCCGGATGCCTTCGGCGCGAACCCGATGCCGCCCATGGTGGCGATTCCCCTCGCAAGCACGCTCATGCCGTCCCTCCGATCAGGCAGGCGCCGGCCAGCGCGGCGATCCCCTCCTCGCGGCCACAGAAGCCGAGGCGTTCGGTCGTCGTCGCCTTCACGCTGACCCGCCCGATCTCCAGCCCGCAGATCTCCGCCACCCGCTCGCGCATGGCATCCGAATGCGGGCCGATCTTCGGCTGTTCGCAGATCAGCGTGATATCGACATTCGAAAGGGCGAATCCCGCCTCCCCCACGATCCCGACCGCATGGGCGAGGAATTGCGCGCTGTCGGCCCCTTTCCACTGCGGATCACTCGGTGGAAAGTGCCGCCCGATATCGCCCATCGCCGCCCCGCCCAGGATGGCGTCGGTCAGCGCGTGCAGCCCTACATCCGCATCCGAATGCCCGACGAGCGCGCGCTCGTGCGGCACCTTCACCCCGCACAGGACGACATGGTCCCCCGGCCCGAAGGCGTGGACGTCGAAGCCCTGTCCGTGGCGGATATCGGGCAGGGAAAGCATCCGGTCGGCCATGGCGAAATCCTCGGGGGTGGTAAGCTTGAAATTGGCGGGGTCGCCCTCGACCGCCGCGACGCGCATCCCGTTCGCATGGGCGATACCGGCGTCGTCGAGATGGCTGGCGAGCGTGCCGTCCGACTCGGCGGCGGCGAAGGCGTCGATCAGGGGGGTCAGGCGAAAGCCCTGGGGCGTCTGGGCGCGCCGGATGCCCGCGCGGTCGACATCGGCGCGGATCGTGCCGTCCACGCCCACATGGCGCATCGCATCCACGGCGGGCAGCATGGCGAGCGCGCCGTCCGCCCCCTCCAGCGCGCCGATGACCCGGTCGATCACGGCGGCGCTGACGAAGGGGCGGGCAGCGTCGTGGATCAGCACGGCATCGATATCGCCCCGGGCGGCGAGCGCCTCCAGCCCGTTGAACACACTCTCCGCCCGGCTCGCCCCTCCCGCGACCGGGGGCAGCAGTGTCGCGCTCTGCCCCGCGCGCCCCCCTGCGCTATCGGCGAACAGCGCCCGGTCGTTCGGGTGAATCACGGCCAGCACCGCATCCACCCCCGGATGCCCGGTGAACGCGGCGAGGGTGCGGGTCAGCACCGGTATGCCGCCGATGGACCGGTACTGTTTCGGCAATCCTTCGCCCGCGCGGGTGCCGCGCCCGGCGGCGACGATCAGGGCGGCGATGCGGGGGCGGCGGTCTGTCATGGGTGCGAAACTAGCGAGCGCAGGGCGGAGCGCAACATTCTTGTTCCGCGCGGCGCAAGAAGCTATGACGACGGTTCACGTTCCGGGGGATTTCAGCATGGCGATCGGGCCGATCCAGATCGGGGGAGAGCGTCTGGACGTGCCGGTCGCGCTCGCGCCGATGGCGGGCATCACCGACCGCCCGTTCCGCCGCCTCGCGGCCCGGCTCGGCGCGCCCTATGTCGTGTCCGAAATGGTGGCGAGCCGCGAGATGCTGCACGGGCGCTCGCTGTCCGCCACCCGGCTGGACACGCGCGATGACGAGACGCTGGCGGCGGTGCAGCTTGCCGGATGCGAGGCGCAGTGGATGGCCGAGGCCGCGCGCCGGGTCGCAGGGGACGGGGCGCGCATCATCGATATCAATATGGGCTGTCCGGCCAAGAAGGTGACGAGCGGCTACAGCGGTTCGGCCCTGATGCGCGACCCGGACAAGGCGCTGGCGCTGATCGAGGCGACGGTCGAGGCTGTGCCCATCCCCGTCACGCTCAAGATGCGGCTGGGCTGGGACACGGATTCGCTGAACGCCCCCCATATCGCGCGGCTGGCCGAGGCGGCGGGTGTGCGGATGCTGGTGGTGCACGGGCGTACGCGGTCGCAGTTCTACAAGGGCGCGGCCGATTGGCGCGCGGTGCGGGCGGTGGTGGAGGCGGTGACGATTCCGGTGCTGGTGAACGGGGATATTGTGGATGCCGATGCCGCGCGCGGGGCGCTGGCGCAATCCGGTGCGGCGGGCGTGATGATCGGGCGCGGGACGCAGGGTGCGCCGTGGCTGGCGGGGCAGATCGCGGATGCGTTGCAGGGGCTTGCCCCGCGCGCTGCGCCGGAGGGGGCCGCCCTGCGCGAGCGGGTCGTCGAGCATTACGAGAGCCTGCTGTCCTGCTACGGCACCCGCATCGGCCTGCGCGGGGCGCGCAAGCACCTGAGCTGGTATCTGGCCGGGCGGCCGGGCGGGGCGGAGGTGCGCGCGCAGGTCGTGCGCTGCGACGATCCGGCCACGGTGATCGCGGCGCTCGCGGCCTATGACTGGCCTGCTGCCGCGCCCGTTCTGGCGGATGCCGCATGATCGGGGTGGATTACGAGATCCTGTGGAATTCCCTGCCCGCGCCCGCGCTGGTCATCGGGCCGGATAGCCGCATCCAGGCCGTCAATGCTGCCGCCGAACAGTTCTTCACCATGAGCGCGCGGTCCCTGACCGGGCGGGATTTCGCGGAATTCGCGCCCGAGGGATCGCGCCTCGCCGCCCTGCTGCTGAAGGCGCGCGAAGCGCCGGTGTCGCTGGCCGAGCGCAGTGTCGAGATCGCCATCCAGGACGGCAGCGCGATCAGGATCGACGTCCAGGTCACCCCCCTGACGGACGAGGCGCGCAGCACCGCATTGCTCGTGATCGTCCAGCCGCGCTCCATCGCCGAGAAGATGGACCGCAACCTCGCCCATCGCGGCGCGGCACGCTCCGTCAGCGGCATGGCGGCGGCGCTCTCGCACGAGATCAAGAACCCGCTCGCCGCCATCTCGGGCGCGGCGCAACTGTTGCAGGATTCCGGCTCGGACCAGGAATCGGAACTCGCCGGGCTGATCGAGGAGGAGGCGGACCGCATCGGGCGGCTGGTCGACCGGATGGAGCATTTCACCGACGAGCGCCCCCCCGCCCGCATGCCCGTCAACCTGCACGACGCGCTGGAGGCGACCCGCCGCGCCGCCAAGGCCGGTTTCGCGCAGAATGTGCGCTTCGTCGAGGAATACGATCCCTCGCTGCCCCCCACGGCGGGGGACCGGGACCAGTTGGCGCAGGCATTCCAGAACCTCGTCAAGAATGCCGCCGAGGCCATCGAGGGCAGTGGCAAGATCACGCTGAAGACCGCCTATCGCCCCGGGGTGCGCCTTGCCGGGGCGGCGGGGGCGGGGCGGCAGAGCCTGCCGCTGGAAGTGTCGATCATCGATAACGGGCGGGGGATTCCCGACGACCTGTCCTCCCACATCTTCGAACCCTTCGTGACCTCCAAGGCCGGTGGCGCGGGGCTGGGCCTTGCGCTGGTGTCCAAGATCGTCGCGGATCACGGCGGGGTCATCTCCTGCGAAAGCCGGGAGGGGCGGACGGTGTTCCGCATGCTGCTGCCGGTCTGGGACGAGCGGGAGCATGAACCGTGACCGGCTCCCTCATCCTGATCGCCGATGACGATCGCGCCATCCGCACCGTCCTGTCCCAGGCCCTGACCCGCGCGGGCTTCCAGACCCGCTCCACCGGCACCGCCTCCACGCTGTATCGCTGGGTGGAGGAGGGCGACGGGGACGCGGTCGTCACCGACGTGATGATGCCCGACGGCGATGCGCTCGACATGCTGCCCAGCATGAAACGGCGACGGCCCGACCTGCCGATCATCGTGATGAGCGCGCAGAACACGATCATGACCGCCATCCGCGCCGCCGATGCCGGGGCCTACGAATACCTGCCCAAGCCCTTCGACCTGAAGGAACTGGTCAGCCACCTGCGCAAGGCTCTGGCCGGAGTGCAGGGCAGTCAGGCCGAGCCTCCCGCCGAAGCGCGCGAGGAGGTGCAGCCGCTGATCGGACGCTCGATGGCGATGCAGGATGTGTATCGCGCGATGGCGCGGCTGATGAATACCGACCTGACCGTGATGATCACCGGCGCATCCGGCACCGGCAAGGAGCTGGTTGCCCGCGCGCTGCACGATTACGGCAAGCGCAAGAGCGGGCCGTTCGTCGCCGTGAACATGGCCGCGATTCCGCGCGACCTGATCGAATCCGAACTGTTCGGGCATGAAAAAGGCGCGTTTACCGGCGCGACCGCCCGCTCGACCGGGAAATTCGAGCAGGCGCGCGGGGGGACGCTGTTCCTCGACGAGATCGGCGACATGCCCTCCGACGCCCAGACCCGCCTGCTGCGCGTGTTGCAGGAGGGGGAATACACCGCCGTCGGGGCCTCAACCGTCCGCAAGACCGATATCCGCATCATCGCCGCGACCCACCAGGATCTGCGCACCCATATCCGCGAGGGCATCTTCCGCGAGGATCTGTTCTATCGCCTCAACGTCGCGCCCATCCGCCTGCCCCCCCTGCGCGAGCGGCTGGACGACGTGCCCGATCTGGTGCGCGGCTTCCTACGGCAGGCGGTGGCGGAGGGGTTGCCGCGCAAGACCGTCTCAAAGGACGCGATGGACGCCCTGCGCGCCCATGACTGGCCCGGCAACGTGCGCGAATTGCAGAACCTCGTGAAGCGTCTCGCCGCGCTCTGCCCCGACGATATCGTCGATCTGGGGACCATACAGGCGGAACTCTCGGCCCATTACGCCGATGCCGAGGGGGGCGGCGACCGCCCGAACGACCTGTCGGGGATCGTGGAGGAACACCTGAAGCGGTACTTCGCCATGCACGGCGACGCGATCCCCCAGGCGGGTCTGTACCAGCGCATTCTCAGGGAGGTGGAGTTCCCGCTCATCACCCTCTCGCTGGCGGCGACGCGGGGCAATCAGTTGCGGGCGGCGGACCTCCTCGGGTTGAATCGAAATACATTGAGGAAAAAGATTCGCGAGCTTGACATTCCGGTTGATCGCAAGAAAAGGTGATGCTTTAAGGTCACATTATGTGCAACAGGCGTTGCCCAGGCAACGCGGTCGCGAAGCAGGAGAACCGGGCGGTCCATGTCGCTGACAGTTCCCGATCATCCCGTACGGCAGGGGCGCGCGTGGCTCGGCAGCACGCTGCAACGCCGCCGGATCGTCAGTGCGCTGGGCCTCGGCCTTGCGGTTGCGGCACCGGTCTGCGCCATCCTCACCTACTACCTCGCCACCTCGGGCGACACGATCGATACGAGCGGCACCGGCCTGCGGGTGATGCTGGTCCTCGACTTCTGCCTCGCGCTCGCGCTGCTGGCGGTGATCGGATGGCGCATCGCGACGCTGGTTCTGGCGCGCCGGGCGCAATCGGCGGGGTCGCGCCTGCACCTGCGCATGGTGCGGATGTTCACCATCATCGCCGTGGCCCCCGCCCTGCTGCTGGGCATGTTCGCCGCGATTTCGGTGACGGTGACGCTGGAAAGCTGGCTGAACGACCGGGTGGGCGGGGTGGTCCGCAATTCGGTGCGGATCGCCGAATCCTACGTCAAGGAACGCCACCAGACCATCCGCCTCGACGCCAGCGTGCTGGCCGCCGAGATCGCGCGCGTCTCGCCCTTCGGCACCCCGCGTCCGCAGGAACTGGCCGAAGTGCTGGCGGCGGTCTCCGCGCGGCGGCGTCTGACGGAAGTGTACATCATCGATTCGACCGGCAAGATCGTCGCCCGGGGTCCGAACAGCTATCTCTTCCTCTACCAGGCCCCGGACGAACGCCATCTGAAGCAGACGAATCCCGGCGAAATCTATGTCTTCGAGGATCAGCGCGCCGATGCCATCCGGGCGCTGGCCCCGGTGGACGGGCTGTTCGACGCCTATCTCTACCTCGCTCGGCCCGTGGATGGCGAGGCGGCGCGGGTGCTGACGGAAACCCGCCTGCTGGCCCGGGAATACGAGCGGCTGGAGGCGCAGCGCGGGGACATGCAGATCCTGTTCGCGGTGCTGTATATCGGCTTTGCGGTGATCGTCGTCTCGATGGCGATCTGGCTCGGGATCTGGGTCGCGGACCGGCTGGCCCGGCCCATCGGGCGTCTGGCCGGGGCCGCCGACCGGGTCGCGCGCGGCGACCTGAACGCGCGGGTTCACGAGGAGGCGGGCGACGACGAAATCGCCACGCTGTCCCGCGCCTTCAACCGCATGACGGGGCAGGTGCAGCTCCAGCGCGATGCCCTGCTCGACGTGAACGACGAACTGGAACACCGGCGCCGGTTTACCGAGGCGGTGCTGTCCGGCGTGACGGCGGGGGTGGTGGGGCTGGACGCGACCGGCGGGGTCGACCTGATGAACGCTGCCGCGACCCACATCATCGGCGAGACGGCCGAAGCCGGAAACGTCAGCGCGTTCGAGGCGCACCTGCCGGGGATCGGCGATCTGGTCAAGCGGGCGGGCGTCTCGCCGCAGGGCGTCTCGGAGGGGCGCGTCCTGTGCACGACCGAGGACCGCGAGCGCGAATACCTCGTCCGGGTCGCCTGCCAGCGCGGGGACGAGGGGATCGAGGGCTATGTCCTGACGCTCGACGACATGACCGCGCTCGTCTCCGCCCAGCGCCTCGCCGCCTGGGGCGATGTGGCCCAGCGCGTGGCCCACGAAATCCGCAATCCGCTGACGCCGATCCAGTTATCCGCCGAACGCCTGCGCCGCAAGTTCGGGACGCAGATCGAGGAGAACCGGCCCGTCTTCGACCAGTGCGTCGATACCATCGTGCGCCAGGTCGGCCAGATCCGGCGTATGGTCGAGGAATTCTCGAACTTCGCGCGGATGCCCAAACCCGAATTCGTCGATACGCCGCTCGACCCGCTGTTCGGCGAGATTCTTGCACTGCACAGCGCCGAATACCCGGAAATCGACTTCGAACAGGTGCCTGCGGATTCCGGTATCGTGCTGAAATGCGACAGGGGATTGATGTCCCAGGCCTTCATGAACCTCGTGCGCAATGCGGCCCAGTCCACCCGCGCACATATCGAGGAGACGCCCGATGCACCCCCGGGCCGAATCGTGATTCGCGCGGCGACAGAGGGCGGGATGCTGGCGATCGACGTGACGGATAACGGACCGGGATTTCCGCGCCGCGAGCGGGACAAGCTGACCGAACCCTACGTCACGACGCGCAAGGGGGGTACGGGGCTTGGCCTTGCAATCGTAAGGCGTATTATCGAGGACCATAACGGCACGGTCGTGCTGAAAGATGCCGAAGGCGACGATGGCGGGGCGCTGGTCAGGATTCGTTTACCATCCGGCGCGATCGTACAGGGCACGGCTGATACGAGCACGACGGTTGTGTCGGAAAATCAACTGCTTGCCTCGTCCGGTTGACAGGCGACTGAACTGAATAAGAAACGAAGAAGAAGGGGCGAAGACCATGGCTGATATTCTTGTCGTCGACGACGAAGCGGATATTCGTGATCTGATCGCGGAGATTCTGGAGGATGAAGGACACGAATCGCGCCGCGCCGCCTGCGCCGAGACCGCGTTCCAGGAAATCAATGCCCGCCAGCCCGACCTGATTATTCTCGACATCTGGCTGCAAGGCAGCCGGAAGGACGGGATCGAGGTGCTGAAGACCGTGAAGCGGGACAATCCCGAAATCCCGATCGTCATCATCAGCGGCCACGGAAATGTCGAGCTTGCGGTCGCCGCGATGCAGCAGGGGGCCTACGACTTCATCGAAAAGCCCTTCAAGACCGACGTGCTGATCCTGACCGCCGAGCGGGCGCTGGAGACATCGCGCCTGCGCCGCGAGAACGTCGCCCTGAAGCTGCGGGACGAGCGCGCGAATGACCTGATCGGCGAATCGGGCACCGTCGCGACCCTGCGCTCGACCCTGAAGCGGGTCGCGCCGACCGGCAGCCGCGTCCTGATCACGGGGCCGTCGGGCGCCGGAAAGGAAGTGGCCGCGCGGTACCTGCACGCCCATTCCAAGCGCGCCGATGCCCCCTTCGTGGTGGTCAGCGCCGCGACGATGGAGCCGGAGCATCTGGAGGAAACCCTGTTCGGACGGCAGAAGGAGGGCGGCCTCGCCCAACCCGGCCTGCTGGAGGCGGCCCATGGCGGCACGCTGTTCTTCGACGAGGTCGCCGACATGCCGCGCGAGACGCAGCCGAAGATCCTGCGCGTCCTCGTCGACCAGTGCTTCACGCGGGTGGGCGGGGCCGATATCGTGCGCGTGGACGTGCGGATCGTTAGTTCTTCCAGCCGCGACCTGACGGAGGAGATTGCCAAGGGTGACTTCCGCGAGGATCTGTACCACCGCCTCAACGTGGTCCCCGTCGACGTGCCGGCGCTGGGCACGCGGCGCGAGGATATCCCGATGCTGGTCGACCACCTGACCGAGCGGCTCAACCGCGAACAGGGCCTCGCGCGTTGCAGTTTCGGGCAGGATGCCATGGCGGTGCTGCAGGCCTATGACTGGCCCGGCAATGTGCGCCAGCTTCGCAATATCGTCGAGCGCATGATGATCCTCGGCACGCGCCCGGGTCAGGAGATCGAGGCCGACGACCTGCCGCAGGAGGTGGCCACGGCCAATTCCGGCACGGTGATATCGGAAAAGGGAGACAGCTTCGTCTCGATGCCCCTGCGCGAGGCGCGCGAGGCGTTCGAGCGCGACTACCTGATCGCCCAGATCAACCGCTTCGGCGGCAATGTCTCGCGCACGGCGTCGTTCATCGGGATGGAGCGGTCGGCGCTGCACCGGAAACTCAAGGCGCTCGGGGTCACCACGTCCAACCGGGGCGGCGCGCGCCTGGCCACGGCAGACAATGTCGTCCGGCTTTCGAGCTGATATCCGATGAAGGTCATCGTCTGCGGGGCCGGACAGGTCGGCTTCAACATTGCGCGGCAACTCGCGGCCGAGAATAACGACGTGGTCATCATCGACCAGTCCGAGAACCTGGTTCGCAAGGTGACGGACCGGCTGGATGTGGGCGGGGTCACCGGCTATGCATCCCGCCCCGATATCCTGCGCGAGGCGGGCGCGAACGACGCGGACATGATCATCGCCGTGACCTACTCGGACGAGGTCAATATGGTCGCGTGCCAGGTCGCGCATACCGTCTTCAAGATCCCGCGCAAGATCGCGCGCATCCGGGCGCAGGCGTATCTGGAACCGCAATGGAGCGACATGTTCCGGCGCGATCACATGCCCATCGACGTCATCATCTCGCCGGAGGTGGAGGTCGCGCGCTCGGTCCTGCGCCGCCTCAGCGCGCCGGGGGCCTTCGAATCGACGCCGTTCCTCGATGGCCGGGTGCGGATGGTCGGCACGCGCCTCGCCCCCGATTGCGCGCTGCTGCACACGCCGTTGCGACAACTGACCGAACTGTTTCCCGGTCTGGTGGCCAAGGTCGTGGCGTTCGAGCGCAACGGCAAGCTCTACACCCCCAGCGGCGACGACCAGTTGCTGGAGGAGGACAACGTCTTCATCATCGCCCGCGAGGATCACGTGGGCCGCACCCTCAACCTCTTCGGCCACGAGGAGGAGATGGCGCGGCGCATCATCATTGCCGGGGGCGGGAATGTCGGCCTCAACGTGGCCCTCGCGCTGGAGAAGCAGGAGCGCCGGATCAAGGTCAAGCTGATCGAACGCGACCGCGACCGCGCCGAATACGTCGCCGAACGGCTGGACCGCACGATCGTCCTGAACGGCGACGTGCTCGATTCGGCGCTGCTGGCCGAGGCGAATGTCGCGGAGGCCGAGATGATCATCGCGCTGACCGATGACGACAAGGCCAACCTCCTCGCCGGGGTGCTGGCGAAGGAGGAGGGCGCGTCGAGTGCGATGGCCCTGATCAACGACCACAATCTGATGCGGCTGGTCGCCCCGCTGGGCCTGGACGCCTTCATCAATCCGCGCGCCACGACGGTGTCGTCGATCCTGCGCCACGTGCGCCGGGGCCGCATCCGCAACCTTCACAGCGTGCGCGACGGCGCGGCGGAGGTGATCGAGGCGCAGGTGCTGGCGACGTCGCCGCTGGCCGGGACGCCGCTGTCTTCGGTCAATCTGCCGCGCGGCGTGATGGTCGGGGCGATCCTGTCGGGGGGCGAAATCCGGGTGCCGGAGGGGCGCGATATCCTGCGCGACGGCGACAACGTCGTGATCTTCGCCCTCAAGAGCGCCGTACCCGAAGTCGAGAAGCTGTTCCGGGTTACCGTGGACTACTTCGCGTGAGTCGCGGAGCCGTTCCGGTCTGGCGACCCGTCGATCTGCCGGGTGCCGGGGCGGAACAACTGCTGAGCGCCGCGCTCTTCGCCTTCTCCACCGGCTTCGCGCTGATGGCCGTGCATGCCTTCGCCATCGGCGATACCCGGACGAGTGCGGTCTTCGCGATCTGCACCTCCGGATCGTTCATCCTCGGGGCGGCGGTGCGGATGGTGCTGCTGCGGCATCCGATTCGCGCGGCGCGGTCGGGGTTGCTGGCGCTGATCGTGTTCTACACTCTCGGGCCGCTCGTGATCGCCGTGCCGATGGCCGAACTGCTCCCGAGTTTCAGCCTCGTGGACGCCTATTTCGAGATGTGTTCGGCAATCACCACGACCGGGGCCTCGAACATCCGCGACATCGCCGACGTGCCGAGCACGCTGGTGCTGTGGCGGTCCCTCTGCGCGTCCTTCGGGGGATTCGTCTGCCTCGTCGCGGCGCTGGCGATCTTCGCCCCGCTGTCGATCGGCGGATTCGAGGTGCGCCACATCCTCGACCGCCCCGCCGAGCCGGACCCGCGCTCGCGCATCACGGCGGATGTGTATATCGACCGGCGCGAGGCGGTGGAGCGGGCGCGCTGGGCCGCGCGGTTTCTGGGCATTCCGTATTGCGGGGCCGTCGTGCTGTGCATGCTGGGGCTGGCGGCCACCGGCGTTCCGGCGTTCGAGGCGCTGTGCTATGCGTTCGGGGCGGTGTCGACGACCGGTTTCATGGTCAACCCGGGCGGCATCGCGGCCTATGAATTATGGGGGGCGGAACTGGTGCTGCTCTGCGTCGTCGTCCCGGCGGCGGTCGGGGTGGCGGTGCACCTGCAGGCCCTGCGCGGCCGCCTGCGCGCCTATCGCGAGGACCCGGAGATTCGCTACATGATGATCGCCGTCGCGATGGTCGTCGCCATCCTGTTCCTGCGCCACTGGATCGGGGCCATCGAGACGCGCTCGACCGACGAATTCGCCGCCGGGCTGCATGCCCTTTGGGGGACGCTGTTCATGGCGTTCTCCTACATCACCACCGCCGGGTTCGAATCGGCGGACTGGCAGGGGGCGACGGACTGGAGCGCGCTGCGCACCCCCGGTATCGGTCTCGTCGGGCTGGCCATCATCGGGGGCGGGGCGGCGTCGACGGCGGGGGGGGTCAAGCTGATCCGCGCCGCCCTGCTGGCCAAGCACAGCATTAACGAACTGGCCCGCCTGACCCGCCCCACCGAAGTGCGGCCGATCCGCAGCGGCGCGAACCGGGTGACGGCGGGGGCGATGCGGATCGTGTTCGTCTTCGTCATGCTCTACGTGCTGGCGGTCGTCCTCAGTTCGCTGGCATTGACCGCATCGGGCATGGGGATGACCGATGCGATGATGGCATCGGTCAGCGTGCTGAGTAATACCGGCCCGCTGTTGCCCATGATTCTGGAGGATTCCAACGCCTGGGTCGATCTGCCGGATTCGGCCAAGGTGGTGCTGTGCATCGGCATGATCGTCGGACGGATGGAGACACTCGCGGTCGTCGCCCTGCTCAGTCCCCGAACGTGGCGGAAATAACCCATGTCGATTTTAGCGGGCGACAATTTGGGACCGGCGGAGTTTGCGGGGTTGTAGGGTCGGGCCGATTGTGTAGTGTCCAGCCATCTATCGGGCGTTTCGACCCGATCTGCGCAACAATAAGAAGAAAAGAGCGTCGTATGGCTAACGACCGACAGAACCTCCAGGATACCTTCCTCAATCACGTCCGCAAGAACAAGGTTTCGGTGACGATCTTCCTCGTCAACGGCGTCAAGTTGCAGGGCGTCATCACGTGGTTCGACAATTTCTGCGTCCTGCTGCGCCGGGACGGACAGTCCCAGCTTGTCTACAAGCACGCGATCTCGACCGTGATGCCCGCGCAGCCCATCGCCCTGTACGAGCCGGAAGAGGCAGCCGCCTCTTGAGTACCCTCGATACCGAGGAGGCCGTGACCCGCGCCTTCGTGATCCACCCGATCCTGCCGGACTGGAAGCAGGCGAACCGCACGCCCGAGCATCGCCTCGACGAGGCGGTCGGCTTGGCCCAGGCCCTCGACCTGCATATCGTCGTCAGTGCCGCCGAACTGGTCCGCCAGCCGCGCCCCGCGACCCTCTTCGGCACCGGCAAGCTGGATGACCTGAAGGCCGTGGTCGCGGAGAACGAGGTCGATCTCGTCATCATCGACGGCACCCTGACCCCGGTACAGCAGCGCAATCTGGAAAAGGCGATGAACGCCAAGGTGCTGGACCGCACCGGCCTGATCCTCGAAATCTTCGGCGAGCGGGCCGGAACGGCGGAGGGCGTGCTTCAGGTCGAACATGCGCATCTCAGCTACCAGAAATCCCGCCTCGTCCGAAGCTGGACCCACCTGGAGCGCCAGCGCGGGGGTCTCGGCTTCGTCGGCGGTCCCGGCGAGACGCAGATCGAGGCGGACCGCCGCATGATCGACGAGCGGCTCGTGCGCATCGAGCGCAAGCTGGAAAAGGTCGTGCGCACCCGCACCCTGCACCGCCAGAAGCGCAAGAAGGCTCCCCTGCCCGTGGTCGCCCTCGTCGGCTATACCAATGCCGGGAAATCGACGCTGTTCAACCGCATGACCGGCAGCGCGGTGATGGCGAAGGACATGCTGTTCGCGACGCTGGACCCGACCATGCGGTCCATCGAGTTGCCGAACGGGCGCGAGGCGATCTTCTCCGATACCGTGGGCTTCATCTCCGACCTGCCGACCCAGCTCATCGCCGCCTTCCGCGCGACGCTGGAGGAGGTGCTGGAGGCCGATCTCATCCTGCACGTGCGCGACGTCTCCAGCGACGAGACGGAGGCGCAGGCGGAGGATGTCGTGTCGGTCCTGCGCGATCTGGGGGTCGAGGAGAGCACGCTGGACGGGGCCATCGAAGTCTACAACAAGGTCGATCTGCTGGACGAGACCGGGCGGCAGGCATGGGAGAACGAGGCGGCACGGCGCGAGGGCGTGATCTGCGTTTCGGTTCTGTCGGGCCATGGCGTCGACGATCTGCTCGCGCTGGTGGCGGAGACGCTCGCGGCGGCGGAAACGCTGGTCCGCGTCGATCTGCCCGCAAGCGATGGGGCCGCGCTCGCCTGGCTCTACGACGCCGCCGATGTGCGCGATACGGCGGCGGAGGGGGCGACGATGTCCCTGACCGTCTCCATTTCCGACACGGACGCCCAACGCTTCGCCAAGCGCTTCGGCTACGACTTCCTGCCCGCCGACTGAAGCACGTCCCGGGCGGACACCCCCATCGGGATGCGCGTCCAGTCCGCCATCCGGTTGCGCAGCCACGTGCGCTGGCGCTTGGCGTAGCGGCGCGTATCGGTCTTGGCCTGCGTGACCGCATCCTCCAGCGATATCTCGCCCTGCAAATGCGCCATCAAGGGCGGCGCGCCGACCGCCTTCATCGCCGGGAGCGACGGGTCCAGACCGCGCGCCGCCATGGCCTTCACCTCGTCCAGCATCCCCCCCTCGACCATGCCGTCGAACCGCCGCTCGATCCGTGCGACGAGGGTATCGCGGTCGGCGTCGATCACGAAGGCGCGCGCCGCGTCCAGCGGCAGGATCGGCGGCGGGGTCTCGCGCGCCCAGTCGGTGATCGAGCGGCCCGTCGCCTCCATCACCTCCCATGCGCGCAGCATCCGGCGCGGGTTTTCGATATCCAGCGCCGCCGCCGCCGGATCGCGTGCCAGCAGGTCGCGCCGAAACGCTTCGGCCCCCTGGCGCGCCAGCCTGTCTTCCGCTTCTGCCCGCACGGCGTCGGGGGTCGGCGGCACGGTCGACAGGCCCCGGGTCAGGGCGGCGAAGCACAGCCCCGTGCCGCCGACGACGACCGGCACGGCCCCCGCCGCACGCGCCTCGCCCAGCAGGTCGGTCACTTCGCGCAACCATGCCCCCACGGAATACCGGGTGCCGGGATCGACATGGCCGTAGAGGCAGTGCGGCGCGCGGTTCTCGTCGGCTGCGTCCGGGCGCGCGGTCAGCAGATGCCAGCCCGAATAGACCTGCATCGAATCCGCATTCACGACCCATCCCCCCGCCCGCTCTGCAAGGGCGACGGCGAGCGAGGACTTGCCCGAAGCGGTGGGACCGGCGATCAGGATCGGCGAAAATGCGGAACTCTCCATGTACCGGTCATACGGTGGAACGGGGGGATTGGAAACCGTTCTGACCGCGACTCGTGGGCCGGGTGCACCACCGGATCCGCGCGACGCCATTGCCGCAAGGATCCTGAATATCGCCCATTTCTGCGCACTGACATGTGACTCGAAGATGGTCGGACAGGAGTGGAAAACAAGTAACTACAGGTGGTTGTAGTAGCATTTTCGGGAAGCGTCTTCGCAACCTGAATAGTTTAGTTTACATTTGAAAATGTCAGTTTTATGTGACACTCTCGATACCGGCGGGGTTGGCTGTCCATGCAATGTGACATTTGGCGCGCGTCATTTACCGAGGGATGCGATCGGGGAAACCGATCCATTGTGAAGGATACGGAGGTAACACCATGACTGACGATATGGACAAAGTCTGGCCGACCGGCTTGACGATCGGCGAGTCCGAGGAACTGCACAGCCAACTGATCGACGGCACGCGCGTCTTCGGTGCGATTGCGCTCGTGGCGCATATTCTCGCCGCCGTCGCGACGCCGTGGCTCGGATAGGAGAGTAACCCATGAACAACGCAAGAATGTGGACCGTGGTGAATCCGACGGTCGGCCTGCCGCTCTTCTTCGTCGGAGTCGCGGCGACTTCGCTGATCGTGCATGCCTCGATCATGACCAACTCGACCTTCATGGGCCAGTTCTGGGCGGGTCAGGAAATGACCGGCGAGATCGCCCTGTTCGACGGCGACGCACCGGTCCAGTCGGCCAGCGCGAGCCTCGCGTCGGGTGAAGCGTTCATCGTCCTGCCCGACGGCCGCACAGGCCGCGTGGTCTTCGATGCGCCCGTGACGCTCGCATCCGCGGATGCCAAGCCGACCCTCGCGGCGGAGTGACGATCGCGCTTCGCTGCCCGGCGGCGAAGGCAAAGACAGGGTCGGCGCCCCGGCGGCGACTCTTTTCTGGCACATCCACGCGCCGAGGCCGCTCGTGATCAAGCGATACCGACAGTATACGATCCGGAAACTTGCGAATCTCGCCCCGCGATATTTGCCGTTCGCGGATGTCGCGTCGGAAGACCTGCCTCTCGGGCGGCTCATGCGGTTGTCGCTGTTCCAGTTCACGGTGGGGATGGCGCTGGTGCTGCTGGTCGGCACCCTCAACCGCGTCATGATCGTCGAACTGAATGTCCCGGCCTCGCTGGTCAGCATCATGCTGGCGCTGCCGCTGCTGTTCGCGCCCTTCCGCGCCCTGATCGGCTATCGCT
>ENA-ORXC01000481-ORXC01000481.1-marine-metagenome-genome-assembly--contig:-NODE-481-length-28461-cov-4.402057_pt1 | contig 28461 bp, 20 predicted proteins | sample MGYA00237865_ERZ511478 | MGnify/ENA metagenome assembly ERZ511478
GATGATAATCTGGAATCGCCCACCCTTCACCTCTTCGATATCTGCATTTCCTCGTACTCTCACAGGTCCACGGCCTGTTGTGTAGGCTTGCACAATGTCTTTTTGATTAAATGCCACAGCACCCAATGGGAAATCAGGTCCTGAAATATGCTCAAGAAGCCCTTCTGTAGTAATTTTTCTGTTATCTATATACGCAATACACGCATTTACCACTTCACCGAGGTTGTGTGGCGGGATGTTCGTCGCCATTCCCACGGCAATCCCCAAAACACCATTAAGTAGCAATCCTGGAACCGCAGCAGGCAAAACTGTTGGCTCGTTCACTGTTGCGTCGAAGTTGGGACGAAAATCTACCGTATCCTTCTCGATATCTTGCAAGAAAAGCGATGCAACCTTGGTCATTTTTGCCTCTGTATACCTATATGCAGCCGGAGAATCACCATCAACTGAACCGAAGTTACCCTGACCCCACACCAATGGATAGCGATAAGTAAAATTCTGTGCCATACCTGCCATCGAATCATACACAGCTGTATCACCATGCGGGTGATACTTACCAATTACATCTCCCACTACGCGGGCAGACTTGCGGAATTTTGCACTCGCAGCGAGGCCATTCTCATGCATAGAGAAAAGAATGCGTCGGTGGACAGGCTTGAGGCCATCACGAACATCCGGTAAGGCACGCGAAGTAATCACGCTCATCGAATATTCAATAAATGACTTTTGCATTTCTTCAACAATATCAACAGGAACGATGGTCGGTTGATGGTTTTCTATGTCTTCAGTTTTAAGATCTTCTGATTTCTTTCTTGGCATATCGTTTCTTACGGTCGTATTATCATCCTTTTATATATCGATTATATCACAATTTCATGCTCTATGCGCAAAAAACCTTGCTTTAAAACAAGGCTTTTTTTCAGGGTATCATCATTATGCTTACTCGTTTTGCTTTTATTCTGAATCACAATTATACGCAATAACGTATATATCGGTATCATTATTTCCCCATAATGCGCCAAAAGCACCAGAATCTTGTGAATTAATATTAAAATACTCTAAATCGCCAAGTTCAAAAGCATTACCTGATGAAAGGCCAAATCCTAGTTCATTTGCTTCATCTATCGTTGCATTACGGTTAAATACAGTGGTGAAGTCTGTTCCTTCACCTTCTTGTACCGCGTATGCTCCAAATATATTTTGCTCTAGATTACCTGAATTTTCTGGGAAAATAAAGTAGATAAGCCCATCATGGGAATTGGGTCCCGTATTTAGCTTTTTAACTAAGCCAATAGTATTTTCATTTCCCTGATAGGTTTCAGGAATAGCATCTATATCAATGTATGTATAGAATCCATATTCCTGATCTGCATAAACACCTGTCACATCATTGTATCCCATTCCAGCGAAAGTGATTGCCGCATCACAAGTTGAGGCAACGGGACTGGCAGCGTTAATACTTGGCCCTATTTTTGCAACCACCTCATCAGCTTGGATAAAAGTAGACATCGTAAAGATTATACCTACACCGAGCAATAATGTTGAAATCTTTTTCATATATGTATTTGAATGAACAAAAGAACAAAGTTAAATTAAACTTATTACTTTTATTAATTTGATTAGTGCTAGTATACTTTCAATTATAACATTAATTCTCGCTATATGAAAAATCACCCTTCATAAAGGGTGATTTTTCATATGAATCTTTCATCACATTAGACTAGAATTTATGCACGAAATGTTCGGAATCGAACTACTGCACCGATCATTGCGACTAGAGACATCAAGATAACCATAAACGGAACACCATGGCCTGTTTGAGCAAGTGCTGCAGGGGCAGGTGTTGGGGTATCATTCACATTATTTATTGCTTGCGCAAGCACATTGGTATCTTCAGCCCCTAGTACTGTTCCCGTTGACCGGTCATTTGAATCAGAGACTCCCAGTACTGTTCCTGTAAACACTCCATTGCCACCATTGTTTCGCACAGTTCCACGAGGTCGTGCAGTTTCTTCTCTCTCATCCGTATTGTTCCCGCCATTGCTAGATGGCTCTTCCTCATCTGCAGGTGACTCACATGTGTAGTCAAGAGCAAGTGTATCGAAGCTTGTTCCCCAGTTAGCATCAAATGTACCTGAGAGGCCATCTATCCGCGCGAAGCTATCATGATATTGAGCAAGACCGTTAGCCTCAGTCCAGCCTTCGTATTCCGTAGCTCTTTCGTAGCCATCCCAGAATCCATTACCAAATTCCATTTCGCTTTCTTCTTCTTCAGTGAGGTCTCGTGGCGTTACATCTATAGAGAATTCTGAAAGCGGTGACACACGGTATGCCGCCTCAATATTATCACTGTTAGCAACTCCTGTATCAGGAAGTCCTACGTAGATAGTTCCACCCAGTGATCCGTCAGCATTCGGTACGTTAACTACGGCAATTTTTGAAGCATCATCTGACCATGCAACGTTAGTAGTAGCGAAGTCATATGTGTCTGATACATCGATTGTTGAATTTCCACCTGTTTTGGTGAATGAGATAGTTGCCGGACATGAGTTAGCCTCAGCTTCCTGAGCATGCATCGTTGAAACAAAAATTGGCGCAAAGCCCCCCATAATGAGCGTTACACCTAAAAAACTTGTTAAAATATATTTCTTCATATAAAACTCAAAAAAACACTATAAAATAGACACAAAAGAGCGCTATTCTACTCGTGTACATAATAAATAATAAAAATAATGTAAAAAATCAGTATGAATGCCTTTTGTATTCACGCTATTCATAAAACGGATTAGCGCTAAATACCTTACATGCTTACTTACTTTAGTATAATAACATTTTATTATGTCAATATACCGGATTCGCCTGTGGATTAGTTATTCAGTAAATAAATTATCAACATCAAGACCTTCTAGGATCACATCTTGCTGTTCGAGCTCTGCAGACTCATTCAAAAGCTGATTGATGCCATTATTTTCTTCCTCGTTTTGATTTAGCTGGTCTATTATTTCTCCATTACTATCCATGCCATTTTCTCGTTCTCCACTCTCAGACTCTGCTATGTTTTCCTGGTTATCTATATTTTCAATATCTTCTACTTGTTCCTCTGTTGCTCTTTGGCGTTGTTCTTTTAGATTTTGAAATTCTTGCGAGATTTCTTGTGGATTCACCAATACCTCAAAGGCCTCGCGCACCTCCCCAGATCGCTCTGGATCAGGCGCAAATGCCTCCAAACTCGTGCGCGTCACATTGAATGCATCAGAATTCAGAGACCAGACCCATAACCCTACCAAGATTATGCCACACACACTCGTAAGGCCATATACGTACAATTTGCGCGTACTTTCCTTGCGTTTATTATGTTCATGATTGTGTGAAGAAAGGAACTGCATAGTTATTTTAAATACCTCTTATTTTCTAAAAGTAGTAATATAAATAAAGAAATTAAGGCTTTGCAACTACAACATGAGACTGCCATGCAGCAATATCCTTTGGCTTGATTGTTAGCTTATCTTTTATCTCTTGCTTATCTTTGGGAATATCTGCGAGAAACTCTTTGAGGTGTATATCTTTTTCAGCCTCAAATCCCACAGGGATGATCAATTTCGGAGAGAAAGAACTCGCTGTAGTATAGATATTAGGTTGCGTGCAATCGACAAACATCACATCAGCATCGGCAATAGCCTCGAGGAGCTCTGGGGGCATGGTCGCCTTGTCATACATACTCCCGAGAAGAACAATACGCATACCATCGAAAATAAAGCGGTACGCCGTAAGGAATCCTTCACCCGGATCTTCTACCCCATAGCCATCGATATGTATTCCGTCAACCTCATAACTCCCTGGCCCATAAATCGCTCGCGGCTCCTTTTCGCCATAGGTCAGCGCATCGAAATTGGCAAAATCCTCGTCATAACGATTCGCTAGAGCAATATCAGCACCGAATTTTGGCGTTTTGAGTGTTTTAGATGTTGAAAAAGGATTCACACCGATAATAGTGTCTCCTGCCTGTAGCTTTATACATGATTGTCCGTAAAAAGTAATGATCATAGCTGCTTATATCTGAAAAAATAAATTATGATTCTATACTAGCATAATCACGTCTATTGTAGAAATGTTTGTAGAAGAAAGTTCTATGCCTTTTTGCTATAAGATTCTTATTGCAAGGTCTTGATAAAAATCTCCTCCATTTTCTGCGGATTAGCTGAGCCTTTGCTCTCTTTCATGGCTTGGCCTACGAGGAATTTCACCAACTGCACCTTGCCGTCACGCACTGATTGCGCCTCATCGGGATACTTTTCAATAATTTCCTCTGCGAGAATCTGCAGCGCCTCATCGTCATTCTGCTGTAATAAGCCGTTCGCTTGAGCGATCATGTCAGGCCCACCTCCTTCGCGCAGCATTTTCAGCAACACATCCTTGGCTCCACGAGAGTTGAGCAAGCCTTCATACGTCATAGTAATGAGTCGTGACATATGATCAGGATCCAGTGCCGTCAAGAATTCGCGCCCCTCAGGCTCATTCTTCATCAATCCTACGAGATCAGACGTGAGGTAATTCGCTGACAATGCAATCTTATCCTTATCGCCTTCATCATATGGAATAATGGTATTCTCGAACACGGTTGCTAGATCCATATCCATAATCAGCACATCAATGATCTCTTCGCGGAGCCCTAAAACATCACGGTATCTTGTGTGACGCTCCCATGGCAATTCAGGTAATTCCTTTTTTATCTGATCCAAATCATAGAGTTCGTGCAGATACATTTTGGGGATATCAGGCTCGGGGAAATACCGATAATCGGCTGCGTTTTCTTTCTTTCTCTGTGAATAGGTCTCTTGCTTGGTGTCATCCCAGCCGCGGGTCTCTTTGATGATTTCATCTTGCTTACCTGATTCCCAGAGCGCCGTCATTCGTGCGATCTCATACTCAACGGCTTTTCCCATATTTGAAAAAGAATTAATATTCTTGATCTCCACGTAATTCTCTGCCATGACATCCGGATCGGGTGAAATAGAAATATTCGCCTCAACGCGCATTTCACCACGCTCCATATGCGCATGTGATGCGCCTAAATAGCGCAAGAGCATCTGCAATGTTTGCCCGAATTGCATGGCCTCCTGGCTCGTGTGCATGACGGGCTTGGTCACCAACTCCATCAAGGGAACCCCTGCACGGTTGAAATCTATCAGCGTCTTCTGACCCAGATGCTTGGACGTTCCAGTGTCTTCCTCGAGGTGAATTCGCTCTAGCGCAACGCCACCAAGGCTCCCGCCGCTGACAATAGGATATTGATACTGCGAAATCTGATAGCCTTTGGGGATATCTGGGTAAAAGTAATTCTTGCGATCGAATTCGGTGAAATTCGCGATCTCGCCATCCACGGCCAATCCAATACGGACCATGTGATCAATGGCAGCACGATTCGGTACGGGCAATGTTCCAGGATGCGCCATGCAAATAGGACAAATGTGTGTGTTGGGTTGGGCCTCGAAGGGATTATTCTGACAAGCACAAAACATCTTGGAATCTGTGCGCAATTCTGCATGAACCTCGATGCCAATGGTTGGATAGTATTTCTGAGATGTCTTTTGGGATGTTTTGACTGCTGTATCTTTTGCCATAGTAATTTTGAGTATAACAAAAAGCCCGCAGAAACAAAGTCTACGAGCTTTTATTTTTATCAAGCAATAAATTTACTACTTGAGATTCAACCCTTGCCTTGGTTGAATGAACATAATCTTTGTAGTTCGGGGATAAATTGTTATTAGGGTCTGGGCTGAGGAGGAGCACACTGGTCCCTCGCCAATTTTACTCGTAATCTCCCCACTTCCATCAATAAAGAATGAATGCAGAGTGTTATTTTTATGATCCTGCAAGACTCCTATGGAACAATAAGGAAACTCACCTTCATTTATACTTTTAGCGGGTAGAACTTTCACGTTCCTAAATAAATTAATGAGTGTATAAGTATAAGGATCTTTAAGCATTCTCAGTTCATAAGACTGTGAATCATCTAGTCCATCTACCCAGTGTTTTTTTGAGAACATGTTTGGGAAAAAATGAGAGATTGCGTAATTATGGCAATTCCATTTAAACAGCCCCTCGTTTATTTCCCCGACAACTTTTACATCGGGGTACTCTTCTCTAAGTTGAGCAGTGTATGGCTCAATTATTTTGAGGAAATCCGCTCCAATATAACCATCATTTGAGACAGATTTTTCAAATATAAATGCAGATTTTGCATTTTTTTGAACTCGATCCCCCTTTGGGATCTCAAACGAGTACACGTCCAATTCGCCCGGTTGACCTTTCTGTAGAAGGGCAATATTTGGAGTTATTGAAACTTTCCCGCATTGACTAGCAGGGCTACTACATCCAGTAGTCATAAATAATAAGACTAAGCTAAAAAATATTGTATTTTTCATAATCTTTAAAAAGATTTTTGCCTTTATTTACAATGGGAAAGGCGTCCCATTTTTTATTAAATTTAAAAAGAATTGAGTGTATATTTTAACATCATATTATATAAATGTCAATACTTTATAAAAGACAAAAACCAACCGATACACGATCGATTGGCTTTTTGACCTTTAGATTAAAGGTCATTCATTTGTTTTGTGTCCTTTATCTTTGGATAACAATTTTTCCTGTTGCTGTCCGCCCTCCTTCAATTTGAACTTTTAGCAGGTACATACCTACAGGAATTTCACTGACACTCAAGTCGATTAATCCATTATCTGAGTCAAAAGACTTCACGAGTCGTCCTTGCATGTCTATGATTTGAACATTTGAATCTTCTGCAAGACTCTCATCGAGAGCAACATTCAGATAATCAGATGCAGGATTCGGAAATACATCAATTTCAATACCATCATCTCCTGCAACTCGATTTCCATCAGGGCATGGTGGAATATTGACCACCTCGGATGCGACAATGACATTATCGATAAACAATCGTGCATTGTATGCCCCTTCGCGATTAATGCTCACATCAAATTCCGCATACCATTGCCCATTCGGATCGAAGGAAATATTATTAACATTTACAAATGGAGTTGGGTGAACACCGCTCCCCAAAATCGCAAGAGCTACGTCTTGAGTATTGCAAGATGAAGGACCGCTTAAAGAGACGCGGATAGCCTTGGTTTCTCCAACACAAGAAATTACTTCTATGTTTTCAACGCTGATATTTTCAGCAACACACTCCATTCCCCCTTCTTCCGGAATAGAACATGCTGGTGCGCTCGCCCAGGCGAATGCAATTGGTTGTGAGCTCTCATCGACCCGTGAGACCCGAGCCGTGTAGTACACAAACCCTCCATCAGCATAGCTTGGGTAGGTTAATGTCGTATCGAGTACTGTAAACCCCGTTAAGTCAAGGGTATCAATCGGGGTCATATTCGCACCCGAGAACATTTGATAGACGATCGCTTGGTGTCCATCAAGTTGGCAATCACTATTAATCACCAAATTTATATCTGCCGTACCATCAGTACATGCGCCAATATTAATTTGAGCATCTGTATTGGTTTGAGTGGGTACGCATTCCATATCATGTAATACTTTAATCGGAATACGCGCAAGGCCACCGCCCAATGTGCACACCTCATCAATATCCGTAAAGCCAACAATCGCTTCATATAATCCAGGCGCAAGTACACCTAGCTGAAAACTAAATAAGTCGTACGTTCCTGAGACCATCGTTGCCTCGTAAATACTTGGTGAACCGCCACCCTGTGCGAGGACAACTACTTGAACAGTAATTTCATCACTATCATCTGGGCTGTATAGCTGTGCATCTACCCCGAAACCTATGGAGTACATACCAGATTCACTGCGCGAAATAGCAAATCCATCACCTACTATGAGGCAAGCTGAATTTGTTTGCGCGAATGTGCTCGCGGCTGTTGCAATAACAAGAAGTATTGCAAGTAATGTTTGCATTAAATTTTTCATGCGTTTAAATTTTATTAAATTAGAAAAGTGTAAAATCAATCACCATCAAAATGCACAAATATATGTACTTTTATCCAATGATTATTATATTTGAGAAAAGAAAAAAGCATGCTTTTTAAGATTAAAAGACTGCTTTCTTTACTTTTTCCTCTTCACTTATTAGTACGCAGGAGGGAGAGATTTCTTTCACTATTAAATTCACTCTATTCACCTTTGTTCATAAAAGATTTCATTCCAGAGATGAGTCTATTCGTAGTATCTTTGGTAAGGTATCCTCCTTCTAGGCCCATCATCTCGAACGGCTGATGAATTGATTCCAATGCATCTCCCTTTCCCATAGCTTTCTTGATCTCTGGACTAGCTAATGGCAGCGATATATCGCGGTTCTCCATAAAATAGAGCGCCGCATTAGGTATCGCGATACTATAGTCACGTGAATAAAATGGCTTTTGCACTGACACAGAATTCGATATAAAAAACATATACTGAGCCTCAATGCGAGGGTTATCTTGGCCAGGAAAGTACTCTTCGAAAACCTCCACCATACGGTCAACAAGCTTTTCATGATCACCATCAAAATCTTCTGTATACAGCATCTGTTCTATTTCTGTGACGTAGGCTATGCGCACAATCCATGCCGTAACATCCAGCATTTTATGTTCAATGATACTTTCGAAGGTGCTGGCAATTTCAGGTAATTCATTGCGCAGCTCATCACTATCGAGAACATACAACTCTGCAACATGCGTAAGGAATTCACTAAAGGGCATGGCCTTATCTGTAGATAGGTGAAGAATTCCATAATCAGGAGATTGCCCATGCGCAGTAGTAACATGTAATCCATGAGTCGACTCATGGATCATTTTAACAAAATCGCCCAGCACGCTGGTTATTTTTGAAATTAGATAACTCCTCCCCTGCTCGCTCACGAATACATGCGATGCACTACTTGATGACTCTACATGATGTTCTTCATCCAGAATGCCTGCAAAATCATCAGAAAGCATCTGGCCGAGCCTTTGTGCAAGTTGTATTTGATTTTCTCGATTTGCAAGTTTCTCAGATTCGAATGGTGGTGTGTATTGATAATCACAAATACGTGTGCTCCCATTAAGCTTTTTAGCGAACTCTCTTAGAAATGGTGCGAGTCTTTTCATTTGGAGAATATGTTCGTTGAATTTGATCTGTTCTGATTCCGAGAAAAAGAATTCAGCAAAATTATCATGGCCTTCCTTTGAAGCGAATTCATTCCGCCCCTGACCGAGATAGAACCAGATTTTGCTTATATCATTACCAAAATGATTGACCCACTGTTCACTATACTTATTATGTCTCTCTCGACGCTCATTAGGATCTGACTCTTCTTTGAGAAAGGTAGAATGATCCTGGCTTGAATAATCAAAGCCGAGCTCATGTTTAAAAGTACTCTCGATGCCAGATTTATCTTTAACATTATTGCCCTTATTCCCTAACTTGCTTTTGATATCTACATATAACGACATTTGCATCTTTTCTAACTGAGTCAATTCATCCATGTGTACTACTTGGATTTTTTCTTTATATATATCATATGCATTCGAGATATTCTGCATATCTAATTCCTCGTTCTCCGTACCATTACTACGTATTTTTTCTTCCAAAGGATTCTGTATCTGGGTGAATATTGTTTTGGCAAGGAGATCGAACTCATTTACGTCATTATTAAGTGGGTTAATTTTCCCAACACAAGCGACATAGTCACTCTGTAGTTTATTCAATTCATCAAGCTCTTGGTCACTAAGTTCTTGGCCTAATTTTTTCAATTCTTGAGCCTTAGCCTGGAGAACCCCGGACTTATACCCAAGACCAAGATAGCTTTTATAATTATCATAAAAACGACTGTACATAACCGTTGAGGCAAGTAATGTCTGATCGAATACCTCTACAGGATTCTCAAGGGTCTCGAGATCCCCAGCAAGGAGCAAGGAGCGAAAATATATATCAATAGACTTATTCGATTGACTCAAAACATCATTGAATTCCTCTGGAGAAAGGAGCGTGAGCGGCCCCTTCTCTGGATTATTATCTTCTGGGAGAGGCGTAGATGTGAATTGTGGTGGAGGTCCTTCTGGCATATAGACGAAATTATATCATACACGCGACATCTTGGTTCTTTATGTACTTGATTAAATAAAATTGAGTATAAAAAAACCTCTTTGCAATTGCAAAGAGGTTTCCAATAAAAATTTTGTTCTTATTTTAATTTTTTTATTGTTTTATGAATTTATTGAGAGCCATCTTGCCATCATTAAATTCAGTTTTAAGAATGTACGTCCCCGTAGGGATGCTTGAGATATCAATAGTTGTGCCTGTACTTTCAAGTACTAAGCTGCCCGTTGTATTGAATATTTTTATAAGAGCATCATTGGGGATTGCCTCACCGCCAATCTCTATATTAATATAATCAATTGCCGGATTTGGATATAAGCTCACAGAAGGCACCTTGCCGTTAAACATTTTTAACGCCTCATCCTTAGGCATTTCAGTAACATCGCCAATCAAAGCATTAGCATTTCCACCAAGACACCCGGGATGATTGAATCCGTCAATGTCGAGGATTGGATCACCGTTTCCTTGAGTAAACCATGTTGGAACAACTGCAATCCCGACGAAGAACTGCTCGGCTGGGATTTCAACATAATCTGACAAGTCAAATTCATTTGAAATACCTCCGACTGGCATAGTTAATCTTAGAATATGAGAAAATGTACCGTTAATACCGGTAGCAATGATCATATCCGTCGATTCAATAATACTTGGGCATGCATCAACCTGTACTTTCGGACTACATAGCCCGACCAGTGTTGCATCAACAATGGCGCCGAAGCAACCAGAACATGCCACAAACGCAGACGTGTTCAGGTCAAGTCCATTTCCTGAAAATACACGGACCAAATATGTATCCGTATTTAATCCGTCAATCGCGACCCCATCAATGAGTTCTGCGGTTGAGTACGTCGTGTCAACTGCAATCGATAAATCAGAATTGCGAACAATTTGCAAGTTCATGCTTGCCTCTTCGCAAACCACATCACCCTCAAGTAATACAAGTACAGCGCATTCGCTGGTACTCACCTCGAGTTGTGGGTCACACGACTCAACGCCAACACACTCCTCTAACTCCCCTGTAAGTCTTCTTTCTTTTTCAGAAGGATTACTCACGAGACTAACCTCGAACGAGTAATTACCCCAAGTGTCCGAAAGAGTAACGTTAGAGCTACTAGAAGATAACGATGTACCTGCTAAGGTCGTAAAGCTCTCAGGGTACACATTGTACTCGAGTAGCTCTGTTCCATCAGCATCCTCAGCATCTTGGTACCCCCTGACTTTCACCAACATGGTGTCGCTCGAGCACAGCTCTTCAACCCCAATGGTGAAATTGATCACGCGATTACCATCTTCACATTCTATCGATATAAAATCGACATCGTGGATCTCGGTTGCACCCTGACAATTGTTGCACGACACATCTACTAATTCACCTACGTCGAATTGCCCTTCTATACCAGCAAAAACTTTAACATAATATTGCCCAGATTCTTCGATATCAATCTGCACGCCATTTTGCAAGTCTGCATAAGCATACAAAGTATAATCAAATTGACCTGGAATACCGCCGACATACAATGAATCAATATCACAATCGATATCATCTTCAACAGTGACTACAATACTACATTCGTCTTCCTCGATATCAATCCCAGGCTCACAACATAGTGGAATATCCACAGAAGCCTCAGCTATGTAAGGTCCTTCTCCAGACGTTGTAGGAACAAGCCATAGAGAAAACTCACCTGAAGACAAGACGATTTGATGTTGTCCCGTTGTAAACGGTCCTTGGTGTGAGATGACAGCCGGACCTCCGGAATCACCATTACCATGGGCAACATATACTTCATTATAAGAAGTACACACAAGGTTAATATCAATTGTTACATAGACATCTTCCCAGTGATCAGATGCACATACCGGGCTTGTGTCAATAATAGTAAGGTCGCATTCGTTATTATTCGCGAACCCACCAATAGCTACAAAAAAAACTGCAGCCAATGTTAGAATAATTTCTTTAATCTGTTTCAATTTTAATTAATTTAATAAAATAACCTCATATTTTCGTAATTTTAAGAAAATACTTGATTATTTTGTTGAGAAATATGGCAAAAACCTATAAACTACACACAGTTATGTGTGTTTTCATTGGTTTTTTACCTTTAATTATTGTTTTATATAGGGTTTACAAAGAATTTAAAGCTTTTCTCATAAATCTCGATTCGTTACTAATCGTTACAAATATGCGTCAGCACATGTAAGGATATGGAGATTCATGATTGTTTATACAAAAAGCTTATTTACTCATGTATCTTGGAGTGTTACAACTACATGCATTAAACAGCAGTTGCAAAAACCCAAAACTCATGAACACTGGTAAGAATACACTATATAAAATATTTGTCAATAGATATCCATATGCCTGATTTCTTGGTTCAGATATTAATTGCATAGATACCTAATCTAGCTAGTGCGCACTTTTTCCTCCCTACTCCCCCACCAGCCCACCAATGTCGTTCTCCCTACGAACCATGCTGCGAGGATCAATGCGAGAATGAGCGCCCCATCGCCCCAGCCCAACGCCTCGAGCGAGAATATATCACGTAACGGCTTTATCCCGAATAACGCAATATGGAACGCGAACCCCAGAGCAATCGTTGCATACCATCGTGGGAATGATCGGACCGATAATGGATTCCCCAGGTGTAAAACGCGCGGGAGAATGAACATATGAATGAGCTGAAAGCCAATAAGGAATATCATGAGGACTGACCTCGGAATCGCCTCTCCTGTGACCTGCATCAGGAGCGCCCCTATTCCCGTCACCACGATACCTAATACGAACAATCCACCGAACCACTTTTTAAAATACTTCATAAGTGAGAGCGTATCGAGTGTGCGCCCCTGGAAGAGGAGCTCGCGCGCGGGAGGATTCTTCATCACTTCATACATGAATGGAATCACGAGGAGACTATCAGTCACCACATTGATCCAAATAATCTGCAACGGCGTGAGGGGCTCGATAACACCAAATAATGATAGTCCTGCAATAATCATCAACTCGAGGAGATTCGTCCCCACGAGGTACGCAACCACGAACCACACGGCCGTGATCATACGTCGCCCCTCGTGGAATGCGCGTGGGATGTCTTCGAGCTCATCCTCGAGGAGCACCATATCAGCTGCCTCGCGTGCTGCGTCTGTCCCCTTGATACCCATTGCAATTCCTATGTCAGCTGCTGCGAGCGACGGCACATCATTCACCCCATCGCCCGTCATGGCCAATCTCACTCCTCGATCATGATAGGCGTCGACGATTGCGCGCTTGCCCTCTGGCTTAACACGCGCCCATACACGGTAATCCTCGATAGGGAAATCTGCAGACCTCTCGGTGATGTCAGCTCCTGTTGCCAAGTATTCTTGGGATCGCGCATATTCATGTGGGACCAATCCCACCTGCCCAGCAATAGCCAACGCAGTACGCGCGTGATCACCCGTAATCATGATGGGCTCGAGATGCAGACCATAGAGCGACTGGATCATTTGCTGGGCATCAGGACGCACAGTATCCTGCATCGCAACCATTCCCGCGAAGACAAAATCATGGAGATCACGATGTTGCACCTCTGATTGATGTCTATGTAGGAATTTCACACCGATTCCAATCATGCGCTTGCCACGTGCCGAGAATGAATTACCACGAGCAACGATGTCCCTGCGTTCTGCTTCATCCATATCTCTATTCATATAATGTGCGTACTGTTGCAATACATGCGGACTATACACATCAGGGAAAGACGTCCATACCTTGGTACAGCGATCGATCACCTCCTCAGAGGCGCCTGTAATTACTGCGAGCGAACGCTCAGGCGTCACACGGAACACAGACACATAGTATTTTTTCTTAAAATCAAAAGTTAGTTCATGAATGAGCGGATATCTCCCACGCAACACGTCTTGTTCATAGGTGAATTTCTGCCCTAATGCCAACATGGCACCTTCGGTCGGATCACCTACGAGACTCAATGTGCCATCATCTTCATCTGTGCGTAATTGAGCATTGGCACACAGGGATTCAATAACACACAGACTGAAGAGATCAGAAGGAAAGTGATCGAGTGCCTTCCCATCAATTTGTGCCTCACCTAGCGCCTGATACCCTTCACCTGTTATCTCTATATGATGAAGTACTTTTGATTGGTCTGATTCATCGTAACTAGAACAAGGGAGCAGCACATCGGTAACCATCAGCTCATTCTTGGTGAGAGTTCCTGTTTTATCAAATGCCAAATGCGTCACTGAGCCCACATGCGTGAGGGCATTCATATTTTTGACCAATACTCCTTCACGACTCATCGCATACATTCCGAGTCCCAGAATCATACTCAGAACCAGCGGCAACCCTTCAGGGACGACAGATACGAGGAGCGCTGCACCGAGCTGCGCCATCTCGTACCATGCAGTTCCGCGCATAATGCCAACGATCACGACCCCGAGAATAACAACGCCACCAATAATCAAGAACCATCGCGATAGCGTACGCGTCATCTGGCCGAGCATTTCTTCGGTATGTGCGCCCTTTTTTGAATTCGCAATAATCTGTGCGAAGCGTGTGCTTGTGCCTGTCTTGCCAACAAGTATACGTGCATCACCACGTACCAGACTCGTTCCGGCATATACACGCACCTCTTCGGGATATGATTCGAGATAGAGTTCTGAGGTAACATGTTTATCGACGCTTTCGGTTTCGCCCGTCATTACCGCCTCATTCACACGGATACTCGATCCATCGATAATAATTCCATCTGCGGGGATCTTGTCGCCGGGCCGTATGAGAAGTATATCTCCTGGTACTACATTTTCATGTAAAATCACCATCTCCTTGCCATCACGTACTGCCAGGGCATTCTTGGGCAATAGAGCACGCAGCGTATCGAAGACCACACGTGCCTTTCGCTCATGATATACATGTAGCGCGAGCGTAACGAATAGAAGAATTACCAAAAGCACTCCATCAATAAACCCGCCGGCAATGAACGATAAAATACTCGCCCCCAGCAGAATGAGAGAAAAGGCACCACGCAGATGCTTGAAAAAGCTTTTTTTTATAGAAAAAGGCTCATAGTGCTCGATGGTATTAGGACCATAGCGTTCGAGGCGACTCCGTGCCTCGGTATGTGAAAGCCCTCGCTGTATAGAGAATGATTGATCCATTACCCTTCACTATCGCATAAGGGTAGTAGTGTTGCAATGGGGTTTTGGGTTCCACCCTCAACAAGTAAGTGCAACACTTCATATATAATGAATAGGTATGAAGTATAACCACATCACCATCGAAGAACGCGAAACAATCCAAGAAATGCTCTGGGAAAAGAAATCAATGAGAGATATAGCAAAAGAACTGGGGCGTAGTCCCAGTTCTATCTCACGTGAACTAGCAAGAAATACCACACCTGTACGTAAGCGATATTCTCCTCGTATAGCTCAACAACGAGCACACAAGAAGACAAGGAGTCGTGGAAGAGAACAGAGACTCAAGAATCAAGAAATACGTGAGTATGTTGAAGGAAAATTACGATTACGTTGGTCTCCAGAACAAATATCTGGACGTATTAAGATTGATCTAAGAGATCAATCGATATCTCATGAGGCAATCTATCAGTATATCTACCACAAGAGCGTTCAATACTCTGATCACTCTATGAAAGAAGGATACGAAGACCTGAGGAAGTATCTACGACGTAAGAAGCGTTCTAGAAGTCCCAAGCAAGCAAGAAACCCTCGTAAGGTACGTTTTGAGGGTACTTCCATAGAAGAACGACCAAAGGTCGTTCTTCACCGATCACGTATTGGAGACTGGGAGACTGATAGTGTTGAATCAAGTATTCATAAACCAGGAGTGAATACCCTCCTTGAGAGAAAGAGTGGACTGTATCTCGTACAGAAACTCAAGAACAAGACGAGCAAGGCAACTACAGAAGCTATTGTTTCTCAGCTACAACACTATCCTTGTCACACCCTTACCCTTGATAATGGCTCAGAGAATGCACAATGGAGAACCATTGAAGAACAACTCAATATATCAACCTACTATTGCCATCCATACTGTTCTGGAGAACGAGGAAGTAATGAAAATGCTAATGGCCTTCTGAGAGACTACTTCCCAAAGAAGACAGACTTTACTACAATACCTCAGACAGTGATTGATCAGGTGGTTCACCAGATCAATTCTCGACCAAGGAAGCGACATAATTGGAAGACACCATTAGAAGTATTTAATGAGAGTGTTGCACTTGGGGGTTGAATGTACAGGTAGATTGGTTGACTTTATGTAGTATATTTGTTCTTATGTGTATATATTCCTAAAAAATATGAGAGGGATTCAAAATACCCCCTTAATAAATATAACGATAAAATAAATCATGCACCAAGTGCAACCAAGGGCGATTCACAGAACAGTGAATCGCCTTTTTCTATTCCTCATTTTTATGCTCAACATCCTCCACGGGCAGACAAATTTCATGACGCCTATAATACAGTCGACGGACCATCATGAGGCGATTCACCACATCATTAAACGGCACCAGCGACCAGAAATACCTCGCATCGATGAGGAATCGCAAAATCCATGCCAACCATCCAGTAACGACCGTTTCCTTATACGCCATAATTCCCCATCCGACACCAATCGGAATATTCACCGGTAATTCACGAACCTCATATTCATCAGGGAGTACTTTTCCTGAAACGCTCCCCTCGATCACTTGTGCAATATGCTTTCCATGGCGAATTGCTGACTGCGCGAGACCACTGTCACCTACTGCTGCCAGATCCCCTGCGACAAAGACCTCTTCGACATTCTTGGCTCGGAAATGCTCGTCAACTTCTATCTTGCCGCGTTTAGTATAATTGAATCCATTCATATTCTGTGTACTGGCATGCGGGCGACTCCCCGCCGTCCAAATGAGCGTCTTGGCGCCCAATGTCATATCTGACAAGAACACTTTCCATGATTCACTTTTCACCATTGATCTATTGAGAAAAAGATTCACGCCTAGTTTTCGCAGTCGCATCTCTGCTTTTTCAGAGACTTTTTCTGGGAGGCGCGATAATACCCGTTCATTGCGCTCTACTAGATCAATCGTCACCATCGATTCTGGAATTCCATGCGCACTCACCAGTGATCGCGCAAAGCTCGCCAAATCGCCCGCCAACTCAACCCCAGACGCACCAGCGCCTACGATCACGAAATGCAGGGCCTTGAGCATCTCCTCCTTGGAGCTCACCAGATGATTGCGCGCCATATTGACAATGCGCTCTTTCAAATGCACCGCTGCGTGTGACGACTGGAAAGTAAAACATCGCTCTTCGACTCCCTCGATATTGAAATAATGCGCTTCGCTCCCTGTTGCCATCACGAGATAATCGTATTGATAGGAGTCACCTGATTGCGTGATGACTTCTCGACCCTGGTTATCGCACGCCGTAACAGTGTCATGGATGAATTGAAAAGGAGAATCTGAATGAAGATGCTTTTCAAAAATATCATCGTAATATATTTGAGCATATTCAGGATTAAGACCCGTTACCACATGATATAATGCTGGATAATAGGTAAGAAATTCTTTCGAAGAAATAAGCGTAACATGTAGAGAAGTATCACTACGCAATAATTTCTGAGCACATGCAACCCCAGCAAAACCGCCCCCAACAATTACCACGCGCGGTGTACTAATTGCTTCTTGCGAAGATTTTGCAGTATTTAAAGCCTTTGTATGCATTTTCGTCATATTTCTTATAAATATGCTACCATAATTATAACGTTCCATGGGTATACATTACCTGTGAAGAAACTCTCTGTTCACATACATACTTGTGTAACATTGTACTTATATATACGTTATATCTTATGAGTGATCGTAAACAAGCACAAATATCTCTTGATTCCTGGTTCGCCGAGTATCATGACGCAATATTTCGTTATTGTAATATCAATACACGCAATCGAGCACTTGCCAGCGACATCACCCAAGAATGCTTCGTGCGATTATGGCGCTATCTCTGCGAAGGCAAAGACATCACCCATCCACAAGCGCTCTTGTATCGTATAGCTAAAAATCTCATTATCGACAACAGTCGCAAGAAAAAATCTTCGTCACTGGACTCAATGATTGAAAGCTATGGTGATACTATCGCGGACAAGCAAAGCGAGGCGCGCAAAGAGAAAGATGAACGTATTGACATGATTCTCGATGCAATGAATGATATTAGTGAAAATTATCGCGAAATGATCACCTTGCGCTACATCGAAGGTATGAGCGTTAACGATATTGCGCAGATTATTGGCACCAAGCCTAATACCATCTCCGTACGACTCCACCGAGCCGTCAAAGAACTTAAGGAAGCAATGAACAAAAACAACTAACGTATATGAACAATCAACATCCATTTAACAAAGACCAGCGAGACCAGATACGTGACCATCTATCACCGAGCTCTTTGGAGTCTCTGAAAATGCACAAATCTCTCATGAAGGCCCTTTCTATTGATTCCCCTCTCTCTCATACAATAGCAAGCCCTTTTGCTATTCCACGTCGTTCATTGCTCATGCGCTCGAGCGTTGCTGTTCTCGGGCTCCTTGTAACTATTGGGGGCACCATCTCTGGGGTAGCAGCATCATCCCTCCCTGGGCAAACACTCTACGGTGTCAAAGTTAATGTAAACGAAGAGCTAACTCTCTTATTCCAGCCATCTGATACTGACCGCCTCACTTATGAGATTAAGCGCGCACAAAAGCGCATTAGTGAAGCAGAAAAGCTAGCAGAACAAAAGAAGCTCAACGAAAAAAACACAGCAATCATTGAAAAAAATATTAAAGGGCACGCTGATAAAATTATTACTGACTCACATGAGCTTATTCTTTCTGCTCCCGAAGAACACAAAGAGCTGACTAAGGATTTCACAGAGGTTCTCGATAATGCTGAGATTACCTTCACTGCCATTGCACGTGAAGAAGAACGTGAGCGCACACGTAGCCAGGAAGCTCTCGAAAAAGTAAAGAACACACTTACTCCTGACGTAGAAGATATCATATCTGATACAAGCCAAGAAAATACTCTGAATCCAGGATCTGAAATAAACTCAGTAGAAGAAACCGAAGAGACTGAAGAAAGTATCGAAGAAGACATTAAAGAATCTGACGCAAAGCTTGCCGTACTCGATGGGCTCCTTGCGACCACACAGTATGCCCAGAAGGCTGTAAAAACTGAACAAAAAGTTGCTGTCGCTTTGCAGGAAGAAAATAATATCGTTGTTTTAGAAAGTACTGATAGCACCACGGAAAGCACTTCCACTACCAACGAAGATGGAGAAGAGGCACCAGAGGAAGGATCAAGTACTGCCACAGTACTCGCGATTGATGCGGCCCCTTATCGTGACTACATTGATACCGTAACCATCTATGGAGAGGAGATGAGTGAACTTCTCGCAGCACTCGACCCATCCCAACCGATAACACCTGAGGTTGTGCCATTGACCCCTGATGATAATAAAATTGCTACAGACCAAAATATAAAACCGCCGGCTACTGTTGACGCTTCGATTCTCGAGGTAACTTCAAGCCTTGCTGATACATCTTCTGAGTCTCTCGCACCAGAAGAAATAAAAGAAGTTCGTATTCCCGTAGGCGCTGCATCAGACCTCGAATCAATCATTGAAGAAAGGGGAATACTCAAACTTCCCAATACTCTTCTCGATGAAGCACAGATTCTGACCCTCCTTAACCTTGGGCAAGAATTACAAAACATCCGAGAATACACTGCTGAGATACATGAACTCATTAACGAAGATGCAGAAATATCTCATGAAGAACTGAATGTATTAGTAAGTAATATAGCGAGTTTTGATACCAATGTACGAACCCTTATAAAAAGCACAGAAATCGAATCTGGACTTACTACTATTCCTGCACTCCCTATTTTTCCCCAAATTGAAACACCCGCTGCTAACAAAGAAGTTACAATAACAAACCAAGAGGTAGCTGAAGAAGTCACTGAAGCTGAAATGATACCCAATTCACAATCAATAATCACAGATACAGACACTGTCCAAGAAACCACTAAAGAAGAGGTGGAAGAAGAAATTACCGTGAACGAGACACAAAGAGAAGAGGGGGGGCTTGATATAACAGATTTTGAAGCCACTTCTATGCAACCCTAAAATTGAATTACTGATCTCGTAGGTATTTAGAGAGCACTTCGGCATCAGTGCTCTTTTGTTTTTCTTTAATATCACTATTTTGATCCTTTTTATCATCAGACACAACCCACATGCGCCGGTATAGTATGTATCCAATTCCACTTGAGGCCGTGCAGTACAGAGCCAATAGTACCAATACCCAAGAAATTCGCCCTTCCTTATCTTGGTCATTATTGCCCTGACCCTTCTCCTTAGCAGAGAGTTTGGAATTTCCCTGAATAGACGCGAGAAGACTTGTATAATCGATTGATTCTGTGATAATTTCTGGAGTTTCTTCTATGGTATCTTTTATCTCTTTATCTATTAATACGTCCTTAGCTTTGGCCTCAATACCATCTTCATCTATATTTCCCACTTGCCCTTCTTCTACATGAGAATGTTCAGTACTCTTTGCATCTAGGGGGCTTACAGAAGCAATCTGTTTATAACGCTCAGGCATCCATAATTGTATGTGAGTTAATGCATAGTAATTTATGGGTAATCCATGAATTCTGCGATCAATAACACGCTTCTCTTTTGCTGGGAGATAGGTATATGATGGGACTTGGAATAATGCTACTCCATATTGTATTTCCCATAGCGAAATATCCACTTCATACTTCGATGTATTATGCAGTGTTATTGAACCATATTGATCAATGGCTGTTATTTCTATAGGTACGTCATGTACGGTTATATGCTTTTTGAACTCGAGGCGCTTAGAGCTACTATATCCTGTCTGATATGACGCATACACAATATGTGTTCCAGGCGCATGGTAGACATGACTAACGGGATCATTCCAATCCAATCTTTGCGCTGACGCATCACCGAATGACCATAGGATTGATCCTTCGTTCTTTTCCACAACATCATCACCGAATTTATTGAAAAACACATCCATCGAGAATTCTGCTGGCATACCGTAATACACCGCATCAGGAGTAATCAATTCGCCCGTGTAATACGGGCTGAAGTAGTCTGGGTGATCACGTTCGCTCTCGTAATATTCTTCTGGATCGAGTACGAGAGCGTCTTGTGTCTGATCATCTGTTGTATATTGATTCTCTTGCTCGCTGTCTTGGTCTTCTGAATTTTCATTGTCAGTGTCACTCTCTTCTTGGTCATCTGTTTCAGGGAGCCCAAATACCGCCTCTTTACCCGGGCTTGCCTCACCTACGCCCCTTGTCGATCCATCGAACTGTAAAGAGAATCCAGTTCCTGATGCAGTCTCTTGGGGCTCGTAGTCGATTGAATCAATTACTGATTGATCTGGAGCGATAATCTCTAGTCGCTCGCCAGTATTGTTCAGAGAGATGACAGTGTCACAGATCTCTTCCTCTGGGACATCATTCCAGGCGCTGGTGAATTTCTCGGCATTCGATGTGATCACAATATACTCACCAGGAGAAACGTTGCAATTAGATGTTGATTCCGGGTAAGAATTAATAGCATGGGCAACATTATTCTCAAAGATGAACCATTGAGAGACATCTACTTCATCATCGCTTCTATTCCATAGCTCAATCCATTCATATCCAGCATCAGTCCCAGGAACGTCATACATGACTTCCGAGAAGACCAAATCACCAGATTCATATGCAAATATATTAAACGGATAGGCGGCTAATGCACATGCGCTAGTAATTGCATATATAAACACGACCTCGAATATTTTCTTCTTGGTAATACTACTCATGGCGCATGATCATCAGAATCCCAGCCTTCACACTAAAGATACTTCAAAAGTTATACTCCTAGTATATCGCGCAGAACATCATGCGCAACCTCGCCAGTATCCGATTTTCCTTGTGGAGTAGTTTTGCTTTTTATTGCTGTTTTACTATTATTGAGCTTACTTTTTTTGCCAATGATATCATCACGTACTCTTTGAGGTACAGCTGCTATTTTCTGCACAGGGACTTCTTTATCTTGGGTAATTTTATTAAGCACATTTCTTAGATTCTGCTTGGATGAGGTTGTTACATTCTTGACGAAGCGTTTTGGTTTTTCCTTTTTATTTTTTGTAAATTTTGAATGAGATTCCTTAGAGGGAATCTTTTCTTTATGTTTATTTACAGGAATGTCAGGCTTTGAGAGAAATGCATCTATAGAGCCCTCTTGATACATCTCTTCGATTTCGTCAAAAGGAGAAGTGGATGCAGAGGCAGCCTGTTGATTTTTTGCAGCTCTAACTTTAGGTGTATCTTTCTTCATCGAAGTGGGTTCCTGTTTTTTCGATACCGCCTTTGCAATCGGGGTAGGAACAGAGGCCTTAGCAAGAACTACATTTTTATTTTGTTTCTTAGATTCAAGGGCCGCTCTGGCTTTTTTTGCTGCGAGCTCGTGTAATACTGACGGGGCTTTCTTCTGAGGTGTTTGGGTTGTAACTGAGGGAGCTATGGCTTTTTTGGGTACTATTTTTTGAATTGGCTTCGACGCATTGCTAGCAGGTGATGTAGGCTTCTTGGCATAGAAACTATCAATTTTTTTACGCTCTTTTTGTTCTTCGTATTTCCCCTTTGTCACTGTATCTTTGGAGTGGTCAACCCATTTCCCACCGGATGCTTCTACTTCGGCGCGTTTTTTCTTTATGTACTCTTGATGTTCTAGTGACTTTTTAGTCTGGATAGGTTGATACCAAGTATCAATAGCAGCCTCAACATCGCTGCGCTCATTAGCATAGAGGTGCCGTGAATTCTGGAAAGCGATCGCCTTAACTGAAACTGGAGGCTTAGCGATCGGCGCCAAGGTACGAGCAGAAAAAGGCTTTGACGACAAGCCACCTACCATAAGTCGCAGATAAATCTGCGCGAATCCCAGATTAGTCAGATCTTCTTCGGTAAAGGTTGGTGAGAATTCACGCGCAAAGTGCTCTGCATCCTCGGGGCCAATACGAAAACTAATCATCGTTCCCACATTACCGAAAATTGCCTCACGAACCACATCTGGCATTTGTGCGATGAATTGATGGGCCATCGTGAGGGATAATTTGTATTTTCTCGCCTCTGATAATACATCAGCGAATGAGTCATTGGCGAAGTTCTGGAACTCATCTACAAAGAGATAAAATGGTGGAGCTTGATCCATCTGCTCTGGAGTCAATTCTGCACGTGACATAGCCGAGAGGTAAATCCTTGTTGAGAGCATGGATCCCAAGAGCTGCGCGTTCTGCTCACCCAAAAGACCCTTTGAAAAGTTAGCAATAAGAATTTTTTTATTGTCCATAACATCACGAATATCAAATGATGACTTTTCTTGACCAATGATATTCCTAATCAATGGATTCGACGTGAACTGCCCTACCTTATTCTGGATTGATGCTCCAGCCTCTCTCTGATATCTATCGTCCCACTTCATATACTCATCACGCCAGAAAGCGAGGACCGATGGGTCCTTGATATTTTCGATGACAATCTTGCGATACTCTTTGTCGGTGAGCATGCGGTTAATGCCCAATAGTGTTGCCCCTGGGAATTCCAGTAGTGCCAACATAACGTTCTGCAAAATATATTCCATTCTCCCCGAGAAGGCATCCACCCATATTTTCTTCATCACTGAAAGTACCCCGTTGGCAACATGGTGCCGCTTGTCGGGATCTGTCTCGTCAAGTACATTAAAGGCAATAGGATAACCCACATCAAATGGGGCAAAATAAATGACATCTTTCATACGGTGCTCGGGCACGTAGTCGAGCATTTTCTCGGCAGATGAACCATGAGGATCGAGGAACGCAACACCATTCCCATTCATAATATCCTGGGCGATCATGTTCTCCATCAGCGTCGACTTTCCGACTCCTGTTTTACCAATGATATACACATGACGTAATCGATCCTTGGCACGAATACCAAAGCGCTGATCAGCACCCCTAAAATCAGTTGTTCCAAAATAGGCAATATCACTCATACGCGTTAATACTGTGTATTATAGCATGAACACCAAAGGTTAATGCCCTACATGTTCACACGGATAAAGTTATTTTAAGAGAAAATAACTATAAGAAATCCTATAACGAAAATAGATAGGATTAACAAAATCATTATTTTCATCTAGGGGTTCTTCCAAAAACGAAATATAAATATTTCTGGAAATAACATCTCAATCAAAGATGCTTTCTCTTCTTTATTTTTAAGTTCATTGGGTTCAAATTTCATATTCTAAAACTCTGCATTTCCAGGCGTTCTTGGAAATGGGATGACGTCGCGGATATTCTGCATACCTGTTACGTATTGCACCAATCGCTCGAAGCCCAGACCGAATCCCGCATGCGGACATCCGCCGAATCGACGCAGATCCATATACCAATCAAGCACTTCTAGATCTATATCCATTTCTTGTGCTCTTTTTTCTAGATGATCATATCGTTCCTCCCTCTGCGATCCACCAATCACCTCACCAATTCCTGGGAAAAGCACGTCCATTGCTGCTACAGTCTTGTTATCATCATTCATCCGCATATAGAATGCCTTGATGTCTTTGGGATAATCATAGACGATCACTGGCTGCTTGAACTTCTTCTCTACGAGCCAACGCTCGTGCTCGCTCTGCAAATCGACTCCCCATGATACATCATATTTGAACTTTTTTTTCTTGTGCGGCTTTGAGTTGATGAGCAGTTCAATAGCCTCGGTATACGAAATCTTAATAAAGTCATTATCGGCTACGAATTTCAGACTTTCAATAAGACCCATTTCGCGACGCTCTTCTTTTTTCATATTCTTCTCCATATCCACAATACGTGTATCCAGAAGCTCGAGGTCTTTGAGATTATTCTCTAACACATATCCAATAACATACTGCACGAATTCTTGGGACAATTCCATATTCTCTGCGAGATCTGCGAATGCAACCTCAGGTTCTATCATCCAGAACTCTGCCAAGTGGCGCGATGTGTGTGAATTCTCGGCACGGAATGTGGGCCCAAAGGTATATACCTTGCCCAATGCAAGTGCCCCTGCCTCAGCCTGTAATTGACCAGAGACGCTCAAATTCGTGCGCTTTTCAAAAAAATCTTTTTCATAATCAACTTCTCCCGTATCTTTTTTGGGGAGCTCTTTTTCTAAATCTATTCCTGTAACCTGGAACATCTCACCCGCACCTTCAGCATCAGCGCCTGTGATGATTGGACTGTGCATCACATAGAATCCTCGTGTATGGAAGAAATTATGAATTGCATATGACAATGCGTGACGGATTCTAAACACCGTAGAAAAAGTATTCGTACGCATACGCAAATGTGCATGTTCACGAAGGAATTCTACTGTCTGACTCTTGGGCTGGAGTGGATACTTCTCAGGATCAGATGATCCCAGAATCTCAATTGACTTTGCGACGAGTTCTACTGACTGACCTGAGCCTTGAGACTCTACCAGATCACCCATTACCGCAATACAGGCGTGGAAATTGATCTCTTTAACAAGATCATGTGAAAAGTCATGATCATCTGGAATTACTATTTGCAAAGTATCAGCATACGTTCCATCATACAATGCTATAAAGCGCTCTGATCGAAACGACCGAACCCAGCCCTTCACTACATACTCACTCTCAGTAGATGGACTTGTTAAAATTTCCTTGATTTCTGTTCTTTTCGTTTTCATAAAAATAGTATACCACTTCGACGCCAAATGATGAGAGCTTGATTATTTTCGCTTCCGCATATACTCATACATCATTAATGCCCCGGATACTGAGGCATTCAATGACTCTACTTGCTCATTCATAGGAATAGATACGCGGAAATCACACAATGCCTCGGTCGCAGGTCGCAGTCCCTTTCCCTCGCTCCCCACGACGAATACTGCTGGTGAATCATGTTCATATTCAAAGAGATCCTTTTCCCCTTCCATGGCGAGCCCATATGACCAGAATCCTGATTTCTTGAGCTTCTCGAGAGCCTGATTCACATTACCAACGCGCACAATAGGAATAGACAGCACTGTTCCGGCTGATGTATGGAACACCGTACTCGTCACAGGGGCCTGACGGTGCTCTGGGAGCAATACCCCCTTCATACCTGCTGCTGCAGCCGTTCTGATCATAGCACCCACGTTGTGAACATCCTTGACCTCATCGAGGAGCAAGCATGCCGGCATATCATTCATATCAAGGGTACCTATCCATTCATCGATATACGTATAAGGGAAAGATGAAAGCTCCGCAACAACACTTTGGTGGCGTGCGCCCTTGCCTACCTTCTGCTCGATGAATTTCTCCGAAACGGCATTAATAGAAATTTTCGCATTTTGTGCCAAATCGCGCAGGTCTTCGAATCCAATATGCTTGACCGATCCTACGACATAGATTCCGCGCACCAATCCAGGTCGCGCCATAAGCGTCTCGGAAACGGCATGCTTGCCGTAGATATATATACTTGATGGCTTTTTATCCTTCATAATCATCAACTCTAACAGAGTTATGCGCGAATGTCATCTATTTATAGGGATCAAATGAAGCTTTGGGGGGATATTACTATTTTTCAAGGGCAGGAATAATTTGCTTTTTTCTTGAGACAACCCCTTCAAGTATCGTATTCTCTACACTTGAAAGACTAAAGGCCTCCATCAGAAGACTACTAGCGTAATCTGATGCAACAATTGGGTGTGCATTTTCATTCAAAATATCAATAACAAACAAAAGTATTTCATCCACATCTGATGAAGTTACATGATCCTGTATTGCATTTACAAGATCCCCCCTCCTTTCAAGGGTAACTTCTGGAAGAGTAGTCTCAATAACACTTATGCGAATTTTCTTATCTTTAATATCATACACTTTACTATCCATAATTATGAGATCAGCAGAAGATATATCAGAAATATCAGACTTTGCAGCAAACATCTCTCGCGAAAGTTCTTCGATATCAACGCTGGCTATAGAAGACAATTCTTTACCAATCAATCTATCCTCATCGGTTGTCGTAGGGCTTTTGAAATTCAATGTATCAGAGATTAATGCAGCCAGCATTACACCAGCGATATCCTTTGGTATAGGATGCAATTCTGGATTCATTATTGTATATATCAATGAAGCCGTAGAAGCCATAGGCCTCATAGTTATAGCTACTGGTTTACTTGTACTAATGTTCCCCGACAACTTATGGTGATCAACTATTTCAAGAATCTCAGCCCTATCTATTCCATCAGGTAATTCATTAAAATTATTAGTATCTACAATAATCACCTTATCATTATCTGTAATTTCAGTAAGTACATCTGGGGTTCTTTGATTAAACTTATTTAAAACATATTCAGTTTCTTTATTTAATTCACCCAAAACATACGGTTTTGCATCTTGCTTTTTGACCTCATTATAATACCAAGCATATACAATCGCCGAGATAACAGTGTCCGTATCAGGCATCTTGTGTCCAAAAATCTTAATCATAAAAAAATATTTATATACTTATTAAATCCCATCCTCCTTATGGTGCGTTACATACTCGTACCCAACAGAGATTGGGTATGGAATATCGATTTCCTCTTCGCTGAAGCGTACCTTAATTGCCTTAATGGCTTCTGATCGTGCCTTCAGAAATTCACCCCCGCCATTATTATCTATCCAAAAATTTGTATTGAAATTTATCGAACTATCTGCGAATTCTGTGTATACAAATCCCACAGATGTATCAGCTGACCGCATTGGTAATGCGCCTATAACTTCTTTAACGACTTTTTCTACACGTTCCAAATCTTCGTCGTATGAAATACCACATGGGATATCAATACGCCTTTCTGTTTGGCCTGAATAATTAGTCACGGCATTTTCAAAAAGCCTCTTGTTCGGGATAAGCACATGCTGCCCTGTGAGCGTCTTGATCGTTGTTGTACGCAGATTGATATCAATAATACTACCCTCCTGACCATCAACGGCGATGTAGTCGCCAATTTTGAGTATTTTTTGAGATACGATCAGAACTCCTGAAACAAAATTACTCATTATGTCTTGGAACGCGTAGGCAAGCCCTAACCCAATCAGCCCAACACCTGCTAAGAGCGATGTCACTGTTTTATCCAGACCAACAACTGAAAGCGCAGTCATGAGTCCCGCCGCAAGTACAAGCAACTTCACCGCTGAAGAAACTAACCCAGCAATCATAGGAGACATTCCTAGGCGTTTATTAGTCAACCCACGGTTCAAGGTACCTGAAAGCCCCTTTGCTAACAACCAAAAAACAAC
>ENA-ORXC01000482-ORXC01000482.1-marine-metagenome-genome-assembly--contig:-NODE-482-length-28446-cov-59.729916_pt1 | contig 28446 bp, 30 predicted proteins | sample MGYA00237865_ERZ511478 | MGnify/ENA metagenome assembly ERZ511478
CGAAATCTGTTCGGAGGACAAAGTTACACAATATTAAGGTTTACTGGTAGGGTTTGTTACGCTTTCGCGAAAGCGTACTCTGCAACCCCTTCTCTAAAAAAAAGAAAGCACCACCCTACGGTAGTGCTTTCACCATTTATATAATTATTAATTAATAATAACTACAATGTCTATAATGGCTTTATGTTTTTATGCTTAGAATCCAGCTTGTAATACTACAGAGGCGTTACCAGTACCTGTTTGAGAAACTGTACTTGTGTTACCTGTACCTAACTGACCTACTAGAGACCCGTTAGACGTACCGTCTTGTAATACTGTAGATACGTTTCCTGCTCCAAATTGACCTACTAAAGAAAGGTTTGTAGTTCCTAATTGATCTACTTCAGACTGGTTACCTGTTCCCATCTGTAAAACTCCAGATAAGTTATTAGTACCTTGCTGTGCAGTATCTGCAAAGTTTGAAGTACCATCTTGAGCAATAACACTTAAGTTAGAATCTCCACCTTGATAAACACGTGCAACATTTGAATCACCTAGTTGTGATACAAAAGACACCTGGCTCTCACCTAACTGGCTTACACGAGTATCATTTCCGTCTCCTACTTGAAAAACGTCAGAGCTACTATTATTACTTACTTGAGAAACAAAATTTAAGTTTCCGTTACCTTGTTGGTCTACTTCAGAAAAGTTAGAATCTCCAGTCTGGATTACTTCAGAGCTATTACCATTACCTTGCTGTGCTGTATCTGCAAAGTTGCTATCTCCTGTAGAAAATATAGAACTGTCGTTGTTATTACCACCTTGGTACGTACGTGCAATGTTTGAGTTACCTTGTGCGTCTACCTCAGAAGAGTTTCCGTCTCCAAACTGATCTACTGTAGAATCATTAAGAGTTCCTTGTTGAGCAGTATCTGCAAAGTTTCCGTTTCCAGAAGAAAGAATTGTACTAGTGTTAGACTGTCCACCTTGGTATACTCTTGCAACGTTAGAATTACCTTGAGCATCTACTTCAGAAAAGTTAGAATCTCCAACCTGGCTTACGATAGCGTCGTTATCATTTCCATTTTGAGCAGTGTCTGCAAAGTTAAAATCTCCGTCTTGACCTACAACACTTGCATTACCATCTCCTACTTGACTTACAACAGCCTCATTGTCGTTAGATAGTTGTCCAGGAGTTGCAGAGTATTGATTAATTACAGAAGAGTTTCCTACTCCATCTTGTAATAAACGAGCCTCGTTGTCATTACCTACACGTGTCACAGCACCGTTACTAGATACTTGACCTTGGTTAACTCTAGAAGAGTTGTGACTTCCTGTTTGTAATACTTCAAAGTTGTTATCATCTCCACCTTGACTATTTACATTACGGTTGTTTCTACCTAGAGATACTACCTCTGCAGTGTTATTGTCCCCCTTAGTAACTAGTTTGTTGTTGTTAATAGATCCTACTTGTAATACTGTAGAAAGGTTTGCATCTCCTACTTGCTCTACAGAGCTTACATTGTCTTGCGCTACAACTGTTGTAGCAAATACTAGCGCCGCAGCACTGATCATTAATTTTTTCATAGTATAAAAAATTAGATTAATAAATAAATGGTTAATAAATACAGTCTATCTCTACTATTTTACAATAGTATGGAGTGCACTAATGTGCGCTTAATCAATTTACTACGGGGGAGGATGTTGAGATACAAACTAAAGGGGGAAGGCGTCTGCTCTTTATCAACATTGTAAAGCTAAAACAGAATGCTAAACAAAAAGTAAATTCTTACAATTTTTCGATAACGTGAGAAAATTCTTTTCAAACACTCGATTAATAAGAACGTTTTCAGCGAATTACGAATTTAACATTAACTACTTTTTAAAAAAATTAGCAATTTATTTTGATGATTATTCTTACAAAATTTAATTAATAAAGTCTCGATCTACTGTTTTTGTTTAATGCCTTGATTATCAAAACGCGAGCTTAGATGACTAGAAGATCTTTTTACGCTTTCGCGAAAGCGTATAGATAGCTAACTTCGTAACTCATCTTATTTTTACACATTATGTCGCAAACTAAAACTTGGTGGAAAGAAGGTATTGTATACCAGATTTACCCTAGATCTTTTAATGACACTACCGGAAATGGTATAGGAGATTTACGTGGTATTATAGAAAAACTAGATTATATAGCAAGTCTTGGTGTTACCATTATATGGCTAAACCCGATATATGACTCGCCAAATGATGATAATGGGTACGACATACGTGATTATCGCAAGATAATGGCAGAGTTTGGCACTATGGAAGATTTTGATGAGCTACTCTCTGGTATGAAAGAAAGAGGGTTACGTCTCATTATGGATCTTGTAGTTAATCACTGCAGTGATGAGCACAAGTGGTTTAAAGAGAGTAGATCTTCTAGAGATAATGCCTATCGAGATTACTTTCACTGGTGGCCTGCCGAAAAAGGAACGCCGCCTAAAAGATGGAGCTACTTTGATGTAGAAGAAAATGCCTGGAAATATGATGAGCAAACAGATGCCTACTACCTGCACTACTTTGCCGTGAAGCAACCAGATCTTAAGTGGGAAAACCCAGCCGTGCGCAAGGAGGTATATGATATGATGCATTTCTGGTTTAAAAAAGGAGTAGATGGTTTCCGTATGGATGTTATTCCCTTTATAAGTAAAGACACTAGCTATCCAGAGATTAATGCGACAGAGCCGCACGAGTATATTGCCTATTATGCAAATGGGCCTAAGGTACACGAGTATCTTAATGAACTTAATACAGAGGTAATCTCAAAGTATGATGCATTTACCGTAGGTGAAGGTCCTGGCATAGCTATAGACCAAGCGCTAGACTTCGTACACGAAGATCGCAAGGAGATGGATATGTTCTTTCACTTTGACTTGATGAGCCTTGATAGAGCTCCAGGCGAAGTTTTTAAAATGAGAGAAGGAGGATATAGTCTTGTGGAATTTAAAAAAGTATTTAGCGACTGGGATGCTGCTTTTGCAAAAGCTGGATGGGGCTCCTTATTTCTCGCAAACCACGACTTCCCGAGGTCCGTAAGCCGCTGGGGGAATGATAGTCCAGAACACTGGAAAAACAGCGCTACCCTACTCCATACCTTTTTACTCACTATGCGAGGTACCCCCTACTTCTATCAAGGTGATGAGATAGGTATGACTAATGTATGCTTTACAGATATAGAAGATTATAGAGATATAAATACAATAAATAGGTATAAAACTGTACAAAATCGAGGTGGCGATCTAGAAGCCTTTATGCAAAGTGAGCAACACGCAGCTAGAGAAAATGCACGCACACCTATGCAATGGGATACAAGCTCAAATGCTGGATTTACAAGCGCAACTCCCTGGATAAAAGTAAATCCAGATTATGAAAATGGAGTAAATGTAGAAGCCCAGCTAAAAACCAAGCATTCTGTTCTTTCTTATTTTAAAGATATTACTGCACTTAGACAAGCGCACCCAGCGCTAGTATATGGAGATTATGAGTGCATACGGCCAGAGCACGAGCGTGTATACTGCTATACAAGAACCCAAGAGGACCAGAGGTTCCTTATACTTCTCAATTTTTCTGACGAGGTGGAGCGATTCTCATTACCCTTATCATTAAGTTACAATAGAAAGATAAAACTCATCTCAAATGACAAGATACTTGATGATAAAACTTTTAAAGAATTCTTATTAAGACCTTGGCAAGCTATTGTATATAAATTAGAAAACTAGTAGTCTGATAGTACAAATATGGCAATACCAATAAATACAATAATTTGCAGCCATTTTAAGACAACCCCAGCTTTCTCACTGGTGCGGAGTATATGTGATATTTTACCAGCAACAATGGCTATAGATCCAAAAATCAAAAACGACTCTACCATAAATAGAAGACCTAACACATAAAATTGAAACACCGTATTACCCTCAGGATCCCAGAGAAAACCTGGGAAAAACGCTAGAAAAAATATGGTGACCTTGGGGTTAAGGATATTCATAAGTACGCCCTGTTTAAAGAGTGCGAGATATGTTTTCTTTGGCGCTGCTTCTGCTAGGTTTATAGTACTATCACTTTTAAACACTTTGTAAGCCAGGTAGAGTAAGTAAATTGCCCCTACAATTTTTATTGCGAGAAACAGATAAGGAGAAGCTGCTATAATTGCAGAGAGTCCAAAGGCAACTAGCGTTGTATGCACAATGCAACCAGTAATAAGCCCTGCCGTAGTTGCTAGTCCAGATTTACTCCCATTTGCAATACTCTGAGTAAGTACATATATATTATCTGGTCCAGGCGAAAATGCTAGTAAGGCAGTTGCTGCAAGAAAGGCTAGTAAAGATGCTATCACAGATAGGTAGGTTTATAAAGCCCTAAAATAAGGAAAAAGCAAACACGATTACCACTGTCGTTCTTTCCACATTGTGTAAAAACCTAAAACTAGTAACAAGCCCGCAACTGCAAGTTTGAGCCATTGTGGTATAAATGCTGCCACATCTGGCTTCATTGCAAAAAGCATAACAGCAATGGAGGCAAAAATAAGTTTGTGGGAATTTCTCATAGTTGTAAATAAAAACTTGTAGACGAGAGTTGTTTCTTATCCTTTCGCTAGTATTGCTTTATTTATGTCTTTTATGAGACTTGGCCCTTCATACACAAAACCAGTATATAATTGTACCAGCGAGGCACCAGCTTCTATTTTATCTAGCGCATCTTGCGCACTGTGTATACCACCCACTCCTATAATAGGAAATGATCTATTACTCTTATCTGCTAGATATTTTATAACTCTTGTAGAGCGATCTGTTACAGGTTTACCACTTAAACCACCGTTACCTATCTCTTCCAGTCTAGCATCTGTAACTTTAAGTCCCTCACGATTTACAGATGTATTACTTGCTATTACACCATCCAGGCCTGTGTCTTTTACAAGTGCCACAATCTCATCTAGCTGCTGGTCATTTAGATCTGGTGCGATTTTAAGAACAATAGGGCGCTGTATCTCATAAGACGCATTTGCTTTTTGTACTGCTTGTATAAGCTCTTCTAGGTAATCCTTATCATTAAGCTTTGCGTGACTAGATACATTAGGGCAGCTTACATTGAGTACAAAGTAATCTACTACTGGGTGTAACTCGTGAAAACACGTAAGATAGTCCTCTGTATAATCTTTTGGGTCTGTGTCGGTATTTTTACCTATGTTCCCTCCTATTATAATAGAATTATTCTTTCTATTCTTAAGACGCTTTGCTGCTTCTTTTACACCGCCATTGTTAAATCCCATTCTGTTTATGAGACCTTGATCTTCTTTTAGTCTAAAGAGGCGTTGCTTTGGGTTTCCTTCTTGAGCTCTAGGTGTAACCGTACCTATCTCTATAAAACCAAAACCAAGATCTCCTAGCTCATTAAAAAGTTTTGCATCTTTATCAAACCCTGCGGCAAGCCCTACGGGGTTTTTAAAGGTAAGACCTAATACTTTTCTCTCTAGGCGCTTATCTTCTACTTTACCCATATTATTGAGTATTCCAGAAAGTCCGAGTTTATGCAGGCGTTTTATCCATCTAAAGGTAAAATAGTGCACTTTTTCTGGATCAAAAGAAAATAGAATCGGGCGTATAAGGAGTTTGTACATTTCGGTGATTTCTGTGGTGCAAAAATACTCCAAAAAGAGGTATTTTTGAAGTAGAACTGAATGATGATTTTTACGCTTTCGCGAAAGCGCACTCATAACCACCCACAATGATAGATAAAGACGCACTACTCAAAAGATTTATAAGCTACGTAACCACCTATACCGAAAGTGATCCCGCAAGTGACACAACCCCTAGTACTGAGTGCCAGTGGGACCTCGCAAGACAACTGCGTGATGAACTAGAAGCAATGGGGATGACAGAGGTTACTATAGATGAGAATGCATACGTGATGGCTACATTGCCTAGCAATGTAGATTATGAGGTGCCAGTTATAGGGTTTGTCGCACACTTTGACACCACTCCAGATTTTACGGGTAAAGATGTAAAACCGCAAATATGGGAAAACTATGATGGAGGCGATCTTATGCTTAACAAAGAGCAGAATATTGTATTATCTCCAGATTATTTTGAAGATCTTAAACAATACAAAGGTCAAACTATTGTAACTACAGATGGTACTACCCTTCTAGGAGCAGATGATAAAGCTGGGATTACTGAGATTATGGAAGCAATGCAATACTTGCTGGCAAATCCTCAAATAAAACACGGTAAGATACGTGTAGGCTTTACGCCAGATGAAGAAATAGGCCGCGGAGCGCATAAATTTGATGTAGATAAATTTGGAGCCGCCTGGGCATATACGATGGACGGTAGCCAGATAGGTGAACTTGAATATGAAAATTTTAATGCCGCAGGTGCTGTGGTTACCATAGAGGGTAAAATAGTTCATCCCGGTTATGCAAAAGGTAAGATGGTAAACAGTATGTATATCGCTACAGATTATATAAATAGCTTACCTAGACTAGAAACTCCAGAGCATACCTCAGATAGAGAAGGATTCTTTCACCTTCATAATATAGAAGGGAGTGTAGATAGCACAAAACTTGAGTACATCATAAGAGATCACGATAAAGGACATTTTGAAGCTCGCAAGGCTATGATGGTACAACTAGCAGATGAGCTTAATGCACAGCTAGAAAAAGAGCTCGTTACCGTTGAGGTAAAAGATCAATATTTTAATATGCGTGAAAAGGTAGAACCTGTAATGCACATTGTAGACATTGCAGAAGAAGCTATGAAGGCACTTGATATAGAGCCACTCATAAAACCTATACGTGGTGGTACAGATGGATCGCAACTATCTTTTATGGGATTACCTTGTCCTAATATTTTTGCTGGCGGTCATAACTTTCACGGTAGGTATGAATATGTTCCCGTAGAGAGTATGATGAAGGCCGTTGAGGTCATTGTAAAAATTGCAGAGCTTACTGCTCAAAAGAAAGCATAACAGGTAGCAATCTATTTAAAAAGTAAATAAAATGAATCCCTCTGCAACTGGCTGGGTAAAAAAGCACTTCTCATCATTTCTTGATTTTATAGACAAGAATGCGATGGATGAAGAAGACTTCTACGAGGCTTTGCGAGCAGTGGGATTTATTTATGGACACTCACTAGACACACTTACAGAAAAAGAATCAAAAGGTCTTACCTGGACTACTCAAGAAAAGACAAAGGTCAACCTTTTTGACGCACTTGCATTCACCTATTACGATACTATTACAAATGCAAGAAAAGAAGATTGCCTGGAGGCCATCATCGCTTTTTACAAATTACTTGATAAGAAGGAACAGTACATCATAAATATCCCTATAGGTAAAGGGTCACTTGAGTATAAGGTAGAAAAAATCATACACCAGCGTGTACAGACTAACGAGTCTGTTTTACAAAAAAACTTTAGTCACATTATAACTAATGCACTGGTTTATATAGACATCTTAAGTTTTGACCACTACCTTATTACACAAGAAGATCCTTATGAGTATGCAAAAAAGCTAGAAGCCGTACTTACTGAGACCATCTGGCTAGCCCTGCAACAAAAAGAAAGTAAAGATGAGTACAACAAGCTTCTCATAAAGCTTTTTGAAAGTTCGCTGCGTTATAACTCATTAATTAAGCACACACATACACGGGTTACAGAGATAGACTTAAGTATAGTCACAGAACCGCTAGAGCAACAATACCTACTTGACTTATGTAGTTTATCTCTCTGGGATGATCAAAAAATAGATGAGCACGAGCGTCTTTTTATTATGGAATTTTGCACAGTAATGGGCCTAGATGAAAAAGGCTATCTAGAGGGTGTACTTGCTGTAAAAACCTTCCTTACCGAGCATAGCGATGAAGTTGCCTATCTCAACTACAGTAATCCTGTAAAGCATTTTTATAACCAGACCACTAGCACGGTAAGTAATCTCATCTCTCGCAATAGTAAAAGACTAGTAAGAGAGATACGTGAGAGCCGCGATCTGGTCATATTACTGGGGCAATCTACCACGCGGGATTTATCTAAAGACGAACGTAAACTAGTAAAAAATCAGCTGTTAGATATTTGTAAAAGTATACCGTCACTCGCAGTATTTTTACTGCCTGGAGGTGGTTTATTACTACCTATACTCGTGCGACTTATCCCAAAAATGCTTCCAAGTGCTTTTAATGAAAACCTTGAAGATTAAGCAATCCAGGTTTTAAAATCTTTTACGCGCTCACGGCTCACAATTATTTCTTGCTCATCCCAGTTGTTAAGCTTTATCTTAAGTCTAGAATTTGTGTATGCTATAATATCTGCAATGGCATTAATATTTACATAATACTTTCTGCTTACGCGAAAGAATGTCTCAGGCTCCAGATCATTTTCTAGAAGCTCCAGCGTAGTATCTAGCAAGTAATTGCGCCCCTCTATAGTACCGGCATAGGTCCCTTTGTTTTCGCTATAAAAACACTCAATCTCGTCTATAGGAATCATTTTTATATGCTGCCCTATCTTAGTAGTAAAACGCTTTTTATACTCCCGCTCTACCGGCGTAGCGCCTAGAAGCTTACGTATATCTTCAAAGTTAAGTGCCACATCTTGCGGCTTAGGTGTGCGCTCCTTAAACTTGTTTACCGCCTTCTCAAGATCTTCGTCATCTATGGGTTTAAGTAAATAATCTACACTGTTAAGTTTAAAAGCCTGTAAAGCATACTCATCAAAAGCTGTGGTAAAAATTATAGCACTCTTAACCTCTATCTCATCAAAAATTTCAAAAGACAAGCCATCAGATAATTGAATATCTAAAAAAATCAAATCAGGATGCGCATTAGACTTAAACCAAGCCACTGCTTCTGCTACAGAGTGTAGCATTTCGTTTACAGTTACTCCTAGTTCAGCTAGCATTCTATTAAGTCTTCTAGCAGATGGTTTTTCGTCTTCTATGATGAGTACATTCATTTATTTATGCTTTGATTTACGTAAAAATACTAATTCTTATTCTTGCTCGACAAGGGTACCTTCTTTCCAGATATGTGATAATGTATTGAGCTTCATTACATCATTTACTGGTGATTGCTCCAGCAATAGCAAGTCTGCTTTATAACCTTTCTTTATGTACCCTACTCCTTCTAGAGAGAACTTCTCTGCAGGTAGTGACGTAGCGCTTGCTAGTACAGCCTCTATGGGTAATCCCGCTTTCGCGAAAAAAGCCAACTCTTTATACAAATCACTTCCTATATTAATATTTGCATTAGGTGGATCTGTACCTGCTAGTATAGGTATACCAGCGTCATACAAACGTTTTACCTCTTTTAAAAGATTTGCTTCTATAAGAGCTGTCTCCTCTGTAGTTTTATTAAAGTATAAAGGCTGTATCAATACCGTGGTTAAAATTGTAGGAATTACAAAAAAGTCCTTCTCTCCTACCAGCTTTTGCAAATGCTGGTCTGTCATAGGTTTATCGTGATAGATATGTACGAGTCCATCTGCATTACTAATTAAAGAATTATAAGCATCTTCTTCATTTGAAACGTGTACAACTGCAATTTTACTTGCTTTGTGTGCTTCTTTTATAATTTGTGCTACCGTTTCTTTATCCAGTGTCTTTTTCCACGGCTCTACTATGATTTTAATATAATCTACACCTGCAGCTACTCTGTCATTCACCCACGGTTCAGCATCTGCTGGTTTGCTTAAAGTGGGTATAGGAAATCCATATTGTGTACCGTGACCACCCTCTGTGGTGGCAGCATATCCCGCTCTGTATAATCTGGCACCATCTAGAGAGGTTCTCGCATCTACCATTGCTTTTTGCATAGGTTCCATACCGTGCATATCTAGTAGGTTGAGCACTCCCGCTTGAGCTGCTTCTTTAAGCTGTGGTAATGCCCAAGTGTGCACGTGTGCATTTGTAAGAGCTGGCATTAAGAATTTACCTCGACCGTCTATGATGGTTTCGGCTTTTTGGGGTCTTTTAGATACTTTAGTTATCGTTCCGTTACTTACTGCTACAGAGCGGTTTTCTAAAATTTCTTCACCATTAAATAGGGTTACATTGTTTATAACAAAATCTCCTTGAGCGCTAGTTATAGAAGTTATAACTAGCAGGAGCGTGAGTAGTAGTGTTTTCATAGCTTCTATTTTTCGCGAAAGCGTGAAGAAAACTCTTCCTCCTCTTCTTGCATAAACTCTTTAATCTTGCGCTCTTCCCACTTACGTATACCTTTTAAGAATCTAAAGCCTTTAAAAACATAAATCCAATGTATAAATAGAGACAATCCCCAGAAAAATGGTGTTGTAAATCGCACCCACCACGGCGCATACTCACCGATATGTAAGTCAAAAAAGATACCTGAATAAAACAGCTGTAGTAAGGTGTTTATTACGAGATAGACGGTAAGGTGATTATAAAAACCTTTCTCATCTGCTACGCGTTTTTTTGCGCGTTCATATTTTTCTTTACTGTACTCCATTACTTTCTTATTATAGGGTTTGAAGAATTTTCTCTTTCATCTCTCTCTAGGTGTTCTTGTATTTTGCGCTGTTCCCATCCTTTTCCTAAAAAGATACCTAGACCAAACAGCTTGAGACCGTCTATCACAATACCTAGAAGTGAGAAGCCTACTACCCACAGCACCCAAGGATTTCTAAACTCATTTACATAATAATTTATCCCCGCGATAACGGCACAAACGATGACAGCATTTATGATTTTACCATAAAACTTACGCACCTTTTGTACGTGAGCCGCAGCTCTTTGATATTTTTCTTGTGGCGTTTCCATATGCTATTATTTTAAATCATCATTACGTAAGTACTCATCTATCTTGCGCTGCTCCCAGTCTTTTGAGAAAAAAGGATTCCATCTAAAGGTATTTGCTGCGTGGCCTAATATACCAAGCCCCCAACCTAATATAGGGAAGATTGCCCAAAAATAACCGCTCGTAAAATAGTTAAGTGCTAGAAAGAATACGACAAAAATTAAATAAATGCCTAAATGGTTATAAAACTCTTTAAGTTCTCCTACTCTTGCTTGTGCTCTTTGATATTTGTTTTCTTGATCTGAAGTTCTCATAATTACTTTGTTATTGATTGATGGTGTAAATATCATATCAAATTGGTTCTTTTTAAAGTTGCAGTTACCGAATTGTAGAAAATATGCCCTCAATTGTAAAACAGACATATATAGCCTTGAAAAAGACCGCTACAAGCCGTATCTTTAAAATAAAAAGAAATGTTTGGATTATTTAAAAAGAAAAGCCCAGTTGAAAAACTACAAGAAAAACACAAAAAGATACTAGAACAAGCCTTTCAACTATCTAAGAGTGACCGAAGTGCAAGCGATAAGCTATATGCAGAAGCTGCCGAAATAGAAAAAGAGATATCACGACATTCATAACTTTTTAACATAATGTTTTGATTTTCTATTAAGTATTGTAAGATTTTTTCTATTTTACAACAGCAAACCTTAAACACTCTTATATGAAATCCCTATTCTATTCCTCAGAAAAACTGAGGCGCTTAAAGGCGTACCGTAAAAAAGCAATCTCAAATGCAAAAAAATGGAACGGTACAGACGAGATGGCAAGTCACAGCTATCAAATAATGGTAAAGGTCATAGATCAAAAAGTATCTGCCCTTACTGTTAATAAGTAAACAAGAAAGAGGCCATACTCACTAGTATAATTTTACATACCCCTTTATATTTGTGAGTATGGAACCCTTCATAGTATCAGCTCGAAAATATCGCCCTACCACCTTTAAAGATGTTGTGGGACAACAGGCTATTACTAACACGCTTGAAAATGCGATTCAAAACAACCACCTAGCACAGGCACTACTTTTTTGTGGTCCTAGAGGAGTGGGAAAGACGAGTTGTGCACGTATACTAGCAAAACAGATTAACACAGACGAAAATACTAGCCCAGATGAAGACTTTGCCTTCAATGTTTTTGAGCTAGATGCCGCTTCAAATAACTCTGTAGATGATATACGAAGCCTCATAGATCAAGTACGTATACCTCCTCAAGTAGGTAAGTACAAAGTTTATATTATAGATGAGGTCCATATGCTCTCTGCAGCGGCCTTTAACGCTTTTCTTAAAACACTAGAAGAACCACCTAAGCACGCCATATTCATACTTGCCACCACAGAGAAGCATAAAATCATACCTACTATACTCTCACGTTGTCAAATATTTGACTTTAAACGTATCACAGTAGCAGACGCGCGCAAGCACCTTGTACAAATCGCTGCCGAAGAAGGGATAGAAGCAGATGAAGAAGCACTGCACATTATCGCACAAAAAGCAGATGGAGCAATGCGTGACGCATTATCAATTTTTGACAGAGTAGTAAGTTTTAGTGGAAAGACGCTTTCGCGAAAAGCGGTAACCGAAAATCTAAACGTATTAGATTACGACACCTACTTTACAACTACAGATCTTTTACTTGCAAATGATATCCCGCAGGTACTCGTACAGTTTAATGATATCCTAGCAAGAGGTTTTGACGGGCATCACTTTATCGCGGGTCTTGCATCCCACTTTAGAGACCTAATGGTTTGTAAAAACCCACCTACAATACATTTACTAGAAGTAGGAGACAGTACTAAGAAAAAATATTACGAGCAATCACAAAAAACAACAATGGCTTTCTTAATGGAAGCGATAGATATTGCAAACAGTTGTGATCTCAAATATAGAACTAGTCGTAACCAGAGATTACTGGTAGAACTAAGCCTTATGCAACTTGCCTCTATCACTTTTGATGGAGAAAAAAAAAATGACGGTCCATTCATAGTTCCGCCATCTTATTATAAGGTAGGTGCTACACAGACAACACAAATTCAAGTTAACACTCCGGCCGTACAGGAGGTAGCACAACCGCAAACTCCACAAGGGCAAGCCGTACATAGCCCTACGCAAGCTCAACAAACATCACCTGTACAACAGGTGCAAGAACCAGCTATTACAGAAAAGCAGCCCGTAAATAACAACATAGCTACTCCAGTAAGCGATAATGAGTCGCAAGTGACTACGCAAGTTTCACCAACCACCGTTGAAACTAATGCAACTGTACCAGCAACAGAGCAAACAAGTCCAGCTACTCCTGCTCAACCAGAGCAACCTGTACCTGCTCAAGGCTCACCTACTACACAGGCAACCCCAAGTCTAACTATACGTAAAGACAGAGTATCAGGGCTTTCTCTAAAAGGATTGCAACGCAAAAAAGAACTTGAACAACAAAAGGCAGATAAAAAAGTAGATGTGCAAAACCTGCCATCAGAACCTTTTACAGAAATCGCAATGCAAGCCGCTTGGGCTTCTTACGTACAAAAATTACTACAAAAAGGAGAACGCATCATCGCTTCAAACCTTGAGGCAGACCAACCTACTCTTAACGGTACGACTATAGAACTAGAGTACCCTAACGAAACAATGAAAATTGAGGTAGAACGAGCACAAGGCCCACTACTTGAATATTTAAAAAGAAGCTTAAAAAACTATGATATCACCCTTGATATCACTGTAAATGAAGAAGTACAGCGCAAATATGCCTACACTCCTCAAGAAAAATACGATAAATTAAGAGAGCAGAATCCTGCTCTGGATATTTTGAGAAAGACCTTTGACCTAGACTTATAAAACCCTTTGCTATGGAAAATAAAGAAGCAATACAGATGCTACATCTTAAACTACCTACAGATCCTAGGTGGGTAAATATTGTAGAAAAAAACATAGAAGAAATCCTTACAGATCACGCTTACTGTGAGCAAAAGGCAGCCTCTAGCGCAATCTCATTTATTATAGGTTTTCCAGAATACTCAGAGCTTGTAGCAGCAATGAGTGATCTAGCTATCGAGGAGATGAGCCATTTTAAAATGGTGCACGACCTTATGGTAGAACGCGGTTTACACTTAGGTAGAGAGCGTAAAGATGAATATGTACATAAACTACGTTTTTACTTCCCAAAAGGTGGCTCAAGAGTAGAAAGCTTGATAAATAGGTTACTCGTAGCAGCACTTATAGAAGGAAGAAGTTGTGAGCGCTTTAGATTACTTTCTGAACAACTAGAAGATAAAAAACTCGCAAAGTTTTACCGTAAGCTTATGATAAGTGAGGCAGGACACTACACAATGTTCTTAAATTTTGCCCGTCAATATGGAGAACGCAAAAAGGTAGACGCTAAGTGGCAAGAATTACTTGATTTTGAAAAGCAAGTAATGAAAGATCTAAGCGTTAAAGAAACAATGCACGGATAAAGTATAATCGTCATCATTATGCGCTACACATTACTTTTATTATCTCTCTTTACACTCCTTCTCTACTCTTGTAAAAATGAAGAGAAACACGCTGTTGTTAGTAGTCAATTTGATTACCTCATAGGTGATTGGGAACGTACTAATAGTAAAGGTGGTAGTGCAACGTCAGAACACTGGAGGGCGGCAACTAGCGAAGACTTGAGAGGTCACGGTTATACCATAGAAGACGAGGATACAGTTTTTAACGAACGTATGCGCATTTACAAAAAGCAAGAACAGTGGATACTTTCTATAAGTGGTCCTAATGAAAACCCTACACTTTTTAAAATTACTCAACATACAAACAGTGCATTTACAGCTGTAAATCCTGATAATGAGTTTCCAAAGGTAATTACGTACTCGTACTTTGATGATGTGCTCACAGCGACCATCTCTGCAGAGGATACAGAGATTCCATTTATCTTCTGGAGAATGGAAGATTAATCTTCGGCAATAAGGTCATCTAGTGTAGTACGCACAGCATCGCTATTCCAGTTTGATGCTCCTTTTTCTTTTATAATGATATGACCTGTTTTATCTATAATATATGTTGTAGGTATAGAACGCTCAAAGAGTTGTTCTGGAGTTTCCATAGCCGGTAAGACTGCCGGTAGTTTGTGATCTTTTTTTGCCATAAACCGGGCTACTACTTCTGGGTTTTCATTTGTGATAAGTAAAAATTCTACTTTGTCGCCATAATCTTCATATAAAGCTTCTATAGATGGTAGCTCTGCTATACAAGGCGGGCACCAGGTAGCCCAGTAACTTATAAACGTTACCTTTCCTGTTCCTATAGATACTTCTTTGGGCGCTCCATCTAGTGATGTGAGGCTATATGTAAATGGTTTAAGTTGTTGCTGGTCCGCTTTCGCGAAAGCGGAAGGAGAAAAAATTGCCACCTTAACTTTATTTAAGGCCACCTGTATAGGCGTTCTAGTTTGTGGTATAAGTAACAACAATATCCCTACTATAAATAGAACATTTTGCCAGGTAAACTTCTTTTGCTTTTTCATAAAAAATAATGCGTGTACACAAGAGTCGTATACACGCATTAAACTTACATATTTTATTATTAAAATGGTGTAACCGCTAGTTACGAGTAACTGTTACTGGCTCAGAAAGATCATAACATCCTTCTAGATCATTTGCATTTGCTCCTACCATTAAACCTTCAAGTCCATCTTCATAACGTAGGTACCAGATAAGACAAACGCCTGTACCTGCATCGTCAAAGTTTACTCCCTCTACAGCTGTAAGCGTAGGTGGCAATCCTAAAATCTCACCAGTATCTGATGTAATTACCCAAGTATTAAGCGACCCCATACTGTCACCCGTAAGGCCTAAACCAGAAACCATATCTGGCGTGCCATCTACAGTAAAGGTAAAAGGACCTCCCGTAATTTCGGCAGCTAGGGTTTGGTTACGCACAACTTCTACAGGTTCTGAAAGATCAAAAGGTCCCGTGAGATCATTTGTATTTCCTCCTACTTCTAGACCCTCTACACCTTCTTCATATCTCATATACCATATAAGACATACTCCAGGTCCGGCAGCATCAAAATCTACTACAGTTTGTACCGCTTCAAGTGTAGGTGGTAATCCTAAAATCTCCCCTGTGTCTGATGTGATTACCCACGTTCTCTCAGACCCTACAGAATCACCAGTAAGTGATAAACCGCTCACCATATCTGGTGTTCCATCTACACAAAACTCAAAAGGTCCTCCTACAATCTCTGCTGCCATAGGTCCTGCATTACGATTTACGATAATAAAGTTAGATAAATCAAAATCTCCAGAAAAGTCATCTAGATTTTCACCCATTGCAAGTCCAGCTAGACCGTCTTGATAAGCAAGATGGTACACATAACAAGCACCTACTCCAGCATCATCAAAGTTTACTCCTTCTAAGGCATCAATTGTAGGTGGGATTCCTAAAATATTACGATCTGCATCTGTTACCACAAAGGTAGTAACGTCACCGGCAAGTTCACCACTCACTGAGACTCCTGTCACCATATCTGGCATACCGTCTACAAAGAATGTAAATGGACCTCCTTCTAGCATACCTGCCTCTGGAGTGATTGTGTTTGTGTTGTCATCATCAGACTCACAAGATGCAAATAAAGCTCCTAGAGCTAAGCATCCTAATAGCAATTGTTTTTTCATTTGATAGTAATTTGTTTTTTATACTGTAAAACTATTACCATCTGTCATCTTTAAATGTAAGCTAGCTTACATTTGGAAAAATTATGCGACTTTAAGTCTAATTTCATTGCGCGAGAAGTCTAAAAAATTTACTGCCTTGAGATCATTCATTATAGCATTTAAAGTAGGACGTGAGGTTCCTATAAGACTGGCAATATCTTTTTGTGTATATGGGTGTTTTATTACTGTGTCTCCAGTATTTGGGCAGCAGTAGCCAAAATCTTCGGCAAGTTCATCAAGAAATTCCTTTACACGAGTCGTGGCATCCTTAAAAAGTAATAAATCTAAGCGACGTTCTAATTTTTTAAAACGCATTCCTAAAAACTTATATACTTTGAGACTAAAGGTTCTGTTAGATCGCATTAACTCCTGCATCTGCCCTACTGGCACTGGGCACACCATAGTTTGAGCATCTAGCGATTGTGCAAACTCACTGCGAGACTCCTCACCTAGTATTGCTTTTTCGCCAAATAATTCTCCCTTTGTAAGTATTGCACGTACCACTTCTTTACCATCTTCGGCATAGTAACCTAGTTTTACCTTACCCTTTTCTATAAGATAGACCTTTGTAGCCGCATCTTCTTCAAAGTAAATATAATCTTGCTTTCCGTATTGGCAAAAATGATTGCGCTCTCTATATCTTTTTGTTTTATGTGGGCATAAGGCTCCAAAAACATTTACATCTTCTAAAAACCAAATTTTTGACATCGCAATATGAAGTTAGTGATCATAAGCTATGTCGAACATTTTAACATTTTCTTACAACTATAGTAAATATTGAAAGGTGAATCACGCTTTCGCGAAAGCGTACTCAAAACTACTAATCATCACAAGAGTATCTTATAAATACTAACTACTCGCAGCATCATCTACTCCCCATTTATCTAAACTGAGTAATATATCTCTAAGCGTTTCTCCTCTCTTAGTGAGACCGTACTCCACCCTAGGAGGCACAACAGGATATACTTTTCTAAAAACCAGTCCATCCCTCTCGAGCTCTCTTACCGTTTGAGTAAACATTTTATTTGATATCCCATTAATGTGCTTTTGGAGTTGACCAGATCTAAGCGGCTGGTCAAGTAAATGAAAAAGAACTAGCGGTTTCCACTTTGTGCCTATAAGTTGCATTGTATAATGGAGTGGGCAAATGTTATTATTTTCCAAAAGTTTTATTTTTATTTAATTGATAATCATTATTTTACACCTTTTAGTAACTATCATACTTTATGGTGCGTTATTGCCTTAGGGTACAATATACTCTAATTTTGACTTTAAAATAACAATCTATGAAAACTGAAAATAATTATCCAAAGTCATTTTCCCACATTGGGCTCACCGTTCCAGATATAAAAGCTGCAGTACAATTTTACTCAGAGGTTATGGGATGGTATGTAATTATGGAACCATCTACCGTAAAAAAAGAAACAGATACTGCGATAGGGCAAATGTGTATTGACGTTTTTGGGACAGACTGGGAAGAATTTGAAATTGCGCACCTAGCCACATCAGACGGTATCGGTGTGGAGCTATTTTCATTTCCGCACGGAGTCAAAGAAGCTCCTGCTTTTAATCCATTTCATACTGGATTATTTCATTTTTGTATACAAGATCCTCAAATTGAAGAGCTAGTAGATAAAATAGTCGCTCACGGGGGAAAACAAAGAATGCCTATACGTGAGTATTACCCAAAAGAGAAACCATTTAAGATGTGTTATGTAGAAGATCCTTTTGGGATTGTTTTTGAGGTATACACACATAGTTATGAGTTAACCTACTCATCTGGAGCTTACACAGGCAAACCAGCATAAACAAAAAAACTCCGCTATTACTAGCGGAGTTTTTTATATACTTAAAAGAGATGTGCTTATTATGCAGCGTTCTCTTTTTTGATTAAGTTAAGAGCACTTCCCTCACGGTACCAAGCGATTTGAGCATCGTTGTACGTGTGGTTTACTTTAATAGTGTCTTTGCTTCCATCTGCGTGAACGATCTCAACTGTAAGTGGAGTATCTGGAGCAAAATCTGCAATATCTACAAAGTTAAAAGTATCATCTTCTTGAATAAGGTCATAATCTGCCTCGTTCTGGAAGGTAAGACCTAACATACCTTGCTTCTTTAAGTTTGTCTCGTGTATACGTGCAAAAGATTTTACAATCACTGCAGCTACGCCTAGGTGGCGAGGCTCCATTGCCGCGTGCTCACGAGAAGAACCTTCACCATAGTTGTGATCTCCTACAACTACAGTTTTAATTCCTGCCTTTTTATACTCACGTTGTGTGTCTGGCACTCCACCATACTCACCTGTAAGTTGATTTTTAACAAAGTTTGTCTTTTTTCCAAAGGCGTTTACAGCACCTATAAGACAGTTGTTAGAAATGTTATCTAAGTGTCCTCTATAACGTAACCAAGGTCCTGCCATAGAGATGTGATCTGTTGTACACTTACCAAATGCTTTGATAAGTAACTTCATACCCTGCATCTCACTATCTTGGATAGGTGTAAATGGCGTTAAGAGCTCTAGCCTTTCAGAATCTGGAGATACACTTACAACGACACCACTTCCATCTTCTACCGGAGCTAGGTAACCATTATCTTGTACTTCAAATCCTTTAGGAGGTAATTCCCATCCTGTAGGCTCATCAAATTTAACCTCTTGACCATCTTCATTAAGAAGCGTATCTGTCATTGGGTTAAAATCTAATCTACCAGCAATTGCTATAGCAGCAGTAATCTCTGGTGATGCTACAAAGGCGTGTGTATTTGGGTTACCATCTGCACGCTTTGCAAAGTTTCTATTAAACGAGTGTACGATACTGTTTTTTGGCGCATTTTTAGGATCGCTATAACGAGCCCACTGCCCGATACAAGGTCCACAAGCATTTGTAAATATCTTAGCATCTAGATTTTCAAAAATATCTAAGATACCATCACGCTCTGTTGTATAACGTACAAGCTCAGACCCTGGGTTGATACCAAGCTCTGCCTTCATTTTTATTCCTTTATCTATTGCTTGTTGAGCAATAGATGAAGCTCTAGATAAATCTTCATAAGAAGAGTTAGTACAAGAACCTATAAGTCCCCACTCTACTTCTAGTGGCCACTCATTTTTTGTTGCTTTTTCTGTCATATCAGACCCTACAGCTGTAGAAAGGTCTGGAGTAAAAGGACCGTTAAGTAATGGGTTAAGCTCAGTAAGGTTAATCTCGATTACTTGGTCAAAGTATTGTTCTGGATTTGCATAAACATCTGCATCTGCAGTAAGGTATTCTTTTACATTGTTTGCAGCATCTGCAACATCTGCACGATCTGTAGCACGTAAGTAACGCTCCATAGAAGCATCATATCCAAAGGTAGAAGTGGTTGCTCCTATCTCTGCTCCCATATTACAAATAGTACCTTTACCAGTACAAGATAAAGACTCTGCTCCAGGGCCAAAGTACTCTACAATAGCACCTGTACCTCCTTTTGCAGTAAGAATCTCTGCTACTTTAAGGATAACGTCTTTTGGCGCTGTCCATCCAGAAATAGTACCTGTAAGTTTTACACCTATAAGCTTAGGGAATTTAAGTTCCCAAGCCATACCAGCCATAACATCTACAGCATCTGCTCCACCTACTCCTATCGCTACCATACCTAGACCACCAGCGTTTACTGTGTGAGAATCTGTACCTATCATCATTCCTCCTGGAAATGCGTAGTTCTCAAGAACTACCTGGTGTATAATACCAGCACCTGGTTTCCAAAAACCAATACCGTATTTATTTGAAACCGACTCTAAGAAGTTAAAAACCTCGCTAGAGACATTGTTTGCATTTTTAAGGTCTGTTGCTGCACCTTCTTTTGCTTGTATAAGGTGATCACAGTGTACCGTTGTAGGCACTGCTACTTTATCCTTACCAGCCTGCATAAACTGCAATAGCGCCATTTGCGCCGTAGCATCTTGACAAGCGATACGATCTGGAGCAAAGTCTACGTAGTCTTTACCACGTGTAAATGCCGTAGAAGGCTTCCCATCCCAAAGGTGAGAATATAAAATCTTTTCAGAAAGTGTAAGGGGCTTACCTACAAGATCACGAGCCGCGTCTACACGCTCTGCCATACTTGCATAAACCTTCTTGATCATATCAATATCAAATGCCATATATTTATGTATTAGGTTGTTAAATAATTCCGTTCTAAAAACGGTCTACGAAAGTACAAAATACCCTACTTAATAGCAATAGTACAATGGGCGCTTCATCTAGAGAAAGTGAGATTTATGAAGGTGCATAAAAATTAAACTTCAGATTACACAATTCTAAAAAAGAACCCCTTCAAATTATCATATTAATAATTTGAAGGGGTTAAATTTATATGTTGATAATTACGCTTTCGCGAAAACGTTGTATTAAAATGTACTTAATGCATAATTTCCATCAAAAGAGCCAGCTACTAGATCACCATCTGTGCGCTGAAATTCAAAAATGATGTGGATTTCTTTCTTATTTCTATCTACAGAAACAATTCTAAAAAAACCAGAAGAAACATTATCCTGATCAAGAATAAAGTCGCCGTCTGTCACTTCTCCTTGATTAAGATTACCATTTGCTACAGTAACAAAATTTGTGAGATCACCTCCTACATAATATGATCTTTCTAGCAAGTTATTCTCAGTAGTTTTAAATACAGCCACATCTACATCACTTGCAGATCCATCATCAGAGATATTACTATTAGAAAGTATCACGTCTCCCTGTGGTGTTACATATACCATATCTGTAATGTAAGCAACGCTATTGTACTGAAATCCGTTCTCATTACCCAATGTATTATTAGGTACCGTTTCTTCTACTGAGCAAGAGGTAAAAGCTAGTAAACAACTTAAAGCTGTGTAGTATATATATTTCTTCATTATACTTATGATTTGGGGCGTATAATTCAAATGTATAATAAACACCTCAAATCATCGTTGAAAAACACAAATATTCGATGAAATACACAAATTTGTGTTTTTACTTAGGTATTGAAATACCTTAAATATGGCAGATATTGAGAAAAAATTAGACAACACAAACCCCATAATAAACATTGCACTGTTTATCAATCACTTCCTGTATATGAAGAATTAGGAAATAGCGCTTTCGCGAAAGCGTACTAAAAAAGATCTTTAATAATAGACTCTATAGTGAGTCCCTCTGCCTCTGCTTTATAGTTTTTAATCATTCTGTGCCTAAGGATACCGGTAGCTACGGCTTGCACATCTTCTATATCTGGCGAGAATTTACCATTTACAGCTGCGTGTGTCTTTGCTCCCAGTATTAAGTTTTGAGATGCACGTGGTCCCGCTCCCCAGTCTATGTAATCATTTACAATCTGAGCAGCTTTTTCTGTCTTAGGTCTCGTCTTGCTCACTAGATTTACTGCATACTCTATTACATTATCTGCAACAGGGATACGTCTCACTAGTTGCTGAAACTCTATAATCTGAGCTGCATTTAATAATGCACTTACTGTAGGCTTACTATCTGATGTGGTCGCTTTTACAACATCTACCTCTTCTTGAAAAGATGGGTAATCAAGATTAATAGAAAACATAAAGCGATCTAGCTGTGCCTCTGGCAGTGGGTAAGTTCCCTCCTGCTCGATAGGGTTTTGAGTAGCTAGTACAAAATATGGTAATGACAAAGGATATCTCTGCCCAGCAACTGTAACCACACGCTCTTGCATTGCTTCTAGAAGGGCTGCTTGTGTCTTAGGTGGTGTACGGTTAATCTCATCTGCTAGAATAATATTAGAAAAGATAGGGCCTTTAATAAACTTAAACTGTCTAGACTCATCAAGTATCTCTGATCCTAATATATCACTAGGCATTAGGTCTGGAGTAAACTGTATACGTTTAAAATCAAGACCCAAGGTAGTGGCAATAGTGTTTACCATTAATGTCTTTGCAAGCCCAGGAACACCTATTAATAAAGCGTGACCACCAGAAAAAATAGAGAGAAGAATCTCATCTATCACTTTTTCTTGACCTACTATTATTTTTGATATTTCTGTTTTGAGTAATCCGTGCTTTTGCACAAGATTCTTTATGGCTGCAACGTCAGACATCTATTTCTTTATTTTTTTAACCAGTTACTTACAAAATCACAATCACGGTTTTCTCCATTGATTTTGATATAAGTTTCTGCAATTTTTTCTTCTTGCCACTTCTCGATGGCTTTAATTTGCTTTTGGCGTAAGGCAAGTTCTTTAATCTTTATGTAATCATTTACATAGTCTGCCTTGTGCTCTTCAAGTCTATTGTTTACTGAGTACAAAAGATACTGCTTTTGCCCTGTTCTAGTTTGATCTGTAAAAACAAGTGATACCTCACCCTCCTCAAGGTCATCTATTTTTGAGTAAATGTCTGGATCTACTTTAGTAAGCTCAAAACGTCTGCTACCTGTTTGTGGTATTGTAAGCGTACCTCCATCATACTTAGTTTCTTCTTCATCTGAAAACTCCTTTGCAGCCTCTTCAAAAGTTAACTCACCGTCTATAATACGCTTTCTTACGAGTTTCACAAGATCTTTTGCTTCTTCTTCTTGAGCTTCTTTAATTTCTGGTACAAGCAGTATGTGACGTATGTCCTTACGTTCTCCTCTTGTTTTTTCTACATAAACAATGTGAAAACCAAACTCTGTCTCAAAAGGCTCACTTATCTCTCCGTCTTGAAGACTAAAGGCAACGTCTCTAAACTCTTTTACAAGTGGTGTATTGCGGTCTATTACCATAAGTCCTCCTTCTGGTCTTGAACCTGGATCTTGGGTATATAGTACAGCCTTTGTAGCAAAGCTACTCCCGTTCTCAAGTATGTCACTACGGAAACCTTTAAGACGATCTATCACCTTCTGACGCTCTTCTTCTGAAGCTTTAGGCTCAATTACGATTCTTGATATTTCTAACTCTACTCCTACTGTAGGTACTTGATCTTCTGGAATACTCTCAAAGAATGTCTTAACCTCGTCTGGTGTAACATCTACCGTCTCAATGATTTTATCATTCATTAATTCTGATAAGATAATGTCTTTTCTAATTCCAAAAAGTTCGGCTCTTAGATCTGCCATATTATCTTTCTTGTAGAATTCTACAACTTTCTGTTCTGAACCTAACTGACTCGAAAAACGTTGTATAATTTGATCTACTTCTCCGTTTACTCTAGCATCTTGCACTATAAGACTATCTTGTACCGCTTGGTGTGCAAGTAATTTACTCTCAAGTAAATTACCCATTACTTGACAAGGTGTAACCTCTGAAGCTGCTTGCCCTTGGTTTTTTATATCTGAAAGAAATTTATTTATATCACTCTCAAGTATAAGGTACTCACCTACTACACCTGCTACTCCGTCTACCTTAAATTTATCATAAGATATTTTTACGGTATCCTTTTTTACTACTGCCACTTCTTCAACCTGTGTAGTTACAGGCTCTGATGTTACATCTGTAGTTTGTGCAAAACCTATTTGTATAGCAAAAAGTAGGACAAATATGTTAGTTGTAAATTTCAAATTTCTTGTTTTTAATAGCATCATCCTTAATCTCCTTTTCAAGCCTTTTTATAAGGGCTAACTTCCTTTTGTTATTAATAATCTGATTGATAGTAGGGCGCACATATTCTAATGGTGCGATATCATTGCGACCTAACGTATTTTTTACAGCGATCAAATATAATCCTAATGAATCTCGTAGCTGTATGAAATTGGTTTTTTTTAACAACTGTTTTGAATTTTCGTTGTTAATAATATTTATTTGGTTTATGACAACCCGCTCTTTTACCCATATAGAGTCGTTAAGAAAATGATTTTTATATTGAAACTTAAGAGAGTCTAATATTTTTGCATCTTCATAATCTGAACTTCTAAATCGCTTTTTTAAATCGTTTAAACCATTATAGTCCTCTTCTACTTGTATGAACTTAAACTGCAACAAGGGCTCATTGAGCAAGAAATTCTGTTTATTGTCTTCATAAAAGGTCGTAGCTTCTACATCTGAAACAACACTGTCAAGCTGCTTATTAATAAGCGCATCTTTATAGTAACGTATGTATAAATCCTTTCTGTAATTTGCCACTAGCGCTTCAAACTCTTCTTGGTCATCTTTGGGTAAATTGCGCATTGCTCCATCAAGCAACAACTGGTCTGTAGCCCAATTATTTATGTAGTTTTGCACAAAAGATGCACTATCTGTAATTGTATTTGATGATAGAATATCTTTTAATGTTTCTTCTGTAAGTGTATGGTCATTTACTCTAGCAATGACAGTCTCTTCTTCAGTTTTCTGAAAATAGCTACAACTAGATATGAGCAGAGCAACACAGCTATATAGTAAGACCGTTATATATCTACTCATCATATCTTTTTTCAAGGTTGTTTAAGATTGTTGTATTAACATTGATCTCACTATTTTCTCTCAATTCTTTCACAAAATTAGTCTCTAAGTACTTTTGATAATCACTCATTACTGCCCCTCGCGACTCTGCTAGTGTATTTAACTTTGCTTCATCTATGCTCAAAACCTCGTACAAGATATAATTGTCTCCTTCTATTATTACTTTTTTTATACCAAGATTATTATCTCCCGAAAATGGGAGGTTTTCTTCAACAATCTCTCTGTTAGAAACAATTAAGGGTGATTTATATTTCACTTTAAGTGCCTCTATAATTATCTCACTTTTTTCTCCCTTAAGTAGACGCTTTCTATACGTGGTTGCTATTCCCTTCTGTTTTGTAGTAAATACTCGTGTGTTATATACTTTAGGAGTTTTATAGTTTTGTCTATTTGCATTGAAAAAAGCTCTTAACCCAACAGAGTCCTTTTGCGCTTTCTTCCAAATCTGGCTTTCTAAAAGATCAAATAGCAACAATCCTTCTTTATATTCATTAATAAGAGACCTAAATCCAGGATTTTCTTCTTCTAAATGTGCTAGATGATATGTTTTAAGCGCGTCATTTATAAAATTTGCCACCTCATTTTCTACAAAATATGAACGTGATGTATAGTTTTTTCGCTTAAGCTTGTTATCAATCACCTTTGCTATATCACTGTATAAAAAAGTCTCGTCACCTATGGTAAAGGCTGTTCTTGTTAATGCGCTCTTATCTGTAAATAATTGTTCCTCTCTGTTATACACTTCTGGCAAGACACTTGTAAAGTATTCTACAATTGCTACCTCTTCTGTTACATTATATTTCTTACGTAGTTTTTCATATAAAGCCTCAGATAAAACACGTGCTCTGGCATCTCTTGTAACCTTTTGTGTTAAGGAAGCTTCTATCTCTTCAAATGCCTGTAGTGGATTTTTCTTTACTAACTTAAGGATATGCCAGCCAAACTTTGTTTTAAAAGGCTCTGAAATTTCTCCTATGCTTTTGAGATTAAAAGCTGTCTTTTCAAAAACATCACTACTAAGTTGTCCTTTTTCAAACGCATTGATCACACCGCCTTTCTTTGCTGTATTCTTATCATCACTGTAATTGAGAGCTAGCGTTTCAAAATCTGCTCCAGAATCTAGAAGTTTTTTTACTTTAATAATCTTAGCCGCTGGTGAGACTGTACTATCCTTTTGATTTAAAGAAACCATAATGTGTGCTACCTGTACAGTTCCTTGTGATATTCTTGTCGCTGTAGGTTGTACAATGTGATAACCAAAATTTGTTCTAAAAGGCATTGAGACTTCCTGTATCGGTGTACTGTACGCAGCATTTTCAAATGGATAAACCATTTTAAAAGCCTTAAACCAACCTAGGTCTCCACCATTTTGCTTTGCAGATGGATCTTCACTAAAAATACGGGCAATCTTATTAAAATCCTCCCCTTTAATGATACGATCACGAGCAGCTATAAGTTTATTATAGGCTACGAGAGTGTCTTTAGGCAATGCATCTGGACGAAGTCGTATAAGTATATGTCGAGCACGAAGCTCATTTTTACTCCTAAAGTATGCCTCTTTTACAAGAGCATCTGTTACTTGCACATCATTAAGGTAATTCTTTGCTAGTTGTGATCTATATGATGCAATCTCTTTTTGATAAGCCTGTTTCTTATCAAGCCCTTGCTTATATGCCTCTTGCACTTTAAGCTTATAATCTATAAAGAGATCAAGATACTGTTTTGGAGAGTTATGTTCCACATCCTTAATAAGTGATAAGTTTTTCTCGTAAACACGTATAAATTCTTCTGTACTTACTTCTTCATCATTTACTTTAAGTAGCACTTTTTCTTGCCCCATTAAAGCAAAAGAGAATAAAAAACATACTATAAAAAGATAACGCATATAAGGGTTTAGATAATTGCAAAAATAGGCATAATCAACTACTGTGCAATACCAACGGTTTTAAGTAATCTTTAGTACATATATACCCTTGAGTAAGAAGCATATTATATATTTTTGGCATAATAATATTAAGATCATCACCATTGGAAAGACTTAAACTTATATGGGACTTTAGAGGTCCAGACGCAGAGAAGATTGCTCTTCACCACGAGATACACTTAAAGGAGTATGCAAGTGCAAAAGAACTAGCCACCCCTATTACAGGAGTAGAAAAACAATCTGAAGACTTTGCACTTGCTTACCTTGTAGTAGACAAGGAAGCAATGAAACCAGTGAGAGACGACTTAAAACCTCACAGAGGACAGCTCTTTACTTAAAAAAGCGCCCTTGGCACAGATATTGTCTTCAATCACATATATTTGCACGCGCAAATGATAAACCTTAACAAAACACATACAATGAAAAAACTCGTACTCGCAATGTTAGTCGTGCTATTTACAGCAACAGCTTTTGCACAAAGTAAAGTAGGAACTGTAGATGCAGATTTTATCCTCACAAAAATGCCAGAGCTTACTGCTGCAAATGAAGAAGTAAAAAAATATAATCTTGATCTTGAGTCTCAAATGAAGGTGAAGATTGAAGATTATGAAGCAAAAGTAAAACTATACCAAGCGGGACAAGCAGGCTTTACAGACGAAGAAAGAAAAACTAAGCAAGGAGAAATCATTGCACTAGAAGATGATATTTCAAAATTTCGTCAGAACGGAGCACAGCTTTTACAACTTAAGCAATCTGAAGTAGTACAACCACTTTATAAAAAAATAGGTGAAGTTGTAACTACAGTGGCAAAAGAGCAAGGCTTCTCACACATCCTTACTATAGGTAACAATAACAACTTTGCATATGCAGATCCTGCATCAGACATCACAATGGCTGTACTTGCAAAAATGGGTATCAAAGTAGAGGAGTAAAAACCTTACTACTTCATAAAAAAAGCCGCTTTCTTTAGAGAGCGGCTTTTTTTATAGTTTTTACTTGTTAAGTATACTTGCAATGTCTGGCTTAAAATAGTTAGGCCCTTTAAGTACTTTACCATCCTCTCTATAGATAGGCTTTCCATCTTCACCCAGCTTACTCATATTAGAACGTTGTATCTCATTAAAAACCTCCTCTATCTTATCTTGCATACCGTGTTCTATAATAGTCCCACATAAAATATACAGCATATCCCCTAGCGCATCTGCCACTTCTACGAGATCTCCATTATTTGCTGCTTCTAGATACTCTTCATTTTCTTCCTTCATCAAGTTGTAACGTAACTCATTTTTGGCTTTAGAGAGTTGAGCTGTAGGCGTAGCCTTTCTATCCAGCCCATAAGTATCGTGAAAAAGGGTTACAGCTGCTATTTTATTTTTCATAAGTTAAATTTGTTTTATTACGCTTTCGCGAAAGCGTACTCATACGTATTTTTACACTTCTAAAATACTCCAAATGTTTAGCACTGGTCAGGTTATATTCGTACTTTTTTTTGTGATTGCTTTCATAACACTCATTATATGGAGCTATCGCAAAGATCTTAAGCTACACAAAAAGCAATACAAAGGAAGTAAATGGGTATTGCTAGGTTTTATAGGGTTTGT